>Ga0315336_1001486_pt1 | contig 45050 bp, 37 predicted proteins | sample ASW5metaG_FD_204512 | JGI IMG/M metagenome (GOLD analysis project Ga0315336, IMG submission 204512) | Ammonia-oxidizing marine archaeal communities from Monterey Bay, California, United States - ASW #5 | ecosystem: Environmental > Aquatic > Marine > Intertidal zone | place: USA: California... | reverse complement strand
TGCAGGTATTTTCGGAGGCGCTTCGAGTTCTCAAACCCGGTGGTATCATGATTCATATGGAGCTGCCGCCCAATTCGGAATGTGATCCATTCTACGCGTGCTATCTCGACTGGGATAATTTTCACAATAATGAACCTAACTACATGCGCTTCCGGAGTCAGGATATGGAGGACCTATGTACCCGAGGTGGATTCGGTAAGAGTGATTATTTCCAGTCTCTAATTCCTAATTATCGAAGTTTTGGTGAAGAAAAATTTGCCGCTTTTGTACGCGGTGAAGTTTTGGCTCCAGAACACGGTAACGGGGCTAGCTGGTTTGTTTTTGGTGCTCACAAATAAGTTTGGATTCAGTTAGAGGGATCCCCTTGGCTTCTTTTAAGATGATATTAGTCCCATGGTATTGGACAAATCGGTTGGAGATAGCGACTGCGTTCATAAGATGTTACGAGTCTTTTTGTACTGATTAACCTCTCACATTATTGACTATCGGGAAAAAGCACGACGCCAATAACTTGCGTTTTAATAAAACACCCTGCGCAGCTCTCGTTAATTCTCACTGGACTGCGAGAGCTTGTCCACGAAGAGGAACTTCCTGATGCCAGAATACCTAGATCGATTTTCTGCTTTCCTAGCCGAGACGGAACGTAAAGTTTTTTCCAAAGAGCTGCTGGGCGAGGTTGGACAAATATTAGCTGATACCGTTGCCGTCATCGCTGCGGGAAGTCGTGAACTGGAGATTCGTGAACTATCGGTACGAACGGCTGCGCTAGTGGGGCCTGTCAATGCTACGATCATTGGGACTAGTCTGAGGGCTGAGCCCAGGATGGCTGCCCTGGTGAACGGTACTGCTGGCACCAGTTTAGAACTGGATGAAGGAAACAAGTACAGCGGCGGTCATCCGGGCATCCACGTGGTCCCAGCTGCGCTTGCAACAGCGGAAATTATGAAAGCAGATACCGATTCTTTTCTTAGCGCCATTATCCTTGGCTATGAAGCTGCCGCACGGGTTGGGGTCTCATCAAAACTTCGCCAAAACGTTCATGTGCATGGGACCTGGGGGACAATTGGAGCAGCTGTGGCAGTCGGCAAGCTCAAGCGATATACAGCTGCGCAGTTTCGTGAGGTAATAAATATAGCTGCATGCTTGAACATAGCTACAAATCGTAAAGCTGCTTTTTCTGGAGGAACGGTACGCAATGTTAATGCAGGTGCTGCTGGTCACAACGGGATGCTGGCCTCGGATCTCTTGGACTGTGGTTTTACTGGTGAACCTAATGCTCTGGAAACTATTTATGGATCGGTGTTATCGGATGTATTCGATCCCGATGCTCTTGTGGAGGATCTGGGTTCACGTTGGGAAATTAGCCGTAACTACTTCAAACTCCACGCTGCCTGTAGGCACGTTCACGGTGCGTTAGACGCAGCAATGATAATACGCAGTGATAATCCCAATATATCTTTTGGACCTGACACGATAGAGATGGTGAAAGTAGAAACCTTCTCACCCGCCACGCTTCTTGATCACCCCACACCTTCGAACATGCTTGCTGCTAAGTTTTCCCTTCCCTTTGCTGTAGCGGCGACGTTGATAAATGGGGATACAAGCACTGAAGGGTTTCGACCGTTTGTTGTTAATGATCCAGTTGTTCAGGCGTTATCTTTGAAAGTACAAGTGATCGAAGATCCCGAGTTAACTTCGCTACTGCCAGAAAAAAGCCCAGCCCGGGTCACACTAGAGATGGTCGGCGGAGAAAATATTTCGATAACGAGATACATTAGTAAAGGAGATTCCGAAGACCCGTACGACGGTACGACCCTGAGACGAAAGTTTGATGATTTAACGGTTCCTATCTGGGGGCATGATGCTACTAACCTTCGTGCTGCTATTGATGAATTATCTACTGGCGGCGATTTGAGCGCGTTATTTCCCTTGTTGGCTGTTAGCCAGCCGGCTGAACGGCCTGTTACAGAGTAGCGGTAAGTGTCTATCATCAGCACAGGGAGCCGGTCATTCGAATCATCGATCCCCATTCTGGTCGTGGGGGGCGGAGGTACTGGACTTTGTGCCGCGTTAGCGGCGAGGGAGGCTGGGGCGGAGGTGTTGGTGTTAGAGCGGGATAAAGTTCCTCTAGGTTCCACCGCCATGTCGACGGGATTGATCCCCGCAGCTAACACTAGGTTCCAGCGGGATGCGGGCGTTAAGGATAGTCCAGAACAATTTTCGAAGGACATTCTCATACAGTCTCGTGGCCAAACTGATCGAGAAATCGTAAGAATTTTGGCTAACCAATCAGCGGCTACAATCGAATGGCTTGTCGACGATCACCACGTACCGCTCTTCTTCTTGCCGGACCTGATGTACCCTGGCCATCAATGCCCGCGCATGCATGCAACACCGCACCGCTCTGGGGGTGAATTAATGGGTGCCCTATTTAACGCCTGCCAACGGGTAGGAGTTGATGTGCTTACACAAGCGACAGTGACAGATCTTTTTGTTCAGGAAGGCGACCGAATATTAGGGGTGCTGATAAGTCGGCCTGATGGGTCATCGGAGGAGATAGGATGTAATGTTCTAGTACTAGCTAGCTCTGGATTTAGCGGCAACCCGGAATTGATAACAGAGCATATTCCTGAAATGTCGGACGTAACGGTCTTCGGGCACGCGGGTAACAAAGGCGATGCCCTGCGTTGGGGTATGAAGCTCGGGGCTGCTATTGCCGATATTCATGCTTATCAAGGTCATGGCGGCCTTGCATGCGGCTATAGTATTCCCATCGGATGGCCTTTAATTTTCAAAGGTGGTTTTCAAGTCAACGCCGAAGGTGTGCGCTTTTCAGATGAATCCAAAGGTCCTCACCTTCAGGGACCAAAGATTATTGCTCAGTCCGGTGGATTTGCCTGGAATATCTTCGACGAGCAGCGCCACAACTATATGCTAGCCTATGAGGACTACAAGAATGCTAATCGTGCTGGGTGTCTTGCACATGCTGATACCATTGCGGCATTGGCCGAAAAAACTGATTTACCAGCAAGATCTTTGAGGGACACGTTGCACGATGTGCGGTCTATGGCACAAGGAGGTATGGAAGATCCTTTCGGGCGTGATTTTACTTCATCGCTGCCATTGGACCCTCCTTATTATGCGGTCAAGGTGACGGCAGCCCTTTTTCACACACAGGGAGGTCTAGTGGTTGACTTCGACGGTCGCGTCAAACGTGAAGATGGGAGGGTATTTCCGAACCTTTTTGCTGGTGGCGGTGCCGCAAGGGGTGTTTCTGGTCCGTCGTATTGGGGTTATTTGCCGGGCAATGGTTTGTTAACGGCGACTACATTCGGTCGGATTGCTGGCCGCGCTGCAGCGCGTTTTACCTAGGCCAGGAGTTATAAAAGAGAGGTTTTATATGTTTTATGACCCCATGAAGGGAGACCACGGTTTGCCGCACAATCCCTATCAGGCTTGCGTCGTGCCTAGGCCAATCGGGTGGATTTCGTCTTTGAACAAAAAAGGTCTTGTTAATTTAGCACCATTTAGCCAATTCAATACTCTTGGGGCACCCTTTGTGATGTTCTCGGCTGGTAGTCATGAGGTAGAGGGAAGACCTAAGGATTCCGTACAAAACATAGAAGAGACAGGCGAATTTGTCTGCAACATGGCGACTCATGATTTAAGAGCTTCCATAGTGTTAACGGGTCAAATAATTGATTCCGACGTTGATGAAATGCAGATCGCAGGTCTGACACCAGCACCCTCGAAGACAGTGAAGCCACCGCGTGTAGCCGAATCGCCTATTCATCTCGAATGTAAACACGAAGACACCATAATACTGTCCGGTAATGTGTTTGGTACCAACACTTACCTAGTAATCGGCCGAGTTACTGGTGTCCATATTTCAGATCACGTGATTAATAAGGAAGGCCTAGTCGATCTACAAAAGATCAAACCACTCGCCCGTCTTGGTTACAACGATTACACGGCGGTAGAGCATGTCTTTGAGATACCTGCGCACGCCGAGTTGCCAGGGCCCACAAAAGAAAGAATGGAAACCGAGCTTTCCAAGAGGGATGAAGAGACCGGTTAAGACAGGTTACATTTCATATTGCATGAGGACCTGGATATAAAGCGTCCACTGCGTGGATGATTTTCTTGTAATACCTAGGCTGATAAAATTTTCACGACCGGCAGCAGAAGCTAGAGTTTCTGGAGGTTTGACTTTGCAACTTTCTCTTAAGTCTTTTGAAAACTACTTCCAATAGTGGCTGCTGCTAAAATCTAATCTGCGAATTTTTACACGGATGGTTTCTGTGCACAGCAAACAAACCAGCTTATAGATTTATCCAGCTGAGCGTATTTACCTACCCATATGGAACTCACCTCAAAACCTGCTTCTTCAAACATACGCTGAGGATCATTGGTGGCGTAAACTTCCCAGTAAGGCTCATTATTATTTCGCAAATCCCAACTGCCCTCAAATTGGCCGAATGCGTCCCGCTCCGAATAGCGTAAAGGTACATCCTGGTGCAGGGCAATGCCGCCGGGTCTAAGGATGCGTGCTGTTTCTATATACATTTTCTCAGTAGTTCTCTGTGGCATCTCATGCATGGCGTTATGGGAAACAACTAGGTCGAAAGAATTGCTATCAAAAGTTAAATTTCCTGCATCCATCTGATGAAAATGCACGGTGACTTTGAGACTTTCTGCCCGTGCATGAGCATAACGTAACATGGAAGGTCCCACATCAATTGCATGAACCTCAGCATGTGGAAAAGCAGTTGCCCAAGGTGTCGAGTTTGATCCAGCAGAACAAGCAATATCCAGGATTTTTCTAGGTCTGAAATTGGGATAATGTTTCATAAGAAATCTTTGGAGTACCTCGGCTTTACTCTCTCCAACTCCTATGCCATTTCCCATTGAATATAAATTGCCCCCACCTTCGTATAGAGCACCAGCTAATATATCGTCTTGACCTAGATCGCAGGCATAGGTGCCAGGTTGTAAATGGATACTAATATCTTTGGCACCTCGGGGGATATCCAAGTGCGGATTAAGTTCGATCGAACCTTTGTAGGCAGCCCTGGTACGAAGTTCTTGAGACCTTTTTTTTAGATTATTGTATTCCCGAAAAATAGGTTCACTTACGGTGTCCCACATCATCTCCTGAGCGCTTCTATTTAGGCAGCTGAACATGAGGTAAGGATGTTGTTGCCACATCACCTCGCTTACTTGTTTGCGGTCTTGAGGTTCGTGCCCATGTTTATTAATAAACTCAGGTTTAGCAAGCTGCTCATAAATATCCTTGTTTCGGGGTTGTAAATTTCGACCGATATGATGCTTGAGTGATAAGACAAATTGCTGACGTGCCATTTCATCATGATAAAGGTCGGGCAACATATTATGTTTCGGATTTCGCACGGCCGCTGGTCTCTTCGAAGTCTATGAGTCTATGAAAAGTCCTACCTGTATAATCACCATAAGTTTGGGCCTCAGTAAACGTTTATCACTTAAGTTTGTAACTATCCGTTTCCATCATCCGGGAATACCGCTGTTTTTCTCGCACGAAAATGAACGAAAAGGCAGACACACAGTTTTCGTGCTGGTTAACTTTAGCAAATGAGCTCGGCCCCGGTAGCGGAGTTGTGGTCAGTCTAATCTATTGCTGCTCTCAAGCCCTTATCCAGAGTTCCAAGGAACTGGTTGGTAGTTTGCCAGGGCTGCTCCGGGCTAACAAGTATAGCTAAATCCTTAGTCATGTTGCCGCTTTCCACGGAATCAATACAGACCTTCTCCAGTGTTTCCGCAAATTTCACCACATCAGGGGTTTGATCAAACTCACCGCGGTACCTGAGGCCGCGGGTCCAAGCAAAAATTGACGCGATTGGGTTTGTTGAAGTTTCCTTACCTTCTTGATGCTGGCGGTAATGGCGAGTCACGGTTCCATGGGCCGCCTCTGCTTCGACAGTTTTGCCGTCCGGTGTCATCAGTACTGAAGTCATCAGTCCGAGCGATCCAAATCCTTGTGCAACTGTATCAGATTGTACATCCCCGTCGTAATTCTTACAGGCCCAAACAAAGGCACCATTCCATTTCATTGCACAGGCCACCATATCGTCGATCAAGCGGTGCTCGTACGTAAGTTTTTTTTCTTTAAACTTAGCGCTGAACTCAGTCTCAAATACTTCCTCGAAAATATCCTTAAAGCGTCCATCATAAGCTTTGAGGATTGTGTTCTTGGTAGACATATATAGTGGCCACTCTCTTTTAACAGCGTAGTTCATGCAGGCCCTAGCAAAGCCGCGAATGGATTCGTCGAGGTTGTACATGCCCATTGCGATACCCGCTGAAGGGAAATCAAAAATTTCATGCTCAATCGGCATACCACCGTCTGCGGGTTCGAATTTTATCTTCAGTTTTCCGGGACCAGTTACCTTGAAGTCGGTAGCCCGGTATTGATCGCCGAACGCATGGCGGCCTATTACGATAGGTTCCGTCCACCCAGGAACCAGACGGGGAACATTTCTGCAAATGATAGGTTCACGAAATACCGTACCGCCCAAAATGTTTCGGATTGTTCCGTTAGGTGATCGCCACATCTGCTTGAGTCCAAACTCCTCGACTCTCTCCTCATCTGGCGTAATGGTTGCACATTTAACACCCACGTTATGTTCTTCAATAGCGTTAGCGGCATCAATGGTTATTTGGTCATCGGTCTCGTCCCGTTTTTGGACTCCGAGGTCGAAGTAGAGTAAGTCTACATCGAGATATGGCATAATCAGTTTGTCTTTAATAAACTGCCAGATTATTCGTGTCATCTCATCCCCGTCTAGCTCAACGATGGGATTTTTTACCTTAATCTTGCTCATAAATACTCCTTGGGGGCGGTTGGATATCCGCTTTAGTTGTCGTAGATCGTAGTTTTCCAACGTGAGGCGCCGGGACATTAGTGCATGAGGCGCGCAGCGCGCAAGAGACCAATTAGATTCGTTTACTTTGTCATTGGAATAATAGGCTTTGGTTGCTCAAGTTCGGCGAGGATTTGTGGAATAACCTGCTCGCTACGTTCGACTACGCTGACAAGATGCCTGTGTTCTACGCGGGAGAATCCCTTGCTAATGATCGTGTCCCAAAAGCTTAACAACGGATCAAAGTAGCCGGCGACATTTAATAGAATAATAGGTTTATGATGAATGTGTAGTTGTCGCCAGGTAACTATTTCAAATAGCTCTTCCATCGTGCCCAGACCTCCTGGTAAGGCACAAAAAGCGTCACCACGCTGAAACATTGCGCCTTTTCGTTCATGCATGGAGTCCACCACAATCAAATCTGTCACATTCTGGTGACTAAGCCCTTTCTCCCGGAGAAATTCGGGTATAATACCAATTGACTCTCCACCGGAGGCGATTAACGCATCAGCCAGAACTCCCATTAAACCGATCCTACCTCCGCCAAATACAAGTTTTACTCTGTTCTTGGCCATAATTTGCCCGAGATCCGCTGCAATAGCTTTATAGGCTGGATCGGTGCCGATATGAGCACCGCAAAATACGCACAAACTCGTTAATTCAGCCATTTCTTTCAATACACCTGTCCAAATTGTTCCGCGAAAACCGTGTATGTTTTCATTCTAAATACTTTCCGTACTATAGTGGTGGCTGCGATCGACGCCAGACTCCTATAATAATTCGGACAGGCCATTAGAGATGAGGATGATTTGTCTTGACGGCTAAACTACTAGTTTGTTTGCACCTAATCCTTGTGTAGCTATGATGCTTGGATATATTAGGGTTTGTAGAAACATGCAGATCTAAGTGAAATAGCAGTGAATTTTGTACTTATGGGTATAAGGAACGGAGGTTAACATGGGCTCTTGGGGTAAAATCTTGATGTTACCAATTATTGCGCTGATCTTATTGGGGTCGGGTTCTATGGTGCTGGCGGCTGACAAGGATGTAATCAATTATCGGCAGAATATTATGAAGTCTATTGGCGCTAATGCGGGAGCTTTGGGTGCAATTATGCAGAACAAGGTATCTCATGCTGAGAATTTAGCACTTCACGCTGAAGCCATTTCGATTGGTGCCCAGGCTGCACTTAAGGCTTTTGAAGACGAGGTTGTTGGCGGTACTGCAAAGGCGGAGGTCTGGGAAAATTGGAAAGATTTTTCGGATCGATTTAATGCCTTGGCGATTGGAGCAGCTGCCGTTGCCGAAGCTGCTCGGGAGGGTGGAATGGCTGCTGCAGGTCCCAAACTTGGTGCTATGCTTGTGTGTAAGGCATGCCACGATATCTATCGCACTAAGTAATTATAAAAAAAGTGTTTTATCTTCGCCGCCAGCCCCCTTGGGGCGGGCGGTATTTTTTATGTTCCGATCACGTTCACAAGAAACCACACAACTGTTCCGGCGGCAATCGCGACATATGCTGCAGTTCTGACCCCTGCAAAGCGCACTTCTGTCAGGGATTCGTCAATAGGTAGGTCTTTTTGACCAGTTATCATTGCGATAATTAGATTCTGCTTCTTCCAAAACCAGTAAATAAAATTAGCGCATATGTGGATTAGTACTAGTATTAGAATAATCTCCCAGTTCTGCTTATGAAGAGCGGTTATTTTCTCACTAGTCTCTACTGTGATGTAATTTGCTAATGGACCAGATGTAGCGAAAAAAGATTCATCTTTTGAAAATAACCCGGTGCACGCTTGAAGTAAGAGGAAGAAAATCATCAAAAAAACCATTGCGCCGCCAGCCGGGTTGTGACCCGCGAACCGCTTCAGGCCGCCCCGCAGAAAGGTTTTTACGTAGTCAATAATAGCTCTTGGTCCATATGCAAAATCTACAAATCTTGCAGAGGTCGATCCAACAAAACCCCAGGCCAGACGGAACAAGAGAAGCGCTAATATGATAAATCCACTCCACATGTGTAGAGTGATATTGGACACAAATCTGTCAATTATAGGTATTGTGAAATCCAAGCCTCCTATTTCTCCTGTCAGATAACTCAAAGTGACAAAGATGACGAGAAACCAGTGAAAAAGCCGGGTCGGAACGTCCCATATTTTAATTTTCTTTGTCTGGCTCACCGAGCACGTATCCTTGCTTACGGTTTGATCAGGCATTTTTCTTCCCCTTAACTTGAATCAACTTATCTATATCGTTACACCAAAAAACCAAGGTTTTGAGTTGGAATTTGTTTCCAAACCGATCATAAAAGCTGACTTAGCACGTGATTTTTAGAAGGCAGTTGCAGTATCGTGAAAAGAAGGCATAGCCTATAAGTCTGGTCCCAAAATGCTAGCTTTGATTCTACCTTATGTTGTCCCATTTGGGGCTACTATCGCATTCGCAGGGTTGCTGCGTGTCGTTGGTGGCTCGGAAAGGGGTGGTCGCACCGCCGGGGTCTCTATCGTTGGCGGTTTTCTATTGGGCTGGTATTGGACTATAGGGCCTACATGGTGGCCCGTCGATGCTCTGACACGCGTGCCGCATATCGCACTTGGTGGAGCAATGCTGGGGCTAATCCTGGATGCGTTTCAGCCGAGTCGAAAATGGGTCGCGGCTTGCGTTATTATCTTTGGAATTGCCTGTGGATGGATGTCAGTTCAAGGGGAGCTTGTATTCATACCTCCAAGGGAAATAGAATCATATGCCGTTTTTGCACTGATATTTGTGGTATGGGTGCTTGTTCTTACGCGGTTAGGCAACCCGGCATCCAATAGTTCGGGCACGCTTGTCAATCTGATCGTCTCTGTAGTTGGCATCGCATGTATTGCGGGTCTCTATCAAAATACTTACCTGATGCATGCTGGAACGATCTTTCTTACATCTCTGCTTGGATATCTTATTTTGGTTTGGACTATAGGATTGTCTTGTGGGTACGCCGTTGTATTTGGAGCCGGTGGTTTAGTTTTGGCACTGGCTGTCGCGCTAGTCCAAAGTCATCCAGAGACTTGGCTGGCTGTAGCAATGTTGCTGCTTGTATTGTTCGCGGATAGGACAGCACGGCGGGTGCTCCGAGGTCCTGACTGGCTATTATCGTTTGCTTACCCAACCATTCTTTTTCTGGTGTCCTGTTTACCAGTCATGTTCGCGGTTGCGCTCGCCTATCTAGCCTTAAAATGAGGTCTTTAGCTTCTAAGCGTGCGCGATAGCCGTTATTGTATGTGTTAACCTTTACTAAAGGAACGCTATTTAACCTGCATGACTCAAGGTTATTTAATATGTTGTGAGGCGCAGTGAATCGTCCACTCATCGTCGCTATAATTGGTGTGGTCGTCGTGATCGCCGCCATTGTGCTGAATTTCACGTTGGAAGGTCCGACGCCGGAAGAGCAACTAGATTTGCCCCCAACAAGTCAGGCTGATGGAGAACCGTTTCCAACTGACCTTGTGCCGACAGTCCTGCAAGTTAGTCCAAGCTTCGACGTTGTTCGCATTGACCCTCAGGGAAATACTGTCATTGCTGGTCGAGCCGAACCGGGTGCGACCATACTAATTCTGGATGGTGAGTCTGAGATTGGGAAAATTGTTGCTGATGGTCGCGGTGAATGGGTATTTATTCCGCCCGAGCCTTTGCCACCCGGCACTCGCCAGCTTTCACTTGAGGTGCGCGTAGAGGGTGGTGATTCGCTGGTGTCTGAGAACGTTGTGGTAATGTCCGTACCGGAGCGAGACGGAGAGGTGCTGATCATAGAAACCGCTAGGGGCGGTGGTGGTAGTAGAGTGCTGCAGGGACCGTCTGCACCGCCAGAGTTGACTGCATTGACTATAGAGTCCGTTGACTATGATGCAGGTGGGCGTTTCTATCTCAGCGGCCGCGCAGATCCTGGTAGTGTTATTAATATTTATCTGGATAATTCTTTTATAGGGCGCGGTGAAGTTGATGTGTCCGGATATTGGCTACTATCGCCAGAATCACTAGCGGCTGCGGGTAGCCATGTCATTCGTGCTGATCAAGTCGGTGTGCGGAGTAATAATGTTCTCGCTCGCGTTGAGATACCATTTAACTTGGACCAGCAGCAAGTTGATCTCGATCCCGGTTCCGTTACAATCTTAAAGGGTAACAGTTTGTGGCGTATAGCCCGCCGGATTTATGGCGAAGGTGTTATGTACACTGTGATCTATGAGGCCAATAAAGAACAAATCAAGGATCCGGACCTTATTTATCCGGGACAGATTTTTTCTTTACCAGTTCGGGATCGCCTATAGTTACCGATGACTTTTGTCACCGATTTTGTGTTCAGGGTCGTGATAGTCTGATATTTTTTCCATTAATGGTGTGACCATATAACTAATTTATTGTTGCTTTGGGGGCCCGGAGAGTTTTGAAAACAATACAGATTACTTGGCGCAATTACTTGCTGCCACCAGTACATCCCGAAGGCCCCGGATTCTTGGCGGTATTCGTTGTCGCAACACTAATTCTGTGGTGGATCTGGTCACCATTGGGTTGGTTAGGCGTTATTCTAACTATTTGGTGTTACTATTTTTTTCGGGATCCAGATCGTTTCACACCTTCGAGGGAAGGGTTAGTGATTAGCCCCGCCGACGGTATTGTCCAGCAAATCGATGAGGCTTCGGCACCTCCCGAATTGGATATGGGGAACCGCAAGTTTACCCGCGTTAGCATCTTTATGAGTGTATTCAATTGTCATGTGAATCGCATTCCTATTGGAGGGGTAGTCGTTCGAGAAGAGTACATAATAGGCAAATTTCTAAATGCTTCGTTGGACAAGGCTAGCAGTGATAATGAACGTCAGGCCTTACATATAAAAACTAATACAGGAAAGGACTTCGCGGTTGTACAAATTGCGGGGCTCGTTGCGCGCCGAATACTTTGTGATGTGCAGGATGGCCAGGAAGTGTTGACCGGTGAGCGTTTCGGAATGATCCGCTTTGGTAGTCGGGTGGATGTTTATCTTCCGCGTGGTGTGTCACCACTAGTTGTTTGTGGGCAAAAAATGATAGGGGGGGAGACGATTATTGCTAACGAAAAATCCCGTGAGGGTGCGCGGGAAGCTGAAATTAGATAGGCTCAAGATATGGGAAAACTCAGGAAAGATCAAAGTCAGCGTCTTAAGAGCCTGTCATTTAATCGTATGATTCCAAATATCCTGACACTTTTGGCACTTTGCGCTGGTCTCACATCCATACGTTACGGTCTTAGTGACCAATGGGAGCACGGGGTGATAGCCCTTGTTATTGCTTGTATTCTTGACGGTATAGATGGACGCGTTGCCCGTCTTCTTCGGGGTGCAACTAAATTTGGAGCAGAGCTTGATTCCCTTTCCGACGCTATCAGTTTTGGGGTCGTACCCGCATTACTGGTTTATCTCTGGGCTATGCAGTATGTGGGAGGAATTGGGTGGGCCCTTTGCTTGCTATACGTAGTATGTTGTGTTCTTCGTCTTGCACGTTTTAATACTATGGTTGGAGAGCCGGATCTGCCCGCTTGGGCACATAGTTATTTTACGGGTGTCCCCGCGCCGGCCGCCGCCGGGTTGACCATCCTGCCAATGATTCTTTCTTTTTATTTTCAGGCTGGTATTTTTAACAACCCGCTAATAGTAGGCCTCTTCCTGCTGGTCGTCTCCTACTTGATGGTCAGCCGCGTTCCAACTTATTCAGGAAAACTTACGCGGCTTAAGACGCATTTGTTCTTGCCATTAATGATTTTGGTTGGTCTGACTGCGGCATTTTTAGTTACCGATCCTTGGGCAACGTTAAGTCTAATGGGTTTATTTTATGTTTCGAGCATCCCAATCAGCATTTTTACTTTTCGGCGTCTGAGTGGGCGGGGCGCAGATGATGAAAAAACACATAGACGTGCTGGCGACAAAGATTCAGATTCTTCCTAAGGTTTCTTTCTATAAACTCTTTTAGTGCGTTTTTTGTTTTTTACTTTGGAATTAGAGGCTTGGCGGCTGCTCAGTTCTGTGTTGGCGATTTGATCCATGCCGCTAGGTCCGTAATCTAGCTCCATTTTTTCGAGTCTCCTTATTTCATCACGTAACATTGCAGCATCCTCAAACTCAAGATTACCTGCGGCTGTCCGCATTTTTTTCTCGAGCTCTTCTATCTTTACTCGAAGATTGTGCCCAACTATGTCCGATCCTTCGTTAAGAGCAGTATCAATAGTGGTATAATCTTTTTCATACACACTATTGAGGACATCGATGATGTCTTTCTGAATAGTTTCGGGCGTAATACCATTTGCTTTGTTAAATGCCTGTTGTTTTTTTCGCCGCCGGTTTGTTTCATCGATTGCGGTCTGCAATGACCCGGTTACATGATCTGCGTATAAGATTACCTTGCCATCGACATTACGTGCAGCACGTCCTATGGTTTGTATTAGGGAGCGCGCAGATCGCAAGAATCCCTCTTTATCCGCATCCAAAATGGCCACAAGAGCACATTCTGGAATGTCTAATCCTTCCCTTAACAGATTGATTCCGACCAGAACGTCGAAGGCACCTAGACGCAGGTCCCGTACTATCTCAATGCGTTCAAGAGTGTCGATGTCTGAATGCATGTATCTCGCATTGACACCATGTTCAGACATATATTCCGTCAAGTCTTCGGCCATGCGTTTTGTTAGTGTGGTGACTAGAGTACGTAGTCCTTTCTCAGCAGTGGATCTGACCTCACCTAAAAGGTCATCTACTTGGGTATCGGCAGGCCGTACAATGCAGATCGGGTCTATTAATCCCGTCGGTCTTATGACCTGCTCCACGAAAACACCAGAGGTGCGCTCCATTTCCCAGTCCCCTGGTGTTGCGGACACAAAGATAGTTTGCGGCCGCATCATCTCCCATTCCTCAAACTTGAGAGGCCGATTGTCACAACAGGATGGGAGACGAAACCCGTATTTTGAAAGGGTAGACTTTCGACTGAAATCGCCTCGATACATGCCCCGGATTTGTGGAACTGATACGTGGCTTTCATCAACAAACAAAAGAGCATCTTCTGGGAGGTACTCAAATAATGTTGGCGGAGGCTCTCCAGGCTGACGACCAGTTAAATAGCGAGAGTAGTTCTCTATACCCTTGCAGTGGCCTGTTGCTTCTATCATTTCGAGGTCAAACATAGTGCGCTGTTCAAGCCGTTGCGCTTCTACAAGTTTGCCTTGCTTATTAAACTCATCGAGGCGCAAGTTGAGCTCATTACGGATTTGTTTTGCTGCCTGCGATAGGGCCGGGCGTGGCGTCACATAATGGCTGTTGGGATAGACTGTGATTTGGTGAAGTATTGCTGTCTTTTGCCCCGTAAGAGGGTCAAGTTCATGGATGCTCTCCACGTTCTCTCCAAATAAAGAAACTCGCCAGGCACGATCTTCGTAGTGGGCTGGAAAGATTTCTACTATATCGCCCCGTACTCGGAAGGTGCCCCGGTAGAAATTATCATCATTTCGCCTGTACTGTAGGGTGACGAGTTTTTTGATAAGGTCACTTCGCGAGAAGGCCAGATGCTCCTGAATGACGATGGTCATCCGAGAGTAGGAATCGACTGACCCAATACCGTACAAGCAGGAAACTGAAGACACTATTACGACATCCCGTCGTTCTATTACTGCACGCGTCGCCGAGTGCCGCATGCGATCTATTTGCTCATTAATGCTCGCGTCTTTCTCGATATAGGTATCCGTTCTTGGGACGTAGGCTTCAGGCTGGTAATAGTCATAGTAGGAAACAAAGTATTCGATAGCATTATCAGGAAAGAAGGTTTTCATTTCTCCGTATAGCTGAGCGGCAAGCGTCTTGTTTGGTGCAAGAATAAGAGCGGGTCGTCCGGTTCGGGCAATAGCGTGGGCTATAGTGAAAGTTTTACCAGAGCCCGTTACCCCCAGTAATACTTGGTCTCTCTGCTCATCAGCTAAACCCCGTAGCAAAGCTTCTATAGCCTGTGGCTGGTCACCAGCAGGTGTGAAGTCACTAGCTAGACGGAAACTTGTTTCAGTTTCAGTGACAGGATCTTTGCAGGTAGGATCGAAAATAGACATGTACTTAAGATAAGCGAGCTAAGGCGCCTCTTCCAGCGAGTATCGTTTATTCAGTCGAATATCTAGTTTATGACAATGTCGGTTGTAAACCAGTGTTAGCGGCATTAGCTTGCCGGCAAGTCTGACCGGAGGTCTACAATGTCTATTATCGGAAGTCGTATGTCTGCTATCAAACCATCACCAACAATGGCTGTGACGGCTAAGGCGGCCCAACTGAGGGCGGAGGGTCGTGATATTATTAGCTTAGGCGCCGGGGAGCCAGATTTTGATACGCCTGATCATATCAAAGCAGCTGCTAAGGAGGCTATTGACGCTGGCAAGACTAAATACACGCCGACGAACGGCACCCCGGAACTGCGTCAGGCCATTGTCGACAAGTTCATGAGAGAGAACGGCCTTGACTATCAGATCTCACAAGTTCACGTGGGTGTTGGCGGTAAGCAAGTAATCTTTAATGCAATTATGGCTACTATAGATGCCGGCGACGACGTCATAATTCCCGCACCTTATTGGGTCAGCTACCCAGACATTGTTTTGCTTGCCGGTGGTAATCCCGTGTTTGTTAATTGTCCTGAAAGCGATCGGTTTAAACTTACGCCGAAAGGTTTGGCTGGGGCTATTACTACTGAATCTAAGTGGCTGATTCTTAATTCACCCAGCAATCCAACGGGAGCAGGCTACACAGTTGAAGAGCTGAAGGCGTTAGGTGAAGTTCTATTGGATAATCCCCACGTCTGGGTGATGACCGATGACATGTATGAGCACCTAACCTACGATGACTTTCAGTTTTCTAGTATTGCGCAAGTAGAGCCGCGTCTAATAGCGCGTACACTGACCATTAATGGAGTTAGCAAGGCCTTCTCTATGACGGGATGGCGGGTAGGCTATGCCTGTGGGCCGTCGGAGCTCATCAAGTCGATGAATAATATACAGTCGCAGTCGGCCTCTCATACTAGTTCAGTCAGCCAGGCGGCAGCGGTAGAAGCCCTTAATGGTTCCATGGGGTTTCTAGAAAAGCGTAATACTGTTTACAAGGAACGTCGCGACCTCGTTGTCTCCATGCTAAATCAAGCAGACGGTATTTCCTGCTTGACTCCGGAAGGAGCGTTTTATGTATATCCGTCAGTTGCAGACTGTCTGGGCAAAGCAACACCAAAAGGTGTCAGGATTAATACAGACACTGAGTTTGTCACTTCCCTTCTTGAGGATGAGGGAGTCGCAGCGGTGCAGGGTGAAGCGTTCGGTCTATCCCCTTATTTTCGTATTTCCTATGCTACGTCAACTGAACTTTTAGAAGAAGCTTGCCGCCGCATACAAAGATTTTCTGGTTCTTTGCGGTAATATTAGGTGCGGAGGAAATAATTCTATGCTGCTAAAAGTTGGGAAGGTATTGAGTGCTTCTATTGTATTTTGTATCGTTGCAATTGTGCTTGTTCGAATTGGGATATTTAGCCCAGACGATGCAAGTCTAAAGGCCAAGTACACCAATGAATTCTCGCGTTTTGTAGAAATTGACGGTGTTCCCATTCATTACCGGGATGAGGGCGAGGGACCGGTGCTTGTCCTGGTTCATGCTCACCTAGGTAGTTTACACATGTGGGATGGATGGGTATGCGAATTGGGTAAGCATTACCGTATTGTTCGCTTTACTTATCCTCCTTACGGACTTTCTGGGCAGGATACTACAGGTATTTATGGTGCTTCGCGAGCCTTAGAACTAATTGAAGGTGTGATAGATCATATTGGTCTACATAGTTTTTCAATTGCCGGTACATCATCTGGTAGTATCATAGCAGCTCGTTATGCAGCGAAACACCCGGGTCGAGTCGAAAAACTACTATTGTCTACGGTTCCAGCATATACACCAGGGGACCGTCAAGCACCGCCATTATCTTTCCGGGTCATGATGTGGCTAAGTAATAACGTGCTTAAGATTTACCGACCAGAGGTGTATTGGCGAATGTTTCTCGAATATATTTATGGTGATCCTGCTCTCGTCACTTTAGAGAAAGTACAACGTTATACTGATCTAAATAATCGATCAGGGTCTATCGCCAATACTGCGAAATTTATAATGACTAATGCGCAAAGCTCAGTGAATGTTGCGGATATCTTAGGACAAGTGCAAACGCCGACCTTAATCCAATGGGCGGGGAAGTCGCCGGTACTGTCACCTGCCGGGCTGGACGAAGTGTTGCCAATGTTTACTGAAGCAGCGGTCCAAGCTATTCGCTATCCGGCTCTGGGCCACGCATTAGTGATGGAGGATCCAGTTAGGACAGCGGCTGCGGCGCATGAATTTCTTCAGGACAATTAGATTTAGAAGTGCCACAAATGTTTTTTAGTTATATTTGAGTGAGAATAGGTATGGCGGATCGCATCTGGGATAAATTTCTGTCAAAGAGGGACAAGGCAGTCTTCGCCCAGTCAGGTCTAGGTAATCGCAACGGCTTTGGTAAACGGCCCGTGTTGCTTGTGATAGATGTTAATTACATTTTTGTTGGGGATCGTCCAGAATCCGTACTCGAGGCTATTAAGCGCTGGCCGGCTGCCTGCGGAGAATCCGCCTGGGCCGCATTACCAATTATCCAATCACTACTTGAATCTGCGCGCAAGAAGGGAGTGCCGGTTATTTATACAACGGGCGAAATGCGTCCAGATCGCTGGGACCGTGGCAGTTGGGACTGGAAGAATAGCCGGGGTGCTGGCAGAGAGCTTCAGCCGAAAACCAACCTGAATGGTAACGATATCGTAGCCGAAATAGCACCCACATCCCAGGACATAATTGTAAACAAAATAAAGCCTAGCGGTTTTTTTGGCACTAATCTGGAGAGTTTTCTGAACCTTTTACATGCGGATTCACTCATTGTTGCCGGGACTACAACGAGTGGCTGTGTCAGAGCTACTGTGCTTGATGCTTTTAGTCTTAACTATCGCGTCACCGTGGCGGAGGATGCATGTTTTGATCGGTCCGAGGCGTCCCATGCTATCAATTTATGCGACATGAATGCCAAGTACGCTGACGTCATAATGAGTGAAGAGGTAATAAATTATATTGGTAACTTACCTGATGGTCTCTTCGAACTGCCAAGTGGTGAAGGGATGGACGAGTCTGATTCTTACTTATGAAGGTTTGAATTTTGTAATTAATGCTGTTCTCGAAGTAGTCGATTTGTTACGAAGTTCTAAGCTGCGTCCTTGCTACAGTTATTTTTTTCAGGAGGAAATCTCGAAAAACCTCGATGCGGCGGGAGTTACGTAATTCAATAGGATAGCAAAAATATGCGGTTATTTCAGGGGCAGAGATATCTGGCATGATATGCACCAGGCTCCTGCCCTCGCGATAGAAATATTCTGGCAGCGCTCCAATGCCAATACCGCTTCTAACCGCTCTATAAATCCCATATAAATTATTGACTTTTAGGGCCGTTTTAACAACTTCACCAATCTTCTTTTCAAAGGTGTCTTGTAGCGTATTGATAGCGCCGAATGGGAGAATTCCTTCGCCAAAGGTTACAAATCGGTGCTTCCTTATATCCTCTACTGTTTGCGGCACACCATTTTCTCTGAGATACTCGGGTGATGCATATAAATGGATACGCATGTTGCCTAGACTACGACGAATTAAATCGGGCTCCGTTGGCTCATGAAATCGTATAGCTACGTCAGCTTGTCGCATTGCTAAATCTAATTCTCGGTCGTCAAGACGCAGATTTACTTCAATATCGGGATAGGAGCGGATGAATTCACGTAATCGGGGTGTTAGCCAGACAGATCCGAATGCGACAGTTGTTGTTACCGTTAGAGGGCCCGCCATGTTCTCTGTTGCCTCAGTAAGTAAATTTTCAACGGTATTTAATCTTGCAAAAACCTCGTGTACACCCTCGTATAAAATTTCGCCCTTTTCTGTTAATGAAAGGCCGCGGGCATGGCGATGGAAAAGCGATCCTCCAATGGAATCCTCCAACGCGCTTATTTGCCGACTTGTCGCGGATTGGCTTAGATTGAGAATTTCACTCGAATGAGTAAAGCTTCCGGCTTCTGCGACGGCGTGGAAGACCCGCAGCTTATCCCAATCGAGCTTTCTCTTTCCCCGTGTGGGCATTCAGTCTCCTTGGAGACATCTATCAGGCTCTAATACTGAGGTCTAGCTTTCCGCAAGATACTTGTCTGCTTCCAGAGCGGCCATACAACCCGTGCCGGCCGCGGTCACCGCTTGCCTGTATATATGATCCTGCACATCTCCTGACGCAAATACACCATTAACACTAGTGCGCGTCGAATCCGCACTTGTAATTATATACCCGCTATTATCCATATCCAACTTATCTCGGAACAACTCCGTGTTTGGAGTATGCCCAATCGCAATGAATACTCCGTCCGCCCTGATCTCTGAAGTATTGTCAGATTTCAAGTTTCTTATTTGTACACCAGTTACACCTGGTGGATTATCCGTCCCTAACACAGTGTCGACAACTGAGTCCCATACCACCTTTATTTTCGGGTGATCAAATAGACGTTGTTGCATGATTCGTTCGGCTCTAAGCTTGTCGCGGCGGTGAATCAATGTGATCTTCGCCGCGTGCTGCGTCAGATAGAGTGTTTCTTCAACAGCAGTATTTCCTCCACCGACGACGCACACTTCTTTGCCTCTAAAGAAAAAGCCATCACAGGTGGCACAAGCGGAGACACCGAAACCCATATATTTCTTCTCGGATTCCAATCCTAACCAGCGCGCGGAAGCTCCAGTCGCAACGATTAGGGATTCACCGGTGTAAACATCGCCAGAATCCCCGACGCAGGTAAACGGCCTTTTAGATATATCAGCTTCTACAATTATATCATTTATTATCTTAGTACCGACATTTTCTGCTTGCTTTTGCATTTGTTCCATTAACCAAGGCCCCTGAATCACGTTTGCGAAGCCCGGATAGTTTTCCACGTCGGTGGTGATAGTCATTTGGCCACCCGGCTGAAGACCAGCCAATACAATCGGTTTGTGACTAGCCCTAGCCGCATAGACTGCTGCCGTAAGTCCGGCCGCACCAGAACCGAGAATCAAGACTTTCGTATTTATTTCCGCCATATCTTCTTGTTTTTCCAGAATGGGGCGTCGGTTAACAGTATGGATTCCGGCGGTAACATAAGGATCACCCTCGAGTCATGCAAGAGAAGGGCGGGTTAGTGCCTATCAAACGTCAATAAAACTCTCAATTAATAAAGATTTTTCGATTTATAAAGTTAACTGGAGTGAATTGTCGTTTCCTGTAACGCCATACTACGTGTAATATTATTACGCGAGAGGGTCATGTACGGTAGCTGGAGAGGTGGACCGAATGCAGCGCGTAAAGCTGGATCGTATAGATCGACAAATAATTAGCGATCTACAGAGTAATGGAAGAATGACCAATGTTGAGCTAGCCCGTAGGGCTGATATTTCCGCACCTCCTTGTCTTCGTCGGGTTAGGGCATTGGAGAAGGCAGGATATATAAAGGGCTATCACGCTGACACTGACCCATCAGCTCTGGGATACAATGTGTCGGTGTTCACCAATATAGGTTTGACCAGTCAGGCCGAAGTAGATCTTGTTGCATTCGAAAACCTGGTTGGAGAGTGGCCAGAAGTCCGTGAATGTCACATGCTTGCTGGTGAGTCAGATTTTCTTCTTAAGGTGGTGGCCAAAGACTGGGATGAATACCAGAAGTTTGTGACTGAGCGTTTGACTGCTGCGCCTAACGTAGCTCAAGTAAAATCGGCATTGTCCATCCGCAGTGCTAAAATTCTTACTGGCGTGCCTATAGAAGTGGGAACTCATACAACGGAAAAAGAATAGGTTCCAGTAGTGAACGAACCCACAGTCTCTATTTGAAGTTTACATCAATGATTTCGTACGACTTATATCCGCCGGGAGTAGCCACTTCTGCGCTTTCACCAATTGTCTTACCAATTAGTGCTTTGGCCAGTGGCGACTGCACAGAAATTTCCTTCTTACTCAGATCCGCCTCATAGGGGCCTACAAACCTGTATGTGGCCTCTTCATCTGTTTCTTCATCGACCAGTGTTACCTTAGCTCCGAATCTAATTGTGGTTCCGGACAGCTTAGAGACGTCGATCACGTCCGCTCGGGCTATAATGTCTTCAAGTTCTATGATGCGCCCTTCAATAAAGCCTTGACGTTCCTTGGCTGCGTGGTATTCGGCATTTTCGGATAGATCGCCGTGTTCACGCGCTTCCGCTATGGCTTTGATAATGTCGTGACGTTCGACGGTTTTTAGTTTTTTCAACTCTTGCTGAAGTGGAGTCAGCCCATCAGCCGTCATAGGAATCTTTTCCATGACGTATCCTTTCCTTTAACGCACATATAAAACCACAGAGCTTTCACATTGTGGTTCATGATATGACACTATCTATCAATTATATTTTAAAATATGACTGCAATGGTGCAACATCAAGTGGTCCATTGCGTAGTGCTGCGATAGCACTTACTGCTGCATCGGCGCCAGCGATAGTGGTGTAATGACAAATGTTACGGGTTAGTGCTGTTCGCCGAATAGCAAAGCTGTCTTCGAATGATTGTGCTCCATCAACAGTATTAATAACTATTTGTATGTTGTTCGAAATCATCGCATCAACACAATGTGGCCTGCCCTCTAGGACTTTGTTAATGACATCGACATTGAGCCCATGTGATGCGAGAAAGCGTTGTGTACCCGATGTGGCAAGCAAATCAAATCCCATGTCACTGAGTTTCTTAGCGATAGCGAGTGAAGCGGGTTTATCCGAATCTCTGAGAGACATGAAAGCAGTGCCCTGCAATGGCAGTAATGTTCCTGCACCAAGCTGGGATTTTGCAAAAGCTCTTGGAAAGTCTTGATCCAGGCCCATTACTTCGCCAGTTGACTTCATTTCTGGACCAAGAACAATATCAACACCAGGAAACCGTGTGAACGGAAACACCGCTTCTTTGACTGCAACATGAGCTAGCATTCCATTGCGCGACGTATAGTCATCCCCTAATTCGAAGTTTTTTAGTGGTTCGCCTGCCATAACACGGGCTGCAATCTTTGCGACTGAGATGCCGGTAGTTTTAGCGACAAAAGGTACTGTGCGACTTGCCCGGGGGTTTACTTCCAAAATATAGATGTCCCTACCTTTTATAGCGAATTGTACATTCATCAGGCCAACAACGTTCAGGGCCTTAGCAAGATTTTGGGTTTGTTGTTTGAGCTGCTCGATAATTTCTGAAGATAATGAGTAGGGAGGGAGCGAGCACGCGGAGTCGCCAGAATGGATGCCTGCTTCTTCTATATGCTCCATAACACCAGCAATGTATACATCCGTTCCGTCAGCTATCGCATCGACATCGACTTCTATCGCACCTTGGAGATAGCTATCAATTAGAACTGGATTATCACCAGTTACTTCGACCGCATCCCTAATGTACGCGTCAAGTGCTGTCTCGTTGTATACAATTTGCATGGCCCGCCCACCGAGGACGTAGGATGGCCTAATTACTATCGGGTAACCAATTTCATGAGCGATTACTTTCGCTTCTTCTGATGTCATTGCCGTGCCGTTGGCAGGTTGCCGCAAGTTCAAATCTATGATGAGGCTTTTAAACCGTTCCCTATCTTCGGCTAGATCAATTGCCTCAGGAGAGGTGCCCAAAATGGGAATGCCTGCCACTTCTAGAGCCTGAGCGAGTTTGAGGGGTGTTTGGCCGCCTAACTGAACAATCATTCCCCTTAGTTTGCCGTTCGACTTCTCGACTCTAGCTATTTCGAGAACATTCTCAGCAGTTAGCGGTTCGAAGTAAAGGCGATCCGATGTGTCGTAGTCGGTGGACACCGTTTCAGGATTGCAATTGACCATTATGGTCTCAAATCCTGCTTCGGCTAGTGAGTATGCTGCGTGGCAACAACAGTAGTCAAATTCGATTCCCTGTCCGATTCTGTTGGGTCCACCCCCTAGGATAATCACCTTTTCCCTAGGCGAGGGCTCAGCCTCGCACTCTGGGATGTCTAGACCAGAACCTTCATAACATGAGTACATATATGGAGTTTGTGAAGAAAACTCTGCAGCACAGGTATCGACGCGTTTAAATACTGGATAAACATTTTTTCTTGCTCGTTCGACGGCAATTGCTGACGCAGACAGATTACAGAGTTCTCCCAGACGCTCGTCAGAAAATCCCATTTTCTTGATTCGCAACAACTCTTGGTCATTTTTTGGTAAACCATTACTTTGGATTTCAGTTTCCAACTCCACAAGGGACCTGACTTGTTCGAGGAACCAAGGTTCGTATTTTGTGATGGATCTAATTTCTTCAAGATCTAATCCAGCCCGAAATGCCTGTGCAATGACTAGCAACCTATCGGGGCGCTGAGCTGCTAAAGCACTTTTAATCGCGCTACCCGAAGAAGCTTTCTTTCCGAAATCAATTTCATTGAGACCGGTTAGTCCTGTCTCCATAGACCGCAGGCCCTTTTGCAAACTCTCCGCAAAGCACCTCCCAATTGCCATAGCTTCGCCTACAGATTTCATAGATGTTGTCAAACGAGGCTCAGCATCAGGAAATTTTTCAAAGGTAAAGCGAGGAATTTTTGTTACGACATAATCAATGGTGGGCTCGAATGACGCCGGTGTCACGCCCGTAATGTCATTAGTAAGCTCATCCAGCGTATATCCAACGGCGAGCCTAGCCGCAACCTTAGCTATTGGAAATCCGGTGGCTTTAGAAGCAAGTGCAGATGATCGCGATACTCTTGGGTTCATTTCGATAATCACCATGCGACCATCTTCTGGGTTTATCGCAAATTGTACATTTGAACCGCCCGTATCCACACCTATTTCACGCAAACAAGCAATCGATGCATTTCGCATAATTTGGAATTCTTTATCGGTGAGCGTTAAAGCTGGTGCGACGGTAATCGAATCACCGGTATGAACGCCCATTGGATCCACATTTTCTATGGAACAGACGATGATGCAGTTGTCCGCGCTATCGCGCACGACTTCCATTTCGAACTCTTTCCAACCAAGAACTGATTCTTCAACCAAAACCTGCCCTACAGGCGAGGCGCTAAGGCCGCGGGCGACGATGACTTCGTATTCTTCAGTGTTATAAGCAATGCCTCCACCTTCGCCTCCAAGAGTAAAAGATGGCCGGATAATGGCTGGTAGACCAATATCTCGCACTGCTGTTCGCGCTTCCTCGAGGGAGTGAACAAGACTACTCCGCGGACAATCGAGGCCGATACGGGCCATCGCCTCCCTAAAAAGTTGGCGATCTTCCGCTTTGATGATTGCTTCCGTAGTAGCCCCGATCATTTCAATATTGTGGTCGGATACGATACCCTGCTCAGAAATTTGCATAGCAACATTCAAGGCTGTTTGCCCGCCCATTGTTGGTAAAAGGGCGTGGGGTTTCTCTTTTTCAATTATTTTACACAGTATTTCGGGAGTTATTGGCTCGATATATGTTGCGTCAGCCATCTCTGGATCGGTCATAATTGTGGCCGGATTTGAGTTCACAAGAATGGTCCTGTAACCCTCTTGTTTGAGGGCTTTGCAGGCTTGGGCTCCGGAATAGTCAAACTCGCAAGCCTGACCTATTACAATAGGTCCTGCACCTATGATCAAAATACTTTCAATGTCTGTTCTCTTGGGCATTGAGACCTATGTTTGGGTATGAGGTGCTGCCGTGTTTTGCTTAGCTGTCATTAAATCTAAAAATCTATTGAAAAGGTAGTGGCTATCCTGAGGACCCGGTGATGCCTCTGGGTGGTATTGGACCGAAAAAATTGGCCGGTCAACCACCTTTAGACCCTCCAGCACACCATCAAAAAGTGACGTATGTGTTTCGATAACGCTATCGGGTAAGCTGCTCCGGTCCACACAGAACCCATGGTTCTGCGCCGTGATCTCTACTTTCCCGGTTTCCAAGTCTTTGACGGGTTGGTTGGCTCCGCGATGTCCAAGGGCAAGTTTGTAGGTCTTGGCGCCGAGTGCGAGAGCAAGAAGTTGGTGACCAAGACAAATGCCAAACATTGGAATCCCAGTATTAGCTAAGTGGCGTATAACTGGGACGGCATACTCTCCTGTAGCAGCAGGGTCTCCCGGGCCGTTAGATAGAAAAATACCATCCGGGCTATGATTCAAAATTTCATCCACACTCGCAGTAGCTGGGACTACGGTGACCTGGCAACCAGTTTCTGCTAGACATCGAAGGATGTTGCGTTTGGCTCCAAAATCCATAGCAACAACGTGATGCGATAATGTTTGTCCAGACTTACTTGTATCGCCATATCCATGCTCCAGCGTCCAGCGTGTTTCACTCCATACATGAGGTTGGTGGCAGCTGACATCTTTAGCTAAGTCCATGCCTTCTAAGCCAGGCCAATCTTTAGCCCGCTGTATAAGCTCATCAAGTTCAAAAATACCATCAGGATTGTGACAAATAGTACCGTTTGGGGCGCCGTGGTTACGAATGCGCCGGGTTAGTTGCCGGGTATCCACATCCGCCATCGCGACTAGACCATTGGACTTTAGCCAACTATCGAGGTGATGGTGTGCCCGCCAATTGGCGGGTTCGGTAATATCCGCACGAAAAACACACCCACGGGTTGCGGGTCTTGAGCTTTCGAGGTCCTCCTCATTAACCCCAACATTACCAATGTGAGGAAACGTAAAGGTGATGATTTGACCGGCGTATGAGGGATCCGTCATAACCTCCTGGTAACCGGTCATTGACGTGTTAAAAACGACCTCACCGGTCTTTGTGGTAATAGCGCCTAGACCGTAACCCCAATAAACTGTCCCATCATCAAGAACCAAAACTGCGGTAGCTGTTTGGGGCCGACGAAAAGAACTGCGCGTCATAGGTTTTGTCATATTGGGGCGGTGCTTTTGCAGACCATGGAGTTTTCCTCTGTGGTTGCTATTATTTTCCTTGCGACTTGTATCATGTGTCCCCGAACTTTCATGGGGTAGTTATTATAGTCTGATGCAAGATATTTTTTGCCTCTTGCTGATATTTGTGGTGCGGGCGGAAACTTAAGTAGCACTTCTAGGGTAGCCTTCAAATTGACGCGGTACATAAGCAATCGGTCCGGCGAAGTCAAGCTTCGCTGAGTATATGGAAAAGGTTTTAATCTCAATATGTTAGGTGTATCGACTACTCCTAGCCAAGGCTGCATGAATGATTTAGAATTAGTACTTTCCAGCCGCCGCAGGGACGTGTTCGCATGTTGCGCACAGAGGTTACGGAATCCCTTACGGAAGTGTTTTGCTTGGGGGAGCCATGTGCGCTTGTAACTGCTGGTCTTGTGTTGGCTGGATTTCTTGTTTGTGACATATGTGACGCCTGCCCTCAACTACCATCCTAATGCTAGCTCTCGATTGTTATAAATATGTCATTTCCTCCTGACTTTCTTGAAGAAATTAAGACCCGGCTTCCAGTTTCCATTGTGGTGGGGCGAAGCGTTAAACTTAGCAGGCGTGGCCGAGAGTTTCTTGGCATCAGCCCATTCACTAATGAAAAAACCCCATCCTTCACTATTAATGATGAGAAGGGTTTCTACCACTGTTTCAGCTCCGGAGAACACGGTGATATTTTTACATTTGTGATGAAAACACAGTCCCTATCGTTTCCTGAAGCAGTGGAGCGTTTGGCGGAGGAAGTAGGCCTCGAGATCCCTACACAAACACCGGAAGATGTCATCCGCTCGAAACTTCAAGCAAACCTGCGCGATATCGTCGAAGAGGCATGTCATTTTTTTGAGCAGCAACTTCGTTCGGCCGAAGGCAAGCTTGCACTCGACTATTTACAGTCTAGGGGCCTTTCAGACAAAACCTTACGCAAGTATCGCCTAGGATATGCCCCAGCAGGGAACGTACTTAAGAGTGCCCTTATGCGGGAGGGTGTCTCTGAGGAGGTGCTGCTAAGAGCTCGCTTAATCAGTAAAGGTCAGGAAGGTAGATCCTCCTTTGATTTTTTTCGGGACAGAGTCATGTTTCCCATTAATGACTCCCGAGGCCGTCCAATTGCCTTTGGAGGACGCGTCCTCGCTAAGGGTGAACCAAAGTATCTCAATTCACCAGAGACACCTTTGTTTCACAAGGGACGGGTGTTGTATGGGTTTTCTCAAGCGCGGGAAGAAGCTGCAAAGAGTGGCGAAATCATTGTTGTTGAAGGCTATATGGATGTATTGGCATTGCATGAAGCTGGACACGCGAACGTGGTAGCGCCTTTAGGTACAGCGCTAACAGAATCACAAATTCAAATTCTTTGGCGTCTAGCTCCCGAGCCAATTGTTTGTTTCGATGGTGATGCTGCTGGTCGTCGTGCAGCCGCAAGGTCCACAGAGCGCGTCCTTCCGATTCTTAAGCCCGGCCTATCTCTGCGATATGCACTCTTGCCACCCGGAAAGGACCCCGACGATATTGTTCGCTTGCAAGGTAAGAAAGTTATGTCTGCGATTCTACAGAAGGCAGTGCCGTTGTCGGAAATTGTTTGGCGCCAGTTGCTGGAGGGTCGTGCGATTGACACCCCGGAACGGCGTGCAGCACTGGAAAAAGCATCTGACGAGGTTGTGGCGTGTATTTCTGAGGCCTCGGTAAGCAGTCAATACCGATACTTGTTTCGTGAAAAGTTGTTTGAACTATTTCGAGGAGGCCGCGGCGGATCAAAGCGTTCAGGGCAAAACTTCAAACCATCCCCAACCCAAGCGCTAACAATGTCGGACTCTCGTGAAAATGAGTATTCGGGCGACAGCAAATATATGCGAGAACGAATCCTGATGGCCACACTACTGAACCATCCCGACTTGTTGGAGCACGTAGAAGAGCGTCTTGGGTCGTACGGTTTCAGCGATTCGCGCCTTGACACTTTACGGCAATCAGCCTTAAAGAGTTTGATAAGTAATCCGGACCTTGATTTTGAAGCCCTGACTACCCAGCTGTCTGGATTAGGGTTTAGAGACGAACTAAAGGCTCTGTTAACACCAACAGTTTATGTTCATGCTGGTTTTGCAAGACTGGCCTCATCTCTGGCCGATGCAACCGAAGGTTGGGATCATACGTTTGTACTGTGTCAGCAGGAGGAGTTAGAAGCTGATATACAAAGGGCGGAGGAGTCCTTCTTGGAGAATCCGTCCGAGGAAACTTACGAGATTTTTAGATCTCTAAAAAATCAGAAGCGGCCAGTGGACGTGGACGTGGACGAAATTGCACTGTTGCAATCTGATAATAACGAGTCCGCCACTTGATAATGTGGGGCGAGTATTTCCCTCGCGCAAGAAGTTAAAGAGTCTATTGAAAAATGCTGAGTTTTGGGAGCGAATGACAGTATGGCGACGAAAGCAGCCGCGACAGCCCAAGTTACCGATGAACAAGAAGAGACAGGCGATAGGCCACTTCTGGACTCAACTAACGCCTCCGTAAAGAAGCTCATCCAAAAAGGCAAAGACAAGGGCTACATCACCTATGAAGAGCTAAATAAGGCTCTTCCGTCGGATAAGATGTCGTCTGAACAAATCGAAGACACCATGTCCATGTTGTCAGAAATGGGCATTAATGTCGTGGAAGGTGATGATCAGGATGACTCTGATTCAGTTGCTCCCGAGGGGGCAGCCCGAAGCGAGGTTACACCTGCTGGAAACGTCGACGAAAATGATATTGGTCGCACCGATGACCCAGTTCGCATGTATTTGCGGGAGATGGGCTCCGTAGAATTGCTGTCTCGTGAAGGCGAGATCGCCATTGCCAAGAGGATTGAAGCTGGCCGAGAAATGATGATAGGGGGCATTTGTGAGAGCCCCTTAACTATACGCGCCTTACTAGAATGGCATGATGCCTTAATTAATGAAGAGATGCTCTTACGCGATATTATTGATCTTGATGCTACATATGGCGGAGATGCCGCTGGCAAGGCAGCTACTACCGCTCTAGACGAAGCGAACGCACCTGAAGGTAGTGATTCCGATGACGAAGCCGATTCGGACGAACAAGTTGACGAGAGTGATAAAGAAGAAACAGAAAAAGATGAAGGTACTCAGGACGAGGACGAGGAAGGCGCTGTTTCGTTAGCCGCCATGGAAGCTGAGTTGATGCCAGGCGTGCTAGAGGGCTTCGAACAGATAGCAAAAACATACACAAAACTCAAACGAGCCCAGGACAAGCGCTTGGCTGCATTCCAGAGTGGAGAGGAAGTTTCTAAATCCACGGAGAGGCGTTTTCAGAAATACAAGGTTGCACTGGTAGAACTCATGGACGAAGTGCAGCTCAATAATGCTCGTATTGAAGCGTTGGTGGAACAACTCAATGAGTTAAATCGACTATTGATCGGTCTTGAGGGGCAGATCCTGCGTATGGCTGTGAAGAACAAAATAAAACGACAAGAGTTTCTGGAGCAGTATTACCACTCTGAGTTAGATCCGAAATGGTTGTCCCGGGTTGGACGTTTGACAACAAAAGGTTGGAAAAATTTTGCCAGCAAGCACAAGAGGGAAGTCACCCATCTGCGTTCCGAGATTCGAGAAATTGCAGATGCTGCAGGGCTTTCTATTACAGAGTTCCGACGCATTGTTGCCGTCGTTCAAAAAGGAGAGCGGGAAGCAGTCAAGGCTAAAAAAGAAATGATTGAGGCTAATCTACGCTTAGTTATTTCTATTGCTAAGAAGTATACAAACCGCGGTCTACAGTTTCTCGATCTCATCCAAGAGGGCAACATAGGGCTAATGAAGGCTGTAGATAAATTCGAGTATCGCCGCGGTTACAAGTTTTCAACATATGCTACCTGGTGGATTCGCCAGGCCATTACTCGGTCCATTGCTGATCAGGCTCGTACCATTCGTATACCAGTGCACATGATTGAGACTATAAACAAGCTGGTACGTACGTCTCGACAAATGCTGCATGAAATTGGTCGAGAACCAACGCCAGAGGAAGTCGCGATAAAATTGCAGATGCCATTAGAAAAAGTTCGGAAGGTTCTAAAAATCGCGAAAGAACCCATTAGTCTGGAAACTCCAATAGGAGACGAAGAAGACAGTCATCTAGGTGACTTTATAGAGGACAAGAATGCCGTGCAGCCTCTGGACGCTGCTATTCACGGTAATTTGCGTGAAACAACAACTCGAGTTCTTGCCAGCTTAACAGCTCGGGAGGAGCGGGTTCTTCGCATGCGATTCGGAATCGGAATGAACACGGATCATACTCTTGAGGAAGTTGGTCAGCAATTTTCTGTTACCAGGGAGCGTATCCGCCAAATTGAAGCAAAAGCTTTGCGCAAACTTAAGCACCCGAGCCGTTCACGCAAATTGCGCAGTTTTCTCGATAGCTAGAGGATATAGCCAGGACGTTTTTTGATAGCTTGTTGGGCACGTCGGTTCCTTAAGCTTAGCCCACGTCGATGCGTCCATGTTAAGTGTTGCATACCGGTGGGCCCGTAGCTCAATTGGTTAGAGCCGGCCGCTCATAACGGTCTGGTTGGAGGTTCGAGTCCTCCCGGGCCCACCATTCCGAATAAAAATTGAGCACCTCGCTCTGTTTGGATGGATTTGCGAAAATCGCTAGCAAATTCAACCCACACAGTCAGCCATATTCTTGTTATTATCTATTGTGAAAAGTACTGTTTCAAAGATAGTGGGATAATGGCATGCTCCGTAAATCACGACGAGATATTATTAAGATCGCTTCCTGCGCGGTGGCCATTCCTTTAGTAAGTTCAGCAAGTCGCGCAACTGAGATGTATCGAAGACTGGGACGTGGCGGGCCTGCTCTGTCGGCTGTCGGCCTTGGCTGTAACAACTTCGGCAGGCGGCTTGACGCTGCGGGTACGGAGCGGGTTGTGCACGCTGCAGTGGATCTAGGAATCACGCTTTTTGACACTGCAGACGTGTACGGGCGAGGTGCGTCTGAAGAATACTTAGGCCAGGCGTTAGGACCACGTCGTGACAAGGTACTTATCGCCACCAAGTTCGGGAACGCGATGCGCAGTGGCCCGTTTCCAATGGGCGGCGGATCGCGTGGCGCCATCATGCATGCGGTTGAACAGTCGCTGCAGCGACTCAAGACTGACGTTATTGATCTATATCAATATCATCGCCCCGACGGCATTACGTCCATGGACGAAACCTTGCGGGCATTGGACGACTTAGTTCGCCAGGGCAAGGTGCGTTATATCGGACATTCTAATTTTACCGCCGCGCAAGCCCGTGAATGCGCGCAGATCTCGGCGAATGGAAATCTTGATAGTTATGTTACGGCCCAGAATCATTACAGTCTTTTGACGCGAGATATAGAGGACGACCTTGTTCCCGCGTGCAAAGACCTAGGTCTGAGCGTGCTTCCTTACTTCCCGCTTGAAAGCGGTACACTAACCGGTAAATATAAACGCGGCGAGGCCCCAGGCAAGGGCACCCGAATGGCGCGATGGTCGGCTATCGCCCCCGAAACGGCCAACCGTTTCATGAACAATGAAAGATTTACCAAGATTGAGAAACTATCTGCACTGGCCGACTCTTCTGGTGCGAAGTTGCTGGATTTAGCGTTCGGCTGGTTACTCAGTAAGTCCTACATCGCTAGCGTGATTGCTGGTGCTACCCGCCCCGCACAACTCGAGGCCAATGTTAAAGCAGCGCTATGGCGTCCCACGCCTGACGTCGACCGCGAGATCGATAGGATTACGCGTCCGGCCTAACGGTGAGCTCCTTTCCGCGTAAGAATGAGTACGAGCTCGAATCTAGCTCTACCTAATGGCAGGAAAATGAGTGTGATCCCAGACGGTATGCTCTTAGATGTTAGGTAAAACGACTGGTTACTTGGCTGTTGGTTTGGACGCAAAATCCGGTGGTTTCCCAAGCGATCCTACGATTGCAGCACCTAGCAGCAGTACGGCACCGGCCACGAAGAGAACTTGAACGTAGCTATTAAAATGGTCATAGGCAAAACCGACCAGTATTGGTCCGATAGCTGCTCCTACGTAGAAAGAAGTAATCTGCCATCCATAAATTTTTCCGTAGGCCTTCATGCCAAAATAACGGCTTGTCAGGAAGGCAAGAAGGTCAACCTCCGCAGCTGCTGCCAACCCCATTGACATTACACTGATGATGGCGACCCATACTGGAGCTCCTTCAAAGGTAAGAAGCACGCAACCTAGGGCGGTAAAGGCTAACAATATTCTAGCCACTAAGGGCGCGCGGACCCTATCGATCAAGTAACCAATGCCAACTCGACCTATAACGACGGCAATACCTAAAGTACCCGCTATTTGTGCCGCATTAACTGGGGTTAGCCCCCGGTCAATCAACATGGGCACGACGTTGATAATTAGTCCTGCAACAACTCCAGAAACCATGAAGAAACCGCCAGCAATGATCCAGAATGGAAGAACTCTAATGCTTTGTTGAAGGGAGAGGCCAACCAAGGTGTTAGCTTCTTGTGATCTGGAAGAGCTGTTGACAGCAGGATCTACGATCTGTGGCACATTTTCCTTGAACATTATAACAAGCACCGGTAAAGCGACTAATATAATTAGTGCACCTACCCCAGCGTAACCGCCTTGCCATCCGTATGCACCAATCAACAAAGTGCAAAAGAGCGGCCCGAAGATGCCAGTCAGTCCTGATCCTGCCAGCGTTAGGCCAAGAGCCAACCCACGCGCTCGATCGAACCAAATATTGATGGCGCGGGTCCACACCACCGGAGTCGTGCCACCCCCAATCAGGGCCATTACCAGCCAAGCCGCGTAGAAAGTGAAAATATTTCCGTTAAGTTGGGTTAAAGCAAGGTAGCCTGCACTTAGCCCAAATGTAGACCATAGGCCAACTCGCCTCGTGCCATATTTATCGATGATTGTGCCAACAATCGGGGCCGTAATTGCCGTACCGATAATTAAAAAACTTGCTGCTATGGAGACTTGGCCGCGTGACCAGCCAAAGGCGTCGACAAGTGGAACTATGAACGCGCCAAAAGTATAAAAAGCAAGCCCGCTCAGACCCGCCCCGATACCAACACTTGAGGCCAATAGCATTCGCCAGCCGCGCTGGAATTCATGCTTCCCATTTAGTTGCATAATATTAGACACCACAAAGAATTGAAAAGTATCAGATACAATTTACTTAAAGTCGTAATTTTCTGTGCCGTTGAAGGTGACATTGAGAGTGGTCACAGGCTCGCGGCTATTTGCGAATGATGAGTGGTGTAAGGCCCTACCGTCCACGTAAATAAACTCACCCGTTGCCAAACGGCATGTGACCCCATCCTGCTGAGTGATTTCTGCATGTCCCGACATTACTCCCACAATGCGGGGCTGGTTTGTCAAATGCATTTCGTGGGGACCGCCAGCAAAGGGTTCCATCGGTTGGCTAAGGGCGAGACCCCAGTAAGCAGCATCTTGTTTCTCACTCACATATTCTGTTTCGCTGACTTTATTGAGAGGAATGTCTATCTCGGTCAAAATAGAGCGTCCGTTTTCATCCATACTCATCGCTGAAATTTTCATAATATTTTTCCTTTTAACCAGTGCTTATTCGTAGCCAGTCCCAACAGTGGAGAGTGGCGTGCGAATAGGGTTAGCTCTTGGCTTAGCCGGATTAAATGGCATGTTTGTTGCCAAGAATTCCGATTCTTCCAATAATTCCCAATATCCAGTTTTTCCAAATTCTTCCCTAATAGCGTCACCGGCCACCACTTCATATACCTTACCGTCTTCGGTCCTACGCATGCGACCCTTAGATATGTAGATTAGTATATCCGTCCTACTATTCGTCGCAGGTGTTGTGCTGCCACCCTTATAAAGCTTAGCGAGACGGATAGAATTTCCGTCAAACGTATATCGTTTTACGTCAAATACTCCCGCATCTTCTGGAGCAGTTTCCAGATCTTCTGGTCTTACAGCAGTAACTGGTTCGCCGTCTCGCACATATTGTGCAATCGTCATTTCCTGGAGTTCATTACCTCTTATGACCATGCTTTTTGGGTTATCTGCCGAATTAGAGACTGTAAACAAAGCAACGACAGTGTCCTTAATCGGATTGTCATTACGCAGCACCCCACTGGGAAGAAATACTGCGTCGCCGGCGTTGATCAAGACTTGTTCTCCAAGCACGCCAACGCTTGCCGACCCTTGAAGCATGAAAAGTTCGGTCTCGAATGTGATTTGATGAATAACTGGGCCAGCATCCCTTTTGAAAGTTAAAACTCTTAACGAGCCCATCGGAAAAATGTACTCTTTGGCGTCGTATCTTGTGGCATTAGCTGGCGCAAGCGCCACTGCTTCCTCGCCTTCAGCGATGCGGATCCTTGGAGGGAGAGGTCTATCTACTGGCCTATTTGGGACCTCCCATTCAGCCATTGGAATACTCTCGATAGAACTGCTTGCTATGTGGATAGTGTTCGTTTGGGGTTGTGCTGTGTTTTGGGCACTTAGCTTTACCCCCTCAACGTTCGCTGGGGTATTGCCGTCGCTACACCCGCCTAACACTGCCGAGATGATTGACGTGCATAGGACAACTTGGACAGCTTTCATGACTTAAATTCTCCATTACCGGGAATCGCGATGATCAGTGCAACGCATGGTTCTATGCCGAGAACTCGTGTGCAGTGGCCTTGACCCTCGGTGTCTTGGAGTAAATACATGTCGCCACGGGAGAAGTAGCGTTTTTCGCCGTTGCTAACTGTTAGCTCTTGGCGTCCTGACAAAATTGATACAAATCTTACTTCGGGTACAGTTGAGAAGTCGACATAATGGCCTGGGAGCGTCTTTGACATTAGCCAGAAATCCACGTCCTGTGGTTTAGCGGAAACGCGTCTCTCGTTACCAGTTTGCGGGAGGTTGGATGTGCCAAAATAGGAGTGGCCGTGGGAATCCACATGGATATTTGTAATCAGCATATCAATTATTTTCCTGCTGTTTAAAGACGGGTCGGCTTTGATATTAGTGCAACTACCACTCTACAGGTTCTGAATAAGAGTGGCCCTCATTATTGCTTGCCAACCACCGCGAATATCAGAGCCGGTACCAAATTTTTCTCCGTATATATCACCGGGAATTTTGTCTTTTAGGAAGGTGAAGACCGGCAGGCCTAAATAAGTCCAATGTCGGCTACCATCTTCTATACTAATTATAGACCAATTTCCTATGGGTTCAGCATTGTCTAGCGCTATTGCTGGTTTCCAGTTATCCCTTAAACATCGAGCGTCGCAAGTTTCCCGCAGAATCTTCTCCCAGTCATTTAGGAGATAGTAGAGCGTCATTTTATCTGGATTCGCCATTACCGGGCCGATGTCTGTTTCTTGGAAGGTTACCCAGTCCGGAAGTGGCGGCGCCTTCTGCAAGATCATGGCATTCCAGCCCCCTTCTCTGCCTCTTCCACTAATGTCACCAGCCTTAAAGTCTCCTAAATATGTATAAAGTAGCTGACCTTTATAGGCCCATTGGGGAAGACCCTGTCTATTCTCCTTGATAGTCCAGTTTGGCCGAATCCCATGCGCTAGCCACGGTGCTTCAACCGGTTTCCATAGTTGCATACACAAATCAAGGCAGTCGTTTTCAGATTTCGCATAAATGGTGCGGCTATCTTGATTAACTAGGATCTGACCAAGGATGGACCCCGTGATCGTGATACTAGGTGGGGTTGCAATTGGTTCATACAAAACCTCCCAGTATGCTGAAGCCTTTTCACCGACGATCGCACCTGGATGTGTATCTTTTGCGTAGGTATAAACGGGATCTTCTTTGTAAGCCCAGTGGGTTGAGCCATCTTCCCTTTGGATTAGGCTCCAACCATCTACCAACTCTGGTTCTCCTGACGCGATCACCGGTGGCCACAAAGCTGCACACTCATCAATGCAGACCGAGGTCCCAGGCTGCTCGCGATCGCGCTTATAGGTGTACAGGGTATGCCCATCGCGGTTAACGAAAAGGCGTCCCGAACCTATGTCTTTGACATTTATATCTAAGGGCAGAGAATCGTTAGCAATCAAGCAAGATGACCAAACGAGAAGGAGAGCTCCAGCGGTACTCTGGTTTAGAAAGTTCATAATATCGACACAAAACCTCAAAATTTTGCTCGGTATTTTCCCTACACTAGTATTTCAGTGATTGGTTTAGTGGTTTCCAAAGATCCTGTCCCCCAATGTTCCACCGAAATACCCATTGCCTGCATGCAGGTTAGACCGATGCGGGAAATAGGATCACCGTTGCCAGGTATATGATTTCCCATTTTTATGCGTCCTCCGCCGCTTCCAATAGTCATAATCGGAATATTGTCTACCGAATGGACGCGTGAATTGCCCGTATCTGAACTAGCAAAGATCAAGGTGTTATCCAACAATGTGCCATCGCCTTCTGGTACATTCTTGAAAGCCTGAATGAATGAGGCCAGGGCTTCCATACTCGTGACGTGAAGTTCTGCTACTCTCCGCTGATAACCTAGACTTTCATCTATAGGTTCTTCATGGGTCAACGTGTGATGAGTAAAAGATTCACCACGCACTCGTAATAGCGACAGGGCTTGCGAGTATAGCATGTTAAATATACGGGTCTGATTGCACGCCAGAGCCATTACCAGTATCTCAGAGAGTAGTTTGTGGTTACGTTGAGCTACGTCTATTTCTATGCCCAGCACCTCATCCTTATTCGGTGGAGTAGGTATTTTGCAGGCCTCTGAGAATTCGGGGCGCTGCATCTGTAAATCGAGTTGGTGTTCGAGCTGTCTGATAGAAGTAAAGTATTCATCCATCCTCGCCCTATCAGATGTGCCCAAGGTCTTTATGAAAGTCTTACTGTCGTCATGAACTGCAGAAAGTACGCTGCTGCGCACCATTGTGCTCGGCGCAGGCGCGAAGTGGGCTTGGTTGGGATCAACAAACCCAGAGCCGAATACTCTCTGGTAAAAGGCAAGGGGGGAAACTTCGGCAAAATTGCGACTAGTAGCGTTCCGGAACGTATAACTATCTCTGGGGTTTCCAGTACTAGACAGATCGAGGGAACGGAATCTAGTGTTACTGTCCATCTGGTCAGCAACCAAAACGTCGAGTGTTGGTAGGGGCGTGTCACCGAATGCTCGAGGCACGTTCCCAGTTTTAGCCGCAACCCAACCTGAGAAATGTACCGCGCTCGGTTTGCCGTCTAAGGGGGTATTGAAAGTGCTGAAGTAGTTTATGACTTCTTGGTGTGGCACGAGAGGCTGGGTTTCTTCCAAAAAACGTATGTGCGAAATATCTTTTGCAGAAATACCGCGGCCTGGTGTGTGTCCCAATCCCCAAAACCATGTTCCAAACCGCACTGGAATCGGCGCACCTGAAGCTAACGCTGTGCCATTATTATTCAGGTAACAATCGAGAATAGGGATTCCCACAGCAACAGCCGTACCTCCCAACATTCCCCTCAGAAAGGAGCGTCTATTGTTTCTCATTGCATACCTCCTACCCAGGCGAGGAGTCGGCCAGGTTAGCACCATGCGTGATTTTATCAAATTCTGGCAGCGCAACACGATAAAATGCTCGGCTAAGCACTATTTCTTTCAGTAATTCAGGCACACTATACCCTGCTTTAGCAAATTTTTTCTCCAGATAACGCATCCATTCCCGTTCAGATGGATTTGGAGAGCGTCCGGAAGCGTATGAATATAGCCGGTGTACGACGCAGGTTGGCGCTGCCGGATTGTCTCGCAATGCTTTTCCTAGGCCGAGAGCATTTTGATAAGGAATCCCATCTAATTCTCCAAAGGTCTCAATTATTCTGCCATTCTCTTTTGTTCTGAATTGTCCAGCTCCGTCAAATTGTTCCATGGCTAGTCCAATCGGATCCATGAGTTTGTGACACCCTGCACAGCTCGCTTCCCGGTTATGTACCTCCAATCTTTGCCGCGCCGTCTTATTAACTGGATCACTGTCATCATTAAAGTCTGAGAAATCCACATCTCCAGGCGGTTCGGGAATTTTCTGACATAGCAGGTGTTCTCTTACTGCTTGTCCACGCAAAGTGGGCGAACTTTTTCCAGGATGGGAAAATAGCGCTTGGAAACTAAGTTGGGTGTGTATACCTGCCCACGGGCTGGTTTCTGGAAATTCATAAGGTGCCCACCCTGCTGGATTTCTAACAGGCACGCGATAAATAGGGCCCAGGGACCCACTGATAAATGTCTTGCGACTTGTAAATATGTCCCGATAGTCGGCTTCTTCCGCTAGGAGAAGATGTGTTAGAGTTCGCAGTGTTTGCTCCTCGGCGTCGTCGGGCACCTGCAAGACAAAAGCTGGGTATATAATCGGATCCTTTTCCATCGTTTCGAAGCGCTCAAACTCAAGCATGTCGGAGAAAAATGCACGTATGCCCTCCTCTGTGCGCGATGAGGCCATCATCCTGCTGAATTGTTGTTTCAATCCGTCCTTGGTATCCAGCTTACCACTAGCAGCCGCATTCAGAAGATGTGCATCGGGTGTGGTGTTCCAAAGCAAGAAACTTAATCGCGCAGCTTTTGAGTGCGCGTCTAAACGATATTTACCTGGTTCTTCTGGATCGGGCTCCGATGTTTCATTCACGTAAAGGAATTTTGGGGAAACCAGCATTCCAGCTAGTCCGTAGCCCAAACCCTTGTAGAAGTCTCCGATCAGTTTGCTTGTAGCTCCAGAAATTCCCACGTACATCTGCAGTTCTGAATCCGATAGTGGTCTCCTAAAGATGAAACGGCCAACATCGGAAAAAAATTGCTCGGCGCAGGCCGTATCGCTTTCCAATATTGATGACGGACGGCAAGCTACCGTTGCTATGCGATTCTGCTTGTTGACTACCTGTAATGCAATAGATCGGCCTAGAGCCTCGTATCTCTCAAGTGCTACTGGGCTGATGGTGGCGTGGCTTGCCCCTATGGAAAGCAAACCATCTATTCGTTCTAAGGGATCAAAGCGCCCTGATATGATAATATTGCGGCCAAACACATCTTTAATTGTGTTTCTGTATTGATTCTCAGTGAGGCGGCGAAATTGTGTTTGTGATCCGTCCGTTGGTGGTTCGTTTTCAGCGCATCCACTCAAGACGAAGATCAACATCGAAATTATGCCGAGCTTCAAGATATTAGTGATCTTGTTCATAATTCAATTACAGCTTAGTCAACATTACTTGCAACTCGTGTATGCTCAGTTTCTCGGGGAAAGATGTGAGTCGGTTGTTTCGTAATACTTAGGTTTTATTACAAATGCTGGAATTGCTTCAATATCATATGACGAGGAGAGGGCTGTGCACTCGCCGGTCACCGGATCGGGGTACCCATCAGCCAGTTTCTGTGCGGCAGTGTACATAGCCGGGCAACTGAATTGTCCTGTAACGGCCATATACCCACCCTTCCGAAAGTAACTCCAAAAATTTTGCAAATCACGGTAACCAGCGATCGTGCCTTTAGCGGGGCCTTCCTCATCCCCCAAGAATAGTTCGAGCCGCATATCCCTAATGTAGATTTCTGAATGTGCTAGGTTGCTGTAATAGGGCAGAGAGGCGTCGATAGGATCGGTCGTTAGCACACCTTCAACGATGCGTCCCTTTGCAGCAGCACCGTAACCTGGGATGTCATGAATCCTATAGCTTCCATAGGGTAAGATGTTGCCGTGGCTGTCCTTGGGTAAAATATCGTTGGCACGGTACATTCGGACCACGACGTTCTCGTCATTTTGACGGTCGTCTACATCCGTCACTTCGATGAGTGTAACTCCCTGTGAAGTATCGCGAAGTTCACCGTTTGCGTTAGTTTCGAGATAACCACTCTTTCGCCAGCCATATACGCATCCCAGCAATCTATACATTTGATTGTCTATGCCTGGTTCACCAGAAGGTGACGTGAAGTTCTCGTGCTGGCACGTGTTCGAAGTGGCACTACCATCCGTATTGCCATCTAGATTCTTGCCGTAAGAAACTTTGCCCTCCACAATCTTAAGGGGCGGATCCTCAACAATTGTTGGCATTGCGCACACGTCCTCACCGTTTGGGCCCCGCCTGGCCGACATGGCGCGGCGTGAGGCTGTGACTGGTTCTATTTCCCCTCCGTCCGTCAGTTCATCTCTGATGGCGGGGTCCAGGCTTTTCCACCATATTTCATCGTTTCCTATGGCAAGGCCACGTGGACATTCCTCCATATATTTAGTTTCGTGGATGGAGGTGTAAAAGGACACCACCACGAAGCCAAGCACTTCTTTGGCACTAGCAAGGGTTGGTAAACAAAAAAAGATTACGGCTGCGTACATCACAGCTCCGACAACTGAGACGCACCTAAAGTCGGCATTTAGGTGGTTTGATGAAAGATCCTTACCCATCACAGAGAAAACCCATTCTACATGCAATTAAATTAAATCGAAGCTAACGAAGAATAGCATCAGTTTCGGATAGGATAACCAAACCTTATGGAATTTCAAATTCTGTGTTAGAAAAATGGTCACCTATCTCACCATTGGTCACTTCTTCATGGCGTGCCGGTGCAGCCTACAACTGACTAGATATATGCCCTGCGTCTATTGAATTACCCCATTTGTACTGCTGGCGGCATATTAGATATTGTCTTTTTCTTGCTCGCCTGGTGACTATCATCCTCCAATAAGCCTATAATTTCGGACATTAGCGATTGTAATAGGTGCATTTTCTGGACTTTCAAGCCGACCTTGATAAAACGCCAGCTGCAAAGCTTAATGATTGCAGAGAGAGGAAGTGCATGCCGAAGTGGGGACTCTTTGTTGCGTTAGTTGCGGTTGGCGTGTTTATCGCCCCGCTGCCGATATTGAGCCAAGACGATTCAGGAGTATTGGGCCCGGATATTAAGTTTAGGGCGACTTTGTCGGCGGATGAACAGACGGCCCCGACCGAAAGCCCAGGTAGCGGATGTGCAGTAATGGTTTTAGTCCGAGAAACATTGGAGTTTTCCTGGAAGGTGACATATAGCAGCCTAACGTCGCCGGCTATTGGAGCTCACGTCCATGGTCCACAAAACCCAGGCATGAACGCTGGCGTTCTCTTTGATCTTGCTCCGGATGGGATAGAAAGCCCCATGGAAGGCTTGGTCATACTTAACCAAGGTCAACTGAAATACATATTAAACAGGCGAACCTACGTAAACATTCATACAACTAAATTCCCTGCAGGAGAACTTCGAGGGCAAATAATACGGATTCGGCCTGAACAAGAAAAAGTGTCCTGCTGATATGTTGTCTCACTTAGGGTTTTTGATGTTCGTAAAGCGTACATTCGGAGGTAACGGCGTTGCCAATTTGAGAAGAAATGCGTAAAAACTATAGAAAATGCTGCAATATTAAATACTTGTGCTTTTTCTTCTGGGTAGGATGATTATGGTTGGAAGCAGTTGTTTGGCCAATTCTAGGGTTTTTCTAGGCGCTATTATCGCATTGTGTGTGGCAAGTTTTTTGTTGGTGTCCGAAAAAACACGCGCTGACATCTTGGCTGCACCTGTTGTCGCTGCAACAAATTCATCTGATTATAGCTTAACCGGCTCACAAACGCTTGGATTTGTTGTGAAAGACTGGATGACAGCGATGTATGAAACCCGGTTCCAGGATGAATGTCCGGCCGGTCTTAACATAAGTAATGATGAAATTTGGTGGAGGAAGCTCAGCAAGGAGGAACGCAGCGAGTTCACCCAGGATGGTTTCCTAACCAATTTGAACCGGTGGTTTACGGCGGTGCGCAGAGGCCCCAATGGTGAGGATATATGCATCAATCCTGAACTAATTACAGATGATCCACCCCTGTTGACAGTTGAAGGTCCGGTTTCTTTTGGTAAGAACCTTGACGGGAGTGTGGAGGAAACCGCGACGTCTAAATCCTGTGAGCATGAAAATTTCATCAGTCCAGCGGGAGCCCCCGGTATTGACAACCAAATGTATCGGCTTGTGGGTTGTATCTATGGATGGCGTGACGATGGTGTGGTTGAAGAGAATGCCAACGAAATGCGCCGAACTAGCGGTCTTGCCATGATTCTAATTGAGATCACTGGCGTTGATGATGTGCGAAATGATGATGAAATATTAGTTACTTTCTTTCGTTCTATTGATCAATTTCCGTTCGATAGTCAAGGCAGACTGCTGCCATATTCTAGTTATCGGGTTGATTATGCCGATGGCAAGCCCAGGTATGGTGACTCGTTGAAGGGTAAGATAGTAGACGGTGTAATTACAACAGAAACCGGAGATGTTCGGTTACCGTACTACGGTAATTATAATTACATGCATCCGGTTATTCGAGATATGTCGGTTGAGTTGGAAATTTCCGATGATGGTGCAAACGCATCTGGGATGGTTTATGGTTACTACGACCTCGAGCAGTTTCTCTATCTGATAGGTGGATTAGGCCCCGTCATTGTTACTTCTGACTTTAGTTGTCCGGCCTTTTTTGAGGCTGCTTATAGGCTTGCGGACGGCTATCCGGATCCGGACACAGGGGAGTGCAGCCATATTTCGTCTGCATTCAAAATCAATGCATATTCCGCTTTCGTTATACACCCGACTCAGACAGTGCAAACGGAGATGACAGTACGCTAGGTGTATACATAAACAATGCTCACGCTTTGTGTGTAGGAGTTAGATGTTGGGTTTAAACGCGTCTTTATGTTCAATGATAAAAGTTGTCGCGGCGACATTAATGCTGTTTTTGGCGGCTTGCGGCGAGCGTGAGCCGCAAACCATTGGTGCGCCGCCAGATATGAGACGCCTTACGACTGAACAGTACTACAATATTGTTCATGATATTTTTGGCTCTCACATCCAAGTTGCAGGACGATTTGATCCTCTCGTGCGCACACACGGGCTTTTTGCTGTAGGCGCGCGTAGTGCCCCTATTACACCAGCTGGCTTCGAAGAATTTTACAACGTTGCCAGGGCGGTAGCGAGGCAGGTGCTAACTAAAGGCAACCGGGAAGTATTACTTCCATGCACCCCAATGGTATTGGACGATGCCGATGAAACGTGTGCCCGCCAGTTTTTCACTGAGGTTGGGCGTTTGCTATATCGACGAGCTCTGACTTCGTCGGAGATAGATACAGCTGTAGAAGCTGCTAACGAAGTCGCAGCACAGATGGGGAACTTTTACGAAGGGATTGAATTTAGTCTAACTGGTCTTCTGGTGTCGCCGAGTTTTCTATTTATCATCGACAGCACGGAGCCATTGGCCTCTGAGGGGGTAGGTGTGCAGCTTACTGCTTACGCAAAAGCTTCAAGACTTAGTTTTCTGCTTTGGAACACAGGTCCTGATGACATGCTTCTGATTGCGGCTGAGACTGGAGAGCTAAACACAAAAAAGGGGCTCCAACAGCAGGTAGAGAGGATGATAGATTCACCTTTTCTAGAGCGGGGGATTAGCGCATTTTTCGAAGATTTTCTCGATCTTGAAAAGTTTGAAACACTTGAGAAGGACACTATCATTTATCCCGCTTACAGTATTGCAACTGCGGAAAGTGCTAAAGAGCAACTTTTGAGAACAATTATTTACCACGTGGTGGAGCAGGACTCGCCATATCCTGAACTCTTTACAACTAGGAAGACGTTCATTGATCCGAGTCTAGGAAGGGTTTACAAGCTGCCGGTGAACCGTCCTGACGGTGGTTGGCAACCCTATGAATTTCCAGAGAATGATCCGCGTGCTGGAATTCTAACCCAGATGGCCTTCTTATCCCTCTATTCCCATCCTGGTAGAAGTTCTGCCACGCTTCGAGGAAAAGCCGTTCGTGAACTGGTGCTATGCCAAAAAGTTCCGGATCCGCCCGGTGATGTGGATTTTTCTTTGTTCAACGACCCAAATGCGCCTAACCGGACTGCTCGCGATCGGTTGACCGCGCATTCTACTGTGCCGTCTTGTGCGGGGTGTCACAAGTTGACGGATCCAATTGGTCTGGGTTTTGAGGAGTTTGATGGCATTGGCCAGTTCCGCATTTCGGAAAGAGAAGCGGACATAGATCCAGCTGGAGAATTGGATGGTGTATCGTATGAGGATGCCAAAGGTCTCGCTCAGACAATTCGAGAACATCCCGGTGTACCGGCATGCGTTGCTAACCAACTTTATGCTTATGGAACTGGACGCAGCTCGACCTCTGAAGAAAGAGAATTTATAGCCTATCTTCAAAAACAGTTTGCAGATTCGGGGTATAGCCTTGTAGACCTTCTTAGGGATATTACTACTAGCACCGCCTTTTATGCCGTCAGATTGCCTGAGGAAGAATCATCTGAATTTCGGTCGGTATCGGCCGGAGGTTCATCAAGCCAGGAGCGTGGTTCATGAGTTTCTTCATTCCTAGAAAAACTACACGGCGTGAGATTCTCCGCGGTTTAATGGGCGGTGGAGTAGTGACTGTTGCTCTTCCGTTTTTGGATTGTTTTCTGAATAACAATGGAAATGCCTTGGCTAGCGGTGCTCCACTGCCGGTGAGATTTGGTACTTGGTACTGGGGTATGGGCCATACCCCAAACAAGGCAGTGGCGGTGAAAACGCAAACAGGTCCAGGTATTGAATTTCTTGATGAAACTCAGGCGTTAATCCCACATAGGGAAAAGCTAAGTTACTTTGGTAACTTTAATATGCCTCTGGACGGGAGCTCTAATTACACTCATTTCAGTGGCTGGGTGGCCAATAGAACCGGTTCTGCTCCGGAAAGCCAAGGCAGCATTCCAGCTCCCACACTCGATCTCTTGGTTGCTGATACCATAGGTCAAGGTTCGAGATTCCGGAAGATTGATGTGACAGCGGTTGGTATTGCGCGCGAAAACTACAGTGCGCGCAGCACATACAATCGTGGCGCGGCGGAGACGGACCCTGTCGCTTTGTTTAATCGCATTTATGGGCCAGAATTTGCTGATCCAAATAAGGCGGATTTCAAACCTGACCCTAGTATTGTGCTTCGAAAGAGCGTCTTGTCGTCCTTTACTGAGCAAACTCGAGATTTTGTTAGTACTCTTGGGGCAGCTGATAAACGGAGACTTGACGAATATTTTACGTCCATTCGTGAGGTGGAGAATCAATTAGCGATCCAATTGCGAAAGCCTGAACCCAACGAAGCATGTGTAATTCCGCC
>Ga0315336_1001485_pt1 | contig 45057 bp, 44 predicted proteins | sample ASW5metaG_FD_204512 | JGI IMG/M metagenome (GOLD analysis project Ga0315336, IMG submission 204512) | Ammonia-oxidizing marine archaeal communities from Monterey Bay, California, United States - ASW #5 | ecosystem: Environmental > Aquatic > Marine > Intertidal zone | place: USA: California... | reverse complement strand
TCGTGTCATATTGAAACAGAGACTTTTGGGTGTTCAGTAACAGCGTAGAAATGGCGACCTTGTACGACTCGTGATAGTCATTGTTTGTTAGGGTCGAGCGATTCAATATATGCGCCGTCGTGTCCGTCTTCGTTCTCAAATTCTGGATACGCCGATTCAGGAATTTGTGCGAGCTAGCCAGATGCGCTTATTGTGCTGACAAGCACTAACCCTGGGTTGGCTATTGGGAATCTCTAGCATTAATTACCCTTTCGAGGTTCGCGACCCCACCAGCAAGTTCGTCGGCTCGACGAGCATGAGTTTCCGCGCACGAATAGTCTGATACAGATAGACAAACATCCACGAATGCGGCATGAACACCTGCACTTTCAGGATAGTATTCAGATGAAAGCGTTAAGAGTGCTCTCGCTTTCTCCGGTTGCCCTCCATCTAGGGACATGAAGGCCAGCATCTCCAATAGCTCTTCTTCCATGGGCAGTGGATATCCCATGTGTTCTGTCCTTGAGTTGGATTGAGTCCGAATGAGCTGAATTAATTTGTCAGTCGGAGTAGCCGGATCATTGTAGAGGGAGGGGCTCTTGAGCTCCCAGAAATCGTAAAGATTCACAAATGCGTCTCGCATTCCGATCAGAGGTATCGAGCCATGTATGTCATCTTCGTAAAAAGCCCAATCGAAATGCAGCCCAGGCGGAGCAGCTGATTCCAATTGATGAACAAACGAGAATGAAGACCGAATTCCCTGACTGAATACAGTGGTGTCTGAGGCCACTGATTCAAAGGTCAGGGTGTCGGAAAACCGAATGATCTCATTTGAGACCGAAACGAAAAGCCCCTTTCGTTCGAATTGCGACGAAGCGAATGTTTCAAGCGCTTCATGCAGCCACCTTTGCTCATCCCAATCCAAACTGGGATCCAATGCGATATAGTTCGAAAACGACTCCGGACTCTTCAATAGCGTCTCGATTACGAAAAGCCCTCCGAACGAATGCCCAATTAGGACACGATGATTCGTGGTAGGGAAAGTCGCATCAACCGACGGAATTAGCTCGTCCGTCAAAAATGATGCAAATCGCTCCGCTCCTCCAGACTCATTCACTTCCATCCCATTGCGCGACGATATCTCTGATGGCGTCAGGTCTCTGGTCCTGTTTTCGCTGTTCGACACGGCGATTACAATCATCTCCGGAATCCGGAATTGGTTGTAATACTCTTGAACCGCTGCCAGACCTCCCAAATGAGTCTCTCCATCCAGGAGATAAATCACCGGGTATTGACGCCCCTCAACCAAGGGCTGGCCATACGGAAGATGGACCCAATAATTTCGACTCTCTCCTAAAGCGTCGGAGTTGAGACTGTATTGTTCGCCAATTTGTAAAAGTGGCTCATCCGATTGGTTTGATTGCGCGAGGACGGGGCTTCCTAAAATCGTCACCCACGAAATGACCAATAGAAATCTGACTAATTTTGGCATTGGTTTAGAATGCTAAAGATGATTTTGAATGCTAGATAGATTCGATTTTGGCAGCGCTCAAAGAGCGACCAAAATTGTCCCCAGATGACTCAGCCCATTTCACAAAGTTGCTCATCTCGACACGCCCGCGACTCAGAATCGATCCCGATTTCCTATTCCACCAAAGCGTGTGTTGACGACATTGTTGAGGACCGAACCGAATCGGTAGCGAAATCCGAAGCTGAGTCCAGCCTCGTAATTGGTCTCAAGCTGTCTGCGCCGCAGGAGAACCTCTTCCAGATCCGCATCACCCTTGGGAAGGTTGATTTGATCGTGGATGAGTTCCCATGAGCCGCCAATCTCGATCGAAAGCCCTTTCGCGATGCGAACATCGAACTCTGCATCAAACCGAAGACTGTGGCGCGACAGATCGTGTAGATACTGCGATGCATTGAATCCGATCTCGATCTCCCCCCATGGCTGGATCACTTCATAACCTGCGTTGAGGAGATGCTGTGGAAGCAGTTGCTTGATCTCGTTGTAGATCGTCGTATCCCGATAGGTGATATGTGAGGCGCCGGCCCTATAGGCGACGGTCAGTTGTCGCCGGTTCGCTTCTCGGTACGGATATAGGCTCCACTCCACGGCTCCCATGAACCGATAGCGCCAGTCGACATTGGAATACGTCGAAGTGAAGACATCGCCGTAACTCCCGACCGACCAGTGTGGCGAGACGCTTCGCACGACGTAGCTAGTGAAACCATCCCGTCGCGCTGTGCTCTCTATTTTCTCTTCTCCTCGGTCGAAACGATCGTAATTGTAGTTGAAGAATGGCCGAAACTGAAGCTTCCAGTCTTCTGTCACTCGGCCCATGTACACTCCGTACCGCGTGTCGAAAGACCGCTGCTGAGACTCGAAGTCCGCGCTGCCGTCCGCATACATCTCGACAGTCCAATAGTCCCACGGATCTTCGCGAGTTAGTGCCTCGTCGGCGGTTGCGTCTGCAGCCGGGACGACGTCGACTCGCAACCGGTCTCGTAGTGACGTCTGCATCAGGTAGGGCACCAGGGCTGCTTCGAGCGTTCTGAGCAATCCATCCCGCTCTTCGGCATCAGTTGCGTCAGCGCTTGACGTATAGACTGTCGAGAACTCCATTCCTTCGAATGACCCAAGTCCGATTAGGTCGAACGTCTGCGCCCGGCCGCCTGAACCCGTGTTTTCCTGCGTTATGAGTACGTGGACGTTTGCAACCTCACGGTCGCGAACGTGGTCCAGATATGTCATCTCTTGTCGAATGAAGGTCTCGTCGCAGAAACCGCAGTCCAGGAAGAGGGCGAGCCTGGAGGGCGCCTCCATCTCAGCCTGCTGCGATGCTGCCGGACGAGCGAACGCTCCGAACCAGAGGAGTAATGCTAGACAGGCGGCCGTAGCTGCATGCCTGCTGCTTGCGAAATTGTTCATCCAGGGTAGTTCAGCGGGTGAAAAAATGTAGCTGGAGCTGGAAAGAGGATTCCTGGAAGGACCCTCAAACTTACTCCAGCTGCCAAACCAACGGTAAGCACGTTTCTCTTTTCTACCAAATCCTTTGGAGCATCCTCGGCGGGTTGACCGTCTGGCGGATGTGCGCCAGGAACTCAGGCACTTATTGCAATATGCAGGAGTGGTCTCTATGACTTTGACCATATAGGATTTGAACGACTTTCCCATACATTCGGGTTTGGGCTGAATACCTAGCAGATGGGCGTTGAAAATCATGCATTCGTTGGCAATATGTCGGATCATTGGGATTGCAATTCTTTGTTGCACTTTTGCGCCTGCACATGCCCAGTCCCTCGTGAAGGATATAAATACACTCACGAGCGGTCCGGATCCAGACAACCTCATATCAACCGGGACGCAAGCATTTTTTGAGAACAGGGGTGAGCTCTGGGTGGTCGATGCTGCGGGTGTCCATATGCGACCTGTTAAAAAAAAATGGCCCGGTGACAGCATGGGATTAGGGTCTAACCCCTGGGTTGCCGCTGTGGAAGAACAAGTCCTGTTTCGGCTCCAAGGCACAATCCCAGGAGCTACGCACTCAATGCTGTTCGATTATCTGTGGGTCAGCGATGGGACGGCATCAGGTACATTTTCTTTGACGGACGTCGAATGGGGCTATAGGATAGGTGACGGGGTAACTCTGGGAAATAATGTTTACTACCTGAGACAGCTTATAGATGGGCATCGCATTGTTCAAAGTGAGCTGTGGCATACCGATGGAACGAGAGAGGGGACGGGGCTCCTTGCGTCTTTTCGTGCGCCTATTGAGGGGATAGTTGAGACCCTCCACGAGTTTGGCGGTCACCTTTGGTTTGTTACAAAACGAGTCCCCGATGATTCACAACCGGACCGGTACGATCTACTTCAATTTGATACAAGCAATCTGGAGACGCAGCGGGTAGGACTGGTTTCATCGCGACACATGGTTATTGCAGGTGTGACAGAATCAAAACTATTCGTGTTTGCCGATGCTGATGAGGCTGGTCTCGAGCCTTGGGTAGTGGACGAAACCACATTGAACCTGTTGCGGCTCGGTAACTTATTCGGAGACGTGTCAATAAGCACCTACGATCTTTGGGGAATTGCGAGTACAGAGGAATATTTCTTGTTCAAATCGGGTAGCTCTAGGCAAAACTCTAACCTGTATGTGTCAAACGGAACAATAGATGGGACGCGTTTGCTTACGGGAGAGATGGGGGCCTGGGGCTCGTGGAATCCGGGTCGCAAATCAGGAGTGGTAAGAAACAATGTTCTCTTTCAAGCCCCTGACCAGGACGGACAAGAACGCATCTGGACGACGAACGGAACCTTAGAAGGCACTCATATCTTGACTTGGCCTGAATCAGGCGAACCATTCGGTTCTACAATTGGATTTACTGTGTTTGGAGGGAAACTATTTTTCGCCGCTAGCCAGAACGCATCAGGATGGGAAGTCTTTGCGTCTGACGGCACGCACGAGGGAACCCAACTGGCAATAGATATTCGTCCTGGACAAGGAAGCAGCTCGGCCGGGCCGATTGTAGCCACAGACTACGGCATCTTGACGCCAGCTCTCGACCTGCAGGGGGATCAGCGCCTCTGGTATTTCGGCGGATCCTTCGGAAACCAGCGTATGGTGCCCTTTGTCAGCGATTACGCTACCAACAACTCTTCGAACCCGGAGCGATTCAGGCGCCTTGGAACCGATCTCTTTTTCACTGCCGGCACGGAAGCTGCAGGCAGAGAACTGTGGAAAACCAGCGGCACTGCTTCCAATACCCGCATGGTTTCGTCCCCGGTGGCCGATGGAGCGTCTTCCAACGCGACAGCTATCGGGGTGGTCGGCAATCGTCTTCTGGTGGCTACAAACGACAGCCTTTGGGCGCTGGACGTAGACAACGATGAAATGATACCTCTCAGCCTGCCAGCCACTGGCCCTTTCACCCTCGCTCGGACTCGATCCGACAGGATGTTCTTTGATGAGTCCAGCTTAATCAGCTTGTTTTTTGCCTTTGACGGAGACGGATATCCAGAATTATGGGAATCAGACGGAACACCGGAAGGCACCAGGCAGGTGTCTTCATTCGGATTCCCGACAAACCGCACTGATGTACTGGATAAAGTTTTGGGCATCGTTAAAGGTCGGTATTTGGTGGCGAAATACACCCCCGAAGGAAGATTCGCGTACGGAATCGATCCCTTAACCGGGGCGGCTGAGCGTCTAGTTGATGAATCGGTTATCGTAAGCAGGACTGCTCTGTTGAGAGGAAATGACGACCAGTATATGCTCCATACGGGGCGGGATGTTGTTTACAGGACGGATGGAACTCGGATGGGCACGTTACCGGTGCAATTCACCGGAGGCTCCGGATTTCCAGAAAAGCTATCGAGATTGCATCAGCGACGAGATGGCTTCCTGATCACAGGTTATACGTCTGAAACAGGAACTGAAATGTGGTTTTCAGATGGAACGCCGGAAGGGACACAATTTCTTGGGGATCTGTGTCCCGGAGCCTGCGAGTCGTTTCCAGAGTCTCTAGTTAACGTGGCGAATCACACATTTTTTAAGATTGCCTCAGATCGTGATGACCATGTCTGGGTTACAGACGGAACGCCGGAAGGCACCCATCCCTTGATTGCCGTTGAGACAAATCGAGGAGACGACGACTTCGATGTCCATAGACTTTTCCCTGTTGAAGATGGTGTCCTTGCCGTGACCCATCAAGAGCGTTATCAGATCTGGTATACAGACTTTACACAAGGCTCGGCTCGTCTGATTTCGGAGGGATATGACGATGGGTCCGTTTTCCTTGACGACTTCAGATGGGGCGCAATGCTGGGCGACCAGTTTATCTTCCAAGCCGAACACCCGATCCATGGCAATGAACTTTTCAGTTTGGATTTGTCGGTTCTTGGAACGCCTGTTGAGATTGAGAACCACTTGCCGGAACGATTAATCGTTGAACCAAGCTACCCCAACCCCTTCACTCAGAAAATGACCGTCACATTCGAAATACCCGTAGCAGCGCATGTAGGAATTGAGGTCTTTGACATGCTGGGAAGACGAGTGTGGACTTCAGAGGCAACTGAAATTCTCGTGGGTCGGCACTCTGCCGTTATACAGCTCGGGCCTGAGCTTGCTTCAGGCGTCTACCATATAAGGGTGCAGGGTGGTTCATACTTACAGACTATCCAGGCTGTCAAGATCGACTGAACCCTACTGCTGGGACCTCACAAAACTATGGTCTCTCGTACGGTCCAGACAAATCTGATTTCCGAGATCTAGTTCCAATCTGGAAAGGCCCCAAATAGTGTAGCTGACTGAATTTTAGCTGGTCTCGAGCACCAGCCTCAAGGCGCCCGATCAGTTTCTGACCTGGCTATCTTGATTGGCTCGCTTTTGCTACCGGAGTCTGAACCGGAGACCAGCTGCAAACACGACATAGTCGACATCAATGTCCAGCCCGTTGACGGTGATGCCGCCCACAGACACTTCCTCAAAGTTGACTACGTTGTAATTTAGTTCACCGAAAAAGCCGAGCTTTGATCCTGCTCGCATATAGTCAAATCCGGCCCCGATCATTCCTGAAGGACCACTAACCTCGACCGAGACTCCGCCAATCTCAGCTTCAAAGCTACCCTGACCTCCTCCGAAAGTGAAGTATGGCCGGCCAAGCTTCTCTGGCGATCCGAAATACAGGCGCCCGAAAATTCCGCCGACAGATGCCGTAACGTCATCATCGACTTCATCATCACTGATGATACCAGCGGCTCCGTTGATTCCGATGGTGAATCGCTCTCCAATGCCGTATCCGAGGGTCAGATGAGCGCCAAATCCAGCATCAGATTCGCCGTCGCCACTGGCGACGAGAAGCCCAGGGCCGATGCCAACTTCAAAACCTTTTCTGGTTTGCGCCTGTGAGGTATCGACGGTCACAAACGTAATTACGGCGAGAGTAAGCAGGCTGCAGACGTATTTCATAGCGGACAGAATGTTTTATTTAACAACAAGATAGTTACGCTTCGGAGTGATGTCAGACAATACGTAACACCACCACCACAAAGAGTTGTTTAACGCTCCCTTAGATACGGATGCGAAGGCCGATTTTCCCATCAAGCCTGAGCGCTCCCGGACGGAGCAGCAAATCGTTGAGGTACAATCCGGCGTACGGTTTCCATCGACCAATTCGCCAAGGCGTCCCGACCCAGGCGGTATCGGAGAAGCGCATGCTAGAGACCGAAAGATCGCGGTCGTTGTGGCGAGCTCGGGTCAGCCGAATCGTGGGGCCGTATCCCAGATCGGGAAGCCACCAAGCCGGCCTATTTTCTACGGTGACGAGCACTTTCACGGCTTGGCCACTCCACCCACCGAGGGGATCTCCCGGAAAATCAAGTTCAGCGTCGATTGCCGCTCGAAAAGACCACCTTCCATGCGTCTCGAGAATGGCCTCCAGACCAAACGTGTAGTCGGCAAATCCTCCCGCATCAACGGACTGACCCATACGGGCCCCTACCTCGATCGATTGTGCCGAAATCGGCGCGGTCGTTGCTAAAAACAGCAGTATGAACCAGCCTCTCAATCTCCCACCTCCCGGTCGAACCAGATCATGAAATCGTACCAGTAGTTCACATCAAGACTATGGCCTTTCCCTGGGTAGGTGACTACTTCGAAAGGGCGACCTTCTTCGCGGGCGAGGCTTTCAACAATCTCTCTGGTTGGTCCAGACGGAATCACCCGATCCTCTGCTCCCAGCAACCAAAGCGTCGGCACGCCGAGCTGGCGCAGGAATGGGAGCACATCAAGATCCGTCCCGCTAGGCTTGAATAGTTCGAATTCTGCCTCCAGATCAGCGATAGACCGACTTTTCTGCGACGCAATGTCCGCCCAGTAATTCGCCTGCTGACCGGTCACTGCAGGACCGACTCGAATGACGGCGAATGCTACATGCGGTGATCGAACTGCCGTCTCCGGAATGACCCATCCGGCCTGGCTGCTCCCGAGCAATCCTATGCGATCTGTGTCCACACGGGGATCTGAGCGGACGAATTCGACCGCGGCTACCATATCGCCGGCCAGAAGCGTGATGTCGGCAAAAGCCTTGGAATACGTGCCACCAGAATCTCCTGTGCCTCGTTTGTCGTAGCGGAAAACAGCAAAGCCCTGCTGCACGAGTATGCGCGCCGGTTCCGCAAGAACGTCGGCTGTGACCCGTCCTGAGCCGTGACCAAGCACGACGACTGGCGGTTGCGCGACCCCGCGCGGCAGGTCAAAGGCATAGCTAAATTCGATTGAGCCGTTCCGAAAGGTCCCGACCTCGGTATCCGCGAAGGGCGAAAGCAAGGGGGAGCCACAGGAGGCGAGTACAAAGGCGAATAAGGGTAACAGGCGGGTCATAGGCTGCCAGGGACTTGAGATTGTTCTGAAAACGGGCTTCAGTACCTCAATGTTACAATCATCGCGCGATGGAGGATGCAGCGAGAGCCGGATCGGGCAAGCCCATACCTCAAAAGACCACCACGAAGGGCTCAGCGTAACATGCGCTTGTTATCGCTATGACCGCGAAACGCTCAGACGTGTTGATCCAAGAGAATAATATTTCCGTCCGGATCGGTTAGCATTGCACTGGCCGGTCCCGCAGAATCCTCATCTGCTTCTGATAGCATTTCAACACCTGAGGACTTGAGATGAGATTGAATTTCTCGGATGTCCGAAAACTCAGCCACCGGATTGGCAAAATCGTCCCAGCCTGGATTGAAGGTCATAAGATTGTCCTCAAACATCCCTTGGAATAGGCCGATGGTGTGGTTCTGGTTTCTAAGGATGAGCCAATTTTGGTCTTGGTCTCCTCCAGCAATTTCAAATCCCAACACCTGATAAAACGCCAAAGATTTGCTGATGTCCTTTACTGCAAGACTTACGGAAAACGATCCAAGGTTCATGGGAATAATGGATTTGTGCGGATAATGGCGGGCGGATTTGCGGCGAGCTGTTCACTCACCTTCTAGAAAGTAATCGTTTCCACCCACCTCAACCAGTCGGGCGAGCCAGCAACATGCGCTTGTTCTGGGTCAAAAAGATGCGTTTCGGATATGATTGGACTGCTAGTTTAGTACGGAAGGGTCCCAGATTCCGGTTAATCCTTTTCTACGGCAATCTTGCCAGCTCCCAAAAAAAGGAAGGTAGTTGCCCCGAAGAGCATGGCAAGAGGTGGGGTCATGGCCTCAAAAGTGTCACCAGCGGGTATGTGAACCATCATCATGGCGATTAAAAAGTTTATGGCGATGAAGAAAGAAGCAATCCGAATTTTGAAGCCAAACAAGATGGCGAGACTTCCTAGGAATTGAACGTAGACCGAAACAACTGCACTAATCACGGGGAGCGGAAACCCAAAGCTTTCCAGAAAAGATGAAAACTCAATCATCTGCTCCCAACTCAGAATATTGTCGATGACGCCGTAAAACAGCCTGACACCTATAAAAAGCCTAAGAAATAGGAGTCCGAGATAGCTTCGACCTGCCAATTTCCGTTCGAGGCTTGCAATAGCGTCTTTCATTGTGATCGGGTGGTTGTTTCTAAGTATTCGGAAGATTGTTCTCGGAGAAGACTGCTGCGGCTAAGCGCCAATCAATCTCCACATAATACACGAATGTGAGTGACCATAACGGTCAAAAGAAACGCCCGCTACTGAGTCGATCCAGCGGATTCAAATCGTTGCATCCAGATCTCGCGTTCTTCGCTGAAGAAATATTCCTCTGATCGGAAGGGCGGCACATGATGCTCCATGAGAGGAATCAAGGATTCTTCGGGCAAATCGATGGGGTTCTCAGGGATGAAGTCCGCGAGCATTAATCTGGTGTCTTCAAGATCCCCTTCCTGAGCAAGATTGTGCCATTCTTCAGGATCCTCTGTCAAATTGTACAGCTCCTCTGATCCGTCGATGTATCGGATGAAATGCCAGTTTTCAAAGCGGACCGAGTAACTTCCATAATCATACGTCGAAATGATCGGCCGGGGGACTGGGGTAGTTGGATTAGCCAACATCCCCGTCAAGGACTGACCATCATAATCCTGTCTTGGACTCAAGCGACAAAGTTCTGCCAGTGTCGGATAGATGTCTAGAAGTGACGTCAAGTTCTCAGTTGAAACACCTTTTGCAGATCCACCAGGAAGTGCAGCAACACCGTTCGGAACACGCATCATGAATACCGTCCTGATTACGTTCTCCCAAAGAGCAAACTTGCGCCAGTGCTCCTTCTCTCCTAATTGCCAGCCGTGATCTGACCATATCACCACAATCGTGTTGTCGGCGTGGGGACTGGCTTCTAGCGCATCCAGAATCCGCCCGAGCATGGCGTCAGCATATGCGATGGATGCCAGATACCCTTGAATGGCCTCTTCCCATTGTCCGGCTTCGACAACGTGCTTGTGGTAGTTGCCGCCGCGTTCGATCAGTTCTTTCGCTACGGGACCAAGATCCTCGACATCATCCGCTAGTATGGCAGGCTTTTGAATATCCTCCAGGGGAAAGCGATCGAAGTATTCTTGCGGTACGTACCACGGCAGATGCGGTCGATAGATACCTGCAGCCAAGAAGAAGGGTTTGTTATGGTCCTGCTGAAGTTGGTCGGATATATAGGAAACTGTTTGGTAATCGGCTGTTTCTTCGTCTTTTAATTCAAGCGGAGCCCAGTCGAACATGTTATACATGTACGGAAATGAAGTCATGTTCAGAGGGCGATCATCCGGCAGGTATTCTTGCGGCATCGGACTTGAAATACTTGGGAAGTAGTCATCCCAACCCGTTGAATCGACTTGGCTGTAATGAAAGATCTTGCCTGCGCCGGCTGTATAGTATCCACCTTCTCGAAAATGTTGCCCCATGGTCTTCACTTGCTGCAACACCGGCACCTCCCTCCAATCCTGATAGTTGGAATACATGCCTGAGCTGATCGGATGAAGACCGGTCATCGTTGCCGAGCGAGACGGATTGCAGCCGGGACTGGGGGTATAGTTGCGCTTAAAGTGCACTCCAGTCTGGGCAAAACGATCCAACTGGGGAGTCAGTGACATCGGGTGACCTCCCAGCGGCTCAACCCAATCGTTCATGTCATCCAGCGCGATGAACAACACGTTTGGATGTTCAATGAGCGCTTCGCCTGATCCTGAACAGGCGATCCCACTCAGTGGGATTCCGATCAGAATCGCGATCAGGGCGGCTTTGGACTTCATGGGAATACGCATTCTTTTGGTCGGGCGAATGTAGAGTGGCTAAAAGTTGTTTATCCCTTCTTCGCAAGAATATATACTGCAACTCCGGACACGAGTGTAATCGCACCGACAGCTAAAAACGCTCCGGCGACAACGGGCATGAAAAGGCTAAGGACGATTATTAAGACACCGATTAAAATGGTGCCCTTTCCAACGCGATTGTATTGTTCAGATTCCCAATTAGGGGAATCGGGTTCTACGAATGGAATGGGGCACGGGCCAGGATCATGATCGCGGCCACAAACTCCACAGAAACTCATAGTCTTCCCCTCGATGTATAACGGCAGGCGAGTTTGCGGCGAGCAGTTCGCCGACCTATCAGAAAGTAATTGTTTTAGGTCGATTCAGCCAGATGTGCGTGCCCGCAACATGCGCTTGTTGCGCACCCAGAGACGGCTACCGGCATCCAACAAGTTTTGTGGTTGGATGGACGCCTAATTGCAAAGAGTCTAGTCTGGTCCAGCCATTAGACCAATAGCCCAGCGCGGTATTTACTGACCTATTTCCTCGAGTGAGACCAATATTTTCTTCCAAAGTAAATGTGTCAGGGCTGGCTCCATCCCTGATACTGTTGGTGAGCGTGGAATTGTCTTCTTCAACCCATCTCATGCGATAGTAGAAATCTTCCAGTTTGCTCAAAATGATGGAGCGGCCTTCACTATAAAAAATAGATGTCCCTCGTTCTATTTCCCTGAGAACAACGAGAGCTGAGTCTGCCTCGGTTAGCGTTTCAAGGGAATATGACTCGTAGCTGTTTGTTTCTCGAATGTACTCTGCGCCCCATCTCTGAATCGAGGTGTCGACCTCTTCTTTGAATTCAAAATACCTGGCCTTCACACAGCCGTCTCTGTCCAAGTCATCGTATTGCGAAATAGCTGTTAGTTTAATTATTGAGGTGTAGTGTCTCCTTTTGGTCCGTGTGGATGCATCCCAGACGTGATACTCGTCGCGGAAGAACCAAATATTTCCAACTTCAATAGGGAAGAAATCTTTTCCAGAATACTCTGGATTAAGATCTAGCGCTTTTTCTTCCTCTACCGGAAGCGAGTCAATTCCTACAACAGAATCAGAGCATCCTGAGAAGGAAAGCACAATCATCGCTGCAATCAATCTCAACATCATTCCCGGGTGTATAACGGCTGGCGGATTTGCGGCGAGCGGTTCACCCACCTAACAGAAATGTAGTCGACCCGAGGGAAAGTGTTGAGTTTTCTCACGTCGTACATACATAATCATGTACTTCTACCTGAGGATCGAGTGTTTCGATATTCCCAGAAGCACTAGCGTCAACAGCGAGCCCGCAACATGCGCTTGTTATACTGAATCAAGAAATACTTGAAGCTGCTAAGAGGGCCGAATGATAAACAAATATCCTCTGGGCCAAAGCGGGCCACAACTTCAGTGATGTTCGACGAGCTAGGTGCTGCACAACTCCCTTCTTCCCCTTCTGAAAAACAATCATTTTTTTGGAGGTGTCCGTCACAATTTGTCGTTTGACGATCAGTCCGCTCGTTTGTAGCAGTCTTCGAATTGTGGTGGAAGTGTAGAAGTTGATATGCCCCACCTCGTTGAAGTCGAAGTCAGGTTTGAGCCTCATCGTGTGTTCCAAAGGCACTTCCACGAACACGTGTTTGGCAACCCGGCGCGCTTCTTTCAATAAAGATCTGGGGTGTTCCAAATGTTCAACTACATGACTTAATACGGCGATATCAAACTGCTTATCACCATACGGTACTTCTACACCGTCAAAAGTCCGAGCCTCATGGAGAGACGAGAGGTTCTTGGCATTCAACTGGTCGATTCCAGAGGACGATATTTCGATTCCACACAGTGATTTGCCAAATCCACGCTGGTCAAGTTGCTCCAGAATTGCACCGCTCCCACATCCGATTTCAAGTATGTTCTCATGCGGCACGATAGAGCACAGGTCAACGATGTTGTCTGCTTTGGCACTGGAGCATATCCTTCTCCATTCTTCCTGTAAGCCGTCAGCGTAGTAATCGTCATACTTCTCTACTCCCGCGATGGCAGGTTCTGTTTGCATCAATCTCCCCTTCACTACTCTTGATTCAGTATAACGGCTGGCGGATTTGCGGCGAGCGACCGCCCACCTATCAGAAATGTAGGAGATCTGGCCGGCACATGTAAATAAGAGACTCTACTTAGATCCTTTCCCCCATATCTCTTCTGCCCGCGCGCGGCCAGAGATCCGGATCATCCCTCCTCCTGAAAGCAATGCCAGTTGGGCGAGCCCGCAACATGCGCTTGTTCTGCGTCTAATTTTCGCGGCTGACGACTTCTAGACTCCTGATTCTCTTTTTAAGTCCATTTGACTCGATTTTTTGAGAGGCCAGGAAAGCCGCCAACAGACCTACCATTCCGTATTCTCCACTGGGCAGGAACAGGTACAATAGGATTCCAAATAGCAGAATATGAAGCAGCCAGGAGGCGGATCCAGTTCCATTAAAAACACTTGGGTTGTCCTTCGGTGGGGGCATTTGATTCCTCAATAGACGACGCAGAACATGTCTCATGCGGATCAACCTTCAATAGAGCTAGCTCAAGCTCCGCGTGTGAAGGTAATGTAACTTCAAATGTTACATTATGTTAGCCCAAAACAATATGGCTCATCTTCACATTGAGGCGGTATATCACGCGGACTACCGTTTCAAGCGAGCTTGACGAGTCCAAACAAAAAAAGCCCTACTCACTTCACTTGTGAGCAGGGCTTTTTGTATGCGGAGAGAGAGGGATTCGAACCCTCGGTACGGGTTACCGCACACACGCTTTCCAAGCGTGCTCCTTAAGCCACTCGGACACCTCTCCGATTCTGAATCAATTGTCCGTTACCGAAACCACGATTCGTCTGCCCTAAATGCATCCCTCAAAGTGTTGTTTCAGCTGTTTAGTGCAGGCTCGATGAATCTGTAAGCCAGGGCGAGGGCCTACACTTCCATTATTTCCTTCTCCTTGTTTTCGAGAAGGGACTCGATCTTAGAAATGTGGTTGTCGGTCATGGTCTGGAGCTGCTCTTCAGCTTCATATCGCATGTCCTCCTGAAGATTCTCAGCCGTCTGGGTTGTCTTGACCTCATCCTTGGCGTGTCGCCGCACATTGCGAACGGATATCTTGGCGTCTTCTCCTCTAGTGCGGGCAGCTTTCACCAGATCGCGGCGGCGTTCTTCGGAGAGCGGGGGCACAGGCAATCTGATCATCATACCATCATTTGACGGATTGAGGCCAAGGTTGGCTGCTAGAATCGCCTTTTCGATATCAGGAAGCGCCGTTGCGTCCCATGGCTGCACGACGAGAAGATCGGGCTGGGGCGCGTTGACACTGGCCATCTGGCTGAGTGGCGTCACTGAACCGTAATAGTCCACGCGGATGTTTTCCAACATGCTCGGCGACGCTCGGCCGGCCCTGATGGACATCAGTTCATGCCGCAGATGCTCGATGCTTTTGTCCATGTGCTCGGATGCATCTAAGACGATGAGCTCTAAATCTTCGTGTATCATGGCTTATATGAGGTAAAGTAAGATTGGCTGAACGCTAGGCTGAAATACTCTCGGTCTGCGCTTCGTCCCAGTGAACTAGCGTTCCAACCGAATCGCCACTTACGATTCGATTCAAGTTTCCGCCCGAATCCATATTGAATATGATGATTGGCATGGACGACTCCTTGCAGAGCGTGAACGCCGTCATATCCATCACTTTGAGGTTGCGGGAGATAACTTCATTTCCGTTGATGGTTTCATACTGTTCAGCATCAGGATATTTCTCTGGGTCCGCTGAGAAGACACCGTCGACGCGTGTTCCTTTTAAGATCACATCCGCAGCTATCTCAAGTGCCCGTAATGCGGCCGCTGTGTCCGTGGTGAAGTAGGGGTTGCCTGTACCTGCGCCGAAGATGACCACTCGCTGTTTCTCGAGATGTCGAACCGCACGTCTTCTGATGAAGGGCTCGGCGATTTCGTCCATGTTGAGGCTGGATTGAAGTCGGGTATGGACCCCAGCCTGCTCGAGCGCATCTTGTAGCGCCATCGCGTTGATCATCGTGGCAAGCATTCCCATGTAATCAGCATGAGAGCGTGTCATTCCCTTAGTGGCATTGCTCACGCCTCTGAAAATGTTGCCGCCACCAATTACGATTGCGAGCTCAACTCCGCGTGCGACCACCTCTTTGATTTCTTGAGCATAGGAAGAAATTACTTCTTCGTCGATGCCAAAGGCCTTTTTCCCCATCAAAGATTCGCCGCTCAGCTTGAGAAGAATTCTTTGATATCTACGTCCGTTTTGAGAAGGTTCGGTCACGTTGGGGGTGCGCTAGTTATATAATCTGCGGAATATGAGGGTTCGCGAGGGGTTCCAAACCATCAAAGCAAGCTACCATTCAGTTTGCTTGGGATCAATTCAGTGCGGGAGGCCCATTGTAAAGAAGCGATCAAACACGATTCTCGCATTTGGCGACCCGACTTCGTAATGTGTACGTCTCTGTGAGAGAGAATCCGTGAAGGAGTGGCGTGGAGGGAGCGCCGAACTCATCCATATAACTCAGACAAATACTGAAATGGATTCCAAATTTGTAGTTAACACGCTCGTTGGCGCAGTCGCCTTTTTCTTTCTCGGCTACCTCATATATGAGCTAGCGCTTGGAGACGTCCTCTCCGGATATATGGATGCATCGGCTGAGCCAGTGATGTGGGCTCTGACGGTATCTCAGCTTGGACTTGGAGCGCTCATGGCCACCGTAATCGGAGCAGGTAGTGCTCGCGACTTCGCCTCTGGCGCGAAGGCCGGCTTCATGTTAGGCCTGATGTACAGTGTCGCAGTGATGTTCGATCTGCTGGGAACGCAGGACATTTTCTCCTCAACTATGGGTGCTGTCTGGGCTACCCTTCTTGAGTCAGTGCGATTTGCGCTGGCAGGAAGCATCGTTGCTTGGTGGATGGGACGAGGCTAGTCTGTTCGACTAGGCCGAAAATATGGGACAAAAAAAGAGGGGGGCTCGCGCAGCGAGCCCCCCTCAACAAATTCCCAGCGAAAGGCTATTGCCTATCCGCCCAGCGCAAAACGAACGAACGTTTTGACTTCGGCGTCAACTGACTTCAGCATTTCGCCAACAGTCATCGAAGAGTCCTTTACAAAAGGCTGCTCCAGAAGCACATTGTCTTTAAAGTATCGGTTCAGTTTTCCTTCCGAGATACGATCAATGATCTGTTCTGGTTTGCCTTCTTCGCGCGCCTGCTCGGCTGCGATGGCCTTTTCTTTGTCCTGAATTTCTTGAGGGACTTCTTCGCGGTGCGTAGCGACCGGATTGAGGGCAGCAACCTGCATGGCAACGTCGCGTCCCGCATTTTCAAGATCTCCACCGCCGGAAATGTTGACCAACACACCAAGGCGTGAACCCGGGTGGATGTAGGACACTACGTTTCCGTTCTCGCTCGTCATTACGACCGTGCGACGAACATCTATCTTTTCGCCAATCTTCCCTGTCATTTCAGTCAGAGAATCAGCTACGCTCTGCCCGCTCGGCAAGTTTGCCGAAAGAAACGCTTCTTTATCAGCAGGAAGTGTTTCGAGGGTTAGTGTGGCTAGGGAAGCGGCGTACGCCTGGAAATCTTCGTTTCTTGCGACGAAATCTGTTTCACAGTTTACTTCTACAAGAATCGCCGTCGCGCCATCAGCCGAGGTGCCGGTTGCGACAATACCCTCTTTCGCGTCGCGATCCGCACGTTTGGCGGCCACCTTCTGGCCCTGGGTCCGAAGAAGGTCGATTGCAGCATCGAAATCACCATTTGATTCGACGAGCGCCTTTTTACAATCCATCATGCCGACGCCAGTGGCCTCGCGCAGTTTCTTTACATCTGCAGCAGAAATTGACATGTTCTACCTATGCTTTACAGTTTGAGTCTTAATCAGAAGGACTGAGAGTCCTTCTGCTAATAATTGTTACGAATTTGCCTGTACGAGACGAACTACGCTTTTTTCGCAGCTTCCTCAGATTTTGGCTCAGCTGCAGCAGCTTTGGCCTCGGGCTTCGCTTTGGCCTTGGCCTTGGCTTGTGCTTCGGCCTTGATTTCAGCTTGATCCTGAGCGCGTTTTTCCTTTTCGGCTTTTGACGCAGCTTCAGCTATCTGACGTTCTTTTTCACCTTCCATAACAGCAGCGGCAATTACACCGGTGATGAGGTCGATGGACTTGGAAGCATCGTCGTTCGCTGGGATCGGGAAGTCAACCACATCTGGATCGCAATTCGTATCCACGATGGCGATGATGGGGATACCGAGTTTTTTAGCTTCTTTTACAGCAATGTGCTCACGGTTGATATCCACGATGAACAAAGCGCCGGGGACGCGTGCCATGTGTTGGATTCCTGAGAGCACTTTCTTCAGTTTGTCTCCCTCACGTGCTTTCATGAGGCGCTCTTTCTTCTTGAGCTGCTCCAATGTGCCGTCTTCTTCCATCTTGGCGAGGTCTTCCATTCTGCGAATGGAGCGACGAATCGTCTGGAAGTTCGTGAGCGTTCCACCCAACCAGCGTTCCACTACATATGGTGAACCGCATTCGACCGCGTGATTGCGAATGGTGTCACGTCCCTGCTTTTTCGTGCCAGTAAACAGCACTTTTTTACCACGACGCGTGAAGCGGGCTACTGCTTCAGCAGCTTCGTCCAAATAGGACTGCGTGTGATTCAGGTTGATGATGTGGATCCCGTTGCGCTCCATGAAAATGTGCGTGCGCATTTTGGGGTTCCAGCGGCTCGTGAGATGGCCGAAGTGCGTGCCTGCTTTAAGCAGGTCTTCTATCGACGCGCGATGCGCCGACTGTTTAGTCTCTTCACTCATTGGTATGTATCGGGTTTAAACCGCTACACCCTTCAATTACTGGCCGAAACCGTTGGGCGCGTGCCCTCGGGTCACCCCGGCTGGTATCCAGGTGTATGTGTGATAAATGGCCTCCGCAAAGTGCGTCGACCAGGATAAAATAAATTCTAACGCTTGGAGAACTGGAAGCGTTTACGAGCTTTCGGCTGTCCATATTTCTTACGCTCGACCATACGTGGGTCACGCGTCATGAAACCGGCATCGCGAAGAGGCTTTTTCAGTTCTTCGTTGAACTCAACAAGGCAGCGAGAAATTCCAAGGCGAATTGCCTCGGCTTGTCCTGTCATCCCGCCACCGTGGGCGTTGACGACGACATCAAATTGACCAGTCGTTTCCGTTACTTCGAACGGAGATCTGACGGCAATCTGTCGTGGAGCGCTCGGGAAGTACTCGTTGAGTTCACGCTTGTTGATGATAACCTTGCCGGATCCAGCCGGGCGAAGGTACACGCGGGCAACCGCATTCTTGCGGCGACCAACGGCGATGAACTGATTAAGGGCTGTAGCCATGATTCAGTTGTTATTCAGTGTCTCGGGGAGAGCGATTAAAGTTCGAGAGCCTGCGGCTGCTGGGCTCCGTGAGGATGTTCGCTTCCGGAATACACCTTCAGCTTGCGAATCATGTCGCGACCAAGTGGGCCTTTAGGGAGCATTCCCTTAATGGCATTTTGCATCATGAAATTTGGCTTTTTTAGCCGAACTTCTTCAGGCGTTCTCACACGGCCACCACCTGGGTAACCCGTATGACGGAAGTATTCTTTATCAGTCTCTTTCTGACCGGTAAAGCGCACTTTGTCCGCGTTGATGATGACCACAAAATCACCCGTGTCCACATGAGGAGTGAACGAGGGCTTGTGCTTGCCTCGCAGTATTGATGCAACCTTGCTCGCAAGGCGACCAACTATCGCATTTTCAGCGTCAATGATAAACCACGCACGTTCAACTTCGGCTGGCTTCGCACTGGCTGTTTTAAAACTATTTACGTCCATCGGGACTCGATTCTCTTTCTTAATTAAATCACATGACCAATCGTGGTGATCAGTCCATCTTGCGGCTTCTGACAAGACGGAATTAACCGTCAGTGGGACGCCAGAAAAAAACGCAGACCGATAAAATACGAATTTGAGCTTCGGTGGTCAATGAATTTACGCTCCAAAATGCCCTTCAAGGCTCAGATACAACGGTTACATGCCCTATTTGCGTTTAAATGGCCCTTCCGGTTCTTGGATCGCTCAATCTTCCGTGTTTCTTGAAAATCCAATCACGTCAAATACCGGTTTTAAATGGTCTAACCGGCTGCCGATACTCAGAATCACCCCTTGCTTTGGTTGCTTCCATATACAACCTCGGCTACCTTTCAGGATCAGTTTTAACGGTTCGGTGAATCCCATGAAATATGCTTTTCGATTGTTTTCTGCTGCACTCGTTGCCCTGTTCGTTTTTCCAGTTACAGCGCAGGACTTCGGAGTGGCCGCGAGGGCAGGAACAACCGGGTTTGGCGGCGAGGCCGCATACAGTTTAACAAGGAAACTGAGTGTTCGAGGACATTTCTCTACGTTCAGTACGTCGATTGACGAAACGTCGACTGATACGGATCCAAACATGCACACAACTGGCGATGCGAAAATCGGAGCCGTAGCAGCTTTTTTAGACTACCATCCTTTCGCAAATAGTTTCAGACTGACTTTTGGAGCCGGCAAGAACCAGTTCGATGCTTCGGGTGATTCTGTTCCACTCGAGAGCGTCTGTTTCGGGGACGAAATTGCTGGCGTCTGTGATGGCAAGGTGTTCTCGCCGGAGCGGCTCGGCACGCTGGGTGGTGGCATCACTTATCCAAGTGGAATTCATCCGTACGGCGGAATCGGATTTGGCAACCTTGCTCGTGGAGATTCACGGGTCACCTTCATGTTCGATCTAGGATTCTTTTACACCGGCGCTCCCGAGCTAACACTGACAAATAATGGACTGTTCGAGCCAACGACGGCGTCAGAAAATGTCCAGCCCATCAACGATGGAATCGAATCTTTTGCATGGTATCCGGTTGTTTCGATCGGGTTCGGAATCCGTCTCTAAAGGACGATTTCAGCAGCAAACAAAATTGACAGCCAGCGGCTACCAACTTATTTCGTGTATTGAAATGAAAATGAAGCAGTACTCAAAAATCACCTTTCGTGCGCTCTTTCTAGCTCTCTTCCTGATTCCGTTTGGCGGATGTGATTTTCAGGCGGCAGAAGATGCGTTTGACGATTTCAACATCATCATCGGATTGGACCCCATCAATACGGTAATAAATGGAATCCTGGTTGACGCCAGTTCGGGCGATCTCGTTGCTGCATCGCTCACTTTCTCTGGGCAGGACGAATCCTCCCTGATCGATGCGTATAGCGATCCGCTAGGAGACCAGAATGCGCAAGAAGGCCTAATCACCTTTGGAATTCAAAACTCTAGACTACCGTCTGAATCCTCGCCCGTAGAGTTTTCCGTAACCGCCACAGCAGATGGGTATTTCACGACGTCACAGACCGTGTCGGTCACATCCGTCGGGGATAATGCTTTTTCACTGGTCATGGCCCGCGAAAACGTCAACTCGGACATTCAAGGCACAGATGGCCAGGTCAGCAGTCAAGTAGCCTCGAACTCCAGTGGAGTCGTTCAACAAACGGTGACCATTCAGACGCAAGCCCCGTCATCTACTCAGACGCAGGCTCAAATTGCGGTAACCGTTCCGGCTGGAAGCATACCACTAACGCTAAGTGGTGCACCGCTGGTTGGTCAGATCACAACTCAGCTTCGAGTGTACGATTCCGGCGCCGGCCTGGCAGCTCTACCTTCAGGCGCAAGAACGTCCGGAGACGGCTCCAATCAGGCTATTGCGGGTGCAACATTCTTTAAGATGGAGGATGGCGCTGGAAACGTGGCCGTGACCTTTTCTTCGGGAAGTGGAAAAGTATCGGCGAAGAGCGGTGCGACAATATGTGATGCGAACGACACCAGCGTTGTGCTCAAATCGACGGACAGCGCCTTGATCACTGCTCTTACTATTCTTGGTGGCTCGGCTGACGCGACCGTTCATGCTTATCAGCCTGCGAACGGAGCCAACCCAGCGGTTGGGACTATTTCTGTAACCGACATCGCCGGCACCGCGGAAGCAGAAATGTGCCTTGGTACGGCAAACCCAAATATTGACACCTCGCTTCTCACCGATCCTTCTGGCGGAATTATCTACACGTTCGCGCTGACAGGAGCCGCGTTTTTGAGCGGCCCACTGAACCACCTGGTCAACGTTTCTAATCCTTCAGGTGCGCCAGTTACACCTTCGTTCACACTCGTAGGACCAGGCATGAGCCACACGGGAGATGAGTTCATTTCCGCCGGTGGAGATATGTTTGCGCTTTCGGCCCTGGTCGATTTCACCTCGGATCAGATAGTTTTTAACGGAACAACGTATGTATTGACGGCTGAAACGGGCGGTGTGACAGCGGTAGCTGATATAGGCACTCCACTATCTGGAGGCCCAACGAACCTCAGTCTTCCTGCAACCTCGGGAACGCTTCTTTTCAACGTCACTGCCACCGTCGGATGCCCAACGGGTGAGACGTTTGATGTTTCCGTTACGGACGAAAGTCTCGATGCAGTCAACGTGTTTTATCGGGCAGATATACCAGGTTCTTCCTGGACGCTTCTTCCGGGAAGTGCGATAGCGTCAAAAATGGCGGACACCGATAGCATCGACATCACCGGATCGATCAGCCTATTGCCAAACACGTCCTACGAATTCCGTGGAGTTCTCGGCACCGACTCGGCTATTACGACGCAGCAGACACCGGGTGCGGCGGGGCTATGGACGATCACGATGGATCCTGATGAGATCGGATTCGACTGTGGTTAGGAAGGAATAACTATTCTGCATTAGGGCGCGGTTGCGAAAGCAACCGCGCCTTTTTCTTTGGAAAGACCCTACAAAGAACGAACGTCTCTGGCGTACTCGCTGAACAAGTACCCTTAAGGAAGCCCATCTTCGCCCACGCAGATCGACGTATCTGAACTGGCGGCAGGACAATATCTGCTGCGAGTCGTCGATCCCAAACGACGAGTGCAGTCGGGCACCCTCCTCGTGATCTGAGCCATTTTTCATTTTTTTCTGAAAATGGCGTTCGGTTTGGAGGCTTCGCGTTTCTATTGATGAGCAGGCACGTGGTCCCGCCGGGAGGATTATGCCTCACCCGTTGTCTCGCAACTAGCTGACACCCACCCCATTCAGCAGCGCCAAGGCTCATGTCTTACAAAACAGAACTCTCTACGCTCGAGGCGATCGCTTCGAGCCTTCCGTTTCATATGGATGAATCAGAAAGGGTCAATGAGGCCTTTGTCTCTTACATGTCCAGCGGCGAAAGGCGAGAAAAAGTGCTCGTGGACGTCTGGACGTACTGTTATGTTCGCCGGTATTTTCTGATCAAATTTCTTAGGCCGTCCAACTTCCGAGCCTCAGAATTGGACCATGTAGTCGAGCGCACGTACCAGAAAGTTGAGCAGGGCCGACGTGAAATTGTGCATCACGATCGGTATGCGCAGTGGGTAAGCGTGATCTGTCGAAATACCTACCTCAATTTTGTATCGAGACGAAAATCTGTCACGGCTCTTGAAGAGAGACATGATCGCGCCACGAACACCGTCGACATATTCGACCTCGACGTTAATGCTGCTGCTCTCCACCTCGCTTTGATCAACGCCATCGAACGCCTTCCAGCATTTCTTCAATCCACGGCCCGCATGAAGTTCGTCGAAAACCTCTCATACGAGGAAATCAGTAGAATCGTGGGAAAACGAGTTCCGACAATTCGATCCTACATCCATAAGATTTGTTCGCGCTTAAGACGCGACATCAGCTTCCAGGCGTGGGCCAGGCAATATTTGGAATAAGCTGGTTATGCATCCAGTCCGCTCGTGTCAATCTTTTACATGGCAACACACCAACCATCGTCATGCCCCTAAAGTCAAATAACAGCCCTCACAATTCCGCGGCCAATCGCCTCGCAGGTGAAAACCTTCGCTTGGGCGCCTTCATCCGTGCGGCAAGATGGCTGACAGAGCCAGACAACGATGATTTACTAATGCCTTTGTGGGCAACGGATGAATCTACGGCTGATACGCGTCCGGAAGCCCTAGGTAGAGCGAGACGCAGATTGGAGAATCGATTAGCCAATGATTCGGATAAAAATCTCAGATGGATTGACTGTCAGCAATCGGTCGCAGAGTGCGATGCGGAACAAGGATTTTGCGCCATCAGCCACTTCGAAAAGGTTACCGGTCATTCCCTGGCCTCGCTTGAGACGCTGCGTCAGGAATCCGCCTCTCCTGCCAACAAGAACGAACGCCCAGCAAGGCAAAGCTCAAGGCGCACGACTCACCGAATGAAAATGGCAGGATCGCAGGTTCTAGCCCCTATGCTCCTGGCTTACGTTATGCTCTTGGCCGTCAGCCACCCGGACCCCAATCTGCCTGCTTCGATATTCGACCCTCAGGTTCAATCCATCGCGTGGCTAGATCTTGGAGAGACTGCGAGAGGCACCGAAGGCGTCTGGGACATTCAAATGAAAACCAAGTATCAGAGCGCTCTGGGGATGTATAGAAACTCGCGGACGTCAGTTCTAGGGGCGTTCCCAGGCTTTGATCGCGGTGAACTGGCGCGGGCTGCAGACCTGCTTGAGGCAGCCATCCTGTTTCAGGGGCAACATGAGGTCGCCTCATCGCGGGCCATCTTGCTGCTTGCTCAGGCCAAATGGAATCTCGGCGACAATAGCGAAAGTGCCGACCTGTTGCGGGTAGTCCTGAATCGAAACGACGAAGAATCTGAAACAGCAAAGCTGCTCCTCAGGAATCACGGCTTACGATAACACGGCTCAGGTGCGTTCTCTAGGCTACGCGTACGTATTTAACATTACCGGCATAATCAGCATCATCATCGTCTCGCCTTCTTTCTGAGTAGCGGGAGTGACGACACCGGCGCGGTTCGGTGAGCTGAATTCAAAAAGGACGTCTTCTGAATCGATGTTCGATAGCACTTCAGTCAGGTAGGTCGCATTGAAACCGATCACCAGACTATCACCATCGTAATCGCACGTTACCGTTTCGTTGGCCGAACTGGCGCGTTCAAGATCTTCCGCGGATACGACTACGGCATCCTTCTCAACAGAAAGTCTGATCTGATTTGTCATGGTCGATGAGTAGAGGGCAACTCGCTTAACGGCTGCAAGCATCTCATCTTTGTTGGCCGTCATCTTTTTGTCGTTGTCGACCGGGATAACCGCCTGATAATTTGGATACGGCTCATCGATGAGGCGCGCAAGTACTTTGGAGTCGCCAAAGTCAAAACCTGCATAACCGCTGTCGACGGTAAGCGTGCAGGAGTCGTCTGTTGCAACTTTTGCTGCCAGAGATACTGCTTTTTCTGGGACAATGAACTCCAGGTCTTCGGTCGCACCTAGGTGTTCCAGTTGCAACTTGACCAGACGGTGACCATCTGTGGCCACTGTTTTTCCTGTGTCTCTGTTAATCTGGAAGAAAATGCCCATCATCGCTGGTCGCAGCGCGTCTTTGCTCGCCGCGAACGATGTCTTCAGAATTGCACGCTTGAGAAGCGCTCCATCTGTCTCGACCGTAACGCTATCACTCAGTTCAGGAAGAGCCGGGTAATCCGCACCGTCGTGGCCAACCATCTTGTAGTGGCCATGATCTGTGTCGAGAGCGACGTTGAACTCACCGTCAGCTGAAAAGCGTACAGGTACATTAGAAAGCGCGCGAAGCGTGTCGATCAACCTTTTAGCGGGCACTGCCACACGAGTCGATCCTTCTATCTCGACGCTGACGTCGATCTTCTGAATGATCGAGATCTCCAGATCGGTTGCACTCAGACGTAATTTTCCACCGTCCTCCTCAAATAAAATGCACTCCAGGATGGGGAGTGTACTTTTAGATGGTACGGCGCCACTGACTGTTTGCAGCGCTTTAAGAAGTTCAACGCTCGAAGCGGCGAATTTCATAGCAGTTTCCCAAGATTAAAATGATGTCGCAAGATACCATTTTCCTAGGTTCGATTTCTACCCGTTGCCCTGCTTTTACCTGCTTCTTAGATCAATTTTGTTTGAGATCTCTTCGATGATTTCTTCAAACTTGGGATCTGTGTCAATCTGATTCTCCACACTCTGGTTAGCATGTATCACGGTGGAGTGATCGCGGCCGCCAAAATGCAGACCAATCGTCTTCAGGGAATGCTGTGTCAGCTTCTTGCAGAAGAACATTGCTACCTGACGCGCTTGAACAACTTCGCGCTTGCGTGTTTTGGCTCGGACAAGGTCTTCTTCAATACCAAAATATTCGCAGACCAGCCGCTGAATCTGGTCAATTGTCAGAGTGACTCGAGAATCAGTGATTAAATCGCGGAGCACGTCTTTGGCCAAAGAAAGGTCAATTTCGCGCTTGTGAAGCGTTCCGTGGGCCAAAAGTCGTATAAGAGCGCCTTCGAGTTCTCGAATGTTCGACTTAATGTTGTGGGCGACGAATTCGAAGATGTCATCACTTATGTCGATGCCGTCTTCGATGGCTTTTCTCTTCAGGATAGCCATTCGTGTTTCGAAATCGGGCGGTTGCAGATCCGCCGAGAGGCCCCATTGGAAGCGGGACAGCAGCCGTTCTTCAATTCCTTTGATGTCTCTGGGCGGACGGTCGGCGGAGAGGATGATCTGTTTACCACTTTGGTGCAGTGCGTTGAAAATGTGAAAAAACTCTTCCTGTGTTTTTTCTTTTCCGCTGAAAAACTGCACGTCGTCAATCACAAGTAGGTCGATCTGTCGATAGAAAAGGGAGAAATCGCTTACCCGATTATTCTGAATCGCCTGGACGAACTCATTCGTGAACTGCTCGCTCGACACATAGAGAACCGTCGCGTCCGGCCGATTCGCATGCAGGTAGTTGCCGATCGCTTGAATGAGGTGGGTTTTTCCAAGTCCTACTCCCCCGTAAAGAAGAAAGGGGTTGAAGCTGGTGCCTCCGGGCTGCTGCGCTATGGCAACAGATGCGCTTCGCGCTAACCGATTGCAGTCGCCTTCGATAAATCGATCGAAGGTGTAGTTGGGATTCAGGTGAGACTCGACCTGAATTTTTTGGATGCCCGGGATTACGAATGGATTGCTGATGGAACTGGAAGGAGATACTCCACCTCCTTGCGGTGCACCGAACCCACCATGCCGCTGAGGCGCCTGAGGTGTGAGAGGTGCGGGTGGGGCTCCAAAGCCGCGGGAGCCGGAGCCGAGTCCACGCCCGGAATCACTCTGGCTTCCAGAGTCGCGGCCGACGGCCTGAAGCGGTTGGGGCTCGTTGGCAGGTTGTCTCGCCGGAAGCTGCATCACTGTTCCATCGAACCCTGCGTCTTGATCATCTTGTTCTATGACGATGTCGTAAAACAGGCGGCCGTTGGCTCCCAGAACTTTCGTGATCGTTTTTCGAAGCAGTCCGAAATAGTGTTCTTCGAGCCACTCGAAATAAAATCTACTGGGGAGCTGAATTGTTAGCCGCAGAAATGACCCGTCTTCTTCGAGGCGAAGGGCCTTCAGAGGTGAAAACCAGGTTCGGTAACTTTGCCTGCTGACGTTGTCTCGGATTATTTCGAGGCATTCGCTCCAGACGTTTTCAGCACTTCGCTCCATTCTCGCTCGACTCTCAATCTACAGTTACGCACCGGCAGGGGCGCAACAAAACAATAATTTTGGTTAACAGGCGTGAATACAAATAAAATTATCACGCGGGTTGGTCTTTGTCCTTTCGCCTGCACGACCGAGAGAGTGGTTTTTAGCCTCGGTTGTACACGCGTTCTCAACAATGTTAAATATTGACCTGGTGCGCGCCAGAATGCGGCTTCCGAATTGTTGTAATCGAAGGTGCCTTTTTCTGCCTTTGCTCATCAATGGCAATAAAAACTTGTAAACAAAGAACTTAATCGAGACGAAAACGACTGAGCAGTGCAATCCACAACAAAATTCCTGTCGCCCGATGGGCAGGTCAGAACGTTCAATTTCTCTTTATCAGAGAAGTTCACATGTTGTCAACACTATTTGGCCTCTTTCGGCTCTGGATGTCGCGAGATTCAAGAATCACCCAAAGCATAACGCCTGGTGCCGATTCGGTGGGAGAACCCCATGCTACATCCGAATTCTATCCCTGCAGTCAAATGAAAGGCATTTCTCTCAAATATCTTGCAGTTCAATAAGGCCACCAGCCCTGCAGAGCAGAATGTTGATAACCTTGTTTGATTCTAACCACTGGATCATGAAAGTTCAAGCAAAGCTGAAAAGAACGTGGTGGATTTCACGAAACTCGATTCAGATCTCGAGTAACTTTCGATCGGGACGAGCAAACTTCACACGCTTTTCGGCATTTTGCGGGGGGTCGATGCTTTGCTAAAAGACCTTTTGTCGCCGTATCTTAACCCTTCTGTGTCTGACCTAAATCGGAATGCTTAATGCAGAGACGGTTTCATCCAACGCGTTGTTGGTGGACCATTCACCGCATGAACATGAACTGGTCGAGAGTGAGATGTTGAAGATTGATATCAGATCGTTAAAAGCTGGGGTCCACGAACTGGACGTCACTACTGATCTAGATGAAGTCGAGATCGAAGATGCCAGATTTTCGGATATCCGATTGAAGGTTCGTATCGATGTCAACGGGCAGAGACTTTATGTGGTCGTGAATGCTTCGGCAATCGCGACTTTGATATGTGATCGCACTGCGGTCGAATTTGAACATCCGGTAAAAGGTTCTTTTTCGGTGGTTTACATGCCGCCGAACGAAATCGATTCGGAAAACGAGGACGAGAGCTTGCAGCCGCTAACTGCGGAAATGGAAGAAATCGACCTCACGAACATAGTGCGGGACACCCTGCTGCTTTCGGTACCGATCAGAAAGATCGCACCGGGAGCAACAGACCTGGATATTCCCACCTCGTTTGGGGAGGCTTCAGAATCGGATGTAGATCCGAGATGGAGTGCCTTGGCGAAATTACGTCCAGAGTCTGAAGGGAAGACCGAACAATAAAAAACAGCTGAAGCTTCAGGTTGCATTATGGCTAACCCAAGACGAAAGAATTCCAAGGCGCGCACAAGAAAGCGCCGTTCGACTTATTACAATCGTTTGAGCGCTCCGACGACAATGGAGTGCCCGAATTGCAGTGAGACGAAATTGCTCCATCGCGCCTGTCCTACCTGCGGTCACTATCGCGGTCGTTCAGTCGTAGATCGCGAAAACGCGGCGTAAGCAAAATCCGAAGTGAACTCTTCGGTGCTTTTTTAGCGCTCGAATGGATTGCCCATCGTATTTTCGCGAAACAGCCTACGGTCTTTGAGATCCGTGGCTGACAATTTCCCTGTAACCAGCTCAATGAAGCCTCATGCCAACACGTATTGCCGTTGATGCAATGGGTGGGGACAATGCTCCCGACGTAGTCGTGGAGGGGGCAGCTCTAGCGATTTCTGAGAGAGCTGGTGACATGAACGTCGTCCTGACCGGACCACAGGAACGCGTCGCTCCGCTTGTCGCTGCTCTGGATCCGGAGATACAGGCCGCAATTACGGTTGTGGACGCTCCAGACATAATTGGGATGGAAGAGTCTCCATCATCAGCCATCAAAAATAAAAAGCAATCCTCAATCCATATCGGAATGGGAATGTGCAAGGCTGGTCACGTAGATGGTTTCGTTTCGGCAGGCAACACAGGGGCTGTTATGGCCGGCGCCCTATTCATTGTCGGACGCCTTCCTGGCGTTTCGAGACCTTCCGTCATCGGCTATTTTCCCACACTCAAAGGCGCTGCCATCGTCCTCGATGTTGGTACCAATGTAGGATGCAAACCAGAGCATTTAGTGCAGTTTGCCCGCATGGGAGCCGTGTATTCCGAACGGGTGATGGGTGCTGAGAATGCCACGGTTGGCCTGCTGAACGTAGGAGAAGAACCTGGCAAAGGAGATGAATTGGCAAAGAGCGCATATGAAGCTTTGAGCGCCGCAGAAGGACTTAATTTTGTCGGTAACATAGAAGGTCGCGACATCATGAATCACGCGGCAGACGTAATTGTCTGTGACGGATTCGTTGGAAATATTCTTCTCAAGTTTGGAGAGAGCGTTTCCTCGGTGCTACCAAAAATGATTGGCGCCGAGATGATGAAATTGAAGATGCCCGCCGAAGAACAGGCCGTGGTAGCCAAGGCACTGAATGGAGTGAAGGCGAGGTTTGACTACAAAGAATTTGGAGGCGCCCCACTCTTGGGCGTAGATGGAACAGTGTTTATCGGGCATGGCGGTTCTGATGGCTATGCGATTAAAAATCTAATTCTAGCTGCGGACAAGATGGTTCGAGAGCGAGTTTCGGAGACTATTGCCGAGGCGCTCAAATAATGAGTTTTGGAATAACGAGTTTCTTCGAAGAAGAGCACACCTCATTCTCGCACGACCGCGTTTCTTGCACGACCTTGCTTCTTGAACGATTGTGTTTCTCGCACTATCCCGTCTCAAGTAGCAGAACTACCTGAACAATATCATGGAAAATGCACGAGCGGCCATAACGGCCGTTGGCCACTTTCTTCCTGAAGACAGGATGACAAATGCCGACCTGGCAAAACTGGTCGACACATCGGACGAGTGGATCCAAACTCGGACTGGGATAAAAGAGCGCCGTATTCTGAAGGATCCGAAGAAGGCGACCTCTTTCATGGCCACCGAAGCAGCGAATGAAATAATTCGAAAAAGTGGGATTGATCCGCTAGATATCGACCTGGTGATTGTAGCGACGGTTACGCCGGACATGTTTTTCCCCGCTACCGCCTGCATGGTGGCTGCCAATATTGGAGCAACAAACGCATGGGGATTCGATCTCTCCGCCGCTTGTTCAGGATTTCTGTTTGCCCTCTCGACCGGAGCTCGGTTCATCGAATCCGGAAAGCACAAGAAAGTGCTTGTGATAGGCGCCGACAAAATGAGTAGTATTGTCGATTACACAGACCGAACTACCTGCATCCTATTTGGCGATGGTGCGGCCGGTGTCCTTCTCGAGCCGGATTCAGACGGATATGGCGTTATAGATTCTATTGAGCACACAGACGGATCCCAGTGGGCCGCGTTGTGCATGCTCGGAGGCGGAAGTTTGAACCCGTCATCAGCCGAGACGGTCGCCAATCGCATGCACTATCTGCACCAAGAAGGGCCGCCAGTTTTCAAGAGTGCCGTTAAAGGAATGGCTGATGTAGCAGCGCAGATAATGGAAAACAACAATCTGGGCGCCGACGACATTCGCTATCTGGTTCCACACCAGGCAAACCTGCGCATCATCGATGCTACAGCTCGCCGTATGGGTGTGACGATGGACAAGGTGATGTTGAACATCGAGCGATACGGCAACACGACCGCAGCCACTATTCCACTGTGTCTTGCAGACTGGGAATCGGACCTAAAAAAGGGTGATAATCTGGTGCTGGCAGCATTCGGTGGTGGATTTACCTGGGGCGCGTCCTATGTCAAATGGGCATACGATACGCCGGGTTCTGAGAGCCCAGCTAAGGACGACGTGTAAAGCAGATATAAAGTTCAGATGTCAAAAACAGCATTTATTTTTCCTGGCCAGGGATCTCAGTTCGTCGGCATGGCCTACGACCTATTCGATAACAGCCCGGAAGCCAGAGACCTTCTGATTCGGGCTGACAACATCCTCGGCTTCTCTCTTACCGACCTGATGTTTGGATCGGGTAATAGGGACACGGCCGATGTGGACAAAAGACGCCTACGGCAGACGCAGATTACACAACCTGCTCTCTTCGTTCACTCAATGGCGGCACTCGCTGCGGCGGGAGACCGACTCGGATCGCCGGATATGGTGGCTGGTCACAGCCTCGGCGAGTATAGTGCGCTAGCAGCTGCTGGAGCTCTTACCTTTGAGGACGGCCTTCGTATCGTTCGCCTTCGTGGTGAGCTGATGGCAGGAGCGGGTGATGAAAGGCCCGGAACGATGGCCGCCATTTTGGGAATGGACGATGCGGACGTCGAGCAGCTTTGCAAAGATGCCAGCTTAGAGGAGGCAGACGGGACGGGAGAGATCGTTCAGCCAGCAAATTTTAATTCTCCAGGTCAGATTGTGATTTCGGGTGACCTGAAAGCTGTCGCAAGGGCCGTTGAATTGGCTCCCGAGCGTGGAGCGCGGCGAGCCCTGGCACTGCCAGTTTCTGGCGCGTTTCACTCTCCGCTAATGGAATTCGCGACAAAGGGCCTCTCCGATGGGCTCGCCGCGCTCGAGATATCCCGACCAAAATGCCCTGTCTATTTAAACGTGACTGCCGAGCCGACTCAGGACCCGGATGAGATCCGACAAAGACTGATCGATCAGCTTACGGCGCCGGTGCGTTGGGCACAGTCGCTTCGTGCGATGCAGGAGGGAGGCGCAACACGATATGTGGAAATTGGAGCCGGGAAAGTTCTCAGTGGCCTTGTGAAAAGGACGCTTGGTAGAGAGGAGAAGACTGCTTCTATTTCAACATTAGCCGATGTAGAGCGATTTTGAAACGATGGCAGGAAATACATCAAACTGAAATGAGCGATAATGTCAGAATCATTTAAAGACAAGAACGTATTTGTAACCGGCGGTACCCGAGGAATTGGACGCGCGATAGTCATGCGATTTGCTGCGAAAGGAGCGAATGTGGCTTTCTCATATCGTTCTTCAACTGAAGAAGCGGAGTCGTTGGTCGCCGAGCTGAAATCACAAGGAGTCACAGCGCGAGCTTTTCAGGCAGATGCAGCAGATTTTTCAGCTGCTGAAGCGGCGGTCGGTGAAATCGTATCGGAATGGGGCTCGATGGACATCATCGTGAACAACGCAGGCGTAACGAGAGACAACTTGATGTTGCGCATGAGTGAGGATGATTTCGATTTCGTCGTGGGGACCAATCTGAAAAGCGTTTTCAACTATTCGAAAGCTGCTTATCGACAGATGATGAGACAGCGTTACGGTCGGATCGTGAATTTATCTTCTGTTGTCGGAGTCATGGGAAATGCCGGCCAGACCAATTACGCGGCATCAAAAGCTGGAATCATTGGATTTTCGAAAAGCCTTGCTAAAGAGTTGGGCGCCCGCGGAGTAACGGTTAATGTGGTTGCGCCGGGATATGTGGAGACCGATATGACCTCAAGCCTCTCAGATGCTGCTCGTGAAGCGATGCTAGGATCCGTGCCGGTAAAACGCGCGGCTACACCAGACGACATTGCTTCGGCTGTACTTTTTCTTGCTTCAGACGAAGCCTCTTATATTACAGGACATGTCCTGCACGTTGACGGGGGTCTCGCGATGTAGCCCATCGGACTAGATCCACTTCTGCTCAGTATTTGTTGTCATCAGCGCTTAGAAGGCGCACCTGAACTTTCAAATTATGTCTACCGGCCCTAAACGGAGCTTTATTACGGGAATTGACCTAACCTCGCGGGCGCAGGCCGAGCGAGTCGAGGCAAATGCCACGAGTTCTTTCACCGAACCGGATCCTCCTCTTCCATCAGCCAAAGTGGATTCGCTTCCTCAGAAACTGGGCGACGCAGTTCGCTCCATCGGGTGGACTGAGTTGATGCCGGTTCAGGAGAAGGCCATTCCTTACCTGCTCGACGGTCGCGACATGATCGTGCAATCACGGACCGGATCGGGAAAAACCGGTGGGTTCTTACTACCACTGTTCAACCTCCTGGACGAGCGGCAATTTGGCGCACAGGCGCTCGTTTTGTCGCCGACGCGTGAATTAGCACGCCAGATCCACGAAGAGTTCGATAATCTGAGAGGTGACCACCCGTTTTCAAGTGTTGTCATCTATGGTGGTGTCAAGTATGAGCCTCAGATCAAAGCACTTCGAGATGGAGCCCAGGTGATCATCGGAACACCGGGCAGGATTCTGGATCACATTCAGCAGGGTCGCCTCATTTTAGATGACCTTCGAATGCTGGTTTTTGATGAGGCAGATGAAATGCTGTCCATGGGATTCTATCCGGATATGTTAAAACTTGAGCGATATCTACCGAAGAACAGGCAGTCTTGCATGTTCAGCGCCACCATGCCAAAGCGCGTGAGGTATCTCTCGACCAAATTCCTGAATGACCCGGGATTTTTGTCTCTCAGTAGTGGAAACGTGAGCGTTGATGCCATCGAGCACCGCTACTACCGATGCGAAAGAATGGAAAAGGATCGCATCCTAGCGCGTCTCATCGAGATGGAAAATCCAGATTCAGCGATCATCTTCGCCAATACCAAACGCGATGTGGAATACCTGGGACAGTTTCTGAAGAACTACGGTTTTGATGCCGATAGTTTGTCGGGAGATCTGTCGCAGGCTGCTCGCGAGAAGGTGATGAAGAAGATCAGAGACGGACGTCTGCGATTTCTCGTCGCTACAGATGTAGCGGCTCGAGGTATCGACATTACGGATCTGAGTCACGTGATTATGTACGATTTGCCTCAGGATCCAGAATATTATGTTCACCGTGCCGGCCGTACGGCTCGTGCCGGAAAAACAGGCACGGCACTCGTCCTGATCTCAATCGAAGAACAACGAAACCTGCTCGCTATCGGGCAACGATACTCCATTCCAATGACACAACACGACGTTCCTGGCGAAGAAGATGTCGCCCATAGAGTTACAGATAGACTTACCGTTGTTCTTGAATCAACTTTCAGAGATCGGTCCAACCTGGAGAAGGAACGCATGCAGCGTTTCCTACCTCTCGTGACCGACCTAGCCGGTGAAGAGCCTGAACTGCTGGCTATGCTTCTTGATGATCTTTATCACGAGTCCCTCCACAAATCATCATCGAGCGGATCAGACAGAGATCAACGCGATGACCAAAGCGATCGAAGGAAGGATAAGGGTGGCGACCACAATCGCAGGCGGTAATCCTCTCTCGCCAGACCTCATGGCTCGGATTACCTTTTCATGACTAGTTTTTTTCCCACTAGACGCAGACTCACCACTATGACGCGCCTTTTATCCTGTGCCGTGCTCTGCGCGACCTTTCTCGCTACTCCACTTTCAGCGCAAACTGTCGATTCCGATGGGTATCGCATCTACCGCTCCGACGGAACTCCCGCAACAGAAGCCGAACTCACCAAAGCACTTGAAGACGTGGACGTCGTGTTCATCGGCGAGCTGCACAATGACCCTGTGTCTCATTTCATCGAAAAAATGGTTTTCGAGAAAATGTTTGCCGTACACGGTCATGCGTCCGCAGCATCGATGGAAATGTTTGCTCGCGACGTTCAATATATCGTCGATGAGTATCTAGACGGTTTGATAAGCGAATCTCATTTTCAACTTTCGAGCAGTCCCTGGAGCAACTACGAGACGGATTACAAACCGATTGTTGAATTCGCACGAGAACGTGGTCTTGATGTCGTAGCGGCCAATGCACCTCGCAGATACGCGAACCGCGTGACGAGAGAAGGTCGCGATGCGCTGAATGATCTTTCCGATCGTGCCCGCTCCTTTCTAGCGCCTCTTCCCTATGGATCGCCTTCGGCGCTTTACAAAGAGCAGTGGGATGCGGTGATGGCTGCGGCCATGGAAGAAATGATGGCAGCCATGAAGCCAACGGAAGATGCTCCACCTAAGACGCTCTGTTCAAGCGAAGAAGGCGGGTGTGGGATGGAGCACGAAATGGAGCATGGCGAGGGCGAAGGCCACGAGATGGAACATGGCGAAGCCGAAGAGATGGATCATGAAGCAATGCATGCCGCTCACCACCCTGAAGGTTCAGAAAAGAGCCACGAAGAAGAGCACGAAGCCATGCACGGCGAAGGCGAAGGTAATGAGATGGAGCACGAGGTTGGCGAGGGTGAAGGCCACGAGATGAAGCACGAGATGGAGGAGGGAGAAGGCCACGAGATGATTCATGAAATGGATGAAGACGCCCATCATGAGGGAGACGAAGACGAACACGCTGCGATGCATGAATCTGACGAAGATGCCGCGCCAGCGATGATGCCATCCTCAGGCGAACACGGAGGAGGATCCATGCTCGACGCGCAATCGCTTTGGGATGCCACGATGGCATGGTCGATTGCCGAATACATGACGCGCAATCCAGGATCGAAGGTCACTCACATGGTCGGTGGTTTCCACGTCGATTCGGGAACCGGCATTCCCGAACACCTTATGCAGTATCGCCCCGGCACCAAAATGTTGATCATCTCCAATCAGAGCGTAGATGACATCAACATGTTTGATGTGGAAGAACACACCGGTTTGGGAGACTTTGTCATACTGGGCGATGCTTCTCTTCCGAGGACCTACGAGACACGCGAGCGTTAAACGACAACGGATTCCGACGATGAAACAATCCATAATCCTTCTATGCGTTTCGACGCTCTTGTTTTTTGGCTGCCAATCAGGGGCCGAGTATTCAGGTGATTTCGATTGTGCCGCTCTTCTCTCAAGCGAGGACACCATGAATAGCATCGATGTGGGCATGACGGAAGGATCCGATTTGGGTCGCGATCTCCTGTCGAAGTACACCTCTTTTTCTCTGACAACCGACCTTAGCGTTTTGTCAGAAAACGAGTGCCAGATGCTGCCGCACCTCTTCGCTGCTGCCGACGAAATGGAGGCCATCTTCTGGCTGCAGGCGTACGGAGACCGTGAAGAGCTACTTGATTCCATCGAGGACCCGGCACTAAAAGAATTTGCGCGCATCAATTACGGCCCATGGGACCGAATCGATGGCAATACGCCTTTCATCGACGGTATTGGCGGCAAGCCAGCTGGATCAAACATGTATCCAGCAGACATGTCAAAAGAAGAGTTTGAGACTGCATCTGCCAGAAATCCTGAATTGGCTGAGCTATACACGATGGTTGTTCGCGATGCAGACGAAAGCCTGGCTGCCATTGCGTACCACGACGCCTTTTCAGAACACTTGGAACGAGCAGCGCACGAAATTAGAGCTGCCGCGACGTTCGCTGACGAACCGGGTCTGAAGAAGTATTTAGAGCTACGCGCAGAGGCACTCACAACTTCCGATTATCAGGAGAGTGATTTTGCCTGGATGGACATGAAAGACAATCGCATCGATTTTGTGGTTGGCCCCATCGAGACGTACGAAGACGGATTGTATGGATATAAGGCCGCAGCCGAAGCGTTTGTTCTCATCAAGGATATGAGTTGGAGCGAGCGACTGAGTAAGTATGCTGCCATGTTACCCATGCTTCAGGAAGGCCTCCCGGTCCCGGACGAGTACAAGCAAGAAACGCCAGGAACTGACTCGGACTTGAATGCCTACGATGTGATCTACTACGCGGGTGATACGAATGCTGGCTCGAAAACGATCGCAATCAATCTGCCAAACGACGAAGAAGTACAGCTTCAAAAGGGTACACGCCGCCTGCAGCTGAAAAATTCGATGCAGGCAAAATTCGATAAGATTCTAGTTCCAATTTCTGGACTCTTGATTGCGGAAAATCAGCGGGAGTTCATTTCGTTTGATGCCTTTTTTGGCAACACAATGTTTCACGAAGTGGCGCATGGTCTGGGAATCAAGAACACGCTGGATGGCTCATCAACCGTACGTGGTGCGCTGAAAGAACATGCTTCTGCGCTAGAAGAAGGGAAGGCGGACATACTTGGCCTCTACATGGTTTCGAAATTGATCGAAGCCGGTGAACATGATGCGGACATCAGGGAAAACATGGTCACGTTTCTGGCCGGGATTTTTCGATCAGTCCGTTTCGGCGCTTCCAGTGCGCATGGCCGCGCGAACATGATTCGGTTCAATTTCTTTAGTGAAATGGGCGCGTTTACGCGCGACGAAGCAAGCGGAACATATAGCGCAGACTACGACAAAATGATCGATGCTATGAACGCCTTGACCGAGAAGATCCTTCGTTTCCAGGGTGACGGGGACTACGATGGTGTCGCGGCGTTCGTCGAGGAGTATGCGCGGATACCCGGTCAGCTTCAGGTTGATCTGGACCGACTCGCAGAAGAAGGAATTCCTGTTGACATCGTTTTCGAACAGGGCCTAAAAGTGCTCGGGCGCTAGGAAGGTGATTTGGCGATTCATATTTGCCGTGGTGATTCTTCTGGCGCCGCTTTCAGCGGCGCCAAACCACGCTCTTGCTCAAGACGCAACGGTAGATGAGCGCAGCAGAATCATTTCGGTAGCAAAGGAGCTGATTGCAGAGGTCTCCTTCGTCACGCTTATCACGCTTGACGAAACGGGTCATCCGCAGGCGCGGACTATGGAGCCTTTCCCGCCTGAAGAAGACTTGATCGTATGGATGGGTACCAATAAAAACAGCGCAAAGGTTGGACGAATTGGAGCCGATGCCCGCGCCACACTCCACTATCAGTTGGCTGATGGAAACGGGTATGTGAGCATGACGGGACGAGCGGAGCTGGTTGACGATGAGTCCAACAAGAGCAAGTATTGGATGCCTCACTGGGACGAGTATTACCCCGACCGGGAAGGCACTTATACGCTGATCAAGTTCACTCCTGAACGCCTCGAAATCGTCAGCTATCGCCACGCTCTTATTGGTGACGCTGTCACCTGGGAAGCTCCAGGTTTCGATTTTCACTAATTCCAGCAGTATTAGAACAGCCAGCAGTATCAGAACAGCCAGCAGTATCAGAACAGCCAGCAGTATCAGAACAGTATGAGCAATATCCCAGCACTTGAATTCGGCGATGACTCGGTTGCGAGAGCCTACGACAATGGCCTCGTTCCAGTCCTCTTTCACCCCTGGGCTGAACAAATCGTGGCAGATCATATGCCCTGGTCTGGAAAATGCGTTCTTGATCTGGCCACCGGCACAGGCATCGTCGCTCATCTGGTTGGTAAAGAGCTGGGCGCTGCTGGGAAACTAGTAGGGGCGGACCTGAATGCGGAAATGATGGCCTTGGCGGAAGAAAGGTGTGCCGAATTGGAAGCTGAGACAGACTTCGTCGTGTGTTCAGCGGATTCACTCGAGTGTCCCTCGGCCTCCATGGACAGAGTTATTTGCCAACAAGGCTTCCAGTTCTTTCCGGATAAAGCGCGAGCTGCCAGAGAAATCTATCGTGTGTTGAACGTTGGAGGGACTGTTTTCATAAGTACATGGCGCCCAGTCGAAGAATGCCAGTTTTTTGGCGCAATGTGCGAATCGTTGGAAGCGATTGGGCAGCACGAGGCCTCTACCATGATGCGCATTCCCTTCGACCACATGCCCACCTCAGAATTAGAGGCATATTTCAAGGCGGCAGGATTTTCGAATATCCAGATGACGAGGCCCTCCAAGGGTTTTGTTCTCAATGGTGGAGACGAACATGTCATTGAAATCGCGTATTCGACTCCCATCGGGCCCAAATTGAACGAGTGGCCGGCCGAGCTGCAGGCGCAGTTCAAAGCTGAATTACTTTCTAGGACTAGGGCATTGAGCGGAAGTGGTAGTGTGGTGGGGCAGATGGTTTCCGACGTTTTAACCGCAACCAAACCATCCTGACAGCGAGATGAGGACGGTGAAGACATGGATGTCAGTCGTCCTGCGGGTAGAAGCTTGATTTCGATTCGAGACTTGAGTTGTTTGGGTTGGCCGCCATCTCCTACATCAAATTTAATGACATGATGCGCACGCTATTCGCCGCCCTTGTTCTCGTTCTGTCGAGTGTGGTCTCGCTGGAATCAGCACGGGCACAAGATGCTCCGGTTCCCTGGATTCAAGAGGTTGAGTCGACCTACATAGCAGTAGATGTTCGAGACGTCGAAGTCTCAGCTTCTTGGTATCAACAGGTGTTCGGTCTTGAGCGAATCGGCGGCTCGAGAGCGGAAGATGATAGATGGCAGATAGAAAACCTTCGCGGCGACAACATCTGGGTCGAGATCATCCGCGACAATCGCTCAGTCGAAGCTGAAAGAGCTATAGGGTTTGCGAAGTTCGGCTTTCAGGTGCCCGATGTGAAGGTTGTGGCAGATCGAGTATTTGCCGCGACAGGTGAGTCTGTTAGAGTCCTGGATTTTGAAGAGTTCGATATTCAGCTGCTACAGATACGCGATCCAGATGGCAATATTGTTCAGCTTCAATCTCCGCTCAATCAAGATCCAGTCTTCTCGGTTATTCTCGAAAACGGCATGGTGTACGATGGGAGTGGTGTGGAAGGATTCGTTGCCGACGTAGGGATCAGGGGTGACCGGATAGAAGCGATTGGCGATTTGAGCGCAAGACGAGCCGGTCGCCGGATTGACGTCGATGGAATGGCGGTCGTACCCGGGTTTATCGACATCCACAGCCACGCCACGAGAGGAGTTTTCCGCTGGCCCGATGCAGAGAACTACATTCGCCAGGGTGTCACCACGGCTATTGGCGGTCCAGATGGTGGATCACCTCTTCCAATCGGGGAATACCTTGGACGGCTTGAGTCGACTCCTGCTTCTGTAAACTTCGGCACTTTCGTGGGCCACGGAACGATTCGAGGTAGCGTTCTGGGTAATGAAAACCGCGCTCCAACCGAAGCCGAAATGAGCACGATGAAGGCTGTCGTAGCAGCTTCAATGGAAGAGGGTGCCTTCGGTCTCTCGTCCGGATTGAAATACGTTCCAGGTGCGTATGCCACCACTGAAGAAGTGATCGAACTGGCGCGTGTGGCTGGCGAGTATGGTGGCATCTACATTTCCCACATGAGAGAGGAGGGCTTAGAACTCCTAAAAAGCGTCGAAGAGACCATTCGCATCGGGGAAGAAGGCGGTCTTCCGACTCAGTTGACCCACCACAAGGCTATAGGAGCGAACATGTGGGGGCAAAGCGTCGCGTCACTTGCCCTGGTGGACGCCGCGCGTTCGAGAGGCGTTGACGTTTCGATCGATCAGTATCCGTACACGGCATCCAGTACATCATTAAGCGTCTTGTTTCCTCCCTGGAGCCTTGAAGGAGACGAAAACGATCAACTCGAGAGACTACAAGATCCAGCGCAGCGCGAACGAATTAGAGAAGCTGTGCTATACAATTTGATACATGACCGAGGTGGCAACGACCCGGCGAATATCGTGGTCGCTCAGTGCGACTGGGATCCATCACTCAACGGGATGAATCTGGCAGAAATCCTAGAGTCTCGAGGCGAGCCACTCACAGCTGAAGCTGCGGCAGATCTCTCGTTGGAACTGCAGGAACAGGGAGGTTTTAGTGGCATTTTTCACGCCATGAACGAAGAAGACGTTGTTCGAATAATGCAACATCCGATGACAATGATCGCCTCGGATGGTGGTATCTACAAGAAAAACGATAGCGTTCCTCATCCTCGCAATTACGGAGCATTTGCACGTGTTTTGGGACGATATTCTAGAGACCAAGGCGTCCTGACGTTTACCGAAGCAATTCGCAAAATGACGCGACTACCGGCAGACAGAATTGGTTTGACAGAAAGGGGTCGAATCGAAATTGGAGCCCTTGCTGACATCGCCGTACTCAATCCAGCATCCGTACGCGATGCCGCCACGTTCAAAGATCCCCACCAATACGCCGAGGGAATACACCACGTCCTTGTTAGCGGCGTGTTCGTATTACTGGAGAGAGAAATGACTGGAAATCGGCCCGGCCGGGTATTGCTATCGAACGATTGATACTCGTGGGTCCTCAGGCGCAATTGAATGGAAAGGCGGGATCACTGGGAGAAAATTTACAATGGCAAGGAGACAGCGGACCTTGGATGGTATCGTGCGCATCTGGAAACGTCCTACCGCTGGATCACGGAGCTCGTGTTACCAGCATCAGCTATAATCGACGTTGGAGCAGGCGTGTCAACGCTGGTAGACGAGTTGATGGGAGCCGGGTATAAAGACCTGACGATGTTAGATCTATCCGCAACCGCGCTCGAGATAGACAGAGCCCGTCTAGGCGAAAAGGCAGATCAAATCTCATGGATTCGTGGCGACATAACTCAGCTGACTCTTCCTGAGAATCGATTTGTGATGTGGCATGACCGGGCGGTATTTCATTTCCTCACCGATTCGGCTGGGCGTTCCAACTACCTAAAAACCATGTCTCGAGCGATAAAACCAGCTGGATTCGCACTCATTGCTACTTTTTCGCCTGAGGCACCCGGCAGATGCAGCGGGCTGTCAGTGCAGTGTTACTCCGCGGAGCAGCTGAATCGCGAGTTGGGTCCATCGTTCACGCTGTCGAAGGAGCGCCGTGAGCTGCATACTACCCCAGGTGGCGTCGAGCAGATGTACAACTATTGCCTGTTCCAGAAAAAGGAAACGTGATCCGGCTTTTCGTGCGAATGTGCTTGCGCTCGCGCGGCGATGGAGGGATCTTTAGAACCCCGACCTATTCGACCAGGCCCGATTCATTCATATATGCTTCTGAGACAAGCGACCCTCACAGGTATTCAAAAAGGCACGATCACGCAATCGTTCCGCAAATGGAAGCGTCCGACGGTCAAGGCAGGCGGGACACTCGTCACTCGAATTGGGCTGCTTTCAATTCACGTCGTCGATAAGATTAATCTCGAAGACCTGACCGAAAAGGATGCCATGGAAGCGGGGTATTCAGAGTTGGGGGCTTTGTTGAGTGAATTAGAAAATCGACCAGAAGGACAGCTATACCGAATCCGATTTGAGCTTACTGGCCCGGATCCACGAATCGCCCTGAGGGAGATGATTCCGGTGGAAGCAGAACTGGGAGAGCTCCTCAAAAAACTCTCCCGGATGGATGCTCGCAGCGCGACTGGTCCATGGACGCAAACCGTTCTGGAGATGATCAGGCAACGTCCCGCCGAGCGCGCAGGAAACCTTGCAGCTGATTTTGGCCAGGAGAAGCTCGAATTCAAAGCACGTGTGCGCCGCCTCAAAGCGCTGGGTTTCACGGAAAGTCTCTCGATCGGATACAAATTATCTCCCCGTGGTGTAGCGGTACTAAAACAAATGGACACATGATCAATCCTGGAAGTCAACTTCGTCACGTGATGGAGCAGGCGAATTTGCAATTGGAGTCTATTCACGAATCCCAGGCGGCCTTGCGACTGAAGCCAGGTTCGTGGTCAATGAAGGAAATTCTGGGCCATTTGATCGACTCGGCATCCAATAACCACAAACGGTTTGTGGTGGCAAAATTGGTCCATCATCTCGAATTTGATGGCTACGCTCAGGAAGACTGGGTCAGGGTGCAACGGTATGAGGACCGAGCATGGGCTGATCTCGTTGATCTTTGGGTCGCCCTCAACCTGCACATCGCACACACACTCGAGGCAACAACCGACGAGGTTCTGGATTTGCAACGCGAGCATCACAATCTGGAAACGATCGCCTGGAAAACGCTGCCCGCGAATGAACCTGCTACGCTTCGCTATTTTGCCGAGGATTATAAACTGCATCTAGAGCATCATCTGAGACAGATCCAAGCCATCCTCGATCACCATTTCGCAAGTCAATGAAATCTCAGGCTATCAGTTTTACAGACAAGTTTTCGCAGTTTTCCGAAGCTTGGTCACCACGAATCATCGCTGAGATGAACGACGTGCAGTTCAAACTTGCTCGAGTTGAAGGCGAGTTTGTATGGCACTCTCATACGAATACGGACGAAGTGTTCGTTGTGATTGAGGGGGAGATGATCATTCAGTTTCGAGACCGGGACGTGCGCCTCAAAAAAGGCGAAATGTGCGTCGTGCCTCGTGGCGTGGAGCACTGCCCCATTTCAGAAACGGAATGCAAAGTATTATTGATTGAACCACGCGGCGTGGTCAACACGGGTGATGCACCTGGAGACAGAACTGCGCCTGAAGACGTGTGGATTTAACACCATGGAATATCAATGCTTCAACAAAGTAAACTCATTCTCCTACTTCTAGTCCTTCTGAGCATGACCCTGCCCACGCAGGCGCAAGACAATCAGATCTCCGAAGTCAAATTGCCGGCTGACCTCGACCGGGTTTTGCGTGATTACGAAAAGGGTTGGCAGGGCCGCGATGCACAGGCCTTGGCTGCCATTTTTACGCCAGATGGATTTATCCTTCGGCCGGGTCACAGGATGGTTCGCGGTCGGGACAACATCGAAGAGTCATATGCGACTTCGGGAGGTCCCCTTCACCTGAGAGCCTACGATTACGCCATCTCAGATTCAATCGGGTACATTATTGGTGGGTACGGTATTTCACCCGAGTCGCCCGATTTTGGGAAATATGTCCTGACACTTAGAAAGCTTGAAGATGGAAAGTGGTACATCGTTTCAGACATGGACAATGGCAATCAGTAGAGCCGTCCTAGGTGTCCTGGTGATCCTGCTTGTGAGCGCAAGCGGCTGCACAGAGGTTTCCGAGATATCATTCCTCACGGCTGACGGCGGTATTGTATACGCCGATGAGTACGGAACGGGCGACAAGGGTCTCGTGCTGGCTCACGGAGGACGGTTTACGAAGGAAAGCTGGGCCCATCAGGCACCCGTGTTTGCAGACGCTGGCTTCAGGGTGGTTGCTATCGATTTCAGGGGTCGAGGTGATTCACAGGGACCAGACTCTGATCCTGACGGAGTAGATGTGCATTTTGACGTGATAGGTGCCGTGAAGTATCTGAAAGACAGCGGCGCTTCGACCGTTTCGGTAGTCGGTGCGAGTTTTGGTGGATGGGCCGCCGCAAATGCAGCTGTAGAGATACCTGGCGAAATCGAACGATTGGTGATTCTTGCTGCAGGAGTGGATACCCCGGAAAAACTGACAGGGCGCACGTTATTCATTCTGGCGCGAGACGACTTTATGGGGGAGGGCACCTTGCGCCTTCCCGCGATTCAAGAGGACTTCGATCGGGCACCTGATCCAAAAGAATTGATCCTCCTTGACGGGGAGGCTCATGCCCAGTATATATTTGAAACGGATCAGGCTGATCGCCTGATGGAGTACCTCATTGAATTCCTCACTCGGAACTGAGCATGATGAGCAAAACTGATATACTACTGGCTCTGGTCGTATTGCTTCTCCTCACTGGATGTTCGCGAGATCAAGAAGAGGCTGGTGATAAGTCTGGCCTCGAACCGATCGAATATCGGGATGATGTTCGACGGGAAGTCGAAGATGCAGTTTGGGCGTTTCACGCGGCAGACACGTCTCGGAACGCAGAGGCAGTCATAGATCTTCTCTGGCCGGAGTTCACGATGACAGTGGACGGAACCGGAATGATATACGATGATGCTGTGGCTGGCGCTCGTGGATTCATGCCTAGTCTGGAGCTGTTTCATACTGAATGGAGTGAACTGCGCATTACAGTGCTCGATGAAAGACACGCTATTTCAGCCTTCACTTTCACAGACTCGATCCGGACCAAATCTGGAGATCTGATTCAAAGCAGAGGCCCAAATTCGTTTGTTTGGGAGAAACGAGAAGGGATATGGAAATTGATCTACACGGATGCTGATCACTATCCAATCACGCCCTAAAACAACCGCCGAAAGTTTTTTTCAGATTTTCCTTAAGTCGTTTCTGTTCTGGTCGATACTTGATGGGCGAGGTCCTTCTACGAGAGAAAGACCCCCACTTTTATCTTTTCGCGGCCTTTTGGGTGATGATCATGCGTATTGACGAAAACATGCTGGCTGGATATATGTCCGGCGAACTGAACGAGACGGACAGAGCAAGTGTAACCGCAGCTTTAGTGCGTGATCGTGGAATGAGAGAATGGCTGGCCATGGCAGCAGAAGCGCTTGCAGCAGCAAATTCGGCCAAACACGACGGTATCATGAGTCGCTTCATGCCCCAAATGAACGATTCTCGTCCAGCAACGCCCGGTACGCGTCGAGGAGATCGCACAGCTTTACCATCTTCGGTCAGGACCCGCCGAGTCGGATAACGCCGACATTTGGAATAACACTGACATTATTGAGTGTAAGAGGAAGGCGCGCCGCTTTTAGCGGCGCG
>Ga0315336_1001484_pt1 | contig 45070 bp, 39 predicted proteins | sample ASW5metaG_FD_204512 | JGI IMG/M metagenome (GOLD analysis project Ga0315336, IMG submission 204512) | Ammonia-oxidizing marine archaeal communities from Monterey Bay, California, United States - ASW #5 | ecosystem: Environmental > Aquatic > Marine > Intertidal zone | place: USA: California... | reverse complement strand
ACACACCTCCTTATCGGTCAATCTGATAGGGTAGATGTATTATACCAAGCAAGCTACTTATTCGAACCCCACCCAGCTCCATCTTGTAGAATTCAATCCATCAAATTTCCGTAGCTCCAAGCGCTGGTGAGAAAGACTGCTACCGAAGGAAAATGAAGCTCCGACTATATCTGAAATTTTTCAAGGAATTTAATTCAAACCGGAAAGTCTCACTTACGAAAAAAAATCAACGCACAGAAAGCGATTTTTAGTTCTGAGAAACGGCCTCTTTTTAATTAACGGCTGGATTCCCCTATTGCCGGACGGGACCCCTCAAATGCATACACACCTTAAATAGAAGCCCCTGGAACTGACAAACCCAGAATAATCGAACGGGATCTGCTCAAGATGTGATTTGCGAAGGTTGGGGGTCAAACTGGGCTCCCAGAATATCTTGGGGATAGAGCATTCGATAACAGTTGTGGCCCCAGGACCTTCCTGGTAATCGATGAGAGAGAGCAGCAGAATTCAGCTGGACCGGCCCGAGAGTTCCTAGTTAGACAGCGCCTTATCCCCGTTTCCTTAGTTAGCTCTCTTTGAGGAGCTGCCGTAGGACATAGTGGAGGATGCCGCCGTTTTGGTAGTAGAGCACCTCGTTCGGGGTGTCGATGCGCGAAATGGCAGTGAAGGTGATCGGAGCACCCCCATTGTCGGGTGTGGCTGTGACCTTAACCTCTTTCGCCTCTCCGCTTTTGATTCCCTCAACATCGAACACTTCCCGGCCCGTCAGCCCGAGGCTTTCAGCACTCTCGCCAGGCTTGAACTGGAGCGGGAGGACACCCATACCGATCAGGTTCGAGCGGTGGATTCGCTCAAAACTCTCAGTGATAACTGCCTTAACGCCGAGCAGGCTAGAACCCTTTGCGGCCCAGTCACGCGAGGAGCCCGTGCCGTATTCTTTGCCACCGAGAACTACGGTGGGCACACCCTCTTCCATATACTTTTGGGCAGCATCGAACGTTGTCATCAGCTCGCCCGAAGGAAAATGAGTGGACCAGCCACCCTCGGTTCCGGGGGCAATCTGGTTACGCAAACGCACATTAGCAAAGGTACCGCGCATCATGACCTCGTGGTTGCCTCTACGCGAGCCAAAGCTATTGAAGTCCTTAGTTATGACATCGTTCATTACCAGATAGCGCCCAGCCGGGCCATCTTTGGGAATGGAGCCCGCAGGAGAGATGTGATCGGTCGTTGTGCTATCTCCCAAGTAGGCGAGGCAGCGAGCAGCCTTGATGTCACCAACGGGTTCGGGGTCAGCCTTCATACCCTCGAAATAGGGTGGCTTTTGGACGTAGGTGGACATCTCCTCCCAAGCGTACAGCTCGCCTTCAGGGGTTGGGATACCCATCCATCGCAGGTCGCCCCGGAACACGTCCGAGTAGGTCTGCTGGAACATATCAGACTCGACGTTGTTAAGAACGACATCTTGAAGCTCATTCTCGGTGGGCCAAATATCCTTGAGGTAGACTTCGTTTCCTTCCCTGTCCTGGCCGATGGGTTTTGTGGCGATATCCATGCCCATGTGGCCAGCCAGCGCGTAGGAGACCACCAGAGGTGGAGACGCGAGAAAGTTCATCCGCACTTCTGCATGTACACGACCTTCAAAATTGCGATTACCCGAGAGGACTGCGCAGGTGACGAGGTTCCCCTCGGCGATGGCCTTGGAAATTTTGGGGGGCAAAGGTCCCGAGTTTCCAATACAGGTCGTGCATCCATAGCCCACCGTGTTGAAACCAAGCTGATTGAGATAGATATCAAGCCCCGATTTACTCAGGTATTCAGTCACGACCTTAGAACCCGGTGCCAAACTCGTCTTCACCCAGGGCTTCACTTTAAGGCCGCGTTCTACCGCCTTTTTCGCAACTAGCCCCGCTCCAAGCATTACCGAGGGGTTTGAAGTGTTTGTGCAACTCGTGATCGCAGCAATCACAACAGAGCCATGCCTGAGATCGAAGGAACCTGCGTCCTCTTTGACACGGACTGAGGAAACCGGAACCTCGGCCACCGCCGGACCGCCTTCCATGCCCATTCGTCGGACCTCATGATCCGGCTCACCCATGAGCTGAAGGAGCATGTTATCGAGTTCTTTCTCAAAGACCGATTTGGCATCCCGGAGTAGGATCCGGTCCTGTGGGCGCTTGGGGCCTGAGATGCAAGGCTCCACCTCCCCCATGTCAAGTTTCAGGGTGTCGGTGTAGACCGCCTCCGGGGTGTTTTCGTCGTGGAACATACCCTGCTCCCGCGCATAGGCTTCGACAAGGGCAATTTTTTCGGCAGACCGGCCCGAGAGTTCGAGGTATTTTAAGGTTTCTTTATCGATCGGGAATATTCCACAAGTAGCACCATACTCTGGGGCCATGTTGCTCAGGGTCGCACGATCAGCAAGCGGAAGATTCGCAAGACCCGGTCCGTAGAATTCGACGAATTTGCCGACAACGCCCTTGGCACGGAGCATTTGTACGGCAACAAGAACAAGATCGGTCGCAGTAGCTCCCTCCGGAAGCTGCCCCGAGAGCTTAAATCCGATTACGTCGGGGATAAGCATCGAGTAGGGCTGGCCCAGCATGGCGGCCTCAGCTTCAATACCGCCCACACCCCATCCCAAAACTCCCAGGCCGTTAATCATCGTTGTGTGCGAATCGGTTCCGACCAGGGTGTCCGGGAAAGCACGGCGTACTCCGTTTTTCTCGTCCTCACCAACCACTTGAGCCAGGAATTCAAGGTTCACCTGGTGAATAATTCCTGTAGAGGGCGGGACAACACGAAAATTGTCGAAGGCCTGCTGCGCCCATCTGAGAAAAGAATAGCGCTCGGTGTTTCGCTCAAATTCAAGATCGGTGTTTTTCTCAAGCGCCTCCGCCGTTCCAAAGTTGTCGATTTGAACCGAGTGATCGATTACGAGATCTACCGGTTGAAGAGGGTTGATGAGGGCGGGGTCACCCCCCAAGTCTTTCATTGCGTCACGCATTACGGCGAGGTCAACTACAGCCGGAACGCCCGTAAAATCCTGAAGAAGCACCCGACTCGGCATGAACCCGATTTCTACACTTTGACCGCTCCTAGCGTCCCATCCCGCGAGCGCCTCGATGTCTTTGGGCCCGACCGACTGGCCATCCTCATTTCGAAGTAAGTTTTCGAGAAGAATTTTTTGCGCATAGGGCAGTCGCTCAATGACTCCTTTTTCATTCAGGGCATCAAGGCGGTATATTTCGTAGCTTTGCCCGCTGGTGCAGAGCTCCGATCGGGCATTAAAACTATTGCTCATGATTACTCTCCATCATGACGCATCCTCAAATTCTTCATGGCCCCACACTGCAACCAATCTATTGGCAAGACCAATTATTTGATAATATTAATTAAATATCAATGACTTGCAAGGATTTCGAGAGCAGGCCAAAATCCCCGAATTCGAAGAATACCACACCCCAGTTGAGTGTACGATACCGTCGGGAAATTCTTGCAAAAAAGGGAAAGATATAAAAATTAGCCCGATATCTATGCCTCGAATGCGGCTGGCCCCTAGTAGCTACCGAATCTCCCGCAATCCAGCTCCCAAAGGATATAAAAAGGGGGGATACCGAATCCACCTCGCACACCATTAATGCACATAAATCACTTAGCAGCATGCATCTTCAGCCTGCAGAGAGAGGTCTGCCGACTACCAGAAATTCTTTTTCCCGGAAGAGGGTGATTTCAGGGGTGTGCCGAGAATGGAGAGATACGTTTGTATCGGAGCTAGCATTTTCCCTCCGGGAAAGTAGGACGCTGGGGTTTCGCAGCAAAGGGCAAAATGCCCAACTATTTATTCTTCCGGGGGCTGTTTGACAACCATGTAGGTTCCCAAGGCAAAAGCAACCGGTCGTCCCGAGTCATGCGTAACTCGAATTTCCCAGACTGAGGTTCTGCTACCAATATGGAGAGGTTTTGCCTCACTCAGGAGGTTTCCTTTGCGCAGGGCTGCGAGGAAATTGACCTTTATTTCGACGGTGACAATTTCGGTGCCGAATGGATAGCTGACATGGGAAGCGATACCTGCCGTAACATCGGCCAAAGTGCAGACCGCACCACCGTGGACGACCCCAGTAAAATTGAGAATCTCACACCGAATGGGGAGGCGAAGTTTGGCGAAGCCGTAAGCGGCCCCGACTAATTCGATCCCAACATGGCCGTTGAAAAGAGCTCCTAACCGTTTTCCGAATTGCTCCCGGATGAGTTCTGGCGTCCACTCACAGACCACGGAGGTCTCCTTTCATCTACGCGGTGTTTGGTCCGGAAGTCTAGCCAAAAATTTGAGTCGGAATACGGCCCCATTCGGCGGGGTCAGTCACAATAGTACCTTCCTGATCCTCGAAAGAAAAAAAGAGAGTTTCGGTCTCGGTCTTTTTTCCTCGAATTTTAATGCGACGAACACTAATAGTTGGAACATGAATGTTGCGCTCAAAATTTTTGGCATGGCTAACGGTGACATCCGCGCCGCGCGCGGACGCACAATTTTCGAGTTGCTCACGTGAGGCCTTCACCCGGCCGTCCGGGAGCACCTCAGCCCCGCAGCTTTCGGTTAATTCTACGAAAAAACTGTTCGGATCTAACATTTGGACTCTCCCAAAAATAAGCACCAGAGAAGACGTCAATGTTCAGTGAGGTCCATCTAATTTTTCACACCTTTCCCAGATTGTTGGGGCATATTGATCGCCCCTTCCCTCTCGTTTCTGACTACCAATCCCAATAAATCGTGTAGGTCCTCCCGGTGACCGGGGTTTTTTCCTCCCAACGCATAACAATCCGATCCTCATCCGGAACCTTCTGAGGAAGTAAGCGACGTTTGTCAAAGCTCTGCGATGCTCCTTCGGAAATCTCCCGCCGGGTCCCCTGAATCGTCCGCGAGGAAGGAAGGAATACCTCGAGATTAAATTTCTCTGTGGGATACTCCACCACCATGCTCACCCATTCGTTGTGAGTGGAGAACGAGTCCACCATCTCGATTTCATGACGCAACTCAAACAACTCGCCTATCGGGATAGGGTCGGGCAAGAAAAGAATAGCCGAAAAATCAGCCCCCGCCCCCTTGTTAATTCGATACTCTACAGGCACCCAGTCGAATTCGCCTGTTTGTCCTTCATGGACAATTTGGTATGAATAGCTTACCTTCCTGTTTCCGGTACCCGTGTGATAGCGGGTCCTAAGTTCGGGTAAGCCCCGGAGGGCCTGGCAACGACAAATGCTAACCATCTCCGCCCCGTGTCCACCAGCATCCAGAATTGTATAGCGGCGTGTGTTGTCCAAAATGCGGTAGTCATAGAGAACTCCCTCTAGACCGGCATTAACTAAACCGCCAGGTGGTTGCATCTCCTGGGACATGGCAAGGATCTTTTCCAACCTTTCCATCCGTCCGTCTAGCTCTTTTTGCTGAAAAAGAATTTTGCCTACACCCTCGGATAGCTGACGCAACAAATCTCCAGGGTTTTCTGGGGGCTCTTTCATTCAACACTCCTTGTCGAATGCATTACTGTTCAAAAGAGAATGAAACTATTCAATTTTCGACCATCTTACACCATGAGTTTGATAGATTTTGCAACCACCTCCGATAAATTTCCATCCTCCCTCATGCAGGCTAATTTATTCCGAAAGTCCTAAGAAGTACTTAAGAAGGTAGCCCCGACGCCCCATTCCAGCTAGTATCGATCGTCTTTATTCCGAACATGGGTATTGAAAACGATCCTGGAATACCCATTCGATGGTGGGATGGGATGTTAGGGGCAGCCTATGAAGATTGAACACATCGAGGCATTTCCGGTTTCTATTCCTTTAAACCACACCTACAAGGATGCTAACCGGATTGAAACCCATTCCCGTGACGTCGTAGTAAAAATTTTTTCCTCAGATGGAGCAATAGGTTGGGGGGCTGGATCTCCTCGGACATTTCCCACGGGAGAAACACAGGCTTCCGCTATCAAGGTGCTCGAAGAAGTTCTGCTCCCGCTTCTAGTTGGAATGAACCCCTTCAGATTGGAAGCCATCCACCGCGATATGGAAGCTTCCCTTCCGTTTCATTTCGCCTCTAAATCCGCCATCGATTGTGCTCTCTATGACTTGCAGGGCCGGGTTCTCAATCAGCCAGTTTACAATCTTCTCGGCGGAAAAATTCGCAATGAAATGCCCTCATTCGATATCCTTCCTCTTGAATCGCCTGAAAAAACCGCCGAAATCGCCTCCGCTGCGCAGGCAAAGGGTACAATGGCCTTTAAGGTAAAAATGAACCAGGACCTAAAAAAAAGTGTCTGCCGTGTTCGGGCAGTTCGTGAGGCGATAGGCGGGGAAGCCATCCTCGTCGTGGACGCCAACACTTCTTGGACGCCGAAACTGGCGATCTCGGCGTGTTCCATGATTGAAGAGTACGACATCACTATGGTTGAGCAGCCTGTCCCCGGACACGATATTGAGGGCATGGCATTCATCACACAGAATACGCGAGTACGAATTGGCGCAGACGAATCTATGCGCCCGGATTACATGGCCGAACTCATACGACGTCGGGCAGCCGATGTCGTAAATATTAAGGTGAACCGGGAGGGGGGCTTACTCCCTTGCAAAAAAGCAGCGGCTATCGCCGAAATGAATGGAATCGAGGGATTGTGCGGAAGTGTAATCCAGGGAGCACTCATTGACGCAGCCGCAGCGCACCTATTCGCATCCACACCGGGCATCGTTTACAACGAATCGGGTAAGGCCCCGGCCTGGCATGATTTAGATATTGCTACTGGACTGCGTGTTGAAAATGGAATGGTTAAGGTCCCAGAAGGTCCGGGCCTAGGCATGGAAATCGACGAAAAGGTTCTTAAAAATTTCCTATCAAAAGATTAAATCACCTTCACACGGTTTCAATACCTTCCGTTCCTTATAAGGCTACAAACCTTTATCCACCTATGTTTTTTGAGGAGTACCCCTACTAATTCTTTTATGCTAGTTACGCTTTTAAGTCCAAAACTTCATGAAGCGTAGCTTATCTCGGGCTCTATAATGTTCCTACGCGATACACAAATCGCCTTCTTGTCATGAAGCGATTTGACACTGGGCTCATTCTAAATTTCATTCGAGCCTTAGAATAGGGGGAAGCGGGATAAAAATTCTTATTGGGTACCTATAGGGACAAAAAAATTTGGCGGAAATTAACAAGATACATTTCCTACAAAAGGAACGATCGGGAGCTTATTCCCGGTCAAACTGCGCTCTGCCATTTTAACGGTATCTACGAGCTGGCCACATGCCGCGCGGATGTCCAAACCTTTACTCTGCCGAACGGTAACTATGATCCTACGACTAGCTAAAACTCGGCGAAACTCCTCTATAATCCCATCGGCGGGGCGCTTAAACGAGACTCCGGAGAACGGATTCCAGGGCAATAGGTTCACCTTACACCGCATTCCTTGGAGGAAGCCTGCCAACTTAATTGCATCCTTGGGAGAGTCGTTCACCCCACTCAACAATACATATTCAAACGTAATTCGTTGCCTTTCAGAAAAAGGAAGCTCTTTACATACACGCAAAATTTCGGCCATCGGCCACTTGCGGTTCAGCGGGACTATTTTGGAGCGTGTAGCTTCATCCACGGCATGAAGGGAAACCGCCAAACCCACGCCCGGCATCTCCCGGACAAACTCCTTAATTTTCGGAATTACTCCCACCGTCGAAACTGTCAAACGCTTCGGCGATAACCCGATCCCGCGTGGGTGCGTCAAAAGCCGGACGGCAGCCACCGTAGCATCGTAATTATCCAGCGGCTCGCCCATTCCCATAAAGACCACATTATGGAGACGCTCCCCAGGCGGGAGCCGTCTCCTAACCGCCAGAAATTGCTCAACAATCTCTCCCGTCCCTAAGTTTCGAACAAACCCCATCTTGGCGGTCAGGCAGAAAGAGCATCCCATGGCACAGCCAACTTGGGTCGATAAACAGAGAGACCAACGGCATCCTCCACTCGAACGAGGCATCGGAATACGGACACTTTCGACACTAGCTCCATCACCTAGCCGCCAGAGAAATTTTTCGGTCCCGTCCACACCATATTCGATCTGCTCGGCTTCTAATCTACCGATTCTCGTGCGCGAACCAAGCGATTTGCGAAATTGCTTAGGCAAATCGCTCATCCGACCAATATCCGTTTCTCCTTTTCCGTAAATCCAAGAAAATACCTGTTTCCCTCGGTATGTGGGCTCACCGGCCCCCCTACACATTTCGATGATCTCACTCTCGTTCATCCCTTTTAGATCAATTTTTTCAATGTCCAGCATCCGTCCTTGGGATTTGGGATGACTTTGATTTGTTAGTTCCATCTCGCAATCCTAAATGGTATGGTTCGTAGCGTTTTTACAAGGGCCGTATTACTTCGTGGCGACCTGGGTTTGATTTAACCATATTTGGGGAAAGTATGCCCATTCGCGCCATTCTTTTCGACCACGACGGCACTCTTGTGGACAGCTATGAGGGTATTGCACGCTGCATGTCACTCACATGTCGAGACATCGGAAAACCAGAAATGAGCGAAGAGGAAGTCCGTGCATCCATCGGACCTAGTCTTGAAAACCGTTTTACGGACCTTTGGGGAGCGGAAACCTCGGAAATTGCGGCAAAAATATACCGCTCTCATTATGAAACAAATTTTATTTCGGGGACACGTCTTCTACCTGGGGTCAAAGAAACATTGGATGCCATCGCTCAAAAAAACCTTCTTATCGCCTGTGTCACCAACAAGACATGGTCTTATTGCGTCCGGCAATTGGAGCATTTTGGCCTAATGGAGCGGATGGATGCGGTATTCGGAACAAAACAAGGGCTTCCCCCAAAACCAGACCCAGCCATGCTCCGGGCCGCCCTGGATAGGTTTCAGATTAGCTCTGGCGAGGCCGCAATGGTGGGCGACACACCCATCGATGTAGCGGCAGCCCGCGCGGCAGGCGTGAAGTCATGGGCCGTCAAGGGAGACTTCGCGACCCCTGAGGAGATGAAAGAAGCCTCTCCCGATAAATATTTTGAAACTATTTCGAATATTGTCACCTTTCTTTGAATTTCTCTATATTTTCTTGATCCGCAAAATCACTAATAGACTTGCAAATTCTGAAATTTTTAACCACCATTAGGTCTGATACGATCACCAAGGAGAAATGGCCGGCGTCCGTGTTTCGCTCAGCCGAACCCCACTTGTAACCGCCCGGGAAATTCACCCTCCCCCCAAATAAGACTGTCGTTTCTAAAAAATCCCCTAAAACAAGGGAAATCAATACATGCGTTCTCTGATGCTCACCTGCTTTGCGGTATACACGTTTTTGTTATTGATCGAATTTGTATTTCGAAAGTGTAAAGGGGTTAGAAGGCTATGGACGGGATTTCGGATCCTCGTCGGATTCGTCGGATTGAGTGCCCTCACAGGATTGGCGACCGAATTGACAGGAATTTACGTGTTCGAATTTTTTCACGGAATTTCTACAAAATATCTAGCTTCAGTCCCAAAATCATCTCCTGCTATACGCTCTCTCAATTTGGGGACACACCATTACCAGCCCAGTTCCCCAGGAAACAAAACAATACCACAAGGCCTTGATTCTAATTTCCTTACCGAACAGCACCCTAATATTTATCGGTACATCCATCATTATTCGTCTCTTTATCGGGTTGATCCACTTTTGGTCCGTGCCATCATCAAGGTCGAGAGCGCTTTTAACCCCATGGCAATCTCCCAAAAGGGGGCCAAAGGGCTCATGCAAATCAACAAAATTACGGCAAGACACCTCGGAGTAAAAAATCCCTTCAATATTCGAGAAAACATCGAGGGCGGAACCCGTTATCTAAAAATACTTCTCAAAAAAAACTATTGGGACCTTCATTTGGCCTTGGCTTCCTACAATGCCGGTCCAGGAACTGTCGAACGCTATAAGGGGATTCCCCCTTTCCGCGAAACTCAGCGTTATGTGTGGAGAGTCCTCGGAGAGTACCGCAGGCTAAAACATTTAGCCGAGGCTTTTCGCAGAACCCGCCTTCGGTCTAAACATTCCGGGAAAGCTACTCTTCCAACCTGGCATCGGGCACTCAAACCTACAAGGGCACATGTTCCTGCCGCCGGCTAGTTCCACCTTCTTTTAAATATTCAAATATCCTGAAATTCTTTTTCCACCCCACCCAGACGAGAGCTCTTCTAGACAAAAAATCTGTCCACATAGGTGATCGAATGAAATATCTCCAATATATTCAAATCCTTATTCGAGTCGACAAAGAATGCCCCCTTCACATCTTGCTCTGCGTAGTAATCGCGCCTATTTTTCGATTACCCCGTAGAACGACCACATCGACAGGAAAGCTTTTTCGAGGGTCGTTACAAATATGGAAGATATGCCAGGTACCAGCCTAAACCCCAAAGGTCTTAAGCGGAAAATCCTTCGCCTCGCGGACACACTACGCAGGCAATTCGGCGTCCCCAAGCTACCCCGCCAAAAGGATATTCTCGACGCCCTTATTCAGACCCTCCTCTCCCAGGGAACCACTGACCACAATCGCGACCTCGCCTATACCAAGTTGAAAAAAAAATTTCCTTCCTGGGAGGACGCCGCGAACGCCACTCATAGCGCCCTCGCCCGCGCTGTGCGGTCTGCGGGCCTGGGAAATCAAAAAGCCCGGACTATCCACACCTTCCTTTCCTGGCTAAAAAAAGAACACGGTGCGCTATCGCTTGAATTCCTGCACGAAAAAACCGACGTCGAAGCAGTCGATCTTCTGACTCGCCAGAACGGTATTGGCATTAAAACCGCCTACGTTACTCTCATGTGTGCCGCGGGTCGTGGCCTTTTCGCGGTAGACGTACATATTCATAGGATCTCAAAGCGACTAGGGCTGATCGACGAGAAAACGTCGCCGTTAAAAGCACATGCCGTGTTGGGGCCTCACATCCCGAAAGGCCGGGCATTTGAGCTCCATATGAACATGCTTTCTTTTGGCCGGACCATCTGTACGGCTCGCAGCCCCAAGTGCAGTCAGTGCCAATTTCGGCACATGTGCCTATATTACCGCGTTCTAAAAACCGAAATTTCGTAGGCACTCACAAACAAAATAATCACATACGGACACACGGACCAAAGGATATGAAAATTTGGCTGATCTGAACTCCTCCTTCAGCTTGGGTGAATTTCTGGCTCTCTGCACTGCCTTGTCTTTTGCTACTTCCCAAATTCTAATCCGTTTGGGAATGAAGACCCTTCACCGATTATCGCTGCGTTCATCATCAATGGGGTTGTGAGCCTCTCTGGCTTTACCGTTGCGGTCTACAAAATACGTTGTTCAATTCCACCCTGAAGTCTTCCCTGTGGTTTATGACTATTGGCTTGACCAATCCGGGAATCGGCCGAATCTTCTATCTTATTTATTTTCCCCAAGTGGGACTCAGCCGATCCGTCATAATTATCTTCAGAACCTCTTTGGAGGACGGTGGTCGCCATGGCTATTCTAGGTGAAAACCCATTCATGTGGGTCATCGCGGGGACATTAAGGATTGTCTTGGGCGTATACCTTCCACCCCCCGAAAAGACAATTCGCAGACTTTAATATCTGAGTTCAGGGCGCGCTAATTTCCCCCCTAATGGTTTCGACCGCCTAAGCTAGGCCTCTAATATTTCCTAAATTTGCAAATGTCTACAAACAAACACCTGGAGTCGGCATTGCGGTGTCCTTTTGGGCGTAAATATTCTTGTTATTCTAGCCAAACCTCTACTTCGCGACAAAGGAAAAATCACTTTTTATCGGACTGAATTCTTTTGAATATCGCCGCAGGATTGTTTAGCTTGGGGGTTTGTTCATTTTGGGGATCGCTGTGTTGGTCGGAAACATATCAACCATGAGGCCCCTGAGCCAAACCGCATCTATTTTGTGTTTAAGAATTTTTTTCTAAAAAAATCTGAGCGGAATACGCCAAAGATGATTAGCGAAATACTTCTAGTCGTCATGGGGAATACTCTAATAACACCCTTCCACTAACTATATCTTAAAATAAACCACAAACAGCCGTAGCTTATTATTTCCTAAATTTCAAAACTTACCTGTCACCAAATCCAACGTAAGGTCCCACGACCTCAATATCGATATTCTCCGGCCCCAAAACGTATGCGATCATCCGCCCACCCATTCCTCTCGGAGCGGGTTCGACGGAAAATTCAGCGCCCCGCGCCTTTAGCCACTTAGCAGCCTCCTCGACATCCTTCACCCCGATTCCAAAATGATCGAGCCCTTGTACTCGGGAAGGGGCGACGGCGTCCGGCACCTCATCGCTCCGAAGTCCACGTACGAAAACTCGCATATTCCCCAGGAGAATAACCGCGCTTGGGGAGCCCTTAAAGTCTTCATTATACGAGATACGCTCGGCCTCAAATACTCGAACGAAAAATTCGACCATATCCCGTACATCCCGGCAGACAAGGTGAACATGGTCGAATTGAAAATCCATCAATTTCTCCTTTTCAGGATAAAATAGTAATTAAGGTATGAGGATGCTGGGAGACTCCCCCTCGCTCTCGCCCTCAGGTTCTGCCTCCCTGGGAGCATGCTCATGGTCGCCAGAACGGGCACTCTGACTTTGCCGAATAGCCCGATCGAGCATGGCACTGATAGAGTAGCGGACTACTTCAGTAAAAAATTCGGGCTGTGCTCCCCCCGTTTCCAGCTCATCTGACAATGTCAGGCATTCTCGAGCACAGCTAGACTCCCCATTACAATGAAAGAAATAGGCATTGTCTTCGATCTGGAGGCTGAGGCGGCGGCGTAATTCGACATTTCCGTACAGGTCACCCGCAGCACTTTCTACCGCTTTATCGAAGAGCAACCGACGCTGTTCATCGTCCACTGCCACCTGGCTTTGGAGCGCATCAACGCAATTCTGAAAATGCGGAAGAAGTAACCTTTCCTCTAGCACCCAGGACCAAAAAACTACCTTGCCAAAAATTTCCTTCGTCTTAATTCTTTCTCCACCAACGGATATTGCCTCGACTTTGCGGCGAACCGGATGGTCCCCCGGGAACGGAAACCCGTCGAGATCTGCCAAGGGTGCCAGCAATAAACTGGAATGTGTGAACCCGACAGGCAGTGTGGCTCCACCTTCTTTTTCATTCTCCTGTTGGCCTCGCTGTAGGAGCCAGAACGCATAACCTACCGAAACCTCTGCGGTTGAGACCTTCGGATCCTCAATTAGTTTTCCGAAAAAATCCCGAAGCTCCTTTGAGGACACATCAGCCGTCACGAACTCCTCAATCCCGCGGCCATGCCGGATGCGAGCCTGAAAAAGAGAGCGCCCTCGCGGCTGGCGAGACCGGGCTAGCCACAACAAGAAGTTCCCGTTTCCGTCTACCGAACTGATTATAGCCCGCGCAAAATCGGGGCCCTGGGCCGTAGCCTGAACAATTTTTTTTCCAGTCTCTGAGGCCTCCCTGGGATAAATACCCTTGCCGCGCAGCCTGTAGAGAGCCTTGCGTATCCGCGAACCAATCCTTCTTTCTTTGACAGTGTCCGTCAAAAGGGAAAGCGCGTCAGCGGCATCCGTGGTATCGAGAGAAGCTAGTCCATCGATAAGACCCACTGGGGGGGAGGCACCCCGTGAAGAAAATGTCTTAGCTAGTATCAACATAGCCTGAGCTCGCCGATTTCGGGCAGTATCATTCCCCTCAGCTGAGAAAAAATCCCGGAACGCAACCTCCTGAAGATGGCCCGGGAGGGACTCGAACGTCTCCACAATCGATACAGCAGCCTCGGCAGAAAGTGTATCAGCATCCAGCTCATTAGCGATTTTTCGTGAACGGCCGATGACCTCCTTGTCAAGTTCTGCGGGAATTTCTGCGCCCGGATCTAGCGCCCGGACAGTCTCACCCAACGCAATTAATCCATCCGGCGACCATCGGAGCGTCCGAACACGGTCTAGGAGACCTGGAACGGCAGCGGCATCTCCCAGTTCTCGGAACGAGCGAAGTGATGCAATACGACCCTCGGGAGGGATAGAGGCCAGATGCTCGAGCATCCCCGCAATTCCTACCCCACCCATCTCCCGAATCTCATCGAGCAAGGGCGCCGGAGCCATTGCTCCTGGCGGAGCAGGCTGACTAAACGATGCCTCAAGACCCGCCGCAATTGCGCGAGAGTGTTTTAATTCCTGTGGGGGAAATTTTTTCTTTGGATGTTTTTTCTTTGGATGTTTTTTCTTTTCTTTTTTCACCACCATGCTCTTCTTTCCAATTCTTCGTACTATTTTGACCTCTCGAATTCCAGGCGGCGTGCATCATCGATTGATAAGAAGTGCCCTGTCAAGATAATGTCTTGGGCTCAACCCAGTAAGTCCCTCCAGAGAAGAGAAAAGTTCTCGGAAGCGTCGAGTGCCCAGATGCCACGCTCCGGCCTTCGCTACCTTACGCTCCCCCAAAACTGGGGAAAACCGACCTTAGCGACCGCGTGAGGAAAGAGGATTTACACCTTCACCCCTTTGGGCGACCAAGAAGGGCTCATTTAGCTACTCATTGCCTACAAGGATCCTTGCCGAGCAAGATCTCAAGAGGGCGAAACGACCCAACGCTGGCTCATGTTAAAAGCAGATTCGAACTGCTCCTTATCCGGGAAGAGTTCTGTTCGCATTCTATCTCCCAAAATCTTCCTTCCCAGGAGGTTGCTTCAGAAAAGCAACTGACGAAAAAATTCCTGAACTCCTCAGGGCAAAACACGTACCTCCCAGGAAATTACCCGAAAGATCGAAATCCCAAGCGCCCCCCTATGCGATGGATATGGTATTGGCCTCTAGTCCACTTCCTTCTATTATCCTCTTTCACAAGCGAGCGGAATTTAGACTCGACCTGTGCGGGTACCCGGGGAACCTCGAAATGAAGCGGCAGCTCCTCGAATTGAACGGTGATGACTTTCCAACCATGCAAGCAGACCTAGGAGTTCCCCGAATGAGGAATTCGATTTGTGTGGATATTGCACTTAGCCACCATGAAGTCCCCCTGCGCATAAAAGACATCCACCGTCTACGTGGGGCAGATCCTGGGGATATTTTCTGCGGTCTCATTGATATCCTCCGAGCCACCTCCACAATCGTGACCGCCCTCGGCAATTGCTGCTTGGCCGTTCATCCCCATTCCTCGCCACAGGCAGCACTCGATTCGGCAAAAATTCTTCGCCAGGAACACGGATACGCCAACGTCCTCCTCGGCGGGGAGCAAAATGCCAAGCCCATACCGGGCTTCGACGGGGGGAACTCACCCCTCGAATATACACACGACCGGATTGGCGGGCGCCGTCTCGTCCTCTCCACCAGTAATGGCACAAAAACCCTCGCTGCGGTCAGTAAATGTGGGAGAGTTTTTATCGCCGCATTTTCAAACTTGACGGCAGTGGCACAAAAGCTCGCCGAAGAGGCCGGAAGACATGAGAACCCCGCCATCCTCATCGCCTGTTCCGGCCGCGAGGGCGGCTACTGCGAAGAGGACACGGCCGCTGCGGGCTTGATCATCGCCAAGGTCCGCCACCTTCTCGGAAAAATTGAGCTCTCCGACAGTGCCCGTGCAGCGGTCCGCACCGCCGAACATGTCGGATGGGACATCGCCGAAACACTCCGGAACTGCACCTGGGGAAAACATCTAGCAAGGCACGGCCTCGGTCCAGATATCGAGTTTTGCGCTAAAACAGACTGGACCAAGGCCGTTCCGGAGATGATAGACGGGGTGATTGAGCAAAGCTAGTTGGCCTCCTTTAAAGCCCTCTCAACCTGTGTTTCCATCTCTCTCGCCTCCGCACCCGGCCTAAAATAAAGAAAAAACTCCCGGTTGCCCTTGGCACCCAGAATGGGACTGGCGCACGCGGCCTGGGGACCGAAGGAATTTCCGGCAGCCCAGGACCAGAGATTTTCAAGGACAGTTCGGTGCACGGCCGAGCTACGGACAATGCCGCCCTTTCCAACTTGCCCTTTTCCTGCTTCAAATTGGGGCTTGGCAAGGAGGATGATCTCTGAATTTTCGGCCAAGAGCGCACCGACGGCGGGGAGGACTTTGGTAGCCGAGATGAAAGAAAGATCGAGTGTAGCTAAATCGAGGAGAACTTCTCCGGCAACGCGAGCAAATGAATCGGGCGTTAGGTAGCGGGCATTGATACCTTCTAACACTGTGACGCGCGGGTCCTCCCGGAGCGTCCAATCAAGCTGGCCCTTTCCGACATCAAGGCAGATAGCGGCACGTGCGCCGCGCTGGAGCAGTACATCCGTAAACCCCCCCGTAGACGCACCCACGTCGAGGCATATGCGGCCTTCAGGCATCACTCCAAAAGCATCAAGGGCGGCGACAAGCTTAAGCCCACCTCGACTAACGTAGGGGCAGGGATCTTCGGCAACTCTAATTTCGGCTTTGGTGGAATATGCACTTCCAGCTTTGTCGGCGAGAGTGCCCTCCACAGAGATGCGGCCGGCGAGGATGAGGCTACGGGCCCGCTCGCGGCTCGGGGCCAGACCCCGCTCAACAAGTAGATGATCCAGGCGCCGGCCTTTATGCATGCTCTGGGACGTAGGAAGCTTCCCTGGTGCGGCCCTCGATGAGATCGCGCGCAGCCTGTGTAATATCGCCAGGTGTGAGCCCAGCATCTTCGCGCTGAACCTGTGGGGCACCATGCTCGATAAATCGGTCCGGAATTCCCAGGCGCCTTACCGACACTCCCTCAATACCTCGATCGGCTAAAAACTCGAGGACAGCAGATCCCATACCACCCATACGAGTGCCCTCTTCAACTGTTACGATGCGCCCGCAGCGGCGGGCGATGTCGGCCACCAAGTCCTCGTCCAGGGGCTTGACGAAACGCAGATTCAGGACAGTAGCTTGAATTCGAAGTTCTGCGAGTTGTTCAGCCGACTCCAACGAAAGACCCACCATCGGCCCTAGCGCAATGAGGGCAACATCTTCTCCCTCGCGGACAAGTTCTGCTTTCCCGATAGGAAGTAGGTCGATTTCATCATCCATGGGCACTCCCTCACCTACTCCGCGTGGGAATCGCACGGCGGCCGGCCCCGGATACTCGATTGCTGTAATAATCATACGCTGAAGCTCATTTTCATCCTTGGGGGACATTACAACCATATTCGGCAGACACCTGAGATAGGCAATGTCGAACGCACCCTGGTGCGTCGGCCCATCGTCGCCGACCAAACCCGAACGATCCAGAGCAAAAGTAACGGGCACGTTCGTCAAACACACGTCGTGGATAATCTGATCATAAGCCCGTTGGAGGAAGGTGCTGTATATGGCAGCAACCGGCTTCATTCCGCGAAGGGCGAGCCCGGCCGCGAAGGTGACAGCATGCTGCTCGCACATTCCCACGTCGAAGCAACGATCAGGAAACTCCTTCTGGTAGTTCACCAACGCCGTTCCCTCGAGCATTGCCGCCGAGATAGCTACGACCTTCTCGTCCCGCCGGCTCAAATCGGCCATGGTTTGAGAAAAAACCTTCGAATAGCCTGGCGGGCCAGGAGCTTTTTTCACGAATGCGCCGGTCCCGGGATCAAACTTTGTCACCCCATGGTATGTGATGGGTTCTTTTTCGCTGTATGGATACCCGTAGCCCTTCTGGGTGATAACATGGACCAGGTTAGGGCCTTTCATCTTCATAACGTTTTTAAGGGTGGGCAGGAGGAGATCAATACGGTGGCCGTCCACCGGACCAATGTAGCGGAACCCCAATTCTTCAAACAGCATTCCAGGAACGATGAAGTTTTTGACCGAATCCTCGATACGGTCCATCAGGGACACAGCCGTCTCACCTAAAATGGGCACCTGAGTAAGGAGTTTTTGCACCTCATCGCGCACCTTGCGCGCCCGGTTAGCCCATTCTCCCGTCATGATTCGCGAGAGGTAGGAGCACATGGCTCCGACGTTCTTCGAGATTCCCATCTTGTTGTCGTTCAGAATAACGGTAATATCGAGGTCCATATGGCCCGCGTTGTTAAGCCCTTCCATGGCCATTCCCGCCGTGAGGCTACCATCACCGATGATGGCAACAACGTGGTAATCATCCCCCTGAAGATCGCGAGCGGTCGCCATTCCCAGCGCAGCCGAAATCGACGTCCCACCGTGAGCGACGTTAAGGGCATCGTATTCACTCTCTCTCCGGTCCGGAAATCCCGCAATACCGCCCCATTGGCGCAATGTATGAAAACGATCCCGCCTGCCTGTAAGGATTTTATGTCCGTAGGCCTGATGCCCAACGTCCCAGATCAGCTTGTCACGAGGGTTCTCATAAAGATAATGAAGAGCAACGGTCAACTCGGCGGCGCCCATCGATGCGCCTAGATGGCCACCAGTTTTAGAGGTCACCTGGATGATCATGTCGCGAATTTCGCTGACTACTTGGGGAAGTTCTTCCTCAGTCAGTTTTTTTAGGTCATCCGGATTGTCAATTCGGTCGAGCAATTCGCCCATAATTTCCTCTGACAAAAGAGATTCTTCCTTGGTCAGCCCAATTGTGAGATCACGTCCAAGCTGCCTATAGGGGCGATAACGCCACGAGATGGCATACCCTCCATGACTGGGAATTCATCCTAGAGAAAGTTCAGAATCTCCGCAATACAATAAATTGGGCCAGCGAAGCCAGAGCCGGAGCACCTCCCGGGAACACGGACAAGGCACCGATGGCCTCATCTATCGCCTGTCGGGCCATTTTCCTGGACACATCCAAACCATAAAGAGCAGGATAGGTGACCTTATCCAATATGGCATCTGCCCCCGTAGATTTTCCCATCAATTTTGTGTCCCCTTCCACATCCAGGATATCGTCCACAATTTGGAACGCTAGCCCGGCCTTGAATCCATAGAGGGACAGGCAAGCAATTTGCTCCGAGCCACCACCACCCAACAGTCCCCCTATCATCACTGAAGCACGAATCATGGCACTGGTTTTGCGGCGGTGAATTTCCTCAAGTCCGGTAGTACCCCCGGGCTCTTCTCCTGCGCGTACATCGAGAAGCTGTCCCCCGACCATTCCCGAGGCCCCGGCGGCCTTAGCCAGTAGGCGGGACGAAGCCAAAACCCGATCCGGGCCAGCAGCGGTGACCATCTCCTCATTGGCCATGAGCTCGAATGCTAGTGTCAGGAGACCGTCCCCCCCCAAAATGGCCGCAGCCTCGCCGAACACCTTATGGCTAGTGGGATTTCCTCGTCGCATGTCATCGTCATCCATGGCAGGCAAATCGTCGTGGATCAGTGAGTAGGTGTGAATGCACTCAAGAGCACAGGCTGCCGGAATTACCTCCTCGGGATCGCCGCCCACAGCCTCACAGCCCGCAACACACAACACTGGCCGAAGCCGCTTGCCACCCGCGAAAAGACTGTAGCGCATTATCCGAAAAATCTCGGTCGGCTCCCCGCCCCCATCGGGAATAAAGCGATTTAGAACATCATCCACACAACTGGCCCAGTGTTTCATATGGGCAGCGGCATCGACCTCACCCACGCCCGGCTCCCCCTCCATATGGATTACCCGTCCTCTTTTTTTTCTTTGTCGAATTCTTTTCCCTCGTCATCTTCAATAGATCGCAGAGAAAGAACCTCTCCGGCCTCTCCAGCGAGCTCTTCCACTCGCTTTTGCGCCGAATCCAGCTGCTCGCGGCAATAATGGAACAACTTCACCCCTTCCTCGTATAAACCTACGGAATCCTCCAAGGGCGATTCGCCGTTCTCAAGCACCTCTACAATTTCTTCGAGCCGCTCAAGAGCACCTTCAAAGTTATCAGGCTCTTTTATCTGTGGAGTTTTTCTTTTTGCCGCACTCAAGGGGAACCTCCTTCTTTAAAGCTCTCTTCGACACGACATGTTAGCATGCCCCTGGAGAGACGCACCCGTACCCGCTCGCCCACTTTCGCGTGCTCAGCCCCGCGAAGAAGAGCACCGTCCCTTTCTCGATAGGCAAGGCTGTATCCCCGTCCCAGAACTGCCAAGGGAGAAACAGCCTCCAAACGACCAATCGCGATCCGCAACACGGATATCTTCCGCTCGTGATCGCGCTCTACTGCAACTCCGAGGCGGCGGACCATCTCGGCAAGCATTTCCCCGCCCTGGCGCACCACGGAACCGGGCGAAGAAGCCGCCAACCGGTGTGAAAGAGCGCGAAGCTGGGACAACCGGACACTTTCGGCATGCCGTACCTCCCGCCACATCCGCTCGCAAAGAACGTCTAATCGTTGAGCGAGCGTCCCGATGGGATCTTCCGGTCGCTGAAAAAGCCGCAATTTCGCCAGAGCATTCAGGTGGGCCTCTAATTCAGCAATTCGATCCGCCGCAAAACGTTCCAGAGTTGCCGGCATTCGGTCGAGATCTCGCGAAAGAGTTTGCCACCCACGGGCAGCCATCTCAGCCGCAGCCGTCGGGGTGGGTGCCGAGGCATCCGCCGCTAGGTCACTCAAGGACGTATCGATTTCGTGCCCCACCGCCGATAGAACCGGAGTTCTAGAACCTGCAACAGCCCGAACAACTACTTCCTCATTAAATGCCCATAGATCTTCTCGGCTTCCTCCTCCCCTGCCTACGATAATAAGATCGACGGGGCGCTTAAGGGCTCGGAGCCCGCGATCTGCTCGGCAGATAGCTGCCGCGATCGAATGAGCCGCCCCCTCTCCCTGGACGAGGGTATGAACGAGAACGGCTTGTAGAATCGGTGCGCGCTCGTCTAGAACCCGCAGTATGTCGTGCAGTGCGGCACCCTCGCGGCTAGTGACAATGGCCACCCGCACGGGGCGTTCGGGAAGAGGCTTCTTACGTTCGACAGCAAAGAACCCTTCCTTTTTAAGGCGCTCCATTAGCTGGCGGAAGGCCACCTCAAGTGCGCCTTCTCCGAGAAGTTCCAACGAATGAACGGAAAGTTGAAACCGACCGTCACGCTCGTAGAGAGTCACACGACAACGCACCAAAACACGCATTCCATCTTCGGGTTCAAAACGCAGAAACCGCCGTCGCCCAGAGAACATGACAGCACCTACCTTGGCACTGGAATCCTTGATACCGAAATAGGCATGGCCAGAGGGATAGGTTCGCCAGGAGGTGACCTCGCCTTCGACTAAGACTTCGGAAAACTCCTCATCAAGGAGGCTATTGACCCGCGAATTTAATTGACTAACAGTATAGATGGGCTTTCCTGCCTCGGGAGTGGAGACAGCGGAGGGACCTAAGAGGTCAGCGCTCACCCGGACAGACTCACGCGATGGGACCCAAGGCTAGCCGAGCACTCGATGCCGAAACGCGCGGACGGTGTTGGCCATGAGCATGGCCACAGTCATCGGGCCCACGCCACCGGGAACAGGGGTAATTGCAAAAACTTTATCGACGAGGGCATCGTAGTCGCAATCCCCCACCAGATTCTCCCCCACCCGATTAATACCCACATCCACGACCACGGCCCCTTCTTTTACCATGTCCCCTGTCAAAAATTTTGGCCGGCCCAGCGCAGCAACTATAATATCAGCTTGGCAAGTAACGAAGGGTATATCAGCGGTTCGGGAATGGCAGACCGTTATCGTCGCATTCTCGTGTAACAGCAAAAGCGATAGTGGTAAGCCCACGGTCTTGCTCCGGCCGATGAGGCAAACAGATTTTCCCTCGATTTCAACCCCGTAGTGCTTGAGAATTTCAATTACACCGGCGGGGGTGCAAGGGCGGAGGAGTCCCTGCTTTAGTGCCAGCAGGCCAAAGTTTTCGGGATGAAAAACGTCAACGTCCTTTTCAAGAGCTACCTTGCCAAGCACGTCCTTCTCACTTAAATGGGAAGGTAGTGGGAGTTGGACAAGAATTCCGTCCACCTCCGGCGCAGAATTCAGACTCTCCACACGCTCAAGCAGCTTTTCCTGCTTGGTATCTCCCGGTATGCGGTGGTCGAAAGTAAGGATGCCCAGCTTTTTCGCCATACGCTCTTTAATGCGAACATATACCTGCGAGGCCGGATCTTCGCCTACGAGAACAACGGCGAGCCCGGGTGGGCGGCCTGCAATTGAGGCAATCTCCTCTATTTCGGCGACCAACCCTTTCGTCATTGATTCCGCGACCGGTTTTCCCTTCATTATAATTGTGGAGGTATTTTGTTCCATATAGTCCCAGTTTCGGTGAAAGAGGGTCCGGTTCTCCCTTCAAATTTCAATTTGTCCATCTCTCAAAATTATTTCATCGTCGGCCCAGACGGTCGGATTATCGTAGATCATGTCCACGTGCAGAGGAGCAACGACATCACCTCCCAGACTCCCACTATCACCCACCGCCATATGGCAGGTACCGTAAGATTTTTTAGCCTCCCGCATGGTAGCTCGTTTGCGCGAGGCAGGGTTGGTACCGATGGCGAACTCGGCGATGTTTTTTGCTAGCCCACCATATTCTTCCAAAAGACTCCAGAAGCGATCGGCTGCGGGGCTTCCCATGATAGAAGTCACTTTCCCATTCCTGACTTCAAGGCGAATCGGCTCGGTCACGAACCCCAAGTCCTGGCGCTCTATCGAAAAAGGATTTACCATCACACCATCCGCCGTTCCCTCAAGCGGGCTAATGGCCGCTTCCCCATCCGGGCAGGCAGTAAACTGGCCCGGCTCCCGGGCGACACCGATTAGAGAGTGGCAAGGTCGCCCTGCGAGCGAAAAACTCATGTCGCAGCCATCAGGAGTGGTAAACCGGCCAGTCTGGGCACGAGTCAAAGCCTCGGCAGTACGATGGGTAATCCGGGCAACCTCATCATAGTCAGCCAGCGCACCACCTACCACCATCATCTCCTCGACCCACCCCCACATGTCAAGAACACGAGTACCACGCTTGAGGGATTCGCGGACCGTATTAGTATGAACGGTCGCAAAACTCGTTTGGAGGACGACAATGTCCGATTCGTACATAGCAGCAGCCACATGGGGCGGCGGGTCGATACCACCCATGAGATGCGGAGCCATGTGCATGATTGCTAACTCGGTCCCGGCACCGCTCAGGGCGTGGGCCATTGCCTCAGTCACCGAGGCGGGCCGATCGGAATCTGTCACGAGAAGGGCCCGCTCACCGGACCGGGTGGCCAGAACCTGCTCTACAATGCGCCGGGCAGTGGGAGCCATGTTGAATGGGATCATGATTTTGCGCCTCGAATGATAGGGATTAATAACGAAACTAGGTGACCGAATTATCCGGAACCATGCTAGGACATTATATGGACCCTCCACCAGGAAGTCACAAAGCTATCCCATGTCATTCAAGAAATGCGGTCAAATGGACCCTATATACCCAGGAATACCTACCCAGAAATACCCTAATACCCACATACATAGGTGGCACCCAACGGGCGAGAGTGCGATAATATTCAACGTCTTAAGAGGCGCTTAGACCGCTTTTATTTCGGGTATTAAAGCAGAGTAATTTCGCACCCAAGAAGGAGTTCTCCTAATGCAGTCGATTTTGAGGTATTTTCGGCTCGCGATTCAAATTGTCCGTCGTGATATCCGGGCGGTACTCAACAGGGATCCAGCAGCACGTTCGGCTATGGAAGTTATCTTTTGCTACCCCGGCTTCCACGCAATGATTTTCCATAGGACGGCCCACTTCCTATGGAACCGACACGTTTACCTCATCGCCCGCTGGCTAAGCCATCTCGGGCGCTTCTTAACGGGAATAGAAATTCATCCGGGCGCACAAATCGGCGAAAACTTTTTCATCGACCACGGCATGGGCGTGGTCATCGGTGAGACCACCCAAATCGGGCGGAACTGCACTATCTACCAGGGCGTCACCCTTGGAGGGGTAAGCCTTCACAAGGGGAAGCGACATCCCACTCTCGAAGACAACGTGATCGTCGGCGTCGGCGCCAAGGTGTTGGGGCCAAACACCATCGGCGCGGGAAGCCGAATAGGAGCCGCTTCGGTCGTCATCACCGACGTGCCTTCCGGTTCTACCGTAGTCGGCGTGCCAGGCCGGGTCGTCTATCGGGAGGGCGAGGAAGGATATAATTTCAGTACATCCAGTGCCTTCGAGCATGCGAATCTCCCTGATCCGGTGGATTCCGCTCTTCAGGCCCTCAACCTGCGGATCGCCGAACTCGAGCGTGAACTCGACAAGGTCCAGGAATCGGAAACAGGCCACCGGGAATGACCAACATGAATCCAGTTTACATGGATTATAACGCCACAACGCCGGTCCGGCCGGAGGTAACCGAGGTGATCCGTCGTTATCTCTGTGCATCATTCGGCAACCCGAACAGCATCCACCGATTCGGCCGAGAGACTCGCATGGCTGTCGAGGAGGCGCGTGGGCATACCGCCACTCTCATCGGTGCGGCCGATCCCGAAGAAATCGTCTTCACTTCGGGTGGAACTGAAAGTGACAACTGGGCACTACGGGGCGCTATTGCCGCGGCGGGCGGCGACGGGCATGTCGTCACAAGCGCTATCGAGCATCCTGCAATACTCGATACCTGCAAAAACCTCGAAAAATCCGGCATCCAGGTCACCTATATTCGACCGAACAATAAGGGCCGTGTTTCCGCCGAGGAAGTCACAGCTGCCATTCGCCCCGACACCCGAGTCGTCTCAATCATGTGGGCGAACAACGAGGTAGGAACCGTCCAGCCCATTGAGAAAATTAGCGCTATCTGCCGTGAACAGGACGTCCTCTTCCACACGGATGCAGTCCAGGGGATCAGTAAGCTACCTATCGATGTCGAGGCCTCTGGGGTAGATCTCCTCTCGGCCAGTGGGCACAAAATCAGTGCCTCCAAGGGCGTGGGATTCCTCTATATCCGGAGCGGTGTCTATATCGATCCAATGATCACTGGTGGCGGGCAAGAACGGGACCTCCGCTCCGGAACTGAGAACGTCCCATCCATCGCAGGGCTTGGGGAAGCCTGCCGCATCGCGCACGATGAAGGGCTCTCTGCACCCGAGAAAATCAGATGCCTCCGGGACAGGCTAGAGAACGAAATCTGCGAGCGAATTCCGGACGTTATAGTAAATGGAGACCCAGCACACCGCCTGCCGGGCACAAGCAACCTCAGCTTCCCCGGTGCTGAGGGTGAGACACTCCTGATTCGGCTTGACTTGAAGGGTTTCGCGGTTAGCACAGGATCGGCCTGCACCTCCGGCTCCACCGAGCCAAGTCATGTCCTCCTCGCAATGGACCTACCCAAGAAAGCTGTGCTGGGTTCCTTGCGCATCTCTCTTGGCTGGGACAGTACCGAAGAAGAAATGAGCCGCTTCATGGAGGTACTTCCCCGGGAGGTCGAGCGGGTGCGGGCCATGTCTCCACGCGTCCAAGCAACCACCGGCGGCTAGGAAAAGAAAGGCTCTACGTGACCACGGACGATTACCACTACAACGAGACCGTGTTGGCTCATATCGCTGAGCCCCACAATATTGGCGAGATCAGCAATGCAGACGGCATCGGGACCGGAACTAACCCAGCCTGCGGGGATGAAGTCACGCTTTATCTGAAATTTGAGCTTGGCACCGTCAGTGACGCAAAAATGAGGGTCCTTGGTTGCGGCGCAATCACCGCTGCTATGAGTGTGGTGACAGACCTCGTTCGTGGAAAAACTGCGGACAAGCTACAAGACCTCACTCACGAGGAGATCGCCGCCTCCCTCGGTGGCCTCCCAAAGCATAAGCGCCACTGCGCCCAACTTGCCCAGCGAGTCGTTCGAAACGCGCTCGAGAACCGGGGTTGAACCCGGGAGGCATCAACGAATTTTCTAACTTAATACCCCTGCGCACTTCTGAAGCTATTCCTTCCTAGCAACCCCTCTTCTTTAGGCTGAACCTATCTGGGATTCAAATCTCCACTAACCGATTTGGCGAGATCCCCTGGACTTTTTTTCCCTAAGACGCACCTTTCGAATTTCATCGTAATCCCTAAAAAGGAGCGAATAATCCTCCTCTAACATCCCTCGTTGAGCGGCTTTTTCCAAAAAAGTATATGTGCGTGCCGCATACCCCACATCAACACCGAGTGTATCACCGATGGTGACAGCCAAGCCGACATCCTTATGCGGGTTGTAGATACGCGCCTGGGCATTCCAGCTTCCATTCAGAATATTGTTTGGAAAGCGGTGTAGGCTTGCATAGCTGAATGCAGATGAAACGTTGAAAACATCGATCATGTCCTTCACCCGAATTCCCATTCGTTCAGCGAGTTTCGCTCCCTCGCAGGTCGCCAGGAAGATTGTGTGGAGAACCATGTTATTTAAAATTTTCATGGCATGCCCAGATCCGGAATCTCCTAAGTGAAAAATATGCTCCACGAAAGGGATGAGATATTTTCTCGTCCGCCCGAGTACCTTTGCGTCCCCACCAATCATGAGGGTGAGTTCTCCTTTGAGGATGCCACCGGGCCCACCACTCATGCCCGCATCAAGGTAGGGAACGAACGCTTTCGCAGACTGTCGAGCCAATTTTTTCGTCTCGGCCGGATTTGAGGTCGTGAGGTCATAAATAACGAGCCCTTTTTTCGCGTTCCGGAGAACCCCGCTTTTTCCCTTCAGGCAATCCGCGATCTCGGCCGAGGATGGCACTACAAAAAATATCACCGCGCATTCCCGGGCCATCGCGTCGGGTGGAGCAATCTCGACGCCCCGCTTCCCTTCGAATGATTCGAGGCATTTTGTATCTACGTCCCACACCATCAGGGGCGATTTCGCGCGCAATAATCTTTGTGCGATTGGGCCTCCCATTCTTCCTACACCGACAACCCCCACCATTTTCTTGACAGGCATATTTTCTCCTCCACCGGCGAACTTTATCCGCCACAATCCGCAGCGGCATGAGCTTCGTCCCCATTACGTCATCAAATGAATGTGGTAATAATAGTCACATCATGGCGGACATGCGAAATCTAAGACCGCTTTTCGAGCCACGATCCATCGCTGTCGCCGGTGCATCCTCCAATCTGCACCGGACCGGGGGAATCCCTATCCGCCTCCTCCAGGAATACGGGTTTAGCGGCTCTATCTATCCCATCAATCCGAACCACGATGAAATCGGCGGACTTAAGTGCTACCCGGACATCACCTCCCTCCCTGAGACGCCGGAGTTCGTCCTTTTCAGCACAACTCGCGAAAAAAACCCTGCTTTATTTAGGGAATGCGCCGAAAGAGGTGTCGGTGCGGCGGTCGTCATGTCCTCGGGCTACGCGGAGGTAGGCGAACCCGGCGCTCGGATGCAGGAAGAACTCGTAAAGATCGCTCGAAAGGCCGGGATGCTCCTTCTCGGACCCAACTGTATGGGCGTAGTCCACGTTCGCTCCAAGCTCCTTGCCACCTTCACAATTTCAATCCGAGAAGAAGACCCCTTGATACCCGGCCCCGTCGCCCTCATAACCCAGAGCGGCGCTTTGGGTGCCTGTATGCTCACCGGGTTTCAGGACAGTGGCACGGGCATTAGCTCCCTCGTCAGCCTAGGCAACGAGGCAGACGTCGATTTTGCTGAATGCATCGAATACTTCCTCAACGACCCCCATACGAAGGTGATCTGTGGCTACATGGAGTCCGTTCGGGATGGGTCCAGTCTGCGCGCTACCGCTATCCGGGCACTGAAGCTCGGCAAACCTATTGTTCTCCTCAAGAGCGGCGCAACTGAAGAAGGTGCCCGCGCGGCTATGAGCCACACAGCGGCACTCACCACTTCGCATGGGGTTTTCACCGCCTTTGCCAAACAATACGGTATCCGCCTCTGTGATACGTTCAGTGAGTTAGTAGGAACAGTAGATTTTCTCTGCCGAACAAATACTCTTGAAGGAAACAGTTTGGGAATTTTGAGTTTTTCGGGGGGGGCAGGCTCCCTGGCAGCCGACCATGCCATTCAATGTGGGCTTTCCCTGCCGAAATTTGCAGAAAAAACTCGGACGAGACTTCAGAATATCCTTTCCGATTACGCCCCGGTGAGCAACCCGGTGGACCTAGTCTCACTCATGGTAAGCCGGCCCGGTTCGAGACCACTTCAGGAAGTCGGGCGCACAGTTTGCGCGGACCCGAACATAGACGCGGTCTGCCTGATTATGGGGATATATCACCATGTCGGCGTCCAGATTACCGAGGATCTAAGCGCCCTTTTTTGTGAAAGCGGCATCCCCTTCGCATGCACCTGGATGACTGGTCCCCGGGAAGATATCGATCGGCTGAGAAAATCCGGCGTTCCGGTATTCGAGGATTTTGCCAATGCAGTGCGAGCACTGGCTGCCTCACGGGAATTCAGCGAAGCCGCTCTGCATTCCCAAAAAAAACCTCCTGAAATCAATAACTCCCGCCGGGAACGTGCACAGGAACTAATCGAAAATACGGCCTGCCCCATCGACGGGATGCTACCCTATGAAACCTGTAGAACTCTTCTGGACATGTACAATATCCCTGGGCCCAAGGACATTGTCGTGACCGTGAAGGACGAAGCCGTCAGAGCATGGCAAGCCATGGGTGGCCCAGTCGTATTAAAAATCCTTTCGCAAGAAGTGATACACAAGACTGATTCGGGCGGGGTGGTCCTCAGCCTGGATTCAGAAGAAGGAGTCCTCCAAGTCGCTGAGAGACTTCTATCACAAACATCGGACGCACGGGTACTCGTTCAAAAAATGGCTGATCGCGGTGTGGAACTTATCGCCGGAACGTCACACGACAGTGCCTTCGGCCCTTGTGTGGCCGCGGGTCTCGGCGGAATTTTTGCCGAAACCTTGGAGGAGGTAACGCAGCGTCTCCCCCCGTTCGACGAGGACGAAGCCCGGAAAATGCTTTGCGGCCCACGAATTGCGAAAGCGCTGGACGGCCTCCGAGGAGGTCTGCCCGTAAACATTTCAGCAGCAGCGAAAGTATTGTCCCGTGTCTCGGAACTGGCGGCCGAGCTCGAAGGGCTCATCTTAGAGATGGATATCAATCCGCTTATTGTCTCACCTAAAGACGCATGTGCGGTGGATGTTCGAATCCGCAAGGCTTAAACTTACCCATCTATCTTCAGAAAAAAGGATTCGCCCCCATGACAAGCCGCATCACGCCCGAGGTTCAAAACCTTGTCGGGGAAAAATACGGGCCCTTCCGCGTAAATGTCGAAGCTGGTGCCATCCGAAAATTCGCCGACTCCATCGGGGACCCAAACCCCAATTACCGGAAAAGTGATGCGGTTGCACCTCCCACCTTCCCCACCACGTTCCGCCCGGAAAGCCCCTATCCCGAACTCCCCGCAGACTTTGGAGACGTCGGCCTCCATGCATCTCAGGCTTACGAATTCGACCGGCCCATCCGCGCGGGAGACTCTATTGACGTATCCATTACAATCTCCAGTATTTATGAAAAACGAGGGCGAAGCGGTGACCTTGTCTTCATCGAGCGCAAAATTGAGTACATTGATGTGAACAGCGGTAGGAGGATAGGAAGTGGAAAGTGGGTTTCCCTCCGCCGATTCAATAAATGATGGCCTCAAAGTGGAAGACTCGATAGTGAAATACCAGGCAGGCGATAAGCTATCCGAAATTGTCAAGAAACCTGTGACGAAAGTTCAGCTAGTCATGTACGCGGGTGCAAGTGGAGATTTTAACCCTATCCATACTGATGACGAGGCTGCCCGCGAAAGCGGGCTCTCAGGCGTTATAGCCCACGGTATGCTCTCAATGGCCTTCCTCGGTCAGCTCGCCGAATCTACCTTCGGGGCCGGAAGCGTCCGAAGGTTAGAGGTTAATTTCCGGGGCATGGTCAACGTGGGCGATGTTATTACCCTCCGAGGAAAGGTCATTGAGACCCGAGAAGATGGTGACCGCACTCTCGCCATCTGCGAAATTGATGCCGTGAATCCATCCGGGGATAGCGTGACCAAAGGAACCGTTGAAGCCTGGATGAATTAATGGTCGAGAAGAATATACTAGTCATTCTTCATTCGGCGCTAATTGAAACTTCCGAAAGGGGAAATTATTCATGCGTCTTAAGGGAAAAACGGCAGTTGTGACCGGTGCCGCCCAAGGCATCGGACGAGCTGTAGTCCAAGCATTCGCGAGAGAGGGTGCTCGCGTAGTAGCGATAGATATCAACGAGGAGGGCGGCGAGAAAACAGCTATGCACACTCGCAATAATGGTGGAGAGACCACATTTCATCGTGCAGACGTAAGCCAAATCGCTGAGATCGAAGGCGCGCTGGATCGTTGTGAAAGCGAATTTGGCCCAATTGACATCATGGTGAACAACGCGGGTATCGTCCGTGCGGCCATGCTCCACAAAATGAGGGAAGACCAGTTTGATGCAGTCATCGCCGTTCACCTTAAGGGTACCTGGGTGGGTATTCAGTCGGCGGCCAGGCGGATGATTCCCCGGAACTCGGGCCGAATTATTAATGTCACTTCAGGGGCAGGCCTGCGCGGGACCATCGGCCAGATTAACTATTCCTCGGCTAAAATGGGCATCGTCGGCGCAACCAAGAGTGCCGCCCGTGAACTAGGCCGCTACGGCATCACCGTGAATGCAATATCACCTGCTGCCATCACCCCGATGACCGAGACTATTCGAACCGACGATCGGTTCCAAGAAAAATACTTAGAGCGCATCCCACTCGGCCGCTGGGGAACTGCCGAGGAGATGGCCAGCGGGTTCGTTTTCCTGGCCTCGGACGAGGCCAGCTATGTAACCGGTATCGTCCTCCGGATTGACGGAGGAATGTCAACTTAACGCAGCAACTCAAGTTTAGAATTATCCGCGATGTGCCCCCTGTCCTGCGCTCTATGGCGGAGATTCGAGTAGTCCTCATCCAAACAATACCAGTTCGCTAATTATTAAGAATTCGACTCATCAGAAGGAATTAAGCAGACCTTACTTCCCCGCACCCTCAGCCGAGAACCAAACGGCTCGGAAAGCTCTCTCATGAAGCGAACAATTTCTTTGCCATCATCGGTTCCGGGGAGAAGAATTTGGGGTGCATCACCAACGCCACACCGGGCGGGTAATATATATGGGTCCCTGATTCCTGTTCTTGTAAGGTTTCCACCGAAGAGAAAAGTCTGTTGTGTTGCAACCGTGAAAAACGGCTCGACGATATCAAAAATCAAATTTCCGGTACTGTGAACGATGGGACAACCCCGGTAAAACTCCACCCCCTGTAGGACATGCTGGTGACCACCGAAAACTCCACAAGCGCCCGCGTCAATGGCCGCGTGACCGATCTCGGTCTGATAGTCATGAACCTGGTGAACCATGCTTGCTCCCCAGTGGTTGTAAACTAGGACAACGTCCGTCCTTTTCTTGAGGGTACGCACCTCCCGCTTCATTCGAGCCAAGTCACCGGGGTCGGGTTTAGTGATAACCAGCATTTCGGACCCAGGGTATTCGACCGGATTCCGCCTAGGGGCGTAGGTAGTCGATACACGAAAAGGGTTCACCCCTGGCTCATTTTTGCCCGCAGAGGACCCCTGTGGCAGCGTTGTGGAATAAGCCAAAAGACCAATCCGAAGGCCCTTTCGCTCCAAAATAACGGGCTTTCTCGCTTCCTGAAGGTTTTTTCCTGCGCCCGTATAGGGAATGGCCTCATTTTCTAGCAGGGCCAGAGTGTCAAAGAAGGACTTTTTTCCAAAATCAAGCATATGGTTGTTGGCGATAACGAGGGCGTCGAACCCGGCCTCGAGAAACCCTTCTATAAGCTCCGGCTTTCCGCGGTGATAAGTGGGTTTCCCCTTCATGAGGTGCCCGCTCTGGGCAAGCGTATGCTCTAAATTGAGGAAAGAATAGTCCGCCCTCTGGAACAGGACGGCAGTTTTTCCGAACAAATTTTTGCCGCATTTTCGGTCCGGGGCAACGTCGCCCCCGGTGAGGAAGGTACAGATTTCAGAATGTCCACGCGCCATAATTACACCAACTCGTAGATGTCCATGAACATGCCTTTGACATCACCGCCCGAGAGATGACCGACAAGCACGTCCTCGGTCTTACCCGGCCCACCGCTAATTGCCATATGGAGATGTACATACGGCTGCGGCTCGTCCCAAGTGACATTTCCCAGGGCAGCAGGTGGCTGATCGGGCCAGGAAATGTTGCCCAGCGCGACAAGTTCTCGCCAGTCCTCAAAATGGCGACTGTCCACGTTAAAACCTTCCATATCCTTAAAACCGGTGAGCATATCAGTCTTCTGGAGCGCCCCAAACAGGAAGACTGACGCTGAGCGAATATCCTTATCCTTGACGAACTGATTGATCACGCCGTAGAAATCGTCCCCCGTTTCTAGCATCACCTGAAAAATTCGGCCCAGTTTTTTTTCCACTACCTTCATCTAGTTCTCCTCATGTCCCCTTCAAAAAGAAAATCGGACCCGCCCAATTCAAGAATTCCAGGACCGCACCACTTCGTCGTACACCCGCTCTAGCCCACTCCGAAAGGTGTCCTTTCGCTGCTGAATCCAATAGTCTCCTCGTGTAGTGTCTGTCCAGAAAAAACGCTCGAAGGAACGATCGGTGGAAGCGTCTTCTCGCCTTCGACCCGCTCGGACCATCTCCTCCATCATACCCAAAATTTCTGTGAGGTATTCCTTCAACAAGCGCACCTCGCCCATCCCACAAATTGCCCCATGCCCTGGAACCACGCGGTCAGCAGACAGGCCCTCTAGAAAATTAAGTGCCTCGATCCATTCCTTAAGATTCGCATCCCTGAGCCCTGGGCAGGGTTCATTGATAACGATATCGCTTGCAAAAATTACCCCTTCCTCGGGGATAAAGACCGACGAGGTGGCAGGCGAATGACCCCCCATCCGCCGAACCTCGAAGGTAAGTGGTTCGAGGTGGAGAACCACCGAATCCTCGAAACAAACCTGTGGATGCGGAACAACCGCCTCGGCGACTTGCTTTGCCTCATCCGACAGGCCGCGATCTTCAAGTGTCTTGACGAAGATCTCTTTTGAAAATGCATTATCCCCCTTGGAGATTTCCTTGAAAACGTATTGGGGTGCAACGATTATGACCTCATCTTGGATAAATGAGGAGCCTGTCGTATGGTCACCATGATAATCGGTCGCGATGAGATATCGAATTCCGCGGGAACTGAGACTACGTACCTCTCCCTGCCAATGAAGAGAGTTCGTAGGTCGCACAGGACAATCGAGCATGACGACACCTACCTCCGTTACCGCTGCACCCACGTTTGCCCATTCGTAGACTGTCTCCACGTACAAAAAATCGCTCAGCTTTTCCACGTCGCCCTCTCTTCATTTTACAATGTCTATTGCCACCAAAGTCGTTCTACTTTCGGTGCAAGAGGAAAAGATATTTTTTTATTCATTCCTCTCAGTGCATGGGAGAGTAATCTACTGGATACCAAATTTCAGATTTGCGTGCCTTTAAAAATGGGTTGGAGCAATCCCGCCACCCAGTGATTTCTTTGGCGGATTTGTGCACTTCAGCCCAATGGTTCAGGTCACGATAGGGCCAAATGTGCAAAAACTCGTTCAAAATTCCCGAGGCAAACTCGCTCGCCGGATTCGCAAAAGCAGCGGCGAGAGGGGATAGTTCTTCCCTCGCAGGTAGATGCGTGTCCCAGGCAGTATTGAGTTTTCCCATGCTTCCCGTGTGAATCATATCACTCCGGATCTCATAGACGCTCCCCATGGCGCCGGTGCGAGGGGAAGCACAAAAAGGAGCAGCCATCATCAATCGAGTTTGCTGATAAAGAATTTTTTCAGCCTTAAGGGGTGGCCACCATGCCTGTGACTGGGCCGCGGCACGGACACTCTCACGGTGGGAAGCGTTTTCGTACTCCCATATATGAAAAATGCGGTCCAGATCGCCGATGGCCGAACGGAAAAAACAAATTAAGCGGGAAAGCTTTGTGCGCTGCTCGATGATGCGGCCAAAATCCTCCACTGCCTCATCGAGACCATCTGTCGTAAATGTGTACGCTCGCACCTCATAGAGCATGGCCATTCTCCTCCCATAGGGCAACTACGCGACTGATTTCGCCCAGCGGCTAAGCTGTCCCGCTAATACGTGGTGTATGATGTGGCAGACACGCACGGTTGCACAACCGGGACGGCAGGACAATGCGTCAGCCACGCGGATACCACTGCCAGATAGTTTATGGAGAGTCTTTATGGATCTAACTAAAGATGCAATGGATATGACAATTTCGGCCACTGATACTGAATGCACACGTCTCGCCACTCATTTCAGAGGGTTCAGCAAAGCCCGCTGGAAACGGGAGACTTATTGCCCTGATTGGTGCGCCTCTCAAATTGTGGGCCACCTGACGGGTAGCGCACGGTTCTATGTTTCGACTATCAAAAATGGGCTGGAGAGCAACCACGGCTTTCCGCTCGGAGCCAGTAACCGAGAGGAATTTTTGTCTTTACGAACATCGAACATGAACGAGATCGCTTCCCTCAAAGGGGACGCGCTGGTCGAACAATTCGAGAAAGATACAAAGGAATTGGTTGCATTGTATCGAAGTCTGGAACCGGAAGATTTTGAAAAATTCGCCTGGCACAAGCGCGGAATCCTATCTATACGCTATTTCGTCATCCAGCGGATTTACGAGTTCCTCCTCCACGAATGGGATATCCGGAATAAACCCGGGAACCCTCTCCATCCTGATGCCTTGGAAGTGGCGGCGGGGAACCTTCGTATTCGATTTCCAATTATGTACAACACCCGGAACGCTCCAAAACCGGATGGCAGGTTTCGCTTTGAGACAACCGACACGGGACACGTTTGGGCAATGTCGGTCAAAAACGGAAAGGCCTCTGCCCTCACCGATCTCTCGAGAGATTTCGATGTTTCCATTTTTTCCTCAGCCAGCGATATCCTTTTGCTGTCCACAGGACGCACTGATGTCAAAGCTAAGAAAAAATCCGGCGCCTTACGGATCGAGGGAGATACCGATAAGGCGTGCTCGTTGTTTCCGGCTATTTTTTATCCAATTTAGGCAGACCTCCGGACTCCGCCGCCATAAGATCCGAAAGGAAAAATACCTTGGACATCTATGCAGTGGGCTTGCTCATGCTCGGCCTCATAGTGGGTACCCTTCAGGCTTCAACCGGTGTGGGATGGGGTGTCATCACGGTCCCAGCCCTTTTCCTTATTCCCGACATCAAGGCCCAGCAAGTGGTTGCCATTTCGATGCTAGCCTCGCTATTCAACGTCGGGACCGCCTCTATCGAGAACATTCGCTATGGGAACATGCACTGGAAATACGCCAGTTTAATTGGGGCTGGGGCCATCGTGGGCGGCATCATCGGCACTTACTTGCTGCGTAATCTTCCTGGTGTGGCTATCCGCCAGGCATCCGGTATTGTCGCCATCATTGCCGGTATTCGGCTAGTTTTTTTTCGGTGACGGAGGAAAACCTCATTTTATCGATATCTGGCGTCACAATCGAAAAGCGGGGACCCGCCCGGGGGGCGGGGCTAGCCCTCAATGAATTGGTCACCCCGGAGAGTAGCGGACGCCTTTGGGGGAGGCTTTATCTCTGTTGCAAAAACTTGCCTGCAACGGACCCTCCCTTCGGGCTTCGGCACGGGGCAGAGAGATATGAGGCCTGCTGGCCCTTACTGCCCGGGCACCCCTTGTCTGAAGGACTCGCCGAATTCGAGTTGCCCGGCGGCTTGTACGCCGTTGCAGTCCACGAGGGAGCCTACGATAAGATCGCCCAGACACTGGAGGGAATGCTGAAGAAATGGCTTCCCCAAAGCGGCTTTTCCCGTGGAGATGGACCAGTCATCGAACGCTACCTGAATGACCCGCGCGGAGTGCCCGAGGAAGGACTTCGAACCGAAGTATGTCTCCCCGTCACACCGGACCCGGTCGAGTAGGAATCAATCGCCTCAGGTGACACCGGGGCACGATGTTGCAATTCCGTTATGAAAAAGAATTCCGATTGATAAACTTTCTCACGCCTTCGATACGCGGCAAAGCAGGCTCTTGAGGTTAGTCTGGTCCGAGACCGGATCGCGCTGATTCTTGTTGGTCAGGAAATTAACCGATCGCCAGGGATGGTAGGGCTGCTTTTCTCCCCAACCAATGGGAACAAACACCGCGGTCGGTCGGATACCCGTACTCACCCAAGCGACCGCCTCGATGCTTCCGTTCGGGGTCTCCACTCTCACCTTACCACCATCGGCAACACCCAAGCGTTCCGCCCTTTCAGGATGCAGCTGGCAAAACAAATCCGGCCACATCTCCTGCGCCTGCCAGAAGTAATGGGTCCAGCTATGAAAGTGAGGTGCCGGAGGCCGGCCGGTAATGAGTTCTGTATCGAAACCCTGGGCCCGGACTGCCGCACCCGGTCCGTTTGGGCCTGCCGGGATAATCTGACAGGGTGAGGCCCCGGTCGGAGCCGCTTTGTGAAAGGGAGAAATTACCCCGAGCTCACCATCGCCATGCTCCAGCTCGATATAAGGCATATCAATTAACTGTTCGGGGTCGCTGTAAAACTCAGGGAGAGCCGACAGGCCAAGAAGGTTGAATTTTTCCTCCATCGCTTCGGTCCAGAACTCTAGCTTTCCGCTCGGGGTGGGGAAGCGGCGTCCTTCAGGCTGGCCGGTTGCTGTCGTCCCTTCGAGATAAAGCGTCTCCACCTCCTGAGCATCCTCCCTTGCCACCGGAAACCGCACCCAGCGATAGGGGACCGAATGTAGCCGTTTTTGGGTAACACCCCGGAGTTGATCGTCCTGGATGCACATCTCATCCCAAAATACACGGGAATCTTTGTATTCTTCTTTGAGCACATCACCGAACCCAAGCCGTCTGCCCAATTCGATCCAAATCCACCCGTCCGGCTTGGCCTCGCCGGGAGGGTCGATCATCTTGTCGATCCAGACAATACGGCGATCGTCGTTCGTTCGACCGATTTCGCCTTTTTCAATCCCCCCCGCGGCGGGAAGTACATAGTCCGCGAAGGCTGATGTTTCGTTCTGGAATAATTCAATGTGGACCAGCAAATCGAGACTTTTGAAGGCCTCTCGTGCATCGTCCTGACCTGGCCATTGCCCCATCGGGTTATTGCAGGCGATCAATGCCCGGACAGGATAAGGAACACCCCTTCGCATGGCCTCGATCCAGCCAGCCGGGCTCCGGCGAATGCGCGGCTTCATAATTTTTGGCTTTCGCTCCTCAGGCGCGTCAGGAGCAATGGGGGGGCCCGCTGTCATGTTAAAATAGGTCCCGCCCTTCCGACCCCAATTTCCCGTAATCGCTGCGAGGCACATGAAGGCACGGTTCGTCTGAGCAGAGTTGGTGTGCTGGTTCAAGCCCCTGCTTCCAAAAATGACACACCCGTCGGCACGGGCAACGTCTTCGGCCAGAACTCGGATATCCCCAGCCGGGATGCTGGTCAGCGACTCCGCCCATTCTGGTGTGTAGCCCTTCTCGAATATAAAATCGCGCCACTGCTCCCAACCCAGAACCCATCGTGTACAGAATTTTTTATCGTGCATATCACGCGCGAAAATATGGCCAACCATAGCCAGCGCTAGCGCCATGTCCGTCCCCGGCCGAATTGACAACCACTTGTCTGCCTTGGACGCCGTGACCGTGTACCTGGGATCGACGACAACCATCCTGGCACGGTTTTTTGCCCGCCAGTCATTGATCATCCCGAAATAAACCGGACGAGTTTCAGCCTGATTGTCCCCAACATAAAGGTACATATCCGCACAGCCCATGTCGCCGGGGGTATAACTGTTCCCGCTACCAATCGCCCCCTGGGTAAGCTCGTAGGCGATGGATTTTCCCGAGGCACAGAAGGGATCGGTCCCCTCGATGTTATGAGTTCCCCACATCTGGCTAAAGAGGCGAGCATAACCGTTTTTGGTGATCAAGCCCGTCCGGGTTCCGACGAACATGGCCAGTGCTTCTGCCCCCCACTTTGCACGCACACCTCGAAGCTTTTCGGCGATCTCGTCTAGTGCCCGATTCCAGCTAATGGGCTCGAATTGGCCCTCTCCCCGATTTCCAACACGCTTGAGGGGCCGGGTGAGCCGATGTTCATTGTGGTACATCTGAAGAGTGAACTGCGCCTTGGGGCAGAGCTTCCCTTTTAGGACTGGATCCTCATTGTTGCCAGTAATTTTTACCAGCTCCTTTCCCCGGAAATGAAACTTCGCGCTACAGCAGTTGAAACAGATGTTGCATCCACCCGCCTCAACGCGATCCGGCGCAACATCCTCCCGCGCCCTGCCGAATGGAAAAGCAGGCCCTTTCCTCTCAAATACTTTTTGGGCTTCGGCCGCATCTGTGAAGGCGGGCCGCCGCCCCAATCGACCAGGCGGATGGATAGAGCTTCCGTCTCCTCCACCATTTCCGCCTGCAACTGTTTCACTAACTCCGACACGCTCAAGATAGATCGTCTGGGGCTTTAGGAGGAAATGATCGTGGTCACGAACTGTGCGTTCCTCGTGCGCGGCTCGCTCAAGAAGGACATTCCGCTCCCCGAATTGAATCGCATGGCCTGGACAGATATCCGCGCAGGCAGGCTCCAGTCCTTCAGCACGCCGATCCGGGCACAGATCGCACTTGACGGCGTGGTGTCCTGCTGGGTCATACCCCATCGCACTGTAGGGGCAGGCGATGACACACTCCCCGCAGCCGGTGCACCGATCCTCGAAGACCTCGACCAATCCCGTCAGAGGGTCCTTCGTAATAGCCTTGGGGACTACTGGACAGGCCCGGAGACAGGCAGGGCGCTCGCAATGCTGGCAGGTCAGAGTGAGAAAATCGAGCCCGCCCTTATCATCGCCACCCAACCAAACAACTTTGTTCCGATACTCACCCGGACCAAGGCGATGCTCCTGCTTACAAGCCGCCTCGCAGCTTTTGCAGCCGAAGCAGCGCTCCAGATCGATCATGAGGGAAAGCTTGCCCAAGGTATCCTCCAGGCCCGGCGCGTGTTGCCGAGCCACTCTCACTTACCATTCGGCGAGATGCCACCAGTATATTTTTCCGCCCCCAGAGACATAGCCGGCAAAAAAAGTGACCGTGACGACGTGACCAATGAGGCCCACGACAAAGAGCGCAGCCAGCCCCATATGGAGCCACCTCCAGTAGCCCTGGGCCACTGGAACCATCCCCCGCGTCCCCAGGAGGCCACTTTCCTCCCGGACGAGTCGGGCATAGGCCCACGTCAAGCCTGGATGTACCAACCAGTGCCTCAGGGCCGGCGAAAACGTCCCCTCCTGCGCCCCTTTTGAGAGAATTTTGAGCAGGTCTTCTTTTTCCCGAATGATCGCCCCGAGACGCTCCCGCCCCACACTTGAGGCGGACACAAAGCTTTCATGCTTTTCAGCGAAGGTAGCCGATATTCGGCGGGATAGCAGAACACGCGCCCAAACTCCGAGTGCTGCCAAACCCAGCAAGACCAGTAAGAGGAGTGCCGGAGCGTAGCGCAGAAAACCCGCCGAATGAATTACCACAAGAACACTGCCTGCTGTAGCTGCCACAACATGGGCAGTGAACCAGTTCACCGGAGAACCCCACCACCCGGTTCGTTTAGCAAACACGAACAGGACCGAAACCAGAAGGAGAAGCGAACCCGCAACGGCGGCAAAGTAAAGACGCGGGCTTCCTGGAAGCCTCCAGTCCAGAGCCCGATTCGGAAGGAAAGCGAACCAGGTAACGATAACAACGGCGGATACAAAGAGGAGATAGGCAAGAATACGATCGCTGAGGTCCGGCCATTTCATAGGTTTAAGAAATCGATTTTCTTCACATTGATAATTTCAAAGTTCCGCGTACCACCCGGAAGCTGCACCTGCACCTCCTCACCAGGTTCTTTCTGCATGAGCCCACGGACGAGGGGAGCCTGGAAGGAGAGGATTCCGCTCTGGAAATCGCTCTCCTGTTCGCCGAGAATTTTATAGATGAGCTCTTCGTCCTTATCCAGATCGAACAGGGTTACCTCGGTTCCAATGGTTACTCGTTCGCCGCCGATGGGCAAATCTTCAATAAGTTCCGCCTCCTGGATTTTATCCATCAGTCGACTCGCCTCGTGCTTGAGGCCAGATTGGAGTTCCAGGGCGGCTTCCCATTCAGAATTTTCACTCAAATCTCCATAGTCCGCCGCCTTTGCGAGTTCCTGCGCCACCTCTGTCTTGAGGCGACGCTGAATCTCTTCCACCTTGTCTTTCATGCGTTCCAAGCTGTCTTTCGTTGTGTAATAGGGGGGCATCGCTCCCTCTCTCCTATTCTCCCGCACACGGTCCGAACGGAGCGCAGGAACCTTTTTTGCTCTTCGGGCGGCCCTACATCAGGGAGGTTCGCCGCGTTTGAAAATCGTAGCCCGTATTCTCAGTGAAGGCATCCATCAGCTGTCGCGTCACCGGACCTGGCACCCCCGTCTTAGGGCGAAAACCGTCAATTTCCTTAACCGGCAAGGCACAAATAGCACTCGAAGTAATAAAGTACTCTTCCGCCTGCGCCACATCGTACATCGTGAAGCTTCTCTCCTCGACTGGGATGCCCAGCCGACCAGCAAACTCGAACACTACCTTACGCGTCACCCCCTCGAGGATATTCCTCTCAGGGGGTGTCCAGAGGACACCATCCCGGACAATAAAAAAATTTGCCACTGAGTTTTCTGCAACGTTTCCATGAATATCTAACATGAGCGAAAGCGATCCGCTCGCCGCAGCGTCGAGCTCAGCGAGAATCTGGTTCATCTTGCTCGTAACCTTTGCGCGCGGCTCGACACATTCGGGCGGCGTCCGCCGTGTGGCCGTCACCGAGAGGCGGATGCCCTCACGTGCATTTTGAGCGACTTTTTCCCTGTCGGCCAACCGCCAAAATATAAGAACCGTAGCCTTAGACGCCGCTCCCGCGGCCATGGAAAGATCGTCTACCCCCCGAGTCACCCAATGGCCAACGCGGTACATGGCCCCCTCCTCAAGGCAATCTTCGTTTGCCTTGTGAGTGTCGAGTGTTACCCGCTCCATCTCTTCGGGCGTCATCCCCGGGTCGATTCGTACGTACCGGAGCGAGCGGTAGAGGCGGGCAATATGATCTCCGAGCCGATAGAGGTGACCATCGAAGCAGGGTGTGACTTCATACACCCCATCTCCCCAGAGAAATCCTCGGTCGAAGGGAGAAATGCGCGCCTGGCTCTCTTCGATGATCTCCCCGTTCAGGTAAAGAACGCGGTCATGGGTCATTTACAGGCAAACCTCAAGGTGTTCATAACAACAAAAGCGGCCGAACCCGAGTCATTCAGGAACAGCCGCACTTTCAAATCTTTCTCTATCAGCTAATACACACCCATTATACATAGATTAGCCACAGTGAGGGGAGACATTTTGCGGGGTCCCATCACCTAGCCCCACTGGAAATAGAAGGAATTCGCCCGTTTCTGTCTAGGCAGTAGCTCCTACAATTCCTTGGCATTCCCGTGGACGATCACAGGGGTGTTCTAAAAGGGCGGATGGGAGGGTAATCTTCAAAATAATCTCTCCATTTTATTACCCCCCCCAGCGCCTACCCTAAACAACACCAAAGGCAAAAATGAAACATCCCGAATAACGAGAAAAAAGCATCACACACCCGAGAGTAATTTAAGGGTTATTCATAAGCAGTATGGTCCAAAACCGCCACCCGTGAACCTCCGGGACTTATCTTTTCTTTGGATTTGACGGAACCGTCAATTAATGGATATTTGCGTGCCTTTCAGCAAAACAAGTGGCATCACCGGAGAACAGAAGACCACTTTGCTCAACACAAAAGGGTGCATTAAGTGTTTGCGCAAAATTCGAACAAGCCCACTTATGAGTTAATTGTACCTTTCTTCGCTCACCAATCTTTTGCAGCGTTGCGAACTCAATACGAAGGGCCATTGACCAACATCGCACGATATTAAACCTCATTGCCTCCCGCCCCCGCACGTCGCTCGTGAGTGAGTCGCATTGGTTTTTCGACTATTCCTCCAGATGAGTCTACCAGTTATATAACATTCGTACGCTGTGTCACCGCATAACATCGGACATGGCTCCAAATGGTTTTACGGTCAGTTATTTTTTCGCTTTCCGGGGCGCTTCCCCCACCCGCCACCGCCCGGCGTCTCGAGTGAAATTATATCTCCTGCCCGGGTTTCGAGACGCGCCTTTCCTGGAACGGAAATTCTTTTATTGCCACTGAAGACCGAGTTTCGGCCCTTCTTCCCCGGCTCCCCACCCGCGAGGGGATAGGGGACCATCTTCCTCCGCTCAGTCATGAACGAGACTGTTGCATCCGCCATCAGCTCAATCTCACGAACGATTCCGTCCCCTCCACGGTGGAGGCCGCGACCACCGCTACCGTGTCGCACCCCGTAGCGTCGCACCCGGTAGGGATAAGCATGCTCGAGAGCTTCGACAGGCGTATTCATGGTATTGGTCAGATGGGTGTGGATGGCGTCCTCGCCGGGGCCCGCCGGGCCGCCCCCCATCCCACCCCCGGTCGTCTCATAGTAGGCGAAGGGCTTACCCTGCCTCGCGCCCGGCCGGGGGTCGATTCCGCCGATGGATAGATTGTTCATTGTGCCGCATGATGCCGCAGGGATCAGTTCGGGACACGCCTTCGACAGTGCCCCCAAGACCACGTCCACCATACGCTGACTAGTTTCGACGTTTCCTCCTGCCACCGCCGCCGGAAAACAACTATTTACCACGGTGCCACTGGGCGCGATCACCTCGATCGGGTCCATACACCCCGAGTTGTTCGGAATGTTGTAGGGAACCAAGCACCGTATCGCGTAGTAGGCGGCTGTTCGGGCAATGCTCTCGACAGCGTTTACGCTGCCACGTGTTTGGGGTGCCGATCCGGTGAAATCCACTTGTAGCCACTCTCTTTTTACCGTCACCACAACCCGGATGGGCACGGGCCCACCCCCGAAACCATCGTCCTCCATCGCGTCCTCGAAACAGTAAATGCCATTCGGGATGCTCCGGATAGCGGCACGGGTCATCCGCTCTGCATAGGCCTGAAGCTCCCGGGTGTAGCGGAGGGTCTGCGAGAGGCCTTGGCTTCTAGTAATTTCGAGTAGCCGCCGTTCCCCCACTCGATTAGCGGCAATTTGGGCAGCAATGTCTCCCTCTCGCTCCTCAGGGGTGCGCACATTGGCAAGAATCAGGGAAAGAACATCGCCCTCCATCTCCCCTCCCCGCACGAGACGCACGGGTGGAATGACAACACCGTCCTGAAAAATCTCGGTCGTAATACTCATAGAGCCGGGGGCGATACCACCCACGTCGGAATGGTGTGCGCGGTTGGCCACGTAATAGACAAGTCGGCTCTTTCCCCTCGCGCCCTTTGCATAAACTGGCGAGATCATTGTGATGTCGGGCAGATGGTTCCCACCGTGAAAAGGATCGTTCAGCACAACGACATCACCTGGACCCAGATCCATAGTATCGATAACGTACTCAACCGACATGGGCATCGAGCCCAGATGGGCCGGCAGATGGGCTGCCTGGGCGGCCATTTTTCCTTTATCGTCAAAGATGGCACAGGAATAATCCCGTCGCTCTTTGATATTGGGCGAAAATGAAGACAAGCAGAGCGCGACACCCATCTCTTCCGAGGCAGCAAAAAACAAGTTTCGGAACACTTCGAGCAGGACTGGATCGTAGCCTAGAGCTCGCTTCACCTGCGCCTCCTACCGTCCTGCACATCGAGCACTAAGTTTCCCCACTCATCCACCCGGCAAACTGCTCCAGGAGGCAACACGGTCGTCGCACTGAACTCAGTCATGACCGCCGGTCCTCGGAGGCAGTCCCCCGCTCGCAGAAGTCCACGCTCATAGACACGACCTCCCGTTTTTTTTCCCTCGAAAATCATTTCGCGCCTCCCGACAAGAGCTTTTGAGGCATCTCCACCGCCGCCGGACGCACGGCCCGCTTTGGGTTTTTGGACCCGTCCTGACGCCCGAAGCCTAAGCGTGACAATTTCAGATAGTCGCTTAGGGTTTGAAATGCCGAAGCGATCCTGGTGGGCTAAATCAAAGGCCGCGCGAAGCCGCGCGGGCAGGTATTCTTTCACTCCCCGTGGAAGTGGAATAGTAAGTTCATAGGATTGTCCCAGATACCTCATGTCCGCGAAACGATTGACTCGTGTTCTTGGAAAACCCTCTGCCCGCATCTCCCGCTCCGCCTCGGCGCCCATCACCCGAAAATAGCGAGCGAGCACCTTCTCGTCCACCGATTCGACGGGGAGAAGAACCGTCCGGGAATAATCCTTAACCACATCCGCCGTCAGCATCCCCCTGGCCGACAAAATTCCAGGGTCCGTGGGAATGATTACAGTAGGGACGTCCAAAATCCGTGCCAGAGAGCAGGCATGCATCCCCCCGGCCCCGCCAAAGGATACGAGCACAAAATCCCGGGGGTCATGGCCCCGCTCAACCGATATGAGGCGAATGGCCCCGGCCATATGCTGATCCGCAATTCGGATTATCCCTTCGGCAAGCCCGGCCGGAGTGAGACTGAGCGAGGCGGCCAATTTCGAAATTCCCTGTCCCGCGGCCCTCAAATCGAGGCGCATCCGCCCGCCGAGGAATCGAGCCGGATCGAGCCGACCCAAGAAAAGATTCGCATCGGTGACGGTGACCTCACCTCCTTTGCCGTAACAAATGGGCCCGGGGTCAGCCCCGGCGCTCTCGGGCCCCACCGCAAGAGCCCCGCCAGGATCTCGCCGGGCGATCGAACCGCCACCCGCCCCGACCGTATGGATATCAATCACCGGAACCCGAATAGGACATCCGGCCACCTCGGTCTCGGAGGTGAATCCGATTCCCGCCCGGAGGAGGGAGACATCCGTACTCGTACCCCCCATGTCAAAGGATATGGCGTTTTCATACCCCGCGAAATGCACCGCCTGGAATCCTCCCACGACGCCCCCCGCCGGGCCCGAGAGGATGGTTCGCACCGCCTCGCGCGAAGCCGTCCCTGCCGAGATGACCCCACCGTTGCTCTGCATTACACGAAGGCGTCCAGGGCCTATATTTCCCTCGAGATCGCCCAGATAGTGGCTCATGAGGGGCGAGACATAGGCATTTACGCAGGTAGTGCTCATCCGCTCATACTCGC
>Ga0315336_1001483_pt1 | contig 45077 bp, 50 predicted proteins | sample ASW5metaG_FD_204512 | JGI IMG/M metagenome (GOLD analysis project Ga0315336, IMG submission 204512) | Ammonia-oxidizing marine archaeal communities from Monterey Bay, California, United States - ASW #5 | ecosystem: Environmental > Aquatic > Marine > Intertidal zone | place: USA: California... | reverse complement strand
TCCCCGATGGGGGTGGCCGCTCTTCTATACTTTGGCAATTTCGGCCCGGGGAGCCCACGGACGGTATGCTGAGTTCAGGCCGGCTGAGAATCCCCTGCGGACCTCCGCCTCAACGCTTCGACAGCGAGCGGAAACGTCACCAGTGCCATGGCAGCCGCCGCCATGGTGCCCAAGATCACCGCGAATCCGAAGCGGCGCGTGGGCGGGAACGTCGACAATCCGAAGATCCCGAATCCGACGCATATGAGGAGCGTGGCGGCGAGCACCGGCCCCATGACCTGGGCCCGGGCCTGGGACCAGCTCTCCAAGGCAGCCAGGCCATTGTTGCGGAGGTGCCGGACCCGCACGACCAGATGAATCATCGAGTCGACGCCCATGGCCAGCGCCACGTTGGCAGCCGGCGACGTGATGATATCCACCGTCACGCCCAGATGGCCAAAAGTTCCCAGGACGACGAGCGGGACCCCGGCGAGACAAGCCACCATGATCGCAGCCACTCTCGTGGAACGAGAAACGACCACGGCCACACCCACGAACAGGAGCAAGAGCCCGCCGAGGCCGATCCGTAGACTCGACGCGATCAAACGACCGAGTTGCGCCTGGAGATCGTAGAGCCCCCCCATCTGTACCGGCTCAAGGCCCGCGTCGCCCGCATATCCTTCGAGTCGATCCATGACTTCGTACCGAGAGGGCTCCTGTACCGATTCCTTCATTCGGAGGAAGAAGAGTCCCTCGTCCCGTTCCCGCGTCACGAAGCTCAGGGCGATCTCATCCAACCGCGGAGACTCGGCGATATCCAAGAGTGCGCTCAAGCTCAAGAAGTTCGCTAGTGGAAGCGTCCTCGCATGCCCCAGAAGTACGGGCGGTGACAAGACCACACCCACTGCCGAATCGGCCTCCAGCGCGTCCTGGAAGACCCACATGCGTTCATAGACCTCGTTCTCATCAAGACGTGCGCCTGATGCGTCCCGAATCGCGATGTTGAGCGTGCTGCTCCCTCCGTCCCGATCGATGCGCTCGAGCCCATCGCGGAGCTCGGAGCCCTCCGCGAAGTACGTCAGAAGCCCCGGGTCGGTATCGAGCTTCGGAAGACCAAGCCCAAGAAGGAGCACCACGAACGCGATGACGGCCACCACGCGCGTCGGATGGGGTGACATCGGTGACCCCGCCGCGAACGGCCGCTCGGCGGCACCTGCAACGCGCTCTGCTCCGCGGCCCAAGAACGTGGGATAGATCGTATACGCGACGGCGAGAGCGGTGGCCGCGCCGACAGCACCGGCGATCCCCAACTCCCTCAAAGGCCGAGCCGTTGCCACCAACAGGCTCAGGAATCCCACGAGCGTCGTGGCCATGGACCAGAAAGAGGCTTCAAGCGTCAGTGACACGGCCCAGGCCACTCGCTGATCCGGCGCCAGTGAAAGGGTCCCCGCCCGCCGCCAGTTCGCCGTCATAAAGACGATGTGTGAGAGCGTCAGCACAAAGACGATCGTGATGAGGTTGGCGGTCAGCAAGCCGATCTCAATGCCCATCGCACGCGTAAGGAGCAGAGTGGCCACGCATGCAATGATGCAGGTCGTCAATGCACCCGCGGCGATCCCTAGGTTTCTGTAGATCAACGCAGTGAGTAGACCGTACAAGAGGAGCGAAACTGCACTGAAAACCACGAGATCACGGAACAGGTTTCGGCGAATCTGCTCGACAATAACGGGCACGCCGGACATGACCACGTCCAAGCTGGGCACACGGAGTCGCTCGACCACGACCTCCAATCGAGGAAGCAGAAGTGAGGGGTCCGTCTCGTCCACACTCAGAATGAGGTTGGTAGCCGCCTCGTTCGGCGTCAGAAGGATTCGGCTGAAGAGGGGACTCCCCACAGGTTCATCGGTCGTGAGCGAGCGCACTCCCGTCACACCCTCCACCTCTGAGAACGCCTCCGTGAGCTCGCCGATCCGCTCACGGTATGCTTCGGGGTCCCCCGCCCTGTCCTCCGCGCGCACGACCACCTGGGCCCGCCCCGGATACCGTTGGTCCAACTCCAAAGACACTTGGAGTTGGGGGTCGTTTTCCGAGAAGAAGAAGTCACTTTCTACCCTCGGAGACAGATCGACCCAAACCCCCACGGCCCCGAGTCCCACAGCCGCGACGACCAGCGAGAGCCAGTGAGCCCTTGGATGAGTCCACGCCGGACGGAACATCAAAGCCTCCCTGTGGTCGAAGAAGCTAGAGTGGAAGAAACCAAAGAAGACTCGAAGAGAATTCGAAGGAAGGTCCCAAGAGGGAAGACCGCAAGATAGAAAAGGGAGCGATCACGTGAGATCCAAGTACGTCATTTTCGTCTTCTGTTTGATGTGCTCACTGGCTACGGGCCCCGCGCGTGCCCAGGAGACGAGTGTAGAAGCGGCCGTGTCGGCGACCCTGGCGGCCTTGGTCACGAACGAATTCAATACCTTCGCCAACTTCTTCCACGACGACGCTCGTGGCTTCTTCGTCGACGGTTCCAGAATGATCGAAGGGCTCAGCGCATTGGCCTTTCGGGCTGCGTACCTCGCCGGTCTCCGAACAAACGTCGCGATGCGTGACCTCAACGTGAGGGTCTACGGTAACACCGCAGTGTCCGGCGCGCTTTTCGGAGGATCGGTCACGCTCCCCGGAGGCGCGGTGAGGGAGGGCACCTGGAGATACTCGGACACACGGGTCCTGGAGGAGGGGACATGGAAGATCATCCAGTATCACATTTCCCAGCTTTAGGAGTGAGCAGCGGATGAGAGCCTCGGACCGATCATCGGGCCGTGCCGGTGCGCATCATGATCCACCGGGCTATACTATGCTCCGATGTGGGTTCCGGTCTTACAAAGATTCCCGTTTTACAAAGAAAGGAGGATTCGAATGCGGCCATCCACGATGGCATTCGTTTTCGCCCTGGCCCTGGGCTTAGTCGTTTTCGTTCAGCCGGCCGCCGCTCAAGCCGATGCCCCTGAGATCATCGCAGTGGGAGAGATGGCTCCTGACTTCACAGTCACGGGCGCAACACGCTACGGAGTCCTCCAGGACCCGGTCCGGCTGTCGGATTTACGGGGAGAGGTGGTGGTATTGGCATTCTTCTTCAGAGCGCGAACGCGTGGCTGAACAATTCAAATGGAAGCGTACCGTGATCAGTACGCAAGCATTTTCAGAGGCGGACGCGGCGTAACCGTCCTCGCTGTCAGCAACGACTCTGCCGAGGAGCTGGCCTCATGGGCAGCGGACTCGGACTTCCCGGTTCTGTTCGGTAGTGACGACGACAACAGCGCCGCGGTGGCGTTCGGTGTCGGCACGCGCGGCAACGGAATGCCCCAAAGTCGAGCGGTGGTGGTGGTCGATCCGGAGGGGCGGGTCGCCTGGGCCACTCCTGTGTTCCGTGAAATCGATCCGACGGCATACGAGGAGGTCGCCGCCGCCGTGGCCGCGGTCGCGCCGCCGCTGGACGAAGCGGACCAGGACTAGGCGCAAGCTGCGAATACCACAGAGACAAGTCCAAAGAAAGAGAGCCCGGCCGAACTCGGCCGGGCTCTCTTTGCTCCGGGGTGACGAAAAGAGAACGAACTAATCGCTGGTCGCGAGCCCCATCAAAACCGCTGCCTCAATGTCTTGGTCGGCTCCGGACCCCGTATAGACGACCGTGCCCTCCGCATCCAGCACAACGATGTAGGACGTCCCGGGAGCTAAGAAGGCACGCACGGCTCTGCCTCCCTCGTCCCAAAGTACGGGGAACCCCATCGGCTCATTCTCCAGGTGCCTCAGGACCGAGCGCTGGGACTGGGCAACCGCAACGGCGATCGCGACGAACCCGACCCTATCGCCGTAACGCGCGTGCACGTCCTCCATCTGCGGGTACAAAACCTCACAGAGTTCGCACCAGCGCGCCCAAAACTCGATGAGCACCGGGCGCTCTCCGACATACTGTGTGAGGCTGACCTTGTTACCCCCCATGTCCTCGATTTCCACCAACTCAGGTCGCTCACCCAACGCGATCCCCAATTCGCCACGCGCCTGCGCTGCAACGGGAGCGAGGGCACCCGAAAGAAGTACGGCCGCACTCACGAGATGCGCGACGCTCTTGGGGCCATGCCAGTTACGAAATCGGTCGTCAGTTTTCACAATACCATCCCCACCTGTACGAAGTAATATTGAGCCATCAATAGCATAATCACTGCGGCACCCTTTTTGATCCACACCATCCATCGGCCCGCGGCGGGCAAGGCCGCACCAAAGCCGGAAAAGAGCCCCACAGCAACGAGTAACGCGGTCATCCCAAAGGAAAAGACGAATAAGTAAACGAACCCCATCACGCCAGCTTGGGTCGCGGCCACCCATGTGAGTACTACGGCAAACGCCGGAGCGCCGCAGGGGGCCGCGACGACGCCGGACGCGGCTCCGAGCGCAAAGACCGACGGATAAGACCCGCCCTTCCCGGTTCCGGCCCACTGCATGAGGCGTTGCGGGACGCGCACCGGAATAACGTCGAGCATCGCCAATCCGAACACCAGAAGTAGATTGCCGATCGCCAACCGTGTCCATGGGCTCGCGCTGACCGTGCCGAACAGACTCCCGGTCAGGCCCGCCACTAGCCCAAGCGTTGCGTAGAGCAACGCCAGCCCGAGAGCATACGTGAACGTCAGCCCGACCACCCTGGACCGAGGAGCGCCTTGCTCAGCCGACCCCGCGAGCACCGAAGCCGTAATCGGGATCATCGGATAGACGCACGGAGTCAAGCTCGTCACCAAACCCGCCCCGAACAGCGTCACGAGAGCGAGCAGCGGGTTCTGGGCGAGGACTTCGGACAGGCCTGTACCCCCGAACATCTGGGTGAGCATGGCAGCATATTAGTCGACGAATGTAGAATTTCAAAGCGCACCCGAACGTATCCGATCGCCCCGGACCTTCAAGACGTCACCGTTCAATCGGTCGCTTTCCAACGAGGAATACACGACGGACGGGTGCGGGTCCGAGCATCCTTGTGCGGTTGGGATCCGATGCGAACCGTCGGAGCCTCGTGCGCTTCGAAGGGGGTTACGCCGTCTTGACCGTCGTCGAAATCACGGAAGAGTCGTTCCGTGGGACTTGGTCGAGCGGAGCGCGAGGCCCCGACTCGGATGGCTTCTTCTGTGCGACGGTGAGCCGTTGATGGTTCGCCGACTCCAGCGGGAAACCCTTTGCGTGGTCCGCCCGTATGGAATGGAGCGTGAACACGATGACTCGCCCGGGAGGCGTTTGCCTAGGAGGCCCCTGCCTACATGATGACGATTATCCGAAGGGTCGTTCGGGTGGTGCTGAGCTGGATCCTCAAAAAGATTTAGCGGTTCTGCTCCGAATTTCTGACTAGGACACGAGTCCCGCTCATTCCCCGACGAGATTGACGACCACCCTGCGCTTGCGGGGATGGGTGTCGAGATCGACGAGGACCACCTGCTGCCAGGTTCCGAGCGGGAGGGCCCCATCGACGATGGGGAGAGCGAGCGAGGGGCCGATCAGGCTCGCACGGACATGGCTGTGCCCGTTGTCGTCGTGCCACATCTTCTCATGCTCGTACGTACCGGACCGAGGAGCAATGCGCTCGAGGGCGGCAGCGATATCGTGACCCACCAGGCCCGGTTCGAACTCCACGGTGGTGAGCGCCGCTGTCGACCCGACGACCATCGCAGTGAGTTGTCCCACACCGATCCCACTCTCAGACACGAGGCTTTGCAGGTCAGCCGTCAGATCCAAAATGTGGTCGTCGCCATCCGTGCGGCGTTCCAGCGTGTGCGTGAGTACCGTCATGCAGTGGTTGGTTTCCGGCCGCCAGTTAGTTTCCGGACGCTAGCGGACCTCCGCCTGATACCCGGCCGCCTCGACAGCCGTGATCAGATCGGCGTCGACGACTTGGTCCGACAGCGTCACTTCGGCCTCGTGGTTCCCCAGTGAGACGTCCGCTTCTGACACGCCCTCTACTCCCTCCAGGGCCGACTTCACGTGGCTAACGCAGTGCCCGCAGGACATCCCTGTTATTTCGAGTTTCTTGTTCATGGCTCCTCGCTCCGCGTCGTTTCCCCCGTCCGACGATGACGGCTAAAGTAGTACGCTCGAAGACGGATACCCACCCCTCCCACGCGGGATCACTCTCGAGGTCACGCAAGAGGTCGTGCCAATGAATTCCCCCCTTGCCCTCGTTCTGGCGGCCGCGGGCGGACTCTGCCTCCTCGTTGGTGGATGGTATGTGACGGCCGCCATCCGAGATCCGGGGTCGGCGCAGAGCCCGGCCCTTGGCGTCTTCGGAGCCGCGTGCCTCGTCATCGCCTCTCAAGAGTATGCCGCGCTCGGTGTCTATAAGGCGGTCGACATCGACACCTACGTCGAAGCCGTACGCCTGCATACCGTGTTCGCGCTCACGGCACCCGTCGCGGTCGGATGGTTTATCGCACTCTACACCGATATGGCGATCCGTTGGCCCTTGTGGATCTTCACCGGCATCACCGCGGCCGTGATGGTCTTGCATCTGGCTTCCCCCGCCACGATGCACTTCAGCGACGTACTCGAGGTGAGTGGGGTCGTGCTTCCATGGGGAGAACGGCTCGCCCAGGCGGTCGCGATTCCCTCCAGTTGGCGACCGCTAGCGGACTATCTGATCGCCCTGTTCTGCGGCCTGTCTGCCTATGCCCTTTGGTTGGACCCGGGGCGAAGCGGGAGCCAGTCGATCAAGCCGCTCGAAGCCGGACTCGCCGTTCTCATCGCCACCATCACGATAGAACTCCTCGATCCACGAAGGGTGTCGGCTCTGCCGGTGGACGAGTTCGGGTTTCTGGCGTTCGTGATCGTGGTGGGACTTGGGCTGCGCCACAGCCCGTCGTCGGTGACCGTCTCTGGCGGTGACGGGACCGGTGATGCTACGAACTCAGAATCCACTAGCCGACCAACCCGGCCAGCGTCAAGCTGAGTATCAGCCCCAAAGGCTGCAGGATGTAAAGCTTCGTGCGAGCGGAGAAGGATTTCGCTTCTACAGAATGGGGGGTCGGTGGCCTTCCATCTGTCCGGAGGTCCCTGAACGCGCGTAGGGCTTCTCCCCACCAGAGAAGGCTGTTGAAGAAGTACAGTGGACCGCCATCGTGCTCGCGGACGGGTACCCAGGATGCGACGGTCCGCCGCCGTTAGGAGGAGACCGGGCCTTCGCGATCGGCCATCCAATTCGCCCCGGCGATCGTGATGGCCGCGGCCCCCAGCCCGTAGAAGACGCCTAGGAGCACGTCGATCAAATAATGGTGGTTCAGGTAGACCGCCGCGAAACCCACGAGGCTAGAGAACACGATCGTGAAGGCACGGACTTTCTTGAGCCTCATCGCAAAGACCACGGACATGACGGGGTAGGAAATGTGGAGGGAGGGAATGGCGCCGAACGGGTTGGATCCCGCATCGTACATTCCCGTGAAAAAGCTGGTCCCGAACAACGCGTCGAAGCGGAGCGTCCGAGCCGGGTTCATGGGTACATCGAGAAGGATGGTGTCCAGCCCGTACGCCTCCACATACCAAGGAGGGGCAGCCGGATAGAGAAACCACGTCGCGAACCCCAGAACGTTGACGACTAGAAATGACCATGCGGGGGCGCGCCCCGACCACAGCCTTCGGGAAGATGTCAACTTGGAGTCGGAGCCGAGGTGGATCCGGCGCGTGAAATACGCCGCAAGTAAGACGAAAACGCCGATAAAGGTCAGATAGGCCCCCCCCGCGATGAAATCCAGAACAGGGTGGAGATGGAGACCGAACCACTCGTTTAGCGTCAGGGTGCCATTCGGCGAGGGGACCCCGAACAACCCTTTTTCAAGCATGTACGGCTCAGCGATGTGCGGAATGCCGCGCACGGTGTTGCCCCAGTACCGTTGGCTGTCGTAGAGAACCCCGGTAAGGATGAACGGCAGAACGAAGTCGAGAGGCCGTGCTCCCAGGGGCCGGAACGGCTGCTTGATCTGACTGAGGACGACGATCGCCACACCATACAGCAGGGGGTTGGTCGGGATCTCGCCGGCAAACGCTGCGAGAAGGCACCAATAGAATCCCACTCCCAACACGGTTAGCGCCCAGGAGGTTCGTATTCCGAGCTTCAAGTGATGCGAGTCCTATTGGGCGAGAGCTTCACGAGGAGGAGCGGGGTGAATACTGCCCCCTGACGTGTCCGCCAACAAGAGACGGATACCGCCGAGCTTCCGGTGGACGGCACTTTAAGTGTTGGGCGCCGTATCCCTCTATTGAGCACCGTATCCCCCTCTCGTACACGCACCCGTACAGTCGGGCGGTTTGATCCTTGGAAACGCAGATCACCACATATTATCTGGAGCTTCGGAGCGTAGAGGAGCTCAAACCGTCTGGATCGGACGTGCCGGAACTCGAGATCCGGGAAGCCAGAATCGCGAGTCCGCACCTGGGCCGATTTCTCTATACGGCCGTAGGACGGGCCTGGGGCTGGACCGACCGGCTGAGCTGGTCGTACTCCAGGTGGTTGGCTCACCTCGAACGGCCGGAGATCGAGGTATGGATCGCCTATCTGGACGGAGTGATCGCAGGCTACGTCGAACTCGAGCGGCAGCCCGAAGAAACCGTTGAGATCGCCTACTTCGGCTTGCTCGGCCAGTTCATCGGAATGGGGATCGGCGGGCTTCTCCTGTCCGATACGGTCCAGCGGGCGTTTCGCACAGGGGCACGACGGGTTTGGCTACACACGTGCTCGCTCGACAGCCCTCGAGCGATCGAAAACTACCGGGCTCGCGGCTTCAAGCTCTGCGACGAGGAAACCAGCCTCAAGAGCATCCCACCCACACCACCGGGGGAGGTCGGCTGGTAGGAACAGCGCCCAATCAGATCAGGCGGGGCTGGGCCAAGGGTCGGTCTTCGGGCGGACGCCCGGGCGTGAGGGTGCTTCGAGCTTGGCCATGCGCTCCATGAACGCCCGTTCTTCACTGGTAAGGGTACCTATGCCAGCGCCGTCGATCTGGCGTAAGAGGCGCTCCACGTATTCGCGATTCACTTCGTGAAGACGCTTGAGCTCGATCCCGCGCCACCACTCTTCGTCCTCTTGGTTGTGAACCGCTTTCGACGCGTAAAAAGAGTTCGGGCGTTCGACGATCCCGCGCTCTGCGATGACGCGCTTCTTGCGCTCGATCCACCACGCACGAATCGAGACAAATCCAATTACAAAGGCCAGGGCTACGACCAACAACCAAGAAAGCATGGCATTCCCATCCGTGTGGCGCCTACCAACCCGTCAGTCTAGTGTTGGACCCCTGCCCTAGTCCAGAGGTTGCACCGGGTACCCGCCCTCTCATGTACGGGAACGTGCTCCCCCGTGGTTCACGACCGAGAAAGTAACAGGACACACCTCAACCCTTCCAAGAATCGTTATCAGGAGGGCTCGCCTTCTGGCGCATCGTCGCTTATTATGAGTAGCTGGGCGGATAGGGCCGCCCGTCAGGTCTTCCCCCGAATGATATTCGAAGGAGGTAAGGCTCCATGAGCGACGTCGAGATCCTCGGCACTCCGGAGCGTACGGTTTCGCGAAGAAAGTTCATCATGGGCGTCATCGCAGCGGGTGCGACGACTTCTTCGGTGGGCTATCTCTTCAAAGGACCACAGCCCCTGCTAGGGGCTCTAGCGGTTCAGGGGTCGGTCGAGCGACTCATTACACTGAACGTCAACGGCCAACAACGGCGCGTGGACGTACTGAACCAAGAGACGCTCGCTTTCACGCTACGCTATAAGGTGGGGCTTACCGGCACCAAGCTGGGCTGCGACCGTGCGGAGTGTGGTGCGTGCACCGTGCTCATCGACGGAGTGCCCAGCTACGCCTGCTCAGTACTGACGCACAGCGTTCGTACCAAGCAGATCACGACCATCGAGGGCCTCGAGGAGACGGATGGCACGCTGCATCCGGTACAACAGGCTGTCCTCGACGAGGGCGGCTTCCAGTGCGCCTTCTGTGCCCCGGGATTCATCATGAGCATGGTGGCGATGGTCGAGGCCAACCCGAACCCGACGCGTGAAGAAGCCGCTCAAGCACTCTCCGGCAACCTCTGCCGGTGCGCTGACTACGACAAGATCCTGACTTCCGCCATGCGTGCCGCCGAGTATTCGCGGCAGCAAGCATAAAGAGGGCAAACCATGGCTTTGATTGGACAAAACATCTCCCCACCCGATCTCCATGCGAAGATCACGGGACGAGCGAAGTACGCGGAGGACTTCAAGGCGGACGGCATGGTGTTCGCGAAGTTGCTGGCGAGCCCAATGCCGCATTGCCGCGTCACGCGCATCGACGCGAGTGCCGCTCTCGCTTTGGATGGTGTGGTGGGAATCCTCACGGCTGATGAGGTGCCTCAGTCCGAAGTCGGCGAGCAGTGCCTCACGAACCACCCGCACTACGAGGGAGAGGCCATCCTCGCGATAGCGGCGGTCGATGAGACGACGGCGGCGGACGCGATCGAGTTGGTCAGGGTCGACTTCGAGCCGTTGCCCTTCGTGCTGAGCCCGTTGGACAGCATGCGGCCCGGCAGCCCGAATGCGCGACTCGAAGGAAACACGAGGACTGGGCGAGAAATCACGACGCTTAAGTGGACGGAGGAAGACTTCGCCAACGCCCCGGAAGGCAGTATGCCGATGCCCGACGGTGAGGGAAAGGCGAACACCGAATGGATGGTCGGGGACATTGAGGCGGGCTTCGCCGAAGCGGACCTGATTCTTGACGAGACCATCGTTCACCAGTCGCTCACGCATCACCCGATGGAGCCCCGCTCGGCCATGGCGTACTGGCAGAACGGGAAGCTCTACATCCATACCTCCACGCAAAGTCTGGTAAGGACCCGGCAAGCAATCGCCGCCCAGCTCGAACTGGACATCGAAGACGTGGTTATGATCGGCGAGTACTGCGGCGGCGGATTCGGAAGCAAGATCTCCGGCAGCATCATCCAGCAGGTGCCTGCCCTGTTCTCTCGCAAGCTCAACCGTCCGGTCATGCTCCGGATCACCCGCGCCGAGGAAACCTATCTCGGGCGTGCGCGGCCCGGCATGCAGGCCCGGGTTCGTATCGGCTTCCGGGCCGACGGGCGGATCACCGCGATCGACCTGTTCGCCTTAGGGGACGGTGGCCCGTTCGCCGGGGGCGACCAGAACGGGGGGGCCAATACCGCTTCACTCACATATACGCCTCCCAACATGCGATTCCGCGGCGTGGGCGTGTTTACGAACACGCCGCCCAAGGCGGCCCAGCGGGGCCCCGGCGGCGCCCAGATCGTCGGGATGCTCGAGCCGCTGATGGACAAGGCGGCCAGAGAGCTCGGTGTCGATCGTCTGGCGCTTCGCCGGCTCAACGCTCCGGAGGCCGACGTTCAATACGGACCTCGGGGATCCACACTCACTAGTGTTTTCGTCAAGGAAGCGATCGACAAGGGGCGCGAGCTCTTCGGATGGGAAGAGAGAATAGCCCGCAGTGGACAGTTGAACGGCACGAAGAGGACCGGAATCGGCGTGGGAGTCAGCCCGTTTGCGGCGGGAAGCCGCGGATACGACGGCCTCCTCGTGATCCGGCCCGACGGCATAGTCCAGATCCAGCAGGGCCTCGGAAACCTGGGTACGCATTCGACCTCCGATACCGCTCGCGCGGCGGCGGACGTGCTGGGCGTTGAGTGGGATCAGGTCGAGGTCGTCTGGGGCGACTCAAGTCGCCACTTGCCTTGGAGTGCCGTCCAGGCCGGTAGCCAAACGACCCATGCCCACACGAGGGCGAACCACGCGGCCGGTTTGGACGCCAAGCAGAAGCTACAGGAGATTGCCGCAAGGGATCTCGGTGGCCAACCTGAGGACTATGACACGTCCGGCGGACGCGTTTATCGCCGCACCAATCCGTCACAGGGAATGACGCTCGCTCGTGCTGCGACCCGGGCGATTGAGCTCGGTGGACGTTACAGTGGCGAGGAGTTCAACGACGACCTCAACGACATGACCAAGGCGTCCGTTACGGCGTTGGCCGGCCAGGGCCTCGTGGCGGCGGCAAGGGACAACTTCGGCGGCGAGGGAGGACTCCAATCGTGGGTGGTCGGCTTCGCCGAGGTGGAGCTTGATATCGAGACGGGCAAAGTTGATATCGTGCACTACACCGCGGTCACGGACTGCGGTGTGGTAGTCCACCCGAGGAGCCTAGGCGGTCAGATCTTCGGCGGCTCCATTCAGGGAATGGGGATCGCGATGAGTCAAAAATGGGTCTTCGACCCTGTGTGGGGTGTGTCGTTCGCGAAGCGCCTCTACACGGCTAGACCGCCGGGAATCCTCGACGTTCCGATCGACGTGCAGTGGGCGGCTGTGGAGCTCCCGGATCCGCAGACTCCGGTCGGCGCCAAAGGGATCGGAGAGCCCTGCGTGGGAGCCGGTTCAGCGTCCCTTGCATCGGCGATCAGTGATGCCTTGGAAGGAGCGTGCCTATGCCGGACGCCGCTGACGCCGGACATCCTGCTTGCAGAAATTGAGGGCCGTGCACCAGCGTACGGCCCCCTCGACTTTCACGTCTAAAGGGAGATAGCGAAGATGGCGATCATCAGAGATATGATCCCGGCGTTCGAACTCTTCCAGCCGACGAGCGCCGACGATGCGATCGAACTGTTGATTCGATACGGTGAGGATGGTTGGGTGCTGGGTGGGGGGATGGACAGCTTCGATTGGTGGAAGGAGCGGATCAAGCGGCCCGCGGCCGTGGTCGACCTCGCCAACGTGGATGAGCTCAAGGGCGTGCGTGTCACCGCCGATGGAGTGGAAATCGGTGCGATGACTACGCTCACCGAAGTGGCCACGCACCCTGAGTTGTTGGCGAATTACAGTGTTCTCACGGACGCTGCCGCCCAGATCGCGACACCCCAGATTCGCAACCGGGGTACGATCGCGGGCAACCTTTCCCAGGACACGCGTTGCTGGTACTACCGCGGCGGGTGGCCCTGCTACCGGGCCGGTGGCAACACTTGCTATGCCTCAGCGCCGACGGCGATGAACCGAGAGCATGCGATCTTGGGCACGAACCGTTGTGTGGCGGTCAGTGCCTCGGACGCGGCGCCGGCGCTCATCGCGCTCGATGCGCAGTTCGTGATTCAGGGACGGGGTGAGCGTGTCGTCGATGCCGAGGACTTCTTCATGCCGCCCAGCAAAGACATCGAGCGCATGACGGTGTTGAATCCCGGTGAGCTTCTGACTGCGATCCGCATTCCGTCCACATGGGCGGGCGCCACCTTCTACTATGAGAAAGTCGAAGACCGGAAGGCGTGGGACTTTGCCCTCATGACGGTGGCAGCCGCAATGCGCGTTAGCGGTGGCGTTGTCCAAGACGTACGCCTGGCGGCCAACGGTGCCGCTCCGGTCCCACTTCGGCTCGAAGCTTCGGAAAGGGTCGTCCGTGGTCAAGCCCGTTCCGACCAATTGGGGATTCAGGCCGGTGAGGTCGCGGTTCGTGACGCGCAGCCACTCAGGCACAACGATTACAAGATCCCCCTGATGCGGAACCTGGTCCGTCGGGCCGTCCGCGGGACGGGGGCCTAGCGTGGAACTCTGGAGACGCGCAGCCAACCCGTGGGGCCAAGAGGTTCTCATTGGAGTTTCCTGGGACCTCATGTGGGTTGCAGTAATCGGGGGCTTGGCGTTCGTCGCCGCCCATGCCGTGTGGGTGAAGTGGATCCTGCCCGCCGCGTCGACGGATACGGGTGGAGGGTCCGGTATCGCCGGGCTCCCTGCTCAGATACTTCGGCATGCTCTGTCGGAACGCGTGTTCCACTGGGGCATGTCGTTGGCGATGCTCGTGCTCCTGGTCACGGCGTTCGCGCCGGTCATGGGGATTCAGTTCGCGTGGGTCACGATCCATTGGGTCGCCGGCGTAATCCTCACGTTGATGATCGTCTACCACATCATTCATGCCACTTTCTGGCAGGATTTCTGGGCGATGTGGGTGCGCGGATCCGACATCAAGGCAGGGATGGCTGAGTTGAGCCATATGTTGGGTAGGAACGGGACGGACGTGCCCAAAGCCCCGAAGTATCCGATCGATCATAAGCTCTTCCACCACGGTGCCGCCGTGTCGAGTCTGGCGGCCATCGTCACGGGCGTCTTGATGATGCTCCGCCTCGAAACACCTTTCTGGACGGCAAACCCATATATATTCGCCGACAGTTCCTGGGGCGTGGTGTACGTGGTTCACGGGGTCGCGGGTGTGGCGCTCATCGCTCTGGTCATTTCGCACATCTACTTCGCGATACGGCCGGACAAGTGGTGGATCACGAAGTCCATGATTTATGGATTCATAGGGCCGGAGAAATACGTGGAGAACTTCGATCCGAGCCTTTGGCCGATCGAGGGAGCCGCGCCTCAGGAAGAGGAGCTCGTGCCAGCAGGCGTGGGCGCTTCATTCGGTGGGGACGATGCTGTAGCCAGTGTGGGTGGTGATGTCGCCATCGACGAGGACGATGCTGTAGCCAGTGTAGGTGGTGATGTCGCCATCGCCGAGAGCGGTGACGCGGCTGGTGTGGGTGGTGATGTCGCCATCGACGAGGGCGGTGACGCGGCTGGTGGTGGTGGAGATGCTGGAGAGTCCTCCGACGACTCCACCGAGGACCGGTCGTCAGAGTTCGGAGGTCAGAGCTGAGGTGACGTCCGACGAGTTGCAGGAACATATCGACGCCATCGAGGAGGCCTACGAGTTCTTCCTCGGGTACGCGGCCCAAGGAGTGTCTGGATCCGGTTCCGGCATCAGTGGCGAGTTGACCCGATATCTGAGCCGGGCCGACCAGGCCCTCGCCGCCTTCGAGGGTGGCATCGGCGACGCATCAGTAGGAACCGACGCGGACGCCGTGGCGGCCATGGATAAGGTTCTCCAGCGCGACGCCGGTGACACACGGGCCGCCGTTCGGCTCGTCATGGCGCAGCCGTCGATCAGTTCACAATTGATTGACAACTTGAACGCGTCGATCCACTTCAGGGCGCTTCTAACCGATCTCTTCCTTGTCGACGAGGCACAGAAGGCCTCGCTCGCCAGCTCTGAGTGATTCGGCCTCCTACATAACCACTGTAGTCGTTAACGCTTCTTTCCCGATAGTCGTTAACGCTTCTTCCCGAGCTTCTTGATCGCCTTCTTGAAGTCAGGGCCCGGCACCGAACCTACAGGTTGGGACGGTCGCGGAGGTGGGGGTGTCTGAGGCGGCTTGGGGGTGCAGGGCCACTCCGGAAGCTTGAGCGAGGGTTTCTTGTCTCGCGGTGCACGCCCTCGGCTTTTCTTGGCCATCGAGACTCTCCTCTTGGGATGGCGTCACATGCCCGACTACGTTCCGTCTAGTACTACGCGATTTGGGTCACCCAAGTGTCATCGGGGCGGCACATGGCCAATCCAACGAGGTTTCCGCGAACGGTCATTTGGCGTCCGCCAGCCTCCATAGGAACCACGACGCGACGCTGCACAACGGCCGCCAGACCTCAGCCCGATCGAGCAGCGTTTTCGGGGATGGGCGTCCGGCCAATCCATCCAAGACCCTCAGCCCCTCCTGCACCCCGAGGTCACCTGCAGGCATGATGTCGAGCCGCCCGAGCTTGAAGATGAGAAACATCTGCGCTGTCCACTCGCCGATTCCCCAAACGGTAGTGAGACGCCGGATGATCTCTTCGTCGTCGTGCCGGTCAATGCCTCTGAGACGAAGTTCACCGATCACGATCTTACCAGCGAGATCGCGAAGGGCTCTGGTCTTGTTCCCGGACAACCCCGCAGATCGAAGCCGCTCATCGGAGAACGCCAACATCTGCTCAGGAGTCGGGAAACGAGCCCCTGGGCTCAGCTCTCGCACTCTTCCGTAGATCGTCGCCGCGGCCCGAGTCGCCAACTGTTGGTGGATGATCGATCGGGCCAACACGTGGAAGTGCGGACCTCGGAACATCGGGAGCGGGAGTTCTGGGAAGGGTGGCAGGCGCCTCATAGCTGCCCCGAGAATGGGGTCCCTGCGCTTCAGCGCTTTGATCTGAGCTTGGGTCGGTTTCATCGCAGGAAGATAGTTCAGCTGGCAAGGAGTATCATTACCGAACAAAACCCGATACTGCAAACTGAGTGAGGGAAAAGGCGGCGGACAGTGAACAAGAGGAGTCACTAGGCCGGATGACACGACTTCCGACGCTGCGCGGGCGAGGAGTGACGCCCAACCCATCGAACCGCTTCGAGCGGGTCACGCTCGAGCCCGACCCATCAACCTTGGTGGAAGACCCTGCCTAGAGAACACAGTTTTTCAAGGATTCCACGAGATCGATTGTGGCCCGCAACGCGAGTCTCGACGTCGGATTCGACCTGAGCATCAACCCGTACAGGGGATGCGAGCACGGCTGTGCCTATTGTTACGCCCGTCCCACCCACGAGTACCTCAGTATATCCGCCAGCCTCGATTTCGAATCGAAGATCTTCATCAAGCAAAAAGCGCCTGAACTCCTGTGAGACAAACTCTCCTCCCCCTGATGGCAGCCCAAGCTCTTGGCACTCTCTGGGGTCACGGACCCCTACCAGCCCATCGAGCGTACCGCTCCGCCTGAGTCACGCGGGTCTGCCTGGAAGTACTCACAGAGTTCAGGAACCCGGTGATGGTGATCACGAAAAATTTTCTCGTGGTGCGAAATCTCGACCTCCTCTCTGAACTCGCTTCCCACAAAGCGGTGAAGGTCGCGATCTCAGTGACCACGTTGGTCCCTGCCCTCCAAGGGGTGATGGAGCCGCGCACGCCGAGTCCCGAGCGAAGGCTTGAGGCGATCGAGCGGTTGGCCAAAGCAGGCATACCGGTCGCGGCCTTCGTGGCCCCTGTGATCCCGGGGCTCAACGACCATGAGATTCCGTCCATCCTGGAGGCCGCCGTGGAAAGAGGCGCCCAGGAAGCGAGCTGCGTTCCCTTGCGATTTACTTACGGAATGAAAGATCTGTTCGCGGATTGGCTCGATCGGCACGTGCCTGACCGTAAGGCCAAGATCGTGAACCGGATCTTGGCGATGCGAGGAAGTCGGCTGAACGATCCGAGACTCGTGTCACGCATGAAGGGCCAAGGAACCCATGGCCGACGCAGGTCATGCAGCTCTTCCACGTGGCGCGGAGGCACAGGTGGGTCTCGACGGGCCCACCCGCCGAGTTGTCTACTGCGGCGCTCCGACGACCTGGAGACGTGATCCAGTTGCCCTTGGGGCTTTGACAGTGTGCCCATCTACAAGGATCGGAGACCTCTTGATCGATCAGTTGCCTTCGGCTTCCAACCCTGCCTCGAGCGTCTTGTCGATGCGGGCTATCGCCTCGAAGAGGTGCGCTTGCGTGTATCCGTCCGAAGCCCCCGGCTGAGCGGAATCGATCCTGTCACGCAGCTGGTACAATTCCCAGCGCGCCACGGCACGAGCATCGGCCGGCGTTCCGTTCGATGGATTCACGACCAGACGGGCCATGGTGTCCAAGTAGGCCCGCTGCAGGTCCCGACGATCGGCGCTGATGGTCCCCCGTCCCAATTCGCTCCAAATAGCAGTGGTCAAAGACGCCATGATTTCTGGAATCGTGGCGACCTGCGCGATCCCGAACTTCGTCTCAGCGTCTCGGATACGTGCGAGCCGCGAGGCGTTGAGAATTTGTTCCAGGACCGACGACTGGAGTCTGAGGGTGCGAGCATGGAACGGATAGTCGTAACGACCACTGGTCGTGCGTTCGATGCCCCAGTGTGAGAACCCGTTGACACCAAAGCTCTGGAGCACGGCAGGATCTATCGCCAGCGCGTCCTCCGCAAAAATGCGATCGATGAGTAACTCGAGCGCTTCCAACTGCCTGTCCTTCGGTACATTCACGAACGGATCACGCCCATCTCCCACGTGATCGCGATTCATATACTGACCGCCGATGTACTTCACCGCCGGGGCCAGCGCCCGAGCATACTCGTTCATGAGTTGGTTATACGCGTTGGTTACTTCGACGAACGGGGAGTTTTCCCGAAGCGCGTACTCCGGGATCTTCGGCAAGAGGTCACGGATCAAAGCCGAACGCTCGGCGCCCCATTCCAGAGGGTCGGCACCCAGATCGTAGGTGTTGATCGTGGGGTCCAAGGCGCCGCCGCCGCCTGATTCATTACCATACATATGCCCGAGTGCGGAGACTCCGCGCGCGATGTCGTCCGCATCGTCCTGGTTCTGTGTGTACGCATACGAGATCGCCCAACGATCGTAAGACCCGGCGTTGTACGTGTAGTAGTCGCCAATCCGCTCCCCAGGTGGGGCCAGGTTGACCGTCGGATACTCCATCACGGAACTGTATACACCGTTTTCGCCGGTGAACGACGTGTTGTGGAGTTGGTCCATCGGAGTGCTCGCCGAGGATCGGAAGTTGTGCTGCAAGCCAAGTGTGTGCCCGACCTCGTGCATCACGACCCACGTCGTGTACTGCCGGAGAAGCTCGTTCGGCAGTGGATCCCCCGGCTCCATCTCGTTCCTCGCCGCAAGCACGAGACCGGCCAAGGCTCCCTGCGCCTCGAGCGCAGACGCGAATCCGGGAAGCTCCAATCCCGGGACGTTGGGATCGGGGGCCTCGAATTCGCCCACCCCGAGCGCCATCTCGAAAGCTTCCGCAGCCGTCACCGGATTCACGATATTTCGCCAGGTGTTACGGAAGCTCCGAAACATGTCCGCTTCGAACAAAATATCCGCGTCGAGGATCTCGCCCGTGCGGGGATCGACCTTTGACGGGCCAATCGCCCCATAGCCGGGATCGTCGGAGGTGTTCCAGCGAAGCACGGAGTACCGGATATCGTTCGGATCCGCGTCGTCTGGAAGATCGAGCGCCCGAATCGCGTCCACCCAGCCCGCAGCCTCGAACGCGTTGTTCCAGTTTTCTACGCCTTCCTTGAACCAGCCCCTGTATTCGTCGGGTACGTTGCGATCAATGTAGTACGTAACGGGTTCGACCGGGCGCCGCAGGTCTCCGACTCGTTCGCCGGGCTCCAGCCGCCACCGGTTCACATACCGACGAAAGAAAGTGGAGTCCTCCGCGCTGAAGTCCTTGTGAACCGTCATGAAATTACCGACTCGGTCGTCGGCAATCCGAAGCGCCATCGGCCGCTCGGGAAGCTGGGCGAGCGTATAGTGGACGGTGACTGGGATGTATCGCCCGTCCGGGACTGATGGGGCCGACCTGGGCTGCCCTGAACGAAAAGTCAGGGTCGCTTTGATGTTCGTGTTTTCGGGAAAGCTGGAGACGGCATCGATGTAGCTCCGGCTTCGGTCGAAGTTCGTGCTGCCGGATTGGCCGTTGTTCCCACGGGTGGCTCCCCGGGTCAGCCGGCCTACCCCCGATAGATCGGAGAGGAACCAACCCGTCACTTCCAGCACGAGAGCGGAATCCGGACGAATAGCCTCGACCTCAGCGCTTTCGACGACGGAGGATCCGAAGCTGATGTCGACTGCATCTGCGGCCCGATCGTCCGATCCAGCCCCAAAGCGGTGTGGCCGCTGGACAAGGAAAACGTCCTCGCCATGCTTTTCAAACGCCATCAAGTCCATCTCGAAGTAGCTCAGCGTCGTTCCGCCGAACAGCCCAGCCGCACCGATGCCCTGCGCCACCCGTGCGTCCATCAGGAATTCCGCGCCCAAGCGATCGGCGGGGACGGCGAGATAGAGACGACCTTCCTTCGTGTAGAGGTCGAAGAAGCCGGGCGAGACCTCAGCGCCCTCTACCAGGCGCTCGAAGCCCCTGAAGGGGTTCTCCTCTCGAACCTCCTCTTGGTCGACCGCTTCCTGAACCGTGTCCGGGACCGCTTCCTGAACCGTGTCCGGGACCGGATCCTGCAGCGCGCTGACCGGCGGAGCGATCACAAAGACCGTCGATGCCATGACGAGGGCCAAGACATGCCTCTTTCCTCTTCTCGTCGTCATCCCCGCCACCTCCTGATTTGTTCATGCTGGGTGTTCAGACAAGCTAATCTTGCGCCGGGGCGGCGAAACCGGCAAGCGCAATTTCCCCTCCGGAGAGCTTTACGTGATGGCACTAAGCTCCAACGCGCTCCAAGTGCTTGTCGGGCCCATTCGCCGTCGCCATGACGCGAAGCACCCATAGACCCCCAAAGAAACCCGCTCCTATCGTGAGCAATCCTGCCACCTGAAAGGCACCGCCGATGACTCCATCCTGGCCCAGAAGCCCCAGGGTACCGAGCAGGTAATTCCAATCGTGGCGGGCACTCCCTGAAAAGAAGACACCAGTGGTAGCATCTGTGTCCCGTGCGTCCGCAGCTTAGGGCGCGATGTGAGCTAAGTTGGTTCCCAGCCAGAAGCAGGCGACGCTGATCGCGAAGAAGTCACGTTGCTTATAAAACATGATCCCCGTGACGATCGGGCAGACGCATTGGAGAAAGGTCCCGCCCGCGACCGTGACGAAATCGATTCCGAACCACATGAAAAACAGATGCCCGCCTTCGTGGATGGCCAGGTTGATTCCCGTGAAGATCACCACGTTCCACGAAGCGATGCCGGCGCACGGGAAGTTCGGGCAACCATGCCCCCGGTGCGGTGCGCCCATCTAATGCACCGTTCACGGGGAGCGAGAGACCAACTACTGCCCCAACTGGCAGACCAGAGGCAAACTCCTCAAGGACCGCGCCCTCTCCAAGCTTCTCCGAGAGGATTGGCCAGCTACGCTCGAAGAAATGGAGGAAGGAATCGAGTCTCGTCGGAAGGGTTGATTGGGCCTCGACTCACTCGTCCTCGGCCGGTTCCGCCTCTTCCATCCCCTCACCCTCGGCACCGCGCCTTGTTTTGCGTTCACCTCGGCTTTCGCTCCGTTCGCTCTGGCGGCGCTCGCGCGCTCCCTTCCGGGTCGCCCTCATGTCCTCGACCGCCTTCTCGAGTATCTCGTTCATGCGGGCAAGGTCCTCCGGGTCGGCGCCCCACTGGAAGGCTTGGTCGAACGTGAGCTGAGCGAGCTTCGAAACCGAGCGCGACAGTGCGCGCATGTCGCCACCGAAAAAACGGTCGGTGAAGTGCTCGACACGGTCGAAGACGTCTTCCACGACATCTTCGTTATCGCCGAGATACGCCGCGCCGTCTTCCGTAATGGAGTAGATCTTCCTTCCGTCCGCCTCCTCGACTGTCACGTAACCCTCGTCTTCCAGCATCTGAAGCGTGGGGTATACGGATCCCGGGCTCGGCCTGTAGTAGCCTTTGGATTCCTCCTCAAGGGCCTTCATCACCTCGTACCCGTGCATGGGGCGCTTCGAGATGAGTCTAAGAATCACGAACTTGAGGTCTCCCCGCTCGAAGATTTTCCACTTCATGTTGCGCCGGCGGCCCCGGCGGCGGGGTCCGAAAACGAATGACTCGAAATCGAACTCGTGGTCGATCGCACAAAACATCCCGTCCTCCTTTCCCTTCTCCCGGTGAAACAGTCGTACGGTGTGGCAGCGCCACGGTTCGGAGACCAGTCGATATATCGTATTCGTCTATTACGATATACTATTCGATATATCGGTACAATACCTGTAAAAAACCACCGGGTGGCCGAGTGCCCCCGGCGCCCTTCGCTGAGCCCTAATTGCCCGAATTCGCCCTGGGTCGGGCTGTCCGCGAACCCGCAGATCCCCGAGAGGGGCTGGAAGGCGCGGCGGATCGCTGAACCCCGCCTGAGGAGCGCGGCCGGGAGACCCTGGCGGCGGGTGCGGGGCTACCCGACGATCCCGACGAGCGCGGCCGGGCAGTTCTACCAGTACTCCCGTCACTATCCCTGGCGCTCGTATACCCCCTTCCCGGCACCACCCGTCCCTCCGTACGCCCGGGGTTACTCCCGCGTCGTCCGACTACAATGACCGGTCTGCCGTATCCTCCATATCCGTATCCATACCCGATGCCGCCTCCATACCCGATGCCGCCTCCATATCCATATCCGCCTCCGTATCTGAGGGCGCCTCCATATCCGTATCGACTTCCATACCGGCTAAATCCGTAACCATACCTGCCCATGTGGCCGGAACCGTACCCGAGGCGAGATCCATAGAGGGAACCGTATCCGTAGCGTCCATATGGATCGTAAAAGGGGTCATCGAACGGATTGAGACTCCGATTGTACCCGAGGCGAGAGGCTCCACCTCCTGCTCCGGCCAGTGCGGGGCCGGCCGCCGAGGAAGCGCCCTCGGTGAGCACGAACTTCTCGGGGTAAGAAACGGCGACGGCGACGTCGATCACGCTCGGAGACACGCCCGAATCCGCCATTTCGATCAACGCGGCCGCGTCCAATGCGAACCCTTCACCTCGCTCGACAACCCAAAGCCGGACGGTCTCCGTCAACACCTTCCCGGTAGCTTCGATCACATCGTCAGGAGCGATGGGAATAGAAGCGGCTATACGCGCCATGCGTGTTGCCGCACCCTGAGTTCCCGCCAAATCCCCCTGCCCTGCCGCTCGAAAGTCAGCCTGGGAGGCAAGCCGATATCGAGCCGCCCAAGGTGCACTCCGTCCTTCCTCGACGACCGTCCGAACGTCCAACCACTCAGACGGAGACACCATGGAAATCACGCCGGTCGAATTTCTTGGGGCGCCGACGCCACAGGTGAGCTCAGAGCGAACGTATACGCGACGGGAATCGTCGGAGAATTCAGCTGCCTCCCACCCCTCGCAATCCTCTCTACTCACTTCGTGTTGCCGCCCGTCGGTAAAGATCGACTCCCGCGACAGCACCTGGTCGTCCAACATGGTGAGCATCTCGATGGCTGACTCACCCGCGAGAGGCACCACGCAAACGACGGGGGCGGAGGCCGCCTCGCCAACGACCCGCCAGCAGCCGATCCACGGCGCCCAGCGGCTGTCTACTTCCTGCGCCGCTGCCATCGTGGGGACCATCATGAACAACGCACCCGCAAGAATGCCGAGGGTGACCCTCCGCTGCCGGTCGTTCATTGTGTGTGCCATCATGCCCCTTCCGGTTAGAACCGCGCGGCCAAGCCGATCGTGGCCTGGAAACCGCTCAGATCCAAGTTGTCGAAATTAAAGGCGGGACCCGCTTCTGCGCCACCACGAGCGTACCTTCCCTCTAACGTCCACAGGAACCGGGGGCTGATAGAAACGTCGACTCCCGCAAATATGTGGCCTGTGGGGGCGGTACCGTTCGATTTGAGGGTGAGGTTGAGGATATCGAGGCTTGGTTCTTCGACGAAGTCTCCCTCTTGCTTGAATTCGTACCACTGAAGACCCCCTCCGACGCCGACGAACGGAGCCCACTTATCGGGGATCCATGCGAATTGGCTGACCGCCCGGCCTCGATCGCGGAGATAGAATTTCGCGCTGACGGTCACCGGCACCCTTGAAAGGGTCGTCGTCTGTAGGATCGGAAGGCCATCCAGATCCACCCCGAGGTGGCTTTCCGAGGGTCTCGATTGGGATCCCGTTTGGCTCCTCGAGAACCGGACATCCAAAGCAATGTCCAGGCGCTCACTCGAACGGAAGGCCAACTCGGGTCCCCAGGAAGAAGCATCGAAATCGCGCTTGCTCAGCGTAAAATCATCAAGCGCACGGTTCAACACATCACCGCCAGCGGGGGCGCCGGCATACCCACCGTGGAACGCCACCTGGACCCCCGGCCGCTTGAAGAGGAAGCCCTGACCGCTCCCCTGAGCGGAAGTCGGGGCGGGGAGAAGCAGGAGGGCGGCAGTCAGTAAAAAAACCGTCGATCGCGCTGGACTCAAGTGACCGATCAAGAGGCTCCTCCCAGATTCAATTACCAGGTTCGACACTAGCCACGGCTGCGATTAGCGCAAGAGGCATGCCGGATTCAGGAGGGACGTTTTCAGCCAGGATTCCCCATCCGTCGACCAGAATACGGCTTCGTACGTGGACAGTCCGTGTCACTTAGTTGGGACACCGGTTCGAGAAGATAGCTCGTTCCGGTGGTGAGCAGCCTTCTGGCGCGGCGTTCTGCCACGAGACGGGTGACGCCTCCGCATCCGGTACCGGCCCGCGACTCCCCCGGAGAAGTGGAGCCATCGCAAGGGCATAGAAGAGTCCAGCGATCAGCACGGGGTTGCTGAAGTAGGCGAATACCCGCATCTGGCTGGCAAGCCATCGGATGAACGCTAGTTCGAGGGCGAGAAGGCCAGGGGTCGAAAGCAGAAGACGTACCGCAGGCGATGCGGAGATGCGCACTCGCTCTCGGAACAGAAACTCTCGCATAAGGGAACACTCGGTTGTTGAACTCGCCCCGCATGGGGCCGAAGAGGACATCCTTATCCGCCCCGTTGCTCTCTGAGCCACCGGAAAGCTACCGACTGTTTCAAGAACCCCGGACACCGTACAGTTCTGTTTTGTCACAGAGTCGGGGTACACGTCTTGAAGGGGTCTTGGGGTTGGGCCCACGTGCGCTTACTTTCTAACGGAAAATGATTGGTGGTGGGCGTCCAGAGGGTCTAGGTTTGACCAAATACACCGCCTACAGATTTTAGAGGATTCACATGAAGCTCACTTCTTTCGTGTTTTCCGGACTCTTTCTGGTATTCTCAGCTTGCGCTCAAGCCCCATCTCCGTCTGAGGATATGATCGAGTCGGCGAGTGTTGCTGAGTCTGCGGATGCTGTTGAGCCTGCGGATGCTGTTGAGTCTGCGGGTATTGCCCTGCCTGCGGGTGTTACGGATGCGATGGTCCAAGAGGGCCAACAGGTTTACGCAGGCGCCGGCATCTGTGCGGCGTGTCATGGCCCCGATGCCACCGGGGCCGTCGGACCGGATCTCACCGACCCTGAGTGGCTTATCGGTGACGGCGAGTACGAGCAGCTCGTCGCTCAGATCTTGGAAGGAGTCACGGCTGCTGAGGCCACGAACTCCTTAGGCGCAATCATGCCTCCGAGGGGTGGAGCGGGCATCACCGAGGCACAGGTCAGGGCGGTGGCGGCGTACGTTTGGACATTGAGCCACTGACAACGAGTGCTATCATTGAGTTCGAAACCGGATCGGACCTACCTCAGAAGCGATCCGGGCTATACTCCGTTCGAGGCCCACCGCTATTTCATGCCCAGCCCAAGTCTCTCGGGCCAGGGAACTGCGCTGAAGGATCAGCCCCCTGCGTAGAAGGCCGTAGTACAGTGGCCCTCGACCCACTGTACTTCTTCGACAGCCTTCTAGGTTAGCCCCAGAAGGCCAATTTGATCCGCTCCCATACTCCGAGTGGCTCACTAGAGCCCGAGCACGTGGCGGGGTCTTCGCGCGTGTTGTACTCACCGGCAGTCGTCGCGACCTGATCGAACTGGCCCTCCGCCAACTCACTCAATGACTCGGAACCGTAGCTGATCAGGAGGCGATCCTCGGACGCGATCAGCTCATTATGTGCCGAGGTGAGCGCTCCGCCATTCAGGATGTACGTAAAGCGACCGTCCTCCCCATCGAAAATTCTGGTGCCGTCATCCAGGATCAGATATCCCTCGCCGAGTCCAATCCCGAGATTGCCGGCAAGATGCCCCCAGGTCGCTCCGAGATGGTGGACGTGGACCACGTCGTGGTTGCCCTCGTGCATGTGCGCACGCGATTGGGGCGTCACCTCGCCATCGACCGTGTAGCAACTCGCAACCTCTTCCATGTACCGCTGGTCGGAGAGATCCAAGCGCTCGCCATCGACGAAGATGGCCCAGTCGGCATGAAAGTGGGTTGCCGCCGGGGGACGAACGCCCACGAAGCGCGCCGCTCCGAGCGCGAAGACGCCGAGCGCCATGCCGACCCACAGTCCTTTAGCCATTACCTTCTCCCCGTGTCATCCCCGCAACTCGCGGTGGGCTAGTGTAATATGATAGTGGGCTGTTCAAGAAGGGCCTCGACCATGGCCATGACCACCACCATGATTCCATCGGAATGAACTGGAGCGCCGAGAGTAGCGAAGACACCCGTGACGGACTGTCGCGTGCGATCTCCGCCATCTCAGCGATCTCCTCGGCGATAGAAACGACCTGGCCACGCTCTCGGCGCAGGCGGCTTATACCGACGCTTTGATTGAGATCGAGCGTGCGGCGTTGGCTACCCATATCGACGGATTGAAGCAGGCGCTGCAATCGCAGGCGGCGACCCCGGGCGCTAGACTATTCGAGGAAGAACCGGACTCGTTCGTTGCGCGAATCTAGACGTGGGTAACCCCACCTCAGGGATAAAGGCGGCTCGCGGCCCAGTCTCCATCGGTCCTCGCGAACAGAAGCCGATCGTGCAGCCGGTTCAAGCGTCCTTGCCAGAATTCGATGCGCTCGGGGATGAGGCGGTATCCTCCCCAAAACGGAGGGAACGGCACGTCTTGGCCTTTGAAGCGCTGCTTGATTTCCTCTTCTTGACTGGTTAGCACCGAACGGCTCTCCAGTTCCTCACTCTGCCGGGACGCCCATGCACCGATCTGGCTTCCCCGGGTCCGAGTGCGAAAGTACGCCGCAGACTCTTCGGCACTGACGCGCTCAACCGAACCCTCCACCCTGACCTGGCGTTCGAGCACCACCCAGTGCAACAGGAGGGCGGCCTTCGGATTCTCGTCCATTTCCCTGGCCTTGCGGCTTCCATGGTTCGTGTAGATTACGAATCCGTCCGTGGCAAAGCTCTTGAGAAGGATCATGCGAGATGAAGGAACTCCGTCCCGATCGGCTGTCGCGAGGGAAGCCGACTCCGGAAGGAGGATGCCAGACTCTTTGGCCTGTTCGAACCATTCACCGAACAGTTCTATAGGATCCCGGTCGGCCGCCGCCTCGGGCAGCCCCTGCGTGACCCCCTGGTCCTGCGTAACCACGGTCTTGATAGTTGGCTTGATCGACATGAATGAACGGTAGCGATGATGGGATTCACACGGTAGACGCCATAAGAGCCACACACGCTGGCGACACCTCCCGGAGGGACTTCGGGGCGTCGGGCACGGGTCCCTGGGCTGCTGGAGGCGCAGAGTCCAGAACGCACTCGGCCTCTTTGCAAGCAAGCCACGGATAACGCTCCAGGGTGCTCCGGATCCGACCGGCCATTTCCGGTCTGGTGAGCGGTACCTCCTCAAACGAAATAGCCGTGTTCGCGACGACCGGCACGTAGATGTCCAGAATCTGTATGGCGGCGGTTTCAGCAGCGAATCGAATCGTCTGAGCCATGTGGTGAGGCTAGGGTAGGCTGGGCCTAGGCTAGGCCCAGACGCCGTGCCTCCCGGAAGCTGACAAGGCGCCTGGAATCTTCGTCCCAGAGGGAAAGCCGCAACGTCTTGATCCCCTCCCAGACGGTGATTCGCGTCACATGCTGGAGCTCGGGATTCTCATCCAGGCACTGCTGGAGCCGGTAGTTCGGAATTCGAGCGCTGAGGTGATGGACATGATGGATTCCGATGCTGGCGGTGATCCACTGGAGAGGTTTGGGGAGTACCAGATGGGAACTACCCCGGAGGGCCGCATCGAAGTACGACCAGCCGGTATGTTCGTGCCAATACGTATCTTCGAACTGGTGTTGTACGTAGAAGAGCCATACGCCGACGGACGCAGTGACCACGAGTACTGGAAGGTGAACCAGGAGAGCCGCCTTGAGGCCAATCGTCAGGCCCAGCAGCACCACGATCACCAACAGCACCGCATTCGTCTTCCAAACGCTGGCCCACTCCCGTTTCCATCGCCTCGGAATGTCCCAGGGAAAGCGGTGCTTGAAGGCGAACACGAATAACCCGCCCAAGCTCAGAAGCACGAAGGGGTTTCGGTAAAGGCGATAGCGGAGACGCCCGAGAAAAGGCTTTTCACGGTATTCCAATACGGTGATCGTGTCGACGTCACCGAGACCCCGGAAACCCAGGTCGCCGGAGTGAGCATGGTGATAGGCATGCGTCTTACGCCAATACCGGTATGGCGTAAGGGTCACCACGCCGATCCAGAAACCAACGAGGTCCGCGACCTTCCGAGACTTGAAGAATGATCCGTGCCCGCAATCGTGTTGGATCAGGAAGAGGCGCATTACAAAGCCGGCGGTCGGCACCGCCAGGATCAACGTGAGCCAATAACCGACCGAAAGGGCACGGTAGGCCGCATACCACATAATGAAGAACGGGGCCGCAGACGTCAGGATCTGGGTCAGGCTACGCCGAAGGTCTGCGCCGCCATAGGGCCCCAGAATCTGGCGCCACTCCGGCGAAGTCTGGTCGGAGAGCCCCTCGTCGGAGATCAGACTCTCGTAGAACGGCCCTTCCCGATCCTGCCCTCCCGCAAGCGCCTCTGATGAGCCCTCGACGCCGCCCATCAGAACCCGACCCCGAGAGCTGCGGGAAGCGTCGCCACCGAATCCAAAACGAGATCGGGGCGAAGCATACTGGAGGTGGGCGTCCCCTCTTTGAAGCGGCCGGTCTTCACTAGGATCGCCGCTGCGTCACAAGCTTGCGCTCCCGCCACGTCCGTCCCGAGATCGTCTCCCACCACCGCCAAATCGAACAACTCCACTCCCATGGACTCTGCAGCCGCCTGAAAGAACATTGCGCTGGGCTTGCCCGCCAGCGTGGCCTCCCTTCCCGTCGCGTACTCCAGAGCCGTGACGAACGCGCCCGCGTCCAACGCCAATCCCTGACCCGTGTCCCAATATCGGTTGCGTTGCAATGCGACGAACTCCGCACCCTCCATGATGTGACGGAACGTGCCGTTGAGCCGAGTGAAGTCCCAGGCTTCGCCCAGATCCCCGACGACGACGGCCTGGGGAGAAGTGTCGTTGACCTTGAAATGCCCGAAGTCGGCATGGGCGGCCTCGGGAACGCACAGAGAAAGGTTCCAGAGCCCCTTTTTTTCAAGCCAAGACGCCGCTGCGAGAGGCGCGGTGAAGACCTCCCCTAGCTCCAACTCGAGTCCCATTTCTTTCAAGCGACCCACGAGCGCGGTCCGCGACATTCGGGTCGTGTTGGTGCCAAACCTCAGCGGCAAGCCGCCGCGTCGCAACGCATCCACGGCATCGGCCGCGCCGGGGACAAGCCGGTCACCGACGAAGATCGTACCGTCCAAATCGAGCAGGACGCCTTTGATGTCTTCAAGCGGTTCTGCCATTCAACATCCCTTGAAGGCTCTTGAGGAGTTCAGTGGGGTGCAGCGCAAGAAACCCGGCGCCACCGTCGCGGGTTCCGTCGCATGGCACCCGGTAACGGCAGCGGCAAGGTAGGCCCGAAGGAGATCAAGGTCCAATGGTGTCCGCTGATCGGCACTTTCGTTCATCGGATCGTTGGCCTAAGCTCCCGGCCCTCGGACCTATGCTACCGACCGAACGGAGGATTGATGACGCCGATCATCCAAAGCGGACTCGACAGCGAAGGGCGCGATCACCGGCGCGGCGATCTCTTGTCCAACGGACGGCGCCCCGTCGGCAGCGCTGATCGTGGAGAAGCTTGGGTAGCCTACCTCGCTCCTGCCGGCTCGAGCCGAACCACGGCGCTGGGCGTGCCGCCGCGGCTTTCGAGGGCGACGTAGATATATCCCTCCGGGCTCTGTCGGATGTCACGCACACGGCCTAGGCCCTGGAGTAACGTCTCCTCACGGACCACTCGCGGCCCATCCATCGCGAGGCGCGCGACTTGCTGGCCGGCCAGGCCCCCGGCGAAAATGTTGCCCTTCCAGGCCGGGAAAAGATCTCCGGTATAGATCATCAGGCCGGACGTAGCGATCGACGGCACCCAGAAATTCGTCGGGGATTCGATCCCATCCCGCAGCGTCCCTTCGTGGATCGCGAGGCCGCTACCGTAGTTCACGCCGTACCCGATCACGGGCCACCCGTAGTTCAGGCCAGGAAGAATTCGGTTGAGCTCGTCCCCACCCTGCGGTCCGTGCTCTATGGACCAGACGTCCCCCGTCTCCGGGTGGATGGCCAAGCCCTGAGGGTTCCGGTGCCCATGGCTCCAAATTTCAGGAAGAGCACCGCTTTGGCCGACGAAGGGATTGTCGGTGGGCGCGCTACCGTCGTCATTGAGGCGATTGACGGTGCCGTGATGGTTCGAGATGTCCTGTGCCGGATGAGCCTCAAGGTCTCCGGTCGAGGGTATCTGGCGGTCTCCGACCGTTACGAAAAGGTACCCATCAGCATCGAACGCGATCCGTGCTCCGTAGTGGCCAGGACGTCCCCGCGACTGGGCCACGAAGATGTCTTCCACATCCATGAGCCTGTCATTCTCGAACCGGCCGCGGGCGATCGCCGTGGTCGCCTCCGTGCCGTCACCGATTGGCTTGGCGTAAGTCAAGTAGAGCCACCGGTTCGACTCGAAATCCGGATGAGGGACCACGTCGAAGAGGCCACCCTGCCCCTCGACCAAGGCATCCGGCACTCCCTCGATCGGCTCCATACGCAGGACGCCGTGTCGCACGAGCCGGAGCCGCCCCGGCCGTTCGGTGATCAGAATATCGCCTTCAGGGAGGAAAGCGATCGACCAGGGATTGATCAGACCGTCGGCCACCGTAACGACCCGATAGTCATGGTTTGCCGACCGTAAGACCGGCGCCTGGCCCAGAACGGGCGCTGCGACAGACAGAAGAAGCCCTAAGGCGATGAATACTTCTGCGGGTGTCCGGACCATCTCAATCTCCTGTGTCCGCTGGACATACGTCCTGCGTGGGTACCAACCGAGTATCAGTTCCAGCCAGTTGGATATAGCGAATTCGGGCATACCGGGGAAAGACCCGACGGAAGGAAGACTCCGGGGAGTAAAGACTTCAGAGGAGGGAAAGACTCCGGAGGAAGAACCTACGCCTTGGCCTGGTTCTCGGCTCGAGTCCGCATCACTCGTCGTACGCCATAGATCGCGAGACACACCACCGCCACCGCGAGTCCAATCTTGAGCCCGATCGCCAGAACCCCAATGATCCAGGCGATCACCGGGACCATGAGAATCTGCAGAATCTTCCACAGGATGACGCCGGTGATTCCCATGAGGGCGACAGGAACGAGCGATTTCATCATTTCGTTCTTCCTCGAAAAGCTGGTAGTATCAGCCTTTACGAAGGGTAAGGCTTCCTTGTTTAAGGGGAAACCCATGGCGCAAACCGACTACATTCGCATTCCGGGCATCCACCACGTCACCGCTATCTCGGGGTCAGCGCAGCAGAACGTGGATTTCTACGCGGACCTCCTCGGCCTCCGTACGGTCAAGCAAACGGTGAATTTCGAAGATCCCGGGACTCACCACCTTTACTACGGTGACCAGGCCGGGACGCCGGGCACCGCCATGACTTTCTTCCCTTGGGAGCACGCGGCCCGCGGTGGTTCCGGATCAGGCGTCATCGAGGCGACCGGCTTCTCGGTGCCCTCCGGGTCACTCGAGTTCTGGGCCGACCGGCTCGAAGCGGCGGGCGGGTCGCCGGGGGAGGTGGCCGTCCGGTTCGATGAGGAGTCACTTCGCTGTGAGGATTCCGATGGGTTGATTTTCGAACTCGTGGCCGGGCCCGCCACGCGAGAGACGCCCGCCGGCCGGCCCGTTCATCCCGATGTTCCCGCGGAGTTTGCCATTCACGCCTTCCACGGCGTGCTTCTCCACGTGGTGGACCCGGATCCGACGGCCAGGCTGCTCACGGACGTGATGGGCTTCGAGCACGTCGGCGAGTATGACGGACGGCTTCGTTTCAGGGGCAATGAGCAAGACGTCGGCTCGATCGTGGATCTGCGGTCCACGGGATCACGGGCAAGCGCGCGAATGGGACGCGGGAGCGTCCACCACGTCGCCTTCCGTGCCCGGGACGACGGTGAACAGCAGTCATGGAGGAAGACAATCGCCGCCGCGGGTATCCCCGTGACAGAGGTCAAGGACCGTTGCTACTTCCGGTCCATCTATTTTCGAGAGCCGGGCGGCGTTCTCTTTGAGATCGCGACCGACACGCCCGGGTTTGGAGTCGACGAATCCCCTTCGGAACTCGGGCGGAGCCTCAAACTCCCTCCATGGTTCGAAGCCCGCCGTGAAGAACTCGAGGCAGAGCTTCCCGTGCTCATCCTTCCCGACGAACGCTCGTGAAAGACGATCCTCACGGAGTGAGTGAGGAAGTTTGGTTCGGTCCTTCGCTTGAAGAGGCCGAGAGTGCCGTCGTCCTGATCCACGGCCGAGGCGATAGCTCGCGGGGTATTCTTGCCCTCGCGCCGGAGCTCCAAGCACCACGAACGACGTTCCTCGCTCCGCAGGCAGAAGGCTTGTCGTGGTACCCTAACAGCTTTTTGACCGAGATCGAATTGAACGAGCCTTGGCTCTCGTCGGCTCTCGACCGGGTCCAGGCTGCCGTTACCACTGTCGCTGCTGTCATCCCGGAGGAGAGAGTCGTCCTCATGGGCTTCTCTCAGGGAGCGTGCCTAGCTCTCGAGTTCGCCGCCCGAAATACGCGCCGGTACGGCGCCCTGATCGCGTTTTCGGGAGGGCTTATCGGGCCGGACGACACGTCGCGCGACTACTCTGGGTCCTTGGAGGGTACACCGGCCTTCCTCGGCTGCAGCGACGTCGACGCACACATCCCGGTGGGCCGCGTCCATGAATCCGCTCACGTCTTGGACGGTCTCGGCGGCGAGGTCGAGGAGCGGATCTACCCCGGTATGGGACACACGATCAACGGAGATGAGATCGCTTGGGCCAGCAGCATGCTCACTTCCATCAGCGCTGACGAGCCTTAACCCACCCACCTCGCCGACTTGTTCGCAACGATCAAAAAGGAGTAGGGAAAGGAGCTGCGCTCCAAGCCCCCGACGAGGAAAGCGTTGCCGCCACGAGCCGAGTGCCGCCTCGCGAAGAATTGATGTAGTTTCGATCTTCCTTTAAGAAAGGTGCGGACCTTCACGCCGTCGCCTGTACGCCATCAATTGACGGGGGACACCCGGTACTCATGACCGGCTTGGAGATAGATGCCGTGGAAAGCGTGATCACGTGTGACATCGGCCAGGACCGGGCGCATATGCACCTCGACACCGTGGCCACGATGCTGGACGTGGACGGCGACACCGACGACCAAGCGTTCGAGAAACGGACTTACGGTCCGGGGCCGGGTCTTGTACGATTGCTCTCTTCCGGTCTCGACCGGCAGCCAAATCCCCCAACAAGTCAGTACCAAGGAGATCACGATGCTTCGAGTACTCATGTGTGCCGCGTTTCTCTTCGTCCTTCCGAGCAGTGTAGATGGCCAGGCCCGTCTCCCTAGCCCTCGGGGCGAAGCCACCACCCAAGTGGGCGGAAGCTACAACGCGGACGGCGCATACGAGGGGGGCTGGTGGATCGTGGTCGACTACGGTCGGCCGATCCTGCGCGGCCGTGAGGACATGTTCGAATCGGGCGACAGCTACGGCGACGGATTCTTGCTCGGGGCGCCTGTGTGGAGGATCGGCGCCAACCAGTCGACCCGCTTCCATGCCACTACGGATTTGATGTTCGGCAACCAGCGACTTCCGGCCGGTGAATACACCATCTTCGCCGAGTTGGACGAGGACGAATGGACTTTGATTTTCTCCACGTGGGACGTCAAGGAAACGTTCCAAGAGCGTAATCCGAACGCTCTGTGGGGATCGTACGGGTATACGGATGAGCGGGACGTGTTGCGTACCCCGATGTCGGTGCAGACCATCGCAAGGAAGGCCGACCAATTGGTCATCACGTTTACCGACATGACTGAGCAAGGCGGCGATTTCACGGTTTGGTTCGACGACCAGCTGGCCATCGCGCCCTTTACGGTAGCACCGTAACAGTCGGTCTCGTCCGCGGGGAGGGGGCTATTCCGAAGACGAGTTTCCTCGACGCGCTAAAGGATGCCTTGAAGATCAAGCAGTTGCGGGGGGTAGGAACAGGGGGCGATGACTTTCAGGCCCAACGTGAGCAGTGGGACGACGGCAACAACCTCCTGGCCGTCAAGCCTGGCGTAGTCGTGGCGTACTTGAGGAGTGAGTACACGAACACGAAACTGCGAAAGGCGGGTATCAAGGTGATCACGATCGACGGGTCCTAATTAAGGCGGGGGCGGGGCGGCGGCCACTGCATGACGTGCCCCCTGCTCAGAGACCCCGTCTAGAAATGGAATCTGCTGAGGATGGAATCTGCTGGGGGCGGAGTCGGAAGGACATCATGACGGACGTAGGAGATAGCATATGACGGTGGACCTGCTGCGGCGGAGTTTTCTCAAGCTCGACGACTTTACACCGGAGGAGATCAGGTACCTCCTTAAATTGGCGACGGAGCTCAAGACCGAGAAGGCCGAGGGCCGGGAGCGTCCGCGTCTGTCCGGTAAGAACATCGCCCTGGTATTCGAGAAGACGTCCACGCGGACGCGATGTTCGTTCGAGGTGGCCTCGTTCGATCAAGGCGGCCGCGTTACGTATCTGGGGCCGAGCAGCGGATCCCAGATCGGGCACAAGGAATCGATCAAGGACACCGCCCGCGTGCTGGGTAGAATGTACGATGGCATCCAGTACCGGGGATTCGGACAGGAGACCATCGAGGAGTTGGATGCGTTCGCGGGTGTGCCGGTGTGGAATGGTTTGACCGACGAGTTCCATCCGACTCAGGTGTTGGCCGACCTCCTCACGATGGAAGAGCACAGCCAGACGCCACTTTCGGAGATCTCGTTCTGCTATCTAGGTGACGCCCGCAACAACATGGGCAACTCACTGATGGTCGGGGGAGCCAAGATGGGCATGCATGTCCGGCTGGTGGCTCCCGAGGCGTGTTGGCCGGAGACGGACCTCGTCGGACGGTGCAGGGAAATCATCCAATCCACCGGGGGAACGCTTACACTGACCGAGAGCGTGGAGGAGGGTGTCTCCGGCGTGGACTTTGTCCACACGGACGTGTGGGTGTCGATGGGTGAGCCCGAATCGAAGTGGGCGGAGCGGATCGACCTCCTGAGGCCCTATCAGGTCAACGCGGACGTGATGGCCCAGACTGGGGATCCGCCGGCCAAGTTTCTACACTGTCTGCCCGCATTCCACGACCGGAAGACGCGGGTCGGAGAAGATATTTTCGAGAAGTTCGGGATGGATGGAATGGAAGTGACAGACGAGGTGTTCGAGTCTGAACACTCCGTCGTATTCGATCAAGCGGAGAACCGGGTGCACACCATCAAAGCGGTGATGGTGGCGACGCTCGGGGGCTGAAAAGACACCTCCATGGACATCATCGTGGCGCTCGGGAGGAATGCACTGTTGCGCAGGGGCGAGCGTCCCACGGCTGCGGTACGGCGTAGGGCCGTGCGGACCGCGGCGAAGCGCTGGCACCCGTCGCTAAGGATCACTAGCTCGTGATCACCCACGGAAACGGTCCCCAAGTGGGTCGCCTGGCACTACAGGCGGCGGCGCACGAAGAAGGGCGCCCCCCCACCCCCTCGACGAGGCCAGGTACACAGTGTGGACGGACGAGACATTGAGGCGATGAAGGCAGACGTGGCCGACCTCGCCGCTCGTCTCCACTCGGTGGACGCGCGGCTGGACTTCACGGAGCAACTATTGGGCGGGGCGCTTTCCGGTGCCCGCCCGCCCGCGTCCCTTCCTCCGCAACAACCCGCTGCAACCCAGGGCGATGACGGCTTAGACGACGACGCGTCTTCATGCGGTGAGGGCGCACCGTCGGACGGTGAGGGCACGTGAATGGCGCAACCTTACGCATAGGAATCGACCTAGGCGGCACCAAAATCGAGGGTTTGGCACTGAGCCGAGATAGAGCCGAGGTCGCGCGTAAGCGAATCGAGACTCCGCAAGATTATCAGAAGACGCTGCTAGCCATCAAGGGGCTCATATCGTTCCTTGAGGAGGAAGCGAGTGCGGCGATCGGCGACTCGGGGCATGGCTCGGTCGGCGTGGGCATCCCGGGGACCTTGTCGCCCGTGACACGTGTCGTGAAGAACTCCAATTCGACTTGGCTGAACGGCCACGCGTTCGATGTGGACCTCGCAGCGATCATACAGAGGCCCATCCGCGTGATGAACGATGCGAATTGCTTCGCGCTCTCCGAGGCCACCGACGGTGCGGGCATGGGGGCGAACGTGGTGTTCGGTGTCATCCTCGGCACCGGAGTCGGCGCCGGCATCGTGGTGGGGGGGCGCGTGGTGGAGGGCCACCAGGGGATCGGCGGAGAGTGGGGCCACAATTCCCTCCCCTGGCCGGAAGAAGGTGAATCGCCTGGGCCGGACTGTTACTGCGGACGGAAGGGCTGCATCGAGACATACGTGTCGGGGCCCGGCATGGAGCGGGATCACACGGCGGTCACCGGCCAGCGCCTCTCGACGCGAGAGATCATGGCCAGGGCGGCGGGCGGCGACGCCGATGCAACGGCCACATACGGCCGCTACGCGGACCGGCTGGCTCGGGGGCTGGCCTCAGTCATCAACGTGCTCGATCCAGAGGTCGTGGTTCTAGGCGGGGGCATGTCGAACCTTCCTGCGCTAGCCGAGGACGTGCAGACGGCCCTGCCTCCGCACGTATTTACCGATCACCTTGCCACACGGGTTCTGTCGAATGTGCACGGCGATTCGAGTGGTGTCCGTGGGGCGGCCTGGCTTTGGCCTGTGGATGATCGGGGAGCCGATCCGAAGGCAAACGCCCGATTGCGATCGCCACGAAGGTGACGCTGGCCCCAAGCACCATGAGGGCCAAATACCACTTGAGCGCGAACTTCAACCACACTTGATGCTCTACGCCACCGGCGGCCAGAACCGCGAGCAGCGTGCCGTTCGTAGGTGTAATCAGATCGCATAGGCTGGCCCCGAACTGGTAAGCGAGGACCGTGACCGGATCTTCACGGCGCTCGTACTCGCCGGCTGGGAGTACAGTAGGACAAGGCGGCACCGACCAGGATGCAGCCCGCCGGGAGCGTGATCGGGTGGGGGAAGCCGGGCCGTCTCATCAGGATCCCCCTTTAGCGCGGGTCACCCGCATGGCCAAGAAGATGGAGTAGGAGAGGCTTGTCACCCGGGAACGGGATCCGGCCGACGGTTGTACACATCGGATACGAGCCACCGAGAGGGGAACCGCTCTCCTTCAAGAAGGTCGGCGAAGGAAAGTGGCGGTGCTCTCCGACATGCTTTTGAAACTCCCGGCTTCGGAGCGTCACCTCCTGGGCAGAGCAGCCCAGATTCTGGAGCGGCTCACGCTTCCCGAAGACCACCCCGGTCAGACGGAATGAGGCACGGGCCGACGCCGTGGACTAACCTTCTTCAACTCCAGCCCGGCTCGTCCATCCCTCGATGATCTCCTGGATCTCCGAGACGCCCTCCGTTAGAGCCGCGGGGCCAGGTTGAAGAATGACCGACGACTTGATCTCGTATACGTGTCCATCACGCACCGCCGGGACGTTCTCCCACCCCGGCCGCGCCATCACCTTTTCAGGGCAAAACTTACGGCCGCACCACGAACCGATGATGATATTCGGTGCCCTGCGTACGACCTCCTGCGGATCCTCGATGATCCGGCCGTTCGCAAGAGAAGACTCGGATAACTCAGGAAAACAATCCTCCCCGCCGGCGTAGCCCACGAGCTCCGAAACCCAGCGGATGCCCGAAATCATCGGATCACTCCACTCCTCGAAGTAGATCCGCGGCCGACTTGGGAATCCGCTGGCCCGTTCCTGAACCCTGTCGAGATTGGCGGTGAGCCGGACGGCGAGTTGCTCTCCCTTCTCCGCGCATCCCACCATGGCGGCCAACGTCTGGATCATGCGCAGGATACCTTCGACGCTCCGGTGATTGAACACGTGGACCTCGATCCCATGGCCGATCAACTCCGCCGCGATGTCGGCTTGGATGTCTGAGAACCCCAGGACAAGGTCGGGCCGGAGGTCCAGAATCTCGTCGATCTTGGCGGTCGTGAAGGCGGAGACTTTCGGCTTTTCCCGGCGGGCGCGAGGGGGACGAACGGTGAATCCTGAGATCCCGACGATCCGCCAGTCCTCGCCGATCGTGTACAGCGTCTCGGTGGTTTCTTCCGTCAGGCAGACGATCCGCTCATACATTGGACGCTTTAGGATTCAGAATTGCGGTTGGTCCCAGAACGGATATCGTAGGGACATCGATATCATAGGGACATCAACATCGTACGACGATCCGCGGTAGGGACATCGTACGGTCATGTGCGCCGGATACCAATGATTCCGCGACTGACACCCAGAGGAGTGAGCACGTGTCTCGTAAAAACATCAACGAAGTTCACGCCGAGCCCGTTCGCGCCGGCTCGGGCACCGTGCGGCAAGTCCTGATCGGCCCGGAAGAGGGGCCGAACTTCGCGATGCGGCGTTTTGTCATGGAGCCTGGCGGGGGGATGCCGAATCACACGAACGAGGTGGAGCACGAACAGTACGTCCTGGGTGGCGCCGCGCGAATCGGCATCGGAGACGAGGTCATCGAGGTCACTCAGGGTGACGTCGTCTTCATCCCAGCCGGCGTACCGCACTGGTACGAATCTCTCGGCCCGGATGAATTCGCGTTCCTGTGCGTGGTCCCCAATGCGCCCGATGAAATACGCATCGTGGAGAGCGAATAGTCGGCATGGAGACCATCGGATGGCTTTCGATTCTCCCGCCCGTGGTGGCCATCGCCTTGGCCATCAAGACTCGGGAGGTCTACCTCTCGCTGGCCCTCTTCGTCTGGTTGGGCTGGACCATCATGAACTCGTGGAATCCAGTCGTGGGATTGGTAGACGGCGTAAACACCTTCCTGGCCGCGATCACCAGCCCCGGCAACGCCAGAACGCTCGTTTTCTCGGCGCTGATCGGTGGGATCATCACGCTGACGCAAGCGTCGGGCGGCATGGAGGGATTCACCAACTGGGTCGAGCGAAAGCGGTTGGGCCAGAGTCGCCGCACTGTGCGACTGTTCGCCATCGGCACCAGCATGTGCCTGTTCCTGGAATCGAATTTCGGACTGCTGGTGGCGGGCTCCGTGTCGCGTCCACTCTTCGATCGGGCCAATATTTCACGTGAAAAGCTGAGCTATATCCTCGACGCGACGTGCGCGCCGAAGCAGCTTCTCATCCCGATCAACGCTTGGGGAGCCTACATCGTGACGCTCCTGGCCGCGCAGAACGTCGCCGAGCCGAACCGAGTACTCATCTCCGCGCTCACACTGAATTTCTACGCGATCCTCGCGATCATCCTGGTCGTGTTCGTGGCCCTGACCGACTGGAACATCGGGCCCATGCGTGAAGCCGAGCGGCGTATCCAGGAAGAGGGGAAGCTCCTCCGCGATGGCGCCGAGCCCATGATGTCCTCGGACGTTTCCATGTTGGTGGGCAAGGAGGGCGTACCACAACGGGCGCTCAACATGCTCCTTCCGGTCATCGCCATGGTCGCCACGGTACCACTGGTCCTTTGGGTCACCGGAGACGGGGAGATGCTGCAAGGCAGCGGCTCGGACGCCGTGCTCTGGGGCGTGATCGTAGGGATTCTGCTCGCGGCGGTCATGTACCGGGCGCAAGGGATCATGACGTTCCGGGAGGTGACCGACTATACGATCAAGGGGATTCAGGGTCTGATACCCGTCGTGATCGTGCTCGCTTTGGCGTTTTCGATCGCGGGAACGCAGCAGGCGTTGGGGACGGGCGTGTGGCTGGCTCAAGTGGCGGAAGCGAACGTGAACCCTGGCTTCGTGCCGGCCATCGTCTTTCTACTCGCGTGTATCATGGCCTTCTCGACGGGAACGTCGTGGGGCACGTTCGCGATCATGATTCCCATCGTGGTCCCGATGGCGGAGCTGCTGGATCTACACCTCGGGCTCACGCTGGCAGCCGCCTTGGGCGGGGGGATCTTCGGTGATCATTGTTCACCGATCTCCGACAGCACGATCGTGGCGTCGATGGCTTCTGCATCGGACCATATCGACCACGTCCGAACGCAGCTTCCCTACGCGCTGCTGGCCGCGGCCGGTGCCCTGGTATTGTTCTTAGGCGTGGGCTTCGTGCTGTAGCCTTGCTATAGCCAGGCTTGCTCTATCGCCGTACTGGCTCCGCCCAGGGGCTTCTAGCGGCCCTCGAAGAAGGTCAGCCCACCACCCAGCCCACCTGAGAAGACGTCCAGATCGCCGTCTCCATCGATGTCTACGAGAGCCGGTGTGGAGTAGTTGGGGAGGGGCAGCGTGAACGTCGAATCCAGGACGAAAAGTGGATCGATGTCCGTGGCGGAACCCTCCCTCCGGTAGAGAAGCACACCACCCTCTTCCCTCCCGAGTAGTAAGTCGTCGTCACCATCACCGTCGACATCCGCGAAAGCCGGAAAGCTCCTCCGGCCCGCATCCATCTCTCCAAAGCGATCGGTCACGAGGTCGAACGACGGAGCCTGCGGTGTGCCGACGTTGCGGTAGAAGTTGAGTTCGCCCGACGACTCCCCGATAAACAGATCGAGATCTCCGTCGGCGTCGATATCGGTCAGAGCGGGTGTGCTGTTGCTCCCTCGTGTGAGCCGAACGAGCGTCGTGTCTTCGAGGACGAACTCCGGCTGCGTACGCGTACCCTGGTTCATGTAGAGCCCGACGCCCCGATTCCACGTGCCGACAAGCATGTCCAAGTCACCGTCCCCATCCAGGTCACCCAACGCCGGCGCATAGTGATACATGGTGAAGAGCGGCAAATGAGCCTGTTGCAGGAACGAAGGATTCCGCTCGGAACCCACGTTCTCAAAATGAACCAAGTGGGAAGTTCCCATGTCGTCCGGGTCCAACTTGTTCGCGAGGAGCAGGTCCAGATCGCCGTCCCCGTCCAGGTCGGCGAACGACGGAATACTCTCGCTTCCGACATCGACTGTGTAGACGAAGCGCTCGCTGCGGTGGATGAAGTCGCCGTCCACCTGCTCGTAGAAATGGAAGTTCCTGGTGGTCGTTAGATTCGGATTAAAGGCACCGCCGAGCACACCCACGAACAGGTCGAGATCGCCATCGGAATCCACATCTTCGAGAACCGGAACGTTGTATCCGCTCGTCGCAATGGTATCGTCCACAACGAAAGCCTGAGGCTCAGTGCCAAGGATCGGCTCGCCACACGAACCCGTGTTTTCCACGAAGAGCACGCCGGCCTCGAAGAAGTCGCCCCAAAAGAAGTCCAGGTCTCCGTCCTGGTCGATATCCGCGAACGCCATCGAATTGGCGCCGTGCATGCTTCCCAGCTGAGCCACGATCTCGATGCCCTGAAAGCGATCCTCCAAGAACCGGAACACGGGGACTCCGTCATCGGTCAACTCGGCGACGTCGTAGCGGCTGAGTGTGCCAGTGACACGGCCGAGGAAAAGATCCCAGTCACCATCACAGTCTATGTCGTTGACGCTGGGAATATTCTGGCGATCCGCGAACACCGGCTCAGCCGCGACGTCGCGGACGGAATCGCCGACGGGCGTGAACGCCGCAGCCTGAGCCGTACCGTCATTGCGGAAGTACCGCACGTAACTGAACAACTGCTCGCTCAGAAGGTCGAGGTCACCGTCGCGATCGAAGTCGACGAAGCGGGTCCACTCCCCCACCGGAAGGTCTTGATATCGGTCCGTGCGCCACACGAACTCAGGCCGGTTCGGCTCACCCACGTTCTCGAACAGCATCAACTCGCCGGAGCGTTCCTGGAGAAAGAGGTCGACGTCCCCATCGCCGTCGATGTCGGCGAACTGAGGGCGTGGCACATTAAAGCCACCAAGAAACGGAGGATCGTACGCCCTGCCGTTTTCGTCATATACCGGAAACGCATCGACGGAGCGGACCAGTGCAGTCACTCCGGCCAGAGGCGCTTCTCCGGCGGACCCCCCGTAGGATCCCCCACCACAACCCGTTGCGATCGCCGCGATCGCCCACATCCCTGCGACCGCACACCCACGCACGCATCCCATCACGCCTACCCGCTCAGCGATTTCTCGGAACCGCATCTCAGCTGTAGCAATCACGTGTATGGGCTATTCCTTCTTCAAAACGAAAAGAGCGTTCAAAGGCGCCCCGGGCGATGCCGGCGCCGCCCTCACCTGGAAAATTGGATCGCCGCATGAATGAGGCAATGGGTCAGGGCATTTTCACTTGGAACGACCTTCTGTGGAACCTTCGTCCATGCTTCGCCCGTATGTAATGGGGACGGATGGAGCTGAGAGGGGTTCATAGAGCATCTGGGGGTTCGATGAAACGGTGGGGGCGCTGGTCCAAGCTCACATTCCTGGGGGCGTTGCTCGCTCAGCTATTCCTGCCATCCCCCTCGGCGATCGGTGCACGCCTCAGGGCTCGATTGGGCCTTGGTTCGACGTACACAGTCCTTTCCGCCGCGATCGCCACCCAGAATCTGTACACGCCGGATCTGTTCGGAATCGACGGCGTCGTGGGCACTGCAGTGGGTTTGGGCGCAGACGGCGCTCTTGCGGTGCTCGTCTACACCGCCCGTCCCGGTGTCCTGGGCCTGCCCGCGATGCTCGACGACACGCCTGTACGCATCGAGGTCACGGGTGAATTCTGGGCTTTGGGGGATGGACCGCGCGCTGACGAGGCGGAGAATGCCGTCGACCGGAAGGGCCGTTTCCCCCGCCCGGTGCCCATCGGAGTGTCCGGCGGCCAGCCGGACGTGACGGCCGGCACCATCGGGGCGCGCGTCAGTGACGGTGAACGGACATTCGCTCTGAGCAATAACCATGTCTTCGCGAACCGGAATGACGCGAGTCCGGGAGACGATATCCTGCAGCCGGGGCGAGTGGACGGAGGAACGGATCCCTCGAACTCCATCGGTACACTGCACGACTTCGAGCGCTTGCAGTTCTGCGCTGTTCTGACGTGCCCGAACAACCGAATCGACGCAGCCATTGCGCTCACTTCCTCCGACAATCTGGGGACGAGCACGCCCGCAGACGGCTACGGTGAGCCGCGGACTGGGACGACCAGTGCTGCGCTCGGGCAAGCGGTTCAGAAGTATGGCCGCACCACGGGTCTGACCACCGGCCTGGTGAGCGGCATCAACGCTACGATCAACGTGAACTACAACACGGGAACAGTACGCTTCGTCGACCAGATCCTCATCAGTGATGGGCGCTTCAGCCAAGGCGGCGACTCGGGATCCCTGGTGGTCACTCAGTCGAGCGGCCGGACCGACCGGCGGCCGGTAGGACTGCTGTTCGCGGGAAGCAATACTCATACCATCGCGAATCCGATCGACCTCGTGTTGGAGCGCTTCGAAGTGCAGATTGACGGAAGCTGAGGTCAAACGTCATCGGGGACACAGGAGGGGGCGGAGATATGAAGACCGCGCTCGGCAAGCTCACCAAGGCAGTGATCGATCGGCCGGGCGTGACCGGAACCGCCATCGGGCTATCCGGAGGCAGGCCCTGCCTCAAGGTCTACGTGGAGGACCTCCGTGCGGCCGGGCGGATCCCCTCGAGGGTGGACGGACACCGGGTCGAGGTGGAGGAGACAGGAACGTTCAACCGGCGCTGATACACGCGCAACAAAGAACAAATTGAACGGGTGGTGCTAGGGGCCGGGCAACCGTGAGAGACGGTTCCCCGCCTCATCTGCGGAGGGTTGCGGCGGGACGGCCGGGGGCAGCAGGTTCGGGGGGATTCCCCGGGTCGGGATGGAGTTCAGACACAGGAACCTCAAATTGGGTAAACGGACCTCGGATTTCATGGAGCTCGCGACAATCGTGGCCGGCGCGGGCCTCGGGTTGGGACTGACGAGCCTCTTCCCCCAGAGTGGGGCCGACGCTGCGCACCGCGCGGAGGACTCGTCCGTGAGGGTCCGGGTCCTAGGCCGCAACATTGTCGTGGAACCGGGGCGGCGTTTGGACGCGTCCGAGGGGTCCCACGTGGTGCATGAGGCGCCGTCCTCGCCGGGCGGTCGAAGGGCCGCAAGCCGGCCCGCTAGGGAACTAGAGCCCTGAGACAGAGGCCTGGCCTCGCCGCCCTTCCCGTTCTCGCCGCAGGCCTGCTGTCCGCCTGCGGCGGGGAGAGTGAGCAGCCCGGGGACCCACGGCTCCAGAGTCCGCTTCTCCGCGCCAGCGAGTTCAACGAGACCGCTCCGGATGTCTTCCGTGCTCGCTTAGAAACCACGGCGGGCGTCTTCGTCATCGAGGTGCACCGTGATTGGGCCCCCCTCGGGGCCGACCGCTTCTACAACCTCGTGAAGCGCGGTTGGTACGACGGAGTCCGATTCCACCGGGTGCTGGAAGACTTCACGGCCGGATGGGGCATCCACGACAATCCCTACGTGAACGTCGTCTGGCAAAAGGAGCTACTCCTCGACGATCCCGTCACCCAGTCGAACACGCGGGCGCGCGTGTCCTTCGCCCGGTCCGGAGCCAACAGCCGGACGACGCAGGTGTTCGTCAACCACAAGGCCAACCCCGGCCTGGACGACCGGTTCGCCCCTTTCGGTGAGGTCGTCGAGGGGATGGACGTGGTGGATAAACTTTACGCGGGCTACGGAGACGGCCCTCCCCGCGGCGAGGGTGTGTATCAAGCGAGGGCGCTCGCCCGGGGCGCCGAGTACTTCGATGGCGAGTTTCCCGAGTTGGATAGGATCGAGCGGGCGACGATCCTCTAGCCTGCGGCAGCCCTGCGGCAATTCTCCGTGGCAACCCTCGGGCAGCCACTGGTCAACCTCTCCGGCAGCCAACTCGCCGCGCCACGATGACCGTGGACGATCGGACCTTCGAAATCGATTTGTCGACTCGAAGTGGCCGTCATCCCTTCCGAAAACGCGGTTAATACGGTCCGGGCGAGTACAGGCGAACGGGGAAGGGCGAGCCCTCCCCCGTTTTCCACGCCTACCCGCCTGTTGCGCAGCCCGGATCCACGAACGAGATGAGCATTCCTTCCACCGCGACGAGCTCGGGAGGGCCATCCCCGGTCGCCGCAGAATCCCGGTCGTACAGGAACTCGCGGACCATGACGCCGTCCGCACCCGACCCGGCTGCCTCCTGACCCACTTCGAGCCGAACACCTTCCATGACGACCTCTCGCGGCGTTCTATCACCGTCGGTTGGGCCGCGGAAGGGCCCCTGCACCGTCACCTCGCCCACCACCTCGAAGAGGCAATCCACTTGCTCTCCAGGGAGGAAGACGGGTGGGAGCGGGGTAGCGGTAGCGGGCAGGGGCGCGGGCGCGGGTGGAAGCGGGGTAGCGGGCGGGGGCTCGGGCTCGGG
>Ga0315336_1001482_pt1 | contig 45081 bp, 34 predicted proteins | sample ASW5metaG_FD_204512 | JGI IMG/M metagenome (GOLD analysis project Ga0315336, IMG submission 204512) | Ammonia-oxidizing marine archaeal communities from Monterey Bay, California, United States - ASW #5 | ecosystem: Environmental > Aquatic > Marine > Intertidal zone | place: USA: California... | reverse complement strand
CGCGGTAGATGTCGGCGTGATCGAACTCAACCGAGGTGAGAATGCAGGTTTTGGGGCGGTAGTGGAGGAACTTTGGGCCCTTGTCGAAGAACGCTGTGTCGTATTCGTCTCCCTCGATCACGAAGACATCTCCGCCCCCGGCGCGAGCCGTTCGGTCGAAGTTCTTGGCGATGCCTCCGATCAGGAAGCCGGGGTCTTTGCCGGCGGCCTGCAGCAACCAGGCCGCGACTGACGTGGTCGTGGTCTTGCCATGGGTGCCGGCCACGACAACCGAGTGCGAATCTCTGAGGAACAACTCTCCAAAGGCTTCGGGAAACGAGCAGTAAGGCAGCTCGGACGCCAGCAGCGCTTGTGCTTCGTCATAGACGGCCCGAATGACGTTGCCGACGATCACCAGGTCTGGATTGTGGTCCAGGTTTTCGGCGTTGAAGCCCTCCATCACCGGGATCTTCAAGCGCTCAAGGTAATGGGACATCGGCGGATAGACCGCGGTGTCGGAGCCGGTGATGTCGTATCCGGCGTCTTTGAGCATGCCGGCAAGCGAACCCATCGCTGTCCCGGCGATGCCCATGACGTGAATGGTTCGGAGGGGGTCGGGGAGTGACTTCAGGTGTGGCACGGGGGCCTCCGGGGATCTCAGCGGTACCGGTTGACCGCTTGCAGGATGCGGTAGCCCGCCCGAAGGGCTCCGGAAAGGCTCCCGCTGATTTTGCTCCGACCGCGGGTGCGACGGCGATAGGGAAGGGGGATCTCAACGATTCGAAGGCCGTATTTCACAGCTTTCATCTGCATTTCGACGTTCCATCCCCACGTCGGGTCGGACATCTGTAGCGATCGCAGTGCGGACCAGCGGATGGCGCGAAACGGTCCCATGTCGCGATAGCGGTGGCCGGTCGTTGCGGCGATCAGTCGGGTAGCGAGTCGGTTGCCGTAGCGTTGGGTGCGAGACAGCGATCCGGGCTCGGCGAGATCGGTTCGGTCGGACAGAACGAAGTCCGCGCGATCCTCGACCAGCGGAAGAAGCAGCCGATCCATGAGCGCCGGAGGATCTGCGCCGTCGGCGTCGAGAACAACAACGACATCGGGCGGATCGCGGCGCAAATGGTCCATCCCCGCCAGGACGGCGTTGCCATACCCGCGCCTGGGTTCCAGAACGACCTCGGCACCCAGTGACCTGGCAACTGAAGCCGTGTCGTCGACCGAGCCGTTGTCGATGAGAATCACCCGATGCTGGCCCGGGATCTCCGCGAATAGTGCCGGCAGGCTCTCCGACTCATTCAGGGCGGGAATCAGCACAGCGACGCGCAGCGGTTTCTCCTCGTGGATTTCGTTTACAAGCCGTGACCGGGTTGTCGAGCCGATAGGCGTCGATGGGGTATACGTTGTCGCGAACGGAGGCGAAACTGTCCCTCGAGATTCTCATCTTCAGCGCTTCGATGGCCGTTGCCGGGCCGAATCCGTATGCGCACAAGACCGCACTGTCTCAGGCTGTGGTGGTTTCGCAGGGCGACGATCCGTTCACATGGGCACCGCAGCCGGTCGAGGTGAACGCCGGTGCGACCGCCGAGCTCACTCTCGATTTGGAGATCCCCGAGAGTTGCGAGATCTATCGGGACAAACTCTCAGTTCGCGTAGTTGATTCGCCTGGTTTGAAACTTGGAAATGCACAGATTCCAGAAGCCACGCACGAGCGTGCGATCCACAAGCAACAATTCGGGACGTTGCGCGCCGACACCGCAATCACTTTGCCGGTCATGGCCCTGGGCGACAGAACTGGAGTACAAGTCGTCAAGCTCGAGCTGACCCACCAGGGCTGCAAGGGCGGTCTCTGTTATCCAGAGGTCGTCCAGCAACAAGAGGCTCTGATTCGGATTGTCCCAGCAAACGTCGATTGAGGTAGAGAGCGGCATCCTGTGTCGCGCGATGACCACCGATGGCGCGGTACGGATCGTCGGTGTGCGCGCGGAGGAGGCCGCCTCAGAGCTCATCAGTGCCCACGGATTGAGTGGGGATGCCGCAGCCATAGCGTCAGAGGGATTGGTCGCGACCGTGCTGATGTCGGCGCATATCAAGGGCAAGGAGCGCATGACGATTCAGGTCCAGGCGTCGGATCCTCCTCTCTCCTTCTTTGCCGAGATCGCTTCCGATGGGGCTGTTCGCGGGCGTCTCAAGCCAGCCATCGTGGACTCGCCAGAGGGTCGGTTGACCGGGGTGTTGCTCGCGATCAAGTCCAACGAGGAACATGAGCTCTATCGGGGCGCGACGTCAGTAGAGGCGCAGACCGTGACCGAAGCCCTGCGCGCCCATCTGGCAGACTCCGTGCAAATCGACGGTTTACTGTGGACCGACAACGGCGCGGGAATGCTGCTTGAGCGGTTGCCCGAAGCAGATGGCTCCCATGCGTTGACCGTCGAGGCCTTTCTCGAGCGCTACAGCCCGCTACAGAACCGGTCGGCCGCCGAAGTGGTCGACGTGTTGTTGACGGGGAAGCTCGGCGCCGACGACGTGGCACTCTTGGGGCTGCGGAGCGTTTATTGGCAATGTCGGTGCAGCGAGCAGCGGGTGCTCGGCATGCTCCGCACGCTCGAAGCCGAAACCATCGAGGAGATGATCGAGGAGGATGGTGGCGCAGAGGTGATCTGTCACTTCTGCAACAAGCCGTACGCGATCGGGGTTGAATCGCTGCGCGATATGCTAGGTTAGAGGCCGGCCATGTAGACTTCGGCTGGAGCGGCGACGCCCAAGAGCGTCCCGCGGCTCGCATCGACCCAGACCGCCCATGTGCTGTCGTCGATCGTCACTTTTGCGGCCGCCAATTGACCCGCTGGGACCCGATCGATGGCGTCTAGGAGTACCGAGGCCGTCGCGACACGCGAGTAGTCCTTGTCGTGCAGGGCGCGCGCGCGATGTGCCTGCCACAGCGCTCTGAAGACCGCGGCATTGGACACGCTGATCGGTGTCTCGATGGTGGCTCCTGGCAAGAGCCCCGCAATCACTGCGACGGGGTCGGCCGCGGGCGACGTCGCGACGACGCGTCCCGGAGTGGATGCGACGGGCGTTGGGGCCGGCGCTGGGGCGGCCTGTGCCGCAGGTGCCGGCGCGGGTGCCGCTGCCGCTGCAGCCTTTGCCCTTTGAGGTGCCTTCTTCTTGGGCTCCGCGACGGCCTCGGCGGCCATGGCGGCTGCGAGCGCCTCGGCGGCGGACATCTTCTTCTTTGGCTGGGCGCGGTCGCGCAACGACTTCCTGGGCTGCGGTGCGGCGCGCTTCTTTGGTTTGGCCCTGGCCTTCGGGGCGCGTATCGGAGCGGGCTTCGCCTTCGCCTTTGCCTTGGGCGCCTTCTCAGGTTCGGCGACCGGGCTCTCGAGGGTCGAGACGGCGTCCTGGTTCTCCGCCTTGGCCTTCTTTTCCAGCTTGGCGAGGTTCTTCTGGCGTTTCTTTTCGAGGTCCGCCTTGGCTTCGGCGGCGAGCTTGGCGGCCAATGCTCTGGGATTGATGGCGCGGTCGGCGAGGGATCGCTTCTTCTTTGGCGCTTTCTTCTTTGGCGCTGCCGCTTTGGGTTCGGGCTTGGGCTTGTTGGCGAGTCGGGCCTTGGCCTCCTTGGCGAGTCGTTTTGCGAGTGCCGCAGGATCTTCCTTGGCTTTGCCATTGCCCTTGGCGAGCTTTGCCTTGGCCTCCTTGGCGAGTCGCTTGGCGAGTGCCGCAGGATCTTCCTTCGCGGGCCCCTGTTTTCCACTGTCAGTCATTTCCTCTGCCCAGGCTGGAAGCATTGGTGGATCGATCGAGCGCATCCGGTTCTTTTTCTGTGCCATTGAAGCCCCCAGTGTCGATCCCGGCGCCGACGTGCTTGACATAGACAGCTATCTTAGGCCGGTGTTGCGATCCGTATCGTTAAGAGAATCTGATGAAACTGGCCGTCACCCTGATCAGGCACGGTAGAACGGCCTGGAACCACGACCGACGCTTTCTCGGAACCACCGATATCGGCTTGGACGATGTGGGTTGGACTCAGGCGCGTGAACTGGGCGCTGCGTCCTCCGACTCCTTTATGGCAGTGTACAGCTCGCCCCTTGCGCGCGCCGCGCAGACCGCGAGCTGTCTCGCTGACAATGTCACCGAGATTGCCGATTTGAGGGAATTGGCACAAGGCGAGCTCGAGGGCCTGTTCCTGCCGGAAGCAATTTCTCGATATCCGGATTTCTTCCGAAGATGGAAGCGGGATCCAACCCACCAGTCTCCGCCCGGCGGTGAAACCCTCGGCGCGTGCCGCGATCGCGGTCTGCGCGCCTTGTCCACAATCGTTGCGAAACACGTGCATGGCGATGTCGTAGCGGTGGTCTCCCATCAACTGGTGATCGCCTCGGTGACCTGCACCATCGCCCGGCGTCCGCTGTCGCATTGGTCTGAATTCGGCGTGCAGAATTGTGCTGGTGTGGTTCTCGAATGGGATGGTGTCAACTGGCAGATCGCGGGGCCATTCTAGATTGGCATGGACTTGAAGATCGCTCCTGGATCGATCCCCTCCGACGTGTAACAGTGGCGTTTCGGGAGTGGTGGGATGAACGATGGAGCCGGCGAGGCAGCTGCGGGGGCAGCTGTTCGCGAGACGATCTTGGTGGTCGAGGGAGGGGAGTTTACCCGTCATCGCCTGAAGGCCGCGCTGCGCGCACGAGGCCGCGAGGTGTTTCTTGCGGAATCGGGGAAAGAAGCGCTGGGTGCTCTCCACCAGATCGCACCGGATCTCATCTTCGTCAGCCTGGAATTGAGCGACTTGCCAGGCGTCCGGGCGGTTGACGTTTTCCTCCAACGCGCGCCCGGCGTTCCGGTGATTGCCATGACCGAGGGCCCGGCGGTTCAAGGGGCGGTCGAGGCATTGCGTCACGGAGCTGCCGACTACGTCGGTTTGCAAGAGGATCGCACCCGCTTGCTCGAGGCGACAGTGCGCGCTCTGCAAGAGGCGCGATCGAACCGCGAGCTCCGAAAAGTCCGACAAGACGTTCGTGACCAGTACGGATTCAATCAGCTCCTCACCCAGAGCCCGCGGATGCTGGACGTGTTCGACCAGATTCGCGCGGTGGCCCAGACCGACGCCACCGTGTTGATCCTCGGCGAGACCGGCACCGGCAAAGAGCTTGTCAGCCGTGCGATCCACGAGCGGAGTCGACGCAAGGATGAGCCCTTCATCTCGGTCAACTGTGGGGCGTTCACGGAGTCCCTCCTCGAGAGCGAGCTCTTTGGGCACGAAAAGGGGTCGTTTACTGGCGCGGTCGGTCGACGCGAAGGCCTGTTCGAGATGGCGGACGGAGGCACTCTGTTCCTCGACGAGCTCGGTGAGACCAGCCTGAACGTGCAGGTCAACCTGCTTCGCGTGCTCGAAGAGATGACTTTTCGCCGGGTCGGCGGCCGCGATTCTGTGCGAGTCAATGTGCGCATCGTCGCAGCGACGAACGTCAACCTGGAGCAGTCGGTCAAAGAGGGCAAGTTCCGCCAGGATCTCTTCTTCCGCTTGAGTGTTTTTCCGATCGCTCTGCCGCCCCTTCGCGAGCGTCGCGAGGACATTCCACTCCTGATGCGCCACTTCCTCGACGAGATCGCCGAGGAGTACAAGATGGACGCGCCCGTGGTCGCAGCTGAAGCGATGGACACCATTCTCTCCTACCGTTGGCCAGGCAACGTCCGTCAACTCCGTGCGATGTGTGAGCGATGGGTCATCACACGCAGCGGCCAGCGCCTGGAGCGCGAACATCTGCCTTCCAACATGACGGGTGACCAGGACGTGGGCGCCGCCATGGGCTCACTGCATATCGACGACCTGCTGAGCATGAAGGACAACACGCTTCGCGTCGTGCAACAGATGGAGCGGGCCTACCTGTTCCAGATACTCAAGCGCCACAACGGCCACCTCGGTCGAACGGCAAACGCAGCGGGCATCACGCGCCGTACGCTCTACACGAAGATGAAGCAGTACGGACTCGAGGCCGGCGACTTCCGGTAGAAGACGGGGGAGTGGGGCGACCTACTCGCTAACGACAGGGTAGGGCTCTTCCCACAGAGACCCGCAGCCCTCCCAGACCTCGTCGCAGATTGCCGGATACACGAGAGTGGACGTGTCGATGTCCAAGTTGGCCTCACAGGTCGCCTCGTTTTCCTCCAGGGCCTTGTGGCACTCCTTGGCGGCCTTTGGGTTGTAGTCGCAGCTCGACCGGTCCACGCTTCGGATGGCATCGACGCAGGCGGCGGTGATGACGGATTCGGTACAATACTCGTTTAAACTACAAAATTCGAAGGTCGTGTTGACCAGGAACTTCTTCTCGGAGTACCCACAGGCGCTCGCGAATATCAGCATTGAGACGACGGGGAGGGCGCGCATTGCAACTCCTGGCATCGGCACCGTACAGCCTTCCGAGAGGCCCGTCGATACGGGAAATCGCCGACCTATCAGGAAGCTCAGATCATCCCCAGGATCGAGGCAGGTTGAACCTTAATAATTGATACCTATCCACAACATATCCCCAGCTATGTCCGGTTGGTACGTGCGGAGGGTGGGTATTCTGGATCACAGCGCTCTGGGTTCGTCGTCGAAAACTCGAGGAGGACCTCGATAAATCGGCCTGCACCCTGTATTTTACTCCGGCGCGTGCTTAGGTCGCGTTCGTAGTCGGAATCCATAGTGGTGGGCGCAAGCGCCCTATGCCCCCTCTTGAGCTTCGACCTTGGACGAAATTCGCGTAGATCGGGCTGGCACAGGGAATGCAGGGGAACGCCGTGGCATCCGGGTGACTGGTCGGCCTACCGAGAGAAGCACTTCTCGGAGTGATCATTGACGTTGCGGTCTCGTTCTTCGGTTCGAGACCAACAAATGGCTATGGAAGGAAGCGCGTGTCGCTGCAAAGCGCGCGCGCCAGGACTCATTGGTGAGCCTCACTCGAAGGCGACGGTCGAGACGCATTTCGGTGCGACGCGACCGGGTAGTGGAGTGGTTTTGCTCGAGGGCGGGATCGATAGGTCTTCGGTCCACGATGCCGTCAACCAACGCAGTTTCGGCTGTGACGGTGGGCGAGCTGTCGGCGGAGGTCTTCGGATCTCTTCGGTATTTCCGATTTTTGCAGGGCAGCAGGTGGAGCGGTGTGGCCCATCGCCTCCGCTGCCGCGCTGCGGTGACGTGGAGATGTTCGCATCGGAGCGTCACCCAAACGGAACGCGCCTCCCTGGGTTGGCCCGACTCTCCCCGGAGTCGGCCGACGACACGCTGCGACCGGCAAGCTGGTCGCGGTCGGGAAGCGCGCTGCATTGTAGGTTTTCAAAGGTGTGGGGGCTCTAATCCCGTATCTCGCGAGAGCGTCGACCCGATTCTCGAACGGCCCCACTGGGGTCGGACACATCACCACCCATCACCCCTGATCAGCGGCCAGCTGCCTCGTGCGGTTGGTCCGTTTGCAGCTTCTCTGGCGGGAGGCTGTACGGCTTGGCCTTGTGCCGTCGCCGTGCGGGGCGTATTCCGACAGTGAGGCTGACAGGGTGTCCTCGCCTGTTCGGCGAATGAGGTCTTCGGACTTCGACCAACTCGCAACTTCCACAGTCACCTGGTTTGCCAACTACAAGCCCTCGAATCCTTCGGTTCGAGGGCTTTTTGTGTTTCCGCCCTATGGATGGGGCAGGTTGCTGGGATCCTGGGATCCATGCAGGATCTCGGCTGCACGACGTCAATAGAAGGCGGATGAAAGCTTGATTTTCGATGACGATCTTCCTGTATTGCGCTGGAAATTGGGCTTTCGCCTACACGCTGAGGATCCTGATTTCCTACCTACATTGCTGAAAAGCTGGGGATAACCGTGGCGGCGAAGTTGGCACGCGTCCTGCATAGGTCCAGGGTGGCATCCGGGTGACCGGTGACCGACCGAGAATGGCGCTACGGCGTCGCATCCCCTCGGGGGTGCAGCACCTCGGCGTTCTTTGAAGTCGAAACCTCAACTGTCCGCGCATGGGCTGGGAAACGGAAAACCCTCGGGTGATTCGTGAAACGGCCGACGCGCGAGGCGCCTCCCATCTCGACGCGGCGCGCGCAGCTTGCTGTGCGGATCGCATGACGGGTGGGGTTCCACGGCCTGTTGTACCGAGCAATCGGTGCGCTCGGGTCGAGAGGGTTGGCAAACCGCGCTTGCGCGGTGCGGCGACCGTCGTTGGATGGTGCTGTGGCGGAAGAGGACATAAGCCCATGGAAGAATTCAGTCGGTGGTTCAACCACATCCGAGAACAGACAATCCCGCTTGCGGGGGCCTCGAAGCTCGGCACGCATGTCTCCAACGTTGTCCGGTTTCGCCGGGACAGCCGAGGAGACAACCTTCTGACCGCAACGAAACCAGCGCTTCGGCGCCGGCGGAATCGCAGTCGGAACCCCGGACCGGGCGCAGTTGAGAAGCGGTTTCGGCCGTGACAAGACAGCGCACTCGAAGAGCACGGCTTGCCGGGCTCGGAAAGACCGGAGCAACCCTCTGACCGCAACGAAATCAGCGCTTCGGCGCCGGTGGCATGGCAGTTGGAACCCGCCCCGGGCGCAGTTGAGAAACGGTTTCGGCCGTGACGATGCAGCGCACTCGAAGAGCACGGCTTGCCGGGCTCGGAAGGACCCGGAGCAACCTCCAGTGGCTCCTTCAACAGTGCTTCGGCGCTGGTGGAGAAGCAGTTGGAACCGCCCCGGGCGCAGCAGAAGAACGGCTTCGGTCGTGACGACGCAGCGCTCTCGAAGAGCACGGCTTGCCGGGCTCGGAAAGAAACGGAGCAAACCGCGTGTACGGCCGAGAACTCTCCCGCGTATCGCCAGACGGAAACATTGCTTTCGGGCAGTGGAAACAGACAGCGACTCGCGGCTCGCAGCCACACCTTTCAGGAGGGGGGGTTTGTATGAGCATCATTTCTGAACGTTTCGGCGTTCGGTTGCTGGAAGGCCTTGGCCAGGTGGATGATTCCGCAGCAATGCGGACGAACCGACGGGACTATTTCGAGGGTGGCGCGTCACCAGACGCCCGGATGCCACGACTTCGGTCATTGGCGGAAGGTGCAAAAGGTGACGAACCCCTGTCGGTAGCCAGGTGCAACAAACTGGCGGACCAATCGCGGAGTAAGCCGTCGTAGTGGTGAGAAACCACAAGGGCGGAACACGCCGACCGTGTAGCAACGGTCGGACGAGCGGCAACAGCAATGTGGTCGCGGAGTAGACGCGTGCGGATATGTCGACGGAGGGGCACTTTCGAGAGTGAATCCCATGAGAGGAGCACCCACTGGTACGGCCGCGGCCACGCGGACGCGAAGGTGGGTTCCGAGCGCAGACAGGCGCTCTGAAGGAGAGGAAAAAGTCTAGAAGGTCAGTCCTGATCGTCCCCGATCGGCTGGAACCCCAGGGCGGGAAACCCTCGGAGATCCGACTCGCTTGCGAGTGAAAGATCACGGAGGAGGAGGCAAAAGCTAAAAGAGCCTCTACCGCATTGGGTGCCGCGACCTGTCATCACGCCAGTGATGATGGTGAACGGGTGACCTTGGAGGACCATCCAACTCCCGAGAGCTATCGCACCGCAAGGTGTGAACTGTCCGTGCCCGCAATACTTTGCAGGGACACTTCCATTGGTTGTTCGGTTGTCACCAAAGACCCCCAGGCCTCACGGCCTGGGGGTCTTTTGCTTCCTTGAAGCCAACCTGTCCGCCGGGGTATCCATGTGGGGGGGGAGTGCATGGACGAGAGACTCATTGCGGGTCGCCACCACCTGGCAAACGGAGAACGGGCACTTGGCCAGGGGTATATGGACGACAGTCGTTCGCACTTCGAGGCCGCCCTCATCCAATTCAGGGGACCAGAACTGCGTCTGGGCGAGGCACATGCGCTGCGCGGGCTCGCTCACGTAGAGCTCGGCTGTGGCAAAACGGCACTCGCGGAGGAAACCGCGCGCGCAGCGATTCGCAGCTATCAGGATGTTCGCCATCAGCTCCGGAAGATCGATCTCGAGGGCGTTTCTCATGAGCTGAGGCGCGATGCCGAGGAGGGTGAGGGGGTTGCCCTGGTGCTTCTCGGAGATCTCCTGGTCCGATCCGGTCGCGGCTCAGATGCGCGACAGACGTTGAGCTACGCGCGCGAGATCTTCCAGTCACTGGGTAAGATCCCGTCGTCGGCAGGCGTGTGGGCCGCGCTGGGTCGGTTGGACCTACGGACCGGTCGACACCTCCGTGCCCGCGAGAACTTCATTCGCGGCGTCGAGATCCACGAGCAGTCGGGCAACCTGGCCGGGCAGTGCGCAATCTGGCTTGCTGTCGCCGAGCTCGATCGCATCGACGGCGCTTTCCCAGAGGCGGAACAGCATCTGGATCGGGCACTCAGCCTTGCTCGTGAGTCGAGGCAGCGCGCGCTCGAGGGCCGGACGCTATCGCATCTCGGTTCGCTGATGCTCCAACTTCAGCGCCTGGACGATGCCGAAAAGCAATATCAAGCAGCACTTCCGCTCCTAAGAGACACAGGCGATGCCGAGATGGAAGGTTATGCCTTGATCGGTATTGGCGATGCGCAGAGCCGCAAAGGCTCCCCGGGAGCCGTCTCCAATATTGGGGCTGGCGCGCAGATCCTGGGATCTCTGGATCACTTCCATGGGCTCGGTGCGGCGATGTTGGTTCTCGCCAACCACGCGGCTCGCTTTGGGCAGCCAGAACTCGCACTCGCCGCCTGTGAATCCGCCCGCCAGCTCTGGTATCTACTGGATCCCATTCGCGGGGTCGGACAGGCCCTACGGATTGCAGTCAAGTCTCTTGCCGCACTTGAGGAGTGGAGTGCGGTTGTCGCTGTGAGCCACTACCGTGCGGCGATTGCCGGTCCCGAACAGCCGAACTCCCGCGAGGTGCGTGACTTCTATCGCGAGCGCTCCCCGAAAGAGTGGTTGGAGTCGCTCGATGCGTTGGACCCCCAACGTCTCGAAAACAGGGCTGAAGGCGACATGCACCGAGTACTAGAACCCATTTGTGACAGACTGGACCTGTTTGCCCAGTCATTGGGAACAGTCGGCGCGGCCCTGGCTATCGTCGAGGCGGTATTGGCGGTTCCACTTTCAGATCAGACTGCACCCACGCCGGAGACCCAGGCCCTCCCTGCCAGCGCCATCGAAGAGCTGCCTCCGGAGCAGGATGTCGAGGACACCCTGCCGACGCCGGACTCCGCACCTGTCGAGGACACCCTCGATTTCGAAGAGGAGTAGCCCTTGCCTCTCGCATTCGGCGCCAGCCTCGTCGCCATTGCCGACGGTCCCGAACTGCTCGTCTATCAGGCCAGCGACGGCGCCCCGGTGTGGAAACAGTTCTGCGATGGGGTTCTTGTCGGGGTAGCCGTCGTCGGTCAACGCGTCGTGACTCTCGATACCGAGGGCGCGATTACATGGTGGGCCATAGCAGACGGAAGGCAAGAGGATACCTACGGTTTTGGCGGCAGCGTCTCTCAGCTCGTGGCCGCTGCAGACGGCGTTTGTGGGGCGGTCACACCGAATGGGCTGTCGATGACTCACGGCGGGACATTGTCGATTCCCCAGGTCTCCGCGGCTTCGTTTGGGCCCGATAGTGCCAGCATTGGCGTCGGCACAAGCTCGGGCTCCTTCTCGGCTATCGACCCGACGACCGGTTCCGCATGGGGCACGGTCGAGCTCGGTGCCGCGGTGACCGGAGTCGCTTGGTCAGCCCAGGGAACCTGGGTCGTCGCAGCTGCCAATCGGATTGCCGTCGTCAGCGGCGACGGGACCGAGGTCATCGCTTCGATCGCCGGGCCCGACAGTCTCCGTGGGCTGTCGATCAGCGAGAATGGTCTGCTCGCAGCGTCGGTTTGTGGCAGTCAACAGATCGCGTGTTTCGAGCTCCATGGGCACCGGGCAATCGGGACCATCGACCTCAAGCGGGACATCGAGGGGGTGGCCTTTGGCACGGCGGCGATGGTCGCCATCGCTATCGACGATGGCGATGTGAGCTTCGTCGACATGTACAATGGCAAGATCGGGCGTACCGAACCGCATCCCGGTCGCGGTCGAAATACGTGGGCCGTGAAAGTCGGGATCGACCAAGCAGCCGTTCGCGGCGCCGTGGCTCTGAACAAGGCCGGCGGCGTGCCTATCGCCAAGTATGTCCCTCCGCCCGAAGACGACGAAGGTGGATGCATGATGACCTGCCTGACACTGCTGGCCATCTCCATCGTGGTTTGCATGGGCTGCACCGGCTGTTCCGGAATCGTCTATCTGCTGCGAACGATGGGTATTTTCTAGCTACTTGGTCGCGCAGTTCGCCTCGATATTGGCGACTGTCGCCGGGCCGATTCCCGCCACCCGAGTCAAGTCTGCGCACTTCTCGAAGGGACCGTTGTTGGTGCGGTCGTCGATGATTGCCTGCGCCTTGGACGGTCCGATCCCCGGTAGCGTCTGAAGTTCAGCCAGGCTGGCCTTGTTGATGTTGAGTTTGGATGTCGGGGGCCCTTCGGCGGGCGCGTCTACCGGGTCCTTGGGCGCCGACTCCGGCGCATCGGCTGGCGGGTCGGCAGGCGCTGCGTCTCCGTCTTCGCCTCCGCTCGTGGTGATCAGCGCGCGGATGTTCTCGAAGGTCGCCGGTCCGATCCCCGTCACGTTGGTGATCTGGTCGATGCTCGCGAACTTCCCATTCTGCGTTCGGTGGTCGACGATGGCCTGTGCTTTGGCCGGGCCGATCCCGGGTAGCGTGTCGAGCTCGGCAATGGTGGCCTTGTTGATGTCGATGCCACCCGCCCAGGCAAGCGGAGCCAACACGCACAAGATCAGAATCAGCAACAGTTTGCGGAACATCGCCCCTCCGGATGGTGAGCCTACAACACGTCACGTCGACGGCGTGTGCCAATCATTCTTCAATTGACGGCGGCGGCTACTCGGCTGACTTGCGTTCGGCCTTCATCGACAGTCGCCAGTCCTTTTTGTACGTACGCCATTCGGCGCGAATCGTGGCGCGATCCGCATGTGGACGTGCTTCCCTGATGCGGGCGATGAAGTCCTTGCGCTTCGAACGCTTGTCGCCGGCGGATGCTGGTGGAGTGTCGGTCCCGTCGGGATCGTCCGGTACGGGCTCGACAATCGCCACAGCGGAATCCTCGGGCCACGGCACGATCTTCACTGAATCCAGCTCCTCGATGGTGCCCTCGAGGATTTCTATGCCGACGCCATCCGAGACAGCGCGGATGTTGCCGGAGAGGTCGGTTCGGTACACCAACGCACCGTTCTTGCGGAGTCGATCGAGGGCTTCATCGTACGGGTGGTGGTAGCGATTCCCCTCCCCACAAGAGATGAGAGCGGCGCTCGGTTTGAGTTCGGCCAAGAACGCTCGGCTACTGGAGTGGCCACTTCCGTGGTGAGCGACCTTCAAGATATCGACCTGGCCAACGTCCAAAGCCAGGAGGGCATCCTCGGTCGGTTGTTCGGCATCTCCGGTGAACAGGAAGGAGCTATCCCCGTGGTCGAGCCTCACCACGACAGAGTTGCTGTTCAGGTCCGAACGTGTACGGCTGAGCAGGGCCTCGCCGAGAAACAACACCGTCAGTGTCGCCTCATCGCCGAACGGAAACGCCATGCCTCGCAACGCCGTGCGGTGGTCCACCTCTGACGAGTCGACGGCGGCCATCAGTTTCTCGTAGTTCTTGGTGGTGTGCGTCATGCCGTTGTCCAGATAGACCCCGACATCGAAGTCCAGGAGGACTTGCGGCATTCGCCCGATGTGATCGGCGTGTGGATGAGTGGCGATGACCAGGTCGAGCGCCTCGATTCCCAGCGCGCGTAACTGCTCCTCGGTGTTCGCATCGCGGGGCCCAGCGTCGATCAGTGCGGCGTGTCCCTCCGTACGGATGAGGATCGCGTCGCCCTGGCCCACGTCCAACATGTCGACCGTGACTTCGCCACCGTGGGCGGAGAGCGCGAGAACCAGCGTGTGGAGAATCACCGCTGCACAGTAGAGCGCCCGCTGGTCAGCCGCAAGCTTGGGTGTTCAGCTGCCGCTGACGAAGTTGTCACCGCGGATGAACAGGGTCTGGTTCGTGTAGTCGTACGACGCCAGCCAGTAGACACCGTTGATCTCGACGACTTCATTGTGGAATCCGACCGCGGCATCGTCGCCGCCGACTTGTTCCTGAACCCAGCCAACCTCTGCTTCGTTGGTGATGAGGACCTGATCGTTGTTGAAGCCGTCGAAGTAGGTGACGCTGAGTTTGCCAGAGCGCATAAAGATTTCGGTGTCCGCACCGCGATAGTCACCGCCGTCGATAACGTTGCGCGCCCAGATGCCGTCCGTTCGCGAGGCGATGACCAGGTCCTGGTTGCCCACGTCGTGGTACGCGATCCACAAGCTGCCGCCGTCTGTCCACATCGATGGCCATTGGCCGGCGTCGCCGGTTTGATCGATGACCGAGTGGGTATAGACCCCAGCCGTTCCTTCGAGAAGATTGAGCGTCTTCCAGGTGGCGTCGTAGAACGCGATGTATTCGGTGCCTTCGTGGATGAGCAGCCGGGCATAGGTGCCCACGTTGGCGTCGACGGTGAACTCGTCGCCGGTGTCGCCAACCCCGGTGAAGTCCTCGCCGGCGAAGATCTCGGAACTGGTCCACTCGGCGCCGTCGTATCGCGTCAGCCGGAGTGTTCCCGTGCCGCCATCGTGATGTGCGATGACCGGGTTGTCGTTGGCGTCGAGAGCCATCGACGCCCATTGGCCGGCACTTGGCGCCGCGCCGCCGCCCGTGTCGACCTTCTCGGACTCGGTCCAGGTTCCCGGGCCACCGGTTCGTTGCGACACATACAGGCCACCGAGATCGACGTCGTGGTAGGCGATCCACACGGTGCCGTCAGAGGCCACTTTCATCGAGGAGTACTTTCCGCGATTGGAGCGATCGAGTCCGTCGTCACCCTTGTACCCGTCGACGGGTTCGTGAGCCCAGATGACCGTGCCATCGGTCTGTGGCGTCCCTACGGCGAATCCAAGAGCGCCGTCGGAGATGTCGTAGTACGACATCGCGATCCTGGCGCCATCGGGCGTCGCGTCCATGGACAGCCACGCGCCGAAGTTCTCGGGCTCGTCGAAGTCCACCACGTTGGACTTGGGAAAAGCATAGTCCTGGTTGCAGCTACATCCTGTAGCAATCAGCACAGGGAGGAGACACAGCGCCTGCCGGATCATTTCCACTCCAGAAATCGGTGCGCCCCAATGTGCCATCGCAGAGCGCCACTGTCAACGGAATACCGCTCGCCGAAATTCGGGCCAGTATGTGCGTTTGCGCCTTATGAACGGTGGTTCACTGACTCTCTTTACCCGTTACGGCAATGCAAACTCTTTGCGCACGCCCGCGAGGGTGTCCGCGACGGTCTTTGCAGTGTGCTCCAGCTGTTCCGTGCTGTGGGTGCTCGACAGGAAGAATCTCAGACGGGCCGCGTCGTCGGCGACGGCTGGGTAGACGATGGGCTGAACGTTGATGTCCTGGTCCTGCAGCCGCTGGCTGAGCATCAACGCATGCATCGAGTTGCCAGTTACGACAGGGATGACGGCCGATCCGCCGAGCGCGGGACCGGTGTCCAGGTCGCGGGCCACCAGGGCCGTGTGGAACGTCTTGGCATTGGCTTGCAGCTTCTCCACCCGCCAACGCTCTTCGAGCATCAGCTTCAGGGAGGAAAGCGCAGCCTGGCCATTCGCGGGTGTGATTCCCGCCGAGTAGACGAAGCCGGGCGCCGTGTACCGCAAGTAGGTGATCAAGGGCTCGGAGCCGGCGATCCAGCCGCCGCAGCTGGCCAGGCTCTTGGAGAGGGTCCCCATCCACAGGTCGACCTCGTTGCCCGGGATGCCCCAATGTTCGGACAGCCCGCAGCCCCGCTCGCCGATGATGCCGAAGCTGTGCGCCTCGTCCACCATGAGCATCGCGCCGTACTTCTTCTTGAGCTCGACGTACGCCGGCAGTTGGCAGATGTCCCCGTCCATCGAGTACACGCCTTCGATGATGATCAGCACCTTCTCGTGGTGGCGGCGCATGCTCTTGAGGAGCTCTTCGAGGTGCTCGGGGTCGTCGTGCCGGAACCCGCGTCGTCCGGCGCCTGAGAGCTTGATGCCCTGGAGGGCGGAATCGTGGATCAACTCGTCGTGTAGAACCAGGTCTCCCGGCCCGAACAGGTGGCCAATCGTCGTCACATTCGTGGCGTGTCCGGCAGTGAAGACCAGCGCTTCGTCGACACCCTGGCTCTCGGACAACAGTCGCTCGAGCTCGATGTGGAAGGGCCGCTCACCAGAGGCGACGCGCGATGCGCTCACGGAGGTTCCGTACATGCGGACTGCCCGCTCGACATCGTCGAGGACCCTCGGATCTCCCGACAGGCCGATGTAGTTGTACGACGAGTAGTTGATGAGCTCTCGGCCGCCGACCCGTGTCGTGTCCCTGGCCGTACCCTCGTGCACCTGGAAGAACGGATTGCGGATGCCAATGGCCTCGGCGGCCTGCAAGCGCATCTTCAGGTCGTTGACCTCGGCCCAGGTGCTGGGGTCGAACCACTCCCTCTTGGGGATGAAGGCCTCTTCCTCACCGGCGACTGCGCGCAGCTCGGCCACCGCGTCCTCGATGAGGGCAAAGGGCTCGCCCGCGGCGTCTCGGAGCACGAAGTTCGCCGAGAACCGGTCGTCGGCCGCCTCTCCGAAGTGCACGTCAACGGAGATGTCACCGTCGGGGGCCGCAGCGAGCTGTACGTAGCGTCCGATCCCTACTGGAGTTCCGGCGCGCTTGTATCGGCTCCACGCAACCATGGCGGAGAGCTGCATGGCGCTGTCGAGAGCCAGGGGATCCACTGTCCAGGCCTCCCGCGAAGTCGCCGGAATCCACTCGGCCGGAAGCCCGCCGCGAATGCGGCCTCTAGCAAAGTCGGTGCCCACTCCGTCGATGCTTCGAATTCCGGCCAGGAGGGGCCCGTGGAAGGTGACGTCAGCGTAGAAGTCGGCGACGGAGAGCTCTGAGCCACCTCCGCCCTCGAGCGGCGCTGGGATCTCGCGTGTGACCGCTGGGGCCACGCGGGCGCGATACGCCAGAGCGTCTTTCTCGCCAAAGCGGATCTCGGCCCGCTCGCCGCGAATGGTGGCCTTGACCCGAACCGGCTCCTTCACGGAAATACCGGCATAGAGCTTCAGATCGCGGACCTCGAACGGGGCCGGAACGCCGGCGACATGAGCGAGGAGATCCGCCGCACCCGCGAGCGGGAAAATCGGCGTTCCGTCGATGGCGTGATCGGTCAGGTAGGGATGTGTCTCGACCGAGAGCGTCTCTTCGTAGGTGCGTGCGCGGGTAGTCCACGGCAGGTTGCGCCCGTAGACGAGACCGGCGGAGCCGGAGGCCAGGGCTCCGAGAAGTGCCGAAATGCCAGCATCATCCCCGACAAAATCGATCCCGTCGGCGCGCATGGCGGACTGGATGGCGACGGGAATGGTCTGGACCATCTCCGAGGAACTCCACGGGCCGAACTCGGCAACGGCCGCTCGAGCGCCGGGCTGTACGTGCTCTGTCAGCGCCGACATCAGGGCGTTTCCTGCGGCGTAATGGGCTTGATGGCGGTTGCCGAACCGGCCTGCCCAGGACCCGATACCCAGAGCAATTCGCAAGTTGGCACCGGCCACACCCAGCGCGTTCAACCATCCAGCTGCCTTGACGGCCCTGGCGAGACGGCCTTTCTCCGCGTCGACTTCATCGACAGCTCCGTCGGCGAGGACCCCGGCGCAGTGAATGACCACGGTGACCGGGCCTTCGATGGCGGCCTCGAGCGCGGCGCGATCGGTGACATCGGCGCGCACGTGAGAGATCCGGTCGTTGGCCGCGATGAGTGCGGCCGCCTCATCGGAGGGATCCCCACGGCCGGCGAGGAGGATTCGAGCGCCCGACCCGGCGAGGCTCGTGGCGAGCTGAACGCCGATTCCACGGGTACCACCAGTGATGAGAACGGTGTCGTCTCCGCCGACGGTCTCGGTGTCGGCGAGCCCTCGCGGCTGCATCCCCATGACAAACCGACCGTCGCTGTCGTGGCGAACGTCGACGCTGATGTCGGCGCTCCTCCACTCCCGCAGGATCTGATGCATCGCGATCTCGGGGTCGATCTTGCCCAGGGAGATGGACTTGCAGATTGCGGTCGGCCACTCTCGTGCGATCGCCCGTACGACCCCCGTGAGGGCTTCGGCCCAGGGATTGTCGGCGCTGCGAACCAGGAGCACATCCGGCTTGCGGTCGGCGTGCGCTGCCAGGGCCTCGATGAACGGGCCGGCCAGATCGATCCAGTCGCTCTCGCCGGAGAGAACAGCGCTGACCGGCACGTTCTCGTCGCCCACGACCCACACCAGGACCTCGGGCTCGGCGTCTTCGACGATGTATCCGCGAATGTGATCGGCGACGGCACCGGTGCCGACTACGGATCCCTTTGTCTGAAGGACTTCGATGGTCTCGATTGGGAACGGAGTCGGCACCCAGGTCCACTCGTACGCAGTGAGTGGGTCGTCGTCGTCGGCAGCGTCTCCCAGTCCGCGCTCGGCCCCCTTCACGTACTCGGAGATGTCCTCGACCGTCGGCCGATTGATCAACAGCTCTTGGGGGAGGCCCCCCAGACCGGGGAAGGCGTCGGCGAGTCCGGTGGCTAGATCGGCGACCATCAGAGAGTCGAAACCCAGGTCATCGATCAGCGTTAAGGTTGGTTGCACCGCATTTCTCGGGTACGAGCTCACGCGGGCCACAACGTCGACCACTTTCCCGTAGACGTCGTCGGTGACGCCTTCGGGAGCGGTTTCTTCTGCTGCCGGTTCATCGGCGACGGGGCCCCGGTCGGCGCCGCGCTTCAGCTTCAGGGTGAGCTGCTTCTTTGCCTTGACTGCCCAGTAGGTCTCTCGGGGCAGGGCGATGGGCGGCACACTGGCCACCAGTGACGGGCCCGTGACGGGACGCGCGTCGATGTCGACGCCGTGAACCCAGAGCCAACCGAGGGTCTCGAGCAGTGAGCGACCTCCGTCTGCGTCGTCGAGCTTGGCGAGCGTGAGGACTGCTCGCGCATCCTGACCGACGGCCTTGCGGGCAAAGGAGGCGAGGGGACCGCCCGATCCGACCTGCAAATAGAGATCGGCGCCGTCGTCGCGACACTGCTCCAATGCGCCCAGAAACTGGACGGGAGAGCGGGCATGACGGGCGAAGACTTCGCGGGCCTCCGCTGCCGATGCGTAAGGATGATCCGAGATACACGACGCCACCGTGATGGCTGGTTCGGCGATGTCGAGGTCTTCGAGCAGCGGAGCGAGATCCAGATCGGCGAAGAGCGGACTGTGAAAGGCGTGGGAGACGTCCAGCGCCGTGGCGGTGACTCCTGCGGCGGCGGCGTTCTCGGCGACGGTGGCAATCGCCGATGTCGTGCCGGAGACGACCACTTGGTCGGGGTGGTTGACGTTTGCGAGTACGGCACCTTCGACGAGGAGTCTCCTCGCATCCCCTTCGCCGGTGCGGAGGGCGACCATCGCACCCTGATCGCCGTTCACCGCGGCCATGGCCGCGCCTCTGCGGGCGGTGAAACGTGCGGCCTGAGCGGGATCGAGCACGCCTCCGGCGACGGCTGCGTTGAACTCGCCCAGGGAATGTCCCGTAGCGATGTCCGGCTTTATTCCCACGCTCTCGAGGAGTCTTCTCAGGGCTTCGGCGCAGGCGAAGAGAACGGGCTGGCAATTTTCGGTCTGCGTGAGCTCGGCCGTCGCAGTGGCGTCATCGACGGGAGTCTTGCGCCTCTCCGGAAACAAGAGATGGGTCAGGGGCAGACTCAAATCATCTGCGAGGTCCCTCTCGAGTTCGTCCAGCGCATCGCGAACGACTGCAAAGCGCTCGGCGAGATCGCGGAGCATGCCGATGCGCTGAGCGCCTTGTCCAGGGAACAGGAATGCCAGCGTGGGCCTGCCGCTGGAGGTGCCCATGGCGGCGCCTTTCGGGAAGTTCCCAGCCGCGGCGATCCGGAGGTCGGCCAGCAGACTCTCGCGACTGTCGGCCACGATCGCCAGTCTCGCCGGCAGGGACTTGCGGACGGCCCACGCCCGAGCGACTCCGGCGACCGTGAGCGTGGGATCAGTCTCCATTGCCCGCGCGGTGGCACCGGCGATGTCGGCGAGCGACGCTTCGTTCTCCGCCGAGAGCTGGACGATCTCGAACTGTTCTTCCGTGTGCGAAGTTCGGTTGGGCGCACTCGTGAGCACTGCGTGCCCGTTCGTGCCTCCGAAGCCAAAGGAACTCACGCCTGCGAATCGGTCGCCGTCCCATGAATGCGCCTCGGTGGGCACGTCGAAACGCGATTCGGCGAGGTTCAGATCGGCCTTGGGCGTCTCGAAGCCCGCCATCGGCGGAATCTGCTCGTGGTGGATAGCCAGGGCAGTGCGGATGACGCCGGCGATGGCGGCTGCGGACATCGTGTGACCGACGTTGGCCTTCGACGAACCCAGCTGCACGTCGGCGATCTCGTCTCCGAATGCTGTGGCGAGAGCCTGGAATTCGATGAGATCTCCGACGGTCGTTCCCGTTCCATGAGTCTCGACGTAGCCCACGCGGGTCTTGTCGAGCCCAGAGTCCTTCCACGCGGTGTTGACGCAGTCGGTTTGACCTCTCTGAATCGGGGCCATTGGACCGTCACCGCGTCCATCGTTGTTGATGGCGATTCCGCGAATTACGGCGTAGATCCTGTCTCCATCCCGGTTTGCGTCCTCGAGGCGTTTGAGAATTATCGCGCCGGCTCCGTCTCCTTGGATGAACCCATCCGCGCGCTCGTCAAAGGGCAGGCACTCGCCCTGGGCACTCATCGCGCCAATCCGCGAGAACGCGATGTGGTTCTCGGGCGTCACACACAGATAGACTCCGCCCGCCACAGCCGCGTCGATTGCGCCGGACCTGAGCTGTGCGACCGCATCGAAGAGGGCCATCATGGCCGATGCGCAAGCGGCGTCCAATGTATAGGCCGGGCCATGCAGATCGAGCTCTTGAGCCACTGCAGCGGCGATCATGTTCGCCAACACGCCGGGTGCGGTGAACGGTCGCGAGGGCACTACGTTGCGGACCGCGCCGGCGATGGCGTCGAGATCCTCCGGAGCTTCGCCGAGATCGCCCGATCCCATCAGCTGAGCGGTGACTCGCGACGAGAGCAGTTGCCGGAACTCCGACGCCGTGACCCCCATGTACACGCCGGTCCGATAGGGCATTTCGGACGGGTGGTAGCCGGCATCCTCGATGGCCTGGAGAGCGACCTCGATGGCAAATCGCTGCTGCGGGTCCATGACTTCGACGCGACGCGGAGGAATGCCCATCGCGAGGGCCGGGAAGGACCGGATGTCGTCGATGAAGCCGCCTCGAGGGGCGTAGCTCTTGTCGGTTGCGCGGCGGTTGGTGTCGAAGAAAGCGTCGGCGTCCCACCGATCGGCGGGCACAGGGCCAAATCCATTGCGGCCCTCCAACGTCATCTTCCAATACGCCTGAAGATCGGGGGCACCCGCAAAGCGGCAGCCCATCCCCACGATGGCGATGGCACTCATTTTTGTTCTCTGCCTTCAGCAGTCAGTCTGCAGTCAGCCTGCGACGCGGCCACTGGTGATCAGACCGGCGAGCTCTTCGTCGGGGAACGTGCTGTCGACGCTCTCTTCGATGAAGCCGACCATTTCCATGGTGGCGATGCTGTCGAGGCCGAGAGACTCGATGCTGGTCTCGAGCTGGACGTTTGCGAAATCGGCCTTTCGGGTCGGTGCGACCTCGGCCAGGGCCTCTTTAATGAGGCTGAGGATCTGCTCGTTTTCCATTTGAATGGCTCCGTATCCGGCCGACTGGGAAGGGACCGGGGGTGTTGGGGCGGGTTCGGGCGAGGCGCGCAATAACGCCTTTTAGCGGAGGGTGGCCTTGGCACGTGACCACATGGACGCGGCGACGTGTTTGGCGAGAGTGACGCGGTTGGCGTTGGCGCCGATAGCGCGGCTGCCCTTGGTTCCGAGCTCTCCATTCAGGTACTGCTGGCGGCACTTGCGGCGCTGCAGTTTTCCCGAAGAGGTCTTGGGCAGACTTCCGGGCCGCAGACACACGATGTCGCGTGGGGCCAGCGACAGGTCCTTCTGGATGGCCTTCTTGACGTTGTCGATGAGCTCGGCGTGGTCTTCTTCGCGACGCTTGGTCTCGACCACACAAATGAGCTCTTCGCCCGCCTTCCCGGGAATCGAGAATGCGATGACATTGCCCTTTCGGACGCCGTCTACGTCGGCGATGGTCCACTCGACCGCCTGAGGATGCACGTTGCGTCCGTTGACGATGATCAGGTCCTTGAGTCGACCGGTGATGAACACCTGGCCGTCGCGGACAAAACCGAGGTCGCCGGTGTGCAGCCAACCGTCGCGGTAGGTCTTCGCCGTGGCCTCGGGGTTGTTGAAGTAGCCGGGCGTGACCGACGGTCCGCGGTGGCAGAGCTCGCCTTCGACGTTGTCGCCCAGATCGTTGTTGTTCTCGTCGAGAACCTTGACCTCGTGGCCCTTGAAGGCGATGCCACAGGAGATGTGCTCCAGCGCTGGCTGGCCTTCGACCGCGGCAGTCACCCGGCTCTCGTTCTGGAAGGCGTCGGCATCGCACCACAGCGTCTGGAAGTGCTCGTTGGCCGGCTTGAGGGCGATTGCGAGCGTGGCTTCGGCCATGCCATAGGCGGGCATGATCGAGGTCTCGGGCAGGTTGCAGCGCTCGTGGAAGAGCTTGGTGAACGAGCGCATGGTCTCTGGCTGGATTGGCTCGGCGCCGCAGCCGAGCACCTTGAGGCAGGACAGGTCCCACTTGTCGAGGTCGGAGTCCTTGATGCGCCGCTGGGCGAGTGCGTACCCGAAGTTCGGGGAGAAGCTCGCGGTACCGCGGTGGCGGTGGATGGTGTCGAGCCACACGCTCGGGCGCTTGATGAAGCGGAGCGTCGGGATGAACACCGACTGGATACCGGTGACGATGGTGGCGATACCGAAGCCGATGAGGCCCATGTCGTGGTAGAGCGGCAGCCAGCTGACGCCCTTGTCGCCCTTGTCGGCGTCGAGCTGCAGGCCCTCGTAGATGATGCCGCGCGAGTTTGCGCAGAGGGAGCCGTGGGTGACCATGACGCCCTTCGGGTCGGCGGTCGATCCGCTCGTGTACTGCAGGAACGCGATGTCGTCCGGGACGATCTCGGGGAACTGCGGCGTGCCGGCTTTTCCCTCGGAGAACTGCTCGACGGGCACCAGCTTCTTCATGCTCGGCACCTGGTCGACGAGCGCCCAGAGCACATTCTGGAGCTTGGCCGAGGCGATGAGGAGCTTCGCTTCCGCCGAGGTCAGCACCTTGCGCGTCCGCTCGGCGTAGGCGTCGAGGCTGCCAAAGCTCATCGGCGGATAGAGCGGAACGGGGATGACGCCGATGCGAAGGCAGGCGAAGAAGGTCAGGATGAAGTCCTGGGGCTCAATGACGATGAGGCCGACGCGGTCGCCCTTCTCAAGTCCGAAGTCCTGGAGTGCTGCGGCGCGACGTGCGGTGTCTTCCCGGAGCTCTACGAATGTGTAGGAGAACTCGTTTCCGCGGAGGTCCTGAAAGACGAAAGTGTGCTCGGGGTATACGTCCCCGACTTCGGCGATGGCCTGTGCGACGGTGCGGTAGTTCGGAACCATTTTTGTCTCTCCAGTTGATCCGTGATGATCAGGGTGATCTTGGGGTGGGAAGAGGGGTGGGTCGATTACCGACGATTACGGCAATCAGGGGCGGCCCGAAAATAGGACGTTTGGACTGATCTGGCAAGAAGTAGACGCGCGATTTTCGACTTTCTTCGGGGCTTCTAAACTGACCGGTAGGTATTTTTTGGGGGTTTCAGAACAAACCGACGGGTCAGTTTGCATGCCTCATTGGGCTGCAAGCTCCAAAACCGCCGCCGACCTGTTAGACGGCCGACTGAATGGAGACTCAGAAATGGGCGATCAGAAAAAGACGGTTTTTGTGACGGGTGGCCACGGATTTGTCGGCAGTCATGTGGTCCGCAACCTCGTGGACCGGGGCTACGCCATCCGATTGTTGGTCCGAAAGACCAGCAAGACACATCGGGTCGACGATCTGCCAGTCGAGATGTTCATGGGCGACATCCTCGACATGGAGAGCATGCGCGAGGGCATGACGGGGTGCGAATTCTGCGTTCATCTGGCCGGCATCTCGGCCTACAAGGACATGCAGGAGGACTGGACAATCCCCACCATCGTCGAGGGGACGACCAACGTGTTTGCGCTCGCCAAGGAGCTGGGGCTGGCGCGGGTCGTCTACATCGGATCGGGCATTACCTACGCGTCCTACGATCAAGACCGGGTGGCCAACGAGGACTCACCGTTCCTGCTCGCCGACAGCGGACTCTTCTATGCCATCGGCAAACACAAGGCCGACGCGGTCGTCGACCAATACGTCTCGGACGGGCTCGACATCGTCGTTGCCATCCCGATGGAGACCTATGGCCCCCACGACGACCAGTTCCTGACGACCGGCTACCTCAAAGAGGCCATCAACAGCTGGCCGGCCCTGGCGACCCGCGGCGGCACTTCCTTTGCCCATGTAGACGACGTGGCCGAGGGCATCTGCCTGTCGCTGGAGAACGGAAAGGCGGGCGAGCGCTACATCCTCGGTGGCGAGAACGCGACGATCAAAGAGATCATCGAACTCACGCTCCAGGTTGCTGGGACGCCGAAATCGGTCGTGGTGCTACCGACGGGCATCACCAAGTTCGTCCTGCGGTCCCTCTTCAACCTTGGACTGCCGTCTCCGGAGCATCCGAACGCGGTCGACTACGGCACCCTCTACGGCTTTACAACGAGTGAAAAGGCCAAGCGGGAGCTCGGCTACAACCCCCGTCCTTCGAGGGCGGTGATCGAGTCCACGGTAGACTGGCTGCGACAGGAAGGTCACATCTCCTGATAAGATGCGGCACTGACAGAGGCAGGAGCAACTCGGATCATGGAAGAAGAAGCAGGAAACGCGTTTTTCCTCCTCTACGCCAGCTCGGGCTTCGGGTCTTGCGTCTGGTTTCTGCTGATGTTTTACAACCTCGTCAGCGTGATCCAGTACATGAGGTCGGACACCGACGGCGAGTCGGCGAGCGGACTTTCGAAGGCGGCCTGGGCGGTTGGCTTCTTCAGTTTCCTGCTCGGCCCATGCATGTGGTTCGGCGCTGTCATAGCGTTGATCATGGCTCGCGTTGAGCGCGGCCGCATCTACGACGAGCGGTCGTCCTTTGCGAGCTCGACGCCGTGCACGATGGCCTCGATCAACGGTGGTGTGACCCTGCTGATGTACGCGATTTTCATCGCCGGGGCGCTGTCCACTTTCGTCCTCTAGTTCCGCGAAGCTACTCGCGAACGAACACGAACCACGCCCCTGTCGCCAGCCCTTCGGTGCCGCACTTCCAGCTGCCGTCGTCCTCTCCCCAGTCGGTACCATCGGACTGGTTGCCGTCCATGCCGCGGTCGGTGAAGTCGATGGAGAAGTCGTCGAGATCCTCGCAGGTGTCTTCGCCCTCGAGGTATCCCTCCGTGTCCCAGTTGACGCCGAGTGGTCGCGTGTCGCCGTTCAAGTTGTTCTTTCGTTCGACGGCGGGCGTGTCGTAGCCGGCGCCGTTGAATTCGCTGAAGCAGCTGTCGGCGTCGCTGCCAGTGGTGAACTCCCGATACCACTTGGCATCGTAGAAGGACAGATCCACATCCATGTTCAGCTGGAGAGGGTCGACCTTGCAGGCGAAGCGGATATCGCTGGTGGTGTCGATGACATCGCGCATGCCCTCCCAGACGTGTTGATTGGCCGACGCGGGCGTCAGAGAGATCAGGTCTGGATGCCAGGGCCCCGCCGCGTCGTCGAGGGGTTCGTTGGCAGAGGCCGCCACCAGTGTCCAGCCACCACCATCGACCTCCATCTCGCAGAACACGTCGACGGTCGGCAACGCGATGTTCGGCTGGATTTCGTAGATACCGCTCGCCGCGCCGGGGTCGTTGTCCAGGTGGTCCTGGCAGCTCGCTGGCCGGGCGAATCCACCCTGGAAGCGCTGGGTCGAGATCCCGCGGCCAAAGAGCGTGTTGCCGCGAAGATCAGTGGTGGCCTCGACGACGCGGATCAGATCGAAGGTGAAGAGGTCACCCAGAACGATCGCGCCGAGATCTTCTGTGACATCCAGCTCATAGGCCCCGTCGTCCGCCAACTTGTAGAACTTGTGCAGGCTGTTTGGTCCACTCACTTCCAGGTACACCTGGCCGTCACCCGGCGTCCAGGTGATCTCGACGAACTGTGTGGTCGCAAGGCCGAGAAATTCATGAACATCCGGCGTCAGGATCTCCATGGGTTCCGCGACGGGAACAAAAGCATCGAGCGTGCTGGTTTCCCATTCTCCAGAGACCGAGATGTCGAGGAGCGCGTCGTCGGGAAAGTCCTCGATACGGCGGTCGTACCAACCGAGATCGGCCTCGGCATCGGCCACGAAATCGAGAGGCAATCCATCGATGTAGATCCGGTCTCCCAGCCAGACGATGGGGTCCAGAGCCGGATTGAAGACTGCGACCGTCGGAGCGAGCCACGTGTCGTCGTCAGCGGGGACCTGGTCGACGCAGAGCTCCCCAGAGATCACGCAGGTAGCGGCAAAGGGCATTCCCTGGAGACTTTGCGCGAAGAACCCAAGCAGGCGGTGTTCCAGGTCGCGGTCGTCGTTTGGAGCCAGGTGGAGGTACGTGAAGTCGCCCTCGTGGTCCAGACCGAGATCGGTGTAGTCGTCGTCCGAATCGTCGGTGGTCGAGGAGTCGTTGACATGTGGCTCTTTTGGCCCCTTCCCCGTGGGCTGCTGACACGCCATTGCGAAAAGAAGCGGCCAAACCCGCACGGGTCCCTCCTTGGAGCGACTATTGTACCCGCTCCGGAGGCCTCTCATGCGCTACCTGCCCCTCGTCCTCATCGTGTCCGTCGGTTGCAAGAAGCCGCCGCCCGCGCCCAAGGGTCTCGATGACTCGGCCAACTACATGATGCAGCACTTCTACGACTCCGACGACCTCTTCAACGCCGGCATCACCGGCTTTCTGAAGTGGTACGACGACGAGGGCCAGGAGCTCACGGGAGAGATGGCGAACCTCGATACCGTGAACTCGTACACGGTCGGTGACCTGTCAGCTAAGTCCGTCGCCCACCTGCCTCTCGACGACAAGATCCTCGTCGATCCCAAGGACGAGATCTACGAAAAGCGGGTGATCAGTAATGCCAAGGGGGTCGTCTCGCTGGCCTTGATGGACTGCGTCTGGACCCGCGCCGAGGGCTATCTCGCGCGCCCCGATCAGGACGTGGTGTTCGAAGAGGATTTCGAAGGGTACGAGCGCAACTACACCTCCAGTCGCAAGACTTTCGAAGACGCGTCCAAGAACTCCGACTACGACGCGGTCAGAGAGGATCTGAGTCCCTTTGCGAAGGACTTCGATCGGGACGCATACGGCAAGACGCTGCTCATGACGGAAAACATCGTCGATCCCACTGTGGTGCTGGGCGCGAATATGGAGCGCTTCGACATGAACCTGGACCTGCGCCACGGCGAGTACGAGCTCGACGGAGAGACGGTCGGCGTCGCGGCGATCATCACGTACAACATCGGCGCTGCCTGGGGATCGAAGGGGACCAATGCGCTTCTTCAGAGCTTCAGTATCGAGCTCAACGTCGAGCGACCGAAGAAGCAGACCCTGCGCATGCTCACGGTCTGGGCCGAGCCCAAGGGCGGCGGCGTCGACCCGGACTCTGCGCTCGCGCTGAACTTCGCGGTCAACAAGGCGCTCGGCTCCTCGGAGCGGTTGAGCGACATCTGCGCTGGGGACATCGAGATTCCAAAGGAGTAGTCGGCGGGACGATCGCTTCTCCGAGCGCCGCCGAGTGGGTGGAAGGCGTCGCGGGTAGTGGCGTGGAAAAGCTCACTTACGAGCTAAAGCTCGGCAAAGTGGGCAGGCCCCCTTTGCAAACCCCCGGTCAAGGAGGACTGCGTCCCCCTCGGCTGCTCCCCCTGCAAAAGGGACTTCGTCCCTTTAAATCCCTTACCCGCAGCGGCGGAGCCGCGAGGGCGAGACGGATCGCCGCTCTGGGTCCGGATCGGGGAGAGGTCGTTTTGGGGAACGGATTGGCGGGTGGGCTGGAGGGTGTTTCGCCCTGCCGCCTCGGCTCCAGCCCGACCATCCGGACACAACCTGACCTGGCGCGCACACCTGAACAGGTGTACAGTGACGTCCGGGTTGGGATTTTCTATGGAAACACTACATCTTGTGGTTGAAAGAAGGCCCCACCACAAGATATGGTATCTGTGCGTTCCGGTACTCTCGGGAGGGAGTGCAGAAGTACCCACCTCAGGGGTCAGACCATCGCTCCCCGCGTACGGTCTGGCCCCTTCCTTTCCTCCACCCGGAGTTTCTGGAGTTCTCCATTGCGTCCTTCGCCCGTCTTGCGTCTCGTGAACAACGAGAGCCTGGACCCAAAGATCCGCCTCGCCGAAGCCCTGTCCCAACGCAGTCGAGGGCTCGAACACATCGACGCCCGCGCGCTTCAAGAGCGGGTGGTGCGCAGCGCGCCAGCCGATGCCGACTACGGCGTGTTGCGCGAGCTCCTCATCCACACGGCGGCTGGGCTGACGTTCGAGGCGCCGGAGTACAGCCGACTCGCCGGGCGATTCCTGGCCGAGCGGCTCACCGAAGACGTCGCCAACGCCGGCATCCTGCACTTCTCGGACATGGTCCGCATCGGCGCAGAGGCCGGGATCATCAATGAACGGGTTGCCGCATTCACCACGGCAAACCAGGTCGCCTTGGATGCAGCCATCCGCCCCGAGCGCGATCTGGACTTCGACTGGTTTGGCATCAAGACCATCGGTGACCGCTACCTGCTCCGTCACCCAGAGACCCGGCAGATCATCGAGACGCCGCAGATCTTCCTGCTCCGTGTGGCGGTCGGTGTGTCGGACACGCTCGATGAAGCGCTGGAGCTGTACGAGGCCTTCTCGACCCACGACTTCCTGCCCAGCTCGCCGACGCTCTTCAACGCCGGAACCCATCGCGAGCAGCTGTCGAGCTGTTTCCTGCTCGACTCTCCGGCCGACGATCTGCGGGACATCTACAAGCGCTACACCGACATCGCGATGCTCTCCAAGTTCGCTGGAGGCATCGGCCTGGCCTACCACCGGATCCGCTGCGAAGGCTCATTGATCGCGGGTACGAATGGCCGCAGTCGCGGGATCGTGCCGTTCCTGAAGACCTTGGATGCGTCGGTCGCTGCAGTCAATCAGGGCGGACGGAGAAAGGGCGCTTGTTCGGTCTATCTCGAGCCGTGGCACGCCGACGTGGAGCGCTTCCTCGAGCTTCGCGACAACACGGGGGACGAGGCCCAGCGCACCCACAACCTCAACCTCGCCAACTGGATTCCGGACCTGTTCATGCGGCGTGTCGAGCGAGATGCGAGTTGGTCGCTCTTCGATCCGAAGGTCGTTCCTCAACTCTGCGACACCTACGGCGAGGCCTTCGAGGCGCTCTACACCGAGGCCGAGCGGGCAGGATTGGCGATCCGCACGGTTCGCGCCCGAGACCTGTATGGACGCATGATGCGCACGCTAGCCCAGACCGGGAACGGGTGGATGTGCTTCAAGGACAACGCCAACCGCACCTGCAACCAGACGGGTCGAGCGGGCCGCGTAGTGCACCTCTCCAATCTGTGTACAGAGATCCTCGAGGTCACCGACAGCGACGAGACCGCAGTATGCAACCTGGCTTCCATCAACCTCGCCCGGCACGTCACCACCGAGGGCGTGCAGTGGGACAAGCTCGCTCGAACGGTCAGAACGGCGATCCGCCAACTCGACCGCGTCATCGATCGCAACCTGTACACCATCCCCGAAGCGCGAACCTCGAACATGCGCTGGCGACCCATTGGCCTCGGCACGATGGGCATGGCCGACGTCTTCTTCACGCTGCGCTACCCGTTCGACAGCCCCGAGGCGCGCCGGGTCTCCCTCCGAATCGCCAAGTTGGTCTACTTCCACGCCGTGGCCGCGTCTGTCGAGCTGGCCGAAGAGCGGGGTTCACATCCCACATTCAGCGAGACGCGAGCCGCCGAGGGCATCCTTCAGCCCGATCTGTGGGGGGTGAATCCGGAGACTGGCGAGGACGGCGCAGATCTCCAGTACGGGCTGTTCCCGACCGAAGATCTGTACCCAAAGCTCGACTGGAGCGGTCTCCGCGATCGGGTCCGACAGAGCGGCTTGCGAAACAGCTTGCTCCTCGCCATCGCGCCGACCGCGACCATCGCCTCGATCCTGGGGTGTACCGAGTGCATCGAGCCCCAGGTGTCGAATCTCTTCAAGCGAGAGACGCTGTCCGGTGAGTTCCTTCGCGTGAACGAGTTTCTCGTCGCCGATCTGCGTCGACTCGGATTGTGGACACCACCCATTCGTCAGCAGATCAAACGGGCACACGGATCGATCCAGGACATCGATGAGATTCCGCCCCATCTCCGTACCCTCTATAGGACGGCGTGGGAGCTCTCGATGCGCGCGGTCATCGACCTGGCCGCAGACCGAGGCGCCTACCTCGACCAATCGCAGTCGCTGAACCTCTTCCAGGAGTCTCCGACCATCGGCCAGCTGTCGTCGATGTACATGTACGCTTGGAAGCGCGGCCTGAAGACGACCTACTACCTGCGTTCCCGGCCGGCGACTCGCATCGCGCTGACCGCTGGAACCCCAGAGGCCGCCGTGATGTGTTCCCTTGAGAATCCCGAGAGCTGTGAGGCGTGCCAATGACCGAACGAGTTCGGACGGCGTGCAGACGCCGAACCCTACCCAGCTTGCTGGGTACAATCTCGGCGGCAAGCGACGGCCGGGGAGTGTCAACATGATCCTCGACGCCGGCTTCGACCTGACGCTGCGCCCGATGCGCTATCCGGGTTTCTATGAGATGTATCGCCAGGCGATTCGCAACACCTGGACGGTGGAGGAGGTGGATTTTGCCACCGATCTCATCGATCTCCGCGAGAACTTCGGACCGGGTGAACGACACCTGATCCAGCGGCTGGTCGCCTTCTTTGCCACCGGGGACAGCATCGTCGCGAACAACCTCGTGCTCAACCTGTACAAGCACATCAACGCCCCCGAAGCGCGCATGTACCTGTCGCGGCAGCTCTACGAAGAGGCCCTGCACGTACAGTTCTACCTCACGCTTCTCGACACCTATCTGCCCAATCCCGTCGACCGTGCGCAGGCGTTCGCGGCCGTGGACAACATCCCGTCCATCCGTCAGAAGGCGCTGTTCTGCCAGAGGTGGATCGACAGCGTCAACGATCTCGATCGCCTGGAAAACCGCGAACAACGGCAACAGTTTCTGCTCAACCTGCTGTGTTTCGCCGCCTGTATCGAGGGGCTCTTCTTCTTCGGCGCCTTCGCCTACGTGTACTTCCTCCGGAGCCGTGGGCTGCTCGATGGTCTGGCCTCGGGCACCAACTGGGTCTTCCGAGACGAGAGCCTGCACATGAGCTTTGCCTTCTCGGTCTTCGACACGGCGGTTGCCGAGGAACCCGATCTGTGGGACGACGGCGCGAAGGCTCGCGCCACCGAGATGATGCGGGAGGCCGTCGACTGCGAGCTGATGTTTGCTCGCGACGTACTCGCCGAGGGCGTCACCGGGCTGTCCATCCCGGACATGCAGTCATACCTGGAGTCCATTGCCGACAGTCGGCTTGTGCGAGTCGGCTGCAAGCCGATCTACGGAAGCACGAACCCATTTCCGTTCATGGAGCTGCAGGATGTGCAGGAGCTGACGAACTTCTTCGAGCGACGCGTGGCCGCCTACCAGGTCGGCGTAGAAGGGGAGGTCTCCTTCGAAGAGGCATTCTAGGGACTCCCTGTGCCATGGTGGCGGTGAATGGTGATTCAGTCGGGAGCCCGCCCATGTTGTTCGATCACTGGTTTGACGAGTCCCACCAGGCCTTTGCGGAGATCTGCCGGCGCTTCGCGCGCGAGGAGATCGCCCCCCACGCCGAGAAGTGGGAAGAGGCGGGATCCTTCGATCGCGAGCTCTATCTGAAGGCCGCCGAAGCCGGCGTGCTCGGACCGACCTACCCGGAGGCGTTCGGCGGCGGGGGCGGCGACGCCTTTCACGGGGTGGTGGCTGGAGAGGAGTTGCTTCGCGGAGGAAGCACCGGGGTCTGCGTTGGCTTGGGCTCGCTCAACATCGCCCTTCCCCCGATTCTGGCCATGGGGTCGGATGAGCAGAAACAGCGCTTTGTCCCTTCGGTTCTCGCTGGGGAGAAGATCGCGGCTCTGGCCATTACGGAGCCGAACACGGGCAGTGACGTCGCCGGCGTTCGCACCAAGGCCGTCAAAGATGGCGACAGCTACGTGATCAACGGCGCAAAGACGTTCATCACCTCGGGCTGCCGCGCCGACCTCATCACGGTGCTCGCGCGCACTGGCGACGACCCTCATGGCGGGCTGACCTTCTTCGTCGTGGAGAAGGACATGCCCGGGTACGGCGTCTCCCGGGCCCTGAAGAAGACCGGTTGGTGGGCCTCGGACACCGCCGAGCTCGTCTTCGAAGATGTCCGAGTCCCCGTCGAAAACCGGATCGGAGCGGAGGGCACGGGCTTCATCGCGCTCATGAAGAACTTCGAGAACGAGCGCTTGATGCTGGCCATCAACGGCTGCGCGCTGGCGATGCTGAGCCTCGAATACGCGGCCCAGTACGCCAAGGAACGCCAGGCCTTCGGGCGTCCGATCGGCAAGTTCCAGGTCATCCGGCACAAGCTGGCAGAGATGGCGACCCAGGTGGCGTCGGCACGCGCGCTGACCTACCACGTCGCCGGTCAGATCAACGCCGGAAAGCCCGTGATGGTCGAGGCGGCGATGGCCAAGAACCACGCATCGACAGTCGCGCGCGAGGTGTGCTGGGAGGCGGTACAGATCTTTGGCGGCATGGGCTACATCCGCGAAACGGTCGTCGAACGCTTCGCCAGAGATGCGCGTTTGCTGCCGATCGGCGGCGGCACCCAGGAAATCATGCGAGAAATCATCGCCCGCGGCCTCGGCTATTGATCTCGGGTGACAGACGCCTCCACGGAGGCAGATCCTCCTCGTTCTGAAGCGCTCGAACGCGTCGGGGAGGGTCGCAGTCGATCTGCTCCGGTGCCGGTTCCGCGCTGCCCGTGTACCGCCCGACCATCATCCACATCCACCAGGTCATGTGACCTCCTTTGCCGTTGGTGTGGTGGGCTTGGGTGCTGTCACGGCGAAAAAAAAGAAGTCGGTCCGTGTGACGTCTGAATCGGTCGGAACACTGGTAGGGGGACGAAGCGGAAGAATGCCGCTTGGGAGGCCCAATGTTTCAACGCCTGATCATCCTCGCTCTGCTGGTCGGATGTGCGAAAGAAGATGCCAGAGGACCGAAGTCGGACGGCGAAGTTGTCGTTCCACCAGACTCCGAGTGCACAGTTGTCAGCCATGAGATGGAGGAGCCCGCGCCGGGATGGCTCTTCGATGTCCCCGAAGATGTCGACGACTTGTACGACATCACCATTGATGCAACGGAAGAGGAGTGGGTCAAATTCGAGATCTACGACCAGATCTACCGGAACTGGCAGTACGGCGACAAAGAGGGCAAGAAACCCAAGTCGCCGACCATCTGCGCAACAATGACCATCGAGAACGTCAAGACGGGGACGGTTGTTGGCACAAGCGAGGGGATCGGGCTTGCGTTGAAAGGCAAGCTGGACAATTCCTATCGCGGGCCCAATGACAACCCCTATCTGAAGATCGATCTCGCCCATTCAGTGGAGGGCGCCACCCTGGACGGGATGTCGGACTTCCGCCTGTACAACCACGGGCAGGACCTGAGCGGCATTCAGCGCTACCTCGGCTACAAGATCTGGCGCGACGACTACAACGATGGCCTCAACGCCTATCCGGCGCCACGAGCCGGTTTCGCCACCCTGAACCTCAATGGCCAGTCGCTGGGGATCTACGGGACCAATGAGACCATCAAAGAGGAGTTTGTCAGGCGCTGGTTCGACATCGGCGACATCATGATCAACAACCTCTACGAGGGCGAATACGGAACAGATTTCATGTTGAGCGGATGTAGTGGGTCCGACGACGACGGCCCCTGCTTCATGAACATCGAGGTCGAAGCCGGCCCCGGCGCGGCCGACGATGCCGCGCTGGAGGTCGCCATCGAGAAGATCCGACCGATGGTTGTAGAGATCGACGACCACCGGACCCAACAGGATGGCATGTGTGGTGCCTTGAATCGGCAAATCCCCGGCGCCAGCAACATGGACCTCGACAAATTCATGACGTTCTTCGCGCTCGAGACCGTCATCGGTGCACGTGAGGGGTACAGCTACCTGACCAACAACTATTTCATGTTCGACGCACCGAGCGAAGATGGTTCGGAAGGGAACTATGTGTTGATTCCATGGGGCTTCGATCAAGTCCTCCACGACGACAAGTCCCCAGACTTTGCTGGGGCCGTCATCCCGATGGGAATCATCGAAGATCAGGAGTGCAAGGCGAGGTTCGACCAGGAACTCGCCACCGTGATTGCTCAAATCGACTGGCAGGCTGTCTACGACGACGCGGTGAACACCACGGCGTTCTTTGATGCTGCCGAGACCAACTCACTCGGTATCCACGAGCCCGCAGATGTGGAGTCGATGCGTTCTGACATCCTCGCGTTCATCAAGAACCGCTGCGAGACACTCTCCAAGGTCTACCTGGACGAGCCCGAGTCCCTGTGCCCGGCGGTGTCTCGATGACCGCCGCTGCACCGAAGAGGGCTGGTACGCTGAAGCGTATGGCCCGCCCCCTCGACAGCCAGATGAGGTCCGTTCTCGGCCGAGTACAGCTCGACTCCGACGGATCCGCTGCGCCCGCCCCGACCGACGTGCGCACCCTGCACGAGGTCTTTGCGGCCTATCGCAACCCGGTCTACAAGACCTGCCGGCGACTGACCGGAAACGACGCCGCGGCTGATGATCTCACCCAGCAGGTCCTCATGACCGCCTGGGACAAGCTGCCGAACTACCGGGCCGAGGCCAAGTTCAGCACCTGGCTGTACGGCATCGTGCTCAACGTCTGGCGCAACAAACAGCGAAAACGGCGGGAGCTCCTGTACACCGACGGCGTGTTCGAAGTTGGAGACCCCGCGGTGGGCGTGATGTCCCAGCTGCAGCGTCAGGAGCGCGAGCAGGTCTTCCGCGACGTCTGCGAGGAGAGTCTGGAGGCCGACGAGCAGCAGATCGTCTACCTGCGCTACGCCCGATCGATGCCCCGCGGAGAGATCGAGTCCCTGCTCAAGCTCGAGAAGGGCAGGGTGCGTGTGGTCTTGCAGCGCGCGACGCGAAAACTGGAGAGGGCCCTTCGGGCGAAGCTGATGGATCTCGGACACGGGACCTCGTTCGTCCGGAGCAGCATGTGATTTCTCGGCATCTCACCCTCGAGCGGATCGCCGGGGCGGAGTTGACCGAGACCGAACAGCAGCACCTCGCGGGGTGCGCTTTCTGTCAGGCGGACGCTCTCCTCCACAGTGAATTCCAGGCCCTGGTCCCGGCAGACGAACCGCTGCCGCCATCGGTTGGCGGCGCGCCGTCAGATCTTCCCTTTGCGTTGCTGCGATGGCTCGGTGCCGGCCCTCATGGCGCCGTCTACGAGGCTCTGGGCGCCGATGGCGTGCGCGTCGCCGTCAAAGTGCTCATCGACGGGGTCGTGCCCGACAACAGTCCCATCCCGCATCCGAACCTGGCGGGCCACAAGGCGATGGATCTCGAGGGCTATCCGCACTGGATCGCCTCGCCGATCATCCATGGGACGGGCCTGAGCGACGGGCTGCAGGACCGGAGTGTGGCCGCCGGCGCCGCAGCGTTGCTTCAGATCCTGAACGCGCTGGACGCCCTTCATCGAGATGGCCGCGCCCACGGGCACCTTTGCCCGGCAAACGTTCGCCTGGAACCAGGTGGGCGTGTCGTGGTGCTGGATGCCGGCCTCGATACCGGGTCGGTCACCTCAGATATCGACGCGTTTCGCGGTTTGATCCTTGATGTATGCGAGGCTGTAGGCGAGGACTCCGCGGCATTGCGACGGGTGCTCACTGTGGAACGCGAGCACATGCGAAACGAGCTTGAAGCCCTGACCGAGGCAGAGAAGCTGGGCCGCTATGAGGAACGAGCGACGCTGGGCGAAGGCGGGATGGGCAAGGTCCACAGGGTCTTCGATGCGGGTCTCGCCCGTACGGCGGCCATGAAGGTTCTCGCCGGGCAGTACGCCGAGCACGAGGTCGCGCTGTCTCGGTTCCTGCTCGAGGCCAGGGTCACCGCGCAGCTTCAGCACCCGGGCATCGTGCCAGTCTACGAGATCGGTCGTCTCCCTGATGGGCGCCCCTACTACACGATGATGGAGGTCGAGGGACAGACGCTCGGCCAGGTGATCTCGGCCAGCCGCCGCGACGGAACGAACATCCGACGCGTCGTGAGGCACTTCCTCCAGACCTGCGAGACCGTGGCCTATGCCCACGCTCGCGGAGTCATCCATCGCGACCTGAAGCCAGCCAACGTCATGGTCGGTGAATTCGGCGAAGTGCGAGTTCTCGATTGGGGTCTGGCCCGAATTGGTGACGAGGTCGACGACAGTGTCGAGGTCCCGACCGGAACGTCGCACCAGACGAGAATGGGGGACGTCGCCGGGACCGCTGCCTACATGCCGCCCGAGCAGGCCAGGGGAGATCTGGCGGCGCTCGGCCCTCACTCCGACGTCTACGCACTGGGCGCGATCCTCTACCAGATCCTGACCGGCGTACCTCCCTACACCGGCGCCACCTTTGAGGAGATCGTCGCCGCGGTGCTCGCGGGTCCGCCCGACGTTCCGCGCGCCGTACCCGAGGCCCTGGAGGCGATTCGGCTCAAGGCGATGTCGGTGGATGCCAGCGCTCGTTTCACCTCCGCCGCGGAGCTGGGAGCCGCCGTGCGCGACTGGCTCGAGGGTGCAAAACGCCGCGAGCGGGCGCTGGAAGGCGTGGCGCGATCAGACGCCGCTGCGAGGGAGTCGAGGATGCTGCGTGCCCGAGCCGTGGAGCTCAGGGAGCGAGGTGCCGCCGAGCTCGCCGAGGTGCCGACGTGGGCGCCCGTAGAGGACAAACAAGAGGCATGGGCGTTTCAGGACCACGCGTCGCGCCTGGAACAGAGGGCCGACCAGAAGTCACTGGAGATGGTGCAGCACCTGCGTTCTTCGCTCATTGAGGACGGTGCGCTCACCGAGGCTCACGATCGTCTGGCGGCCCACTATATGGAGATGCACAGGGACGCGGAGGGCCGGCGAAACACCCGGGATGCAGCTCACTTCGAGCAGCTTCTTCGCTTCCACGACCGCGGCGAGTTCGCGGAGTATCTGCAGGGGAAGGGTACGCTTACCCTGGAGACCAGCCCTTCAGGAGCCGCGGTCACGCTGTACAGATATCGAGACCATCAGCGGCGTCTGGTGGCCTCTGATCCGACGGAGTTGGGCACGACACCTCTTCGGGACGTTCCCCTCGATCGCGGGAGCTGGCTGGTGGAGATCCGCGTCGGCGATCGGCCGGCGGTGCTCTACCCGGTCAGCATCGGACGTGGAGAACACTGGGATTCCGGCGAGATTCACGTTCCCGAGGACCCCGGCGACGCCGTTTGGATCCCTGAAGGGTGGTTCTGGAGCGGTGGCGATCCGTCGACCGGAACATTGCCCAAGCGACGCCTGTGGGCCGCCGATTTTGCAATCCAGAGATTCCCGGTCACCAATCGCAATTACCTCGCCTTCTTGAACGATCTCGTCGCCCGAGGCCGCGAGGAGGATGCGTTGGCATTTGCACCCCGTGAGCGCGGGTCCTTCGGTTCGCCCGGCGCGGTGATCTACGGATACGCTGATGGGGCCTTCTTCTTGCAGCCAGACGCCGACGGGGATGTGTGGATGCCAGAGTGGCCGGTCCTGTATGTGACCCTTCCCGGTGCGGAGGCCTACGCGGCGTGGTTGTCCGATAGGACAGGACGGACCTGGAGATTACCTACTGAGCTCGAGTGGGAGAAGGCCGCCCGTGGCGTTGACGGTCGAAAATATCCGTGGGGAGACTTCTGCGACCCGACGTGGGCGCGCAGCAAGGAGAGTACCCAGGAGCGCAACCTGCCTTGCGACGTGGACACCTATCCCATCGATGAGAGCCCCTATGGGGTGCGAGGCATGGCCGGAAACGTGCGGGAGCGGTGCGCCGATCTCTATCGCCGCGACGAGGGACCGACCTTGCTCGACGAATTCAAAGTACCGACCGCAGGTGAGCCGGGGGACGGCATGCGCCCTATTCGAGGCGGCAGCTGGGGCGACTCGTCCACTTCGGGTCGCTGTGCATCGAGGGGTGGGCTGCCGCCCGGGGTCCCCGGCGGTCTGGTTGGTTTCCGCCTGGCTTTTACAGGCACTCGATAATCAGGTCCGGGGATCTGGCGCCCAACGTCGACTCGCTACACACCAACGCGTACGGCCACGCGTGCACGAGCTGTCCCGCGATGCCGGGGTCGAGACAGAGGATGATCTCCGGGTCGAGGTCGGACGCGAGTACCCGAATGGCTTCGAGCGCGTTGTGACTGAAAGCGCGGATGCGAGGGATGCCTGACCACATGATGTCCTCCCGAACACCTTTTGAGTGTTCCGGAGGCTCCAGACGTCACATCACGATCTCAACGGTGGCGTCGATACCACCAGCGCCACGCTTCTTTGTTGTCCTCGTCGAGCTCCTGCTCGGGGACCTCGGTTCGCACAAGCTCGCCAGTCCGCCCGTCGAGAAGGGTCACGACACTGCCGTTTGCACCGTCGATCTCGTCGTCGCTGGCGACCACGCGGCCGCCCACAGCCAAGAGCGTATTCCTGGCCGCGTAAGGCAGGATCGGTGACGCTTCCTTTTCGGTCTCAACGGACGATTTCGAGGGCGCGTAGCTTCCGACGATGGTCATGATCGATCCGGTTGCTTCGACACGTGTGTCCGACACTTCGTTCAACAGGGTCGTCGATTGCGTTCCCTCGAACGTCGGCAGCTGCACGTTGCGCACAGCGGCCACCACGACAAGGCTCACAGCTATCCACGTCAGTACGTGCCGGCGCATACTTCATCGTAGCGCCCGGGGCCGAAACTGTCTCGGGTATCATCGAGCCCCGGGGGATTTCGTAGATGAACTGTCCGACAACCAAGATGCGAGAGGCCTGATCTTGGAGCACTTTCTGAAGCGTGTGCCGCTCTTTGCCGATCTCCCCGAAGAGGATCTGGATCGGCTCTGCGACATGATCGAAGTCGTCAAACTTCCCAGAGGCGAGGTCCTGTTCGAGGAGGGCAGTGTCGGCGACAAAGCCTATGTCATCGAGGAGGGTGAACTCGAAATCCTCAAACACTCCGGGGAGCGCGAGGTCCTGCTCGCCGTTCGCAAATCGGGTGAGGTCATCGGAGAGATGTCGTTGCTCGAGGAGTCCCCGCGAATGGCCAGCGTGCGCGCGCGCAGCGACTGCCGCCTGTTGACGATCAATCAGGATCAACTGAATGTGCTGGTTCGAACAAGTGCCTCGGCCGCTCGCGCCATGTTCTATACGGTGCTCTCCAGGTGGCGTTCGACCGGCGCGGTGCTGCGTCAGAGCGAGAAAATGGCACAGCTCGGCACCCTCACAGCTGGAGTTGCGCACGAATTGAACAATCCGGCGGCGGCGGTGGCGCGGGGGACCGATCAACTCAACCAGGCCGTAGCGACATGGGGACACGCCACCCTGGCGTTCGCAAAGCTGGAACTCACCGGTCCAAAGCGCGCGAGCCTCGAGGAGATGGAGGCCGATGTCCGCGCTCGATCGGGCCGGCCTGCAGAGCTGGACGCCCTCGCTCGGGCCGACCGCGAGGAGGAGCTCGAGGACTGGATGGACGATCAAGGTATCGAAGACCCATGGGATCTCGCGCCCGCCCTCGTCGACCTCGACATGCATCTGGACAAGCTGGAGTCGATGTCCGAGGCCTACGGGCTCGAGTCGCTGCCGACCATCATCTCGTGGTTGTCGGGGGCGCACGGTGTGTACAGCCTCCTGGCGGAGATCAACCATGGCTCCCAGCGCATCTCCAAGATCGTCGGCGCTCTCAAGCAGTACTCTTTTCTGGATCAGGCACCGGTGCAGGAGGTCGATGTCGCCGAGGGGATCGACAACACACTGCTGATCCTCCGCAACAAGCTCAAGGCTGGAATCAGTGTCAAACGGGAGTACGAGGAGGATCTGCCCCGCATCCTTGCCCATGGCAGCGAGTTGAATCAGGTGTGGACCAACCTGCTCGACAACGCCTGCGACGCGTTGGAAGGCAGCGGGACCATCAAGATTCGGACGTGCTTCGAGTCGGACTGGATCATGGTCGAGATCGAGGATGACGGCCCCGGCATACCCACCGACATTCAGGAGCGCGTCTTCGATCCGTTCTTTACGACCAAAGCGCCTGGAAAAGGCACCGGCCAGGGCCTCGATATTGTCTGGCGAATCGTTGTGAACAACCACCGCGGGTCGATCACCCTTTTCAGTCAGCCCGGTTGCACGCGCTTTCAGATCACCTTGCCGGTGAATTTTGAAGAGGCGTCGGGCACGCCAGAGGCTGTAGAAGTGGAGAAAGACGTAGAGACCTGGATTATCGAGAACACCAAGACGATTGCGGTCGTCGGGGTCTCTGACAACGAGGATCGCGCCGCGCACACCGTTCCGCGGTATCTGCATCGCAAGGGGTACGAGATCATCGGTGTGAACCCGAAGTTGACCGAGGTTTTTGGCGCGCCCGCCGTGGCTCGATTGGAGGACATCGACCGGCCCGTTGACACGGTGCTCATTTTCCGTCGAAGTGACGCGGTCCCACCCATTGTCGACTCTGCAGTGGCCATTGGCGCCAAGGCCGTGTGGATGCAACCCGGCATCATCCACTCGGCCGCGGCCGAGGCGGCGCGGCGCGAAGGACTGAAAGTGGTGCAGGACACGTGCATGCGCTCGTTTCACAAGCGTTGGACGTCCGACCAACCGTAGGTTGCAGGGTATACTCCCGCTGCCGTCTGGAGGCCGGGCTTGTCGACATTGAGTGTGGTGCTGATGATCAGCGCAGTTCTCCTTGCGTTGGGCGTGCTGGGACTGGTGGTGATCGTGATCGCGTTCGCGGTTCGCTACAGCAATCGGTCTGTGCCGCCTCCGCCACCACGTGTGTCCAGGCCCACGGTGGATGATGACGAGGTCACGATGATCAGCGTCACGCCGAATCTCGAGGCGATGCTCAAAGAAGCCGGCCTGGATCCTGGTGCTTCTCCCGTCCCAGAGGCGGGGCCAGCCAAGACGACTCGCACTCCAGCGCCCGTACAGCGCACCAAGACGCCAAGCCCCGCGAGTGGCTCGAAGAAGAAGCCCGCGGCGACGAGCACTCCGATGTATCGCGAGCCCCAGACGGCAGAGACGATTCCAATCTTGGTCGATCCCGAGGCCGAAGAGGACGAGCCGACGCATGCCTCGGCCATGTTGCTCATGAGCGCTGCGGGTCAAACGCACGTGGGCAAGCGCCGGAAGCGCAACGAAGACCGCTTTGCCATCGTCGATAGGCACAACCTGTTCGTGGTCGCCGACGGCATGGGTGGCTACGCCGGAGGCGCACTCGCAGCACAGTTGGCCTGCGACACGATCGTCGATGCCTTCAACTCCCAAGAGTGGGGCGGCACGATGTCGAACACCGTGCCACGGCGCGGCGCCGAGCTGGCTCTGGCCATCCAGCAGGCCAACAAGGTCGTGTTCGAGCGGGCGAGCGCCGATCCAGAGCTCAAAGGCATGGGGACAACGGTCGTCTGTGCGCGCTTCGCACCCAAGAAATCACGGGTCTACCTCGGCCACATTGGCGACAGTCGCTGCTACCGCCTGCGCAACGGCCATCTGCACCAGATGACGACCGATCACACCATGGAAAATCTCGGAGTCACCGGCAAATATGCCCGCTACCTCTCCAGGGCACTCGGCGTCGGACCCGGCGTTCGCGTGGACCTCATCATCGCCAAGCCGCGCGTGGACGACATCTATCTGTTCTGTTCGGACGGCCTGACCAAGATGATCAAGGACGACGACGTCATCCGCGATGTGCTCGTCGACATTCCAGACCTTCAGCAGGCCGTGGACCGGCTCGTCGACATGGCGAACGATGCCGGCGGCAAAGACAACGTCACGGTTCTCTGCGTCGGTGTGAAAGACGCCCAGGGCATCCGCGCCGCCGCAGGCCTGTAAGAAAGGCGAGCTGCGCACAAAGGGTTGCCGGGGCCTCCCACTGGCCGAGCAGATAGGCGTGGAAGCTCTTGGGGCGGAAGAAGGTGAAGACCATTCGGCCGAAGTGCACCTGTCTCGGTGGGATGCGGGGATCGACGACCTCGATGCAGATTTGTTGGCTTTTGCCGGTGAGGGTTCCCTTCCTCGTCATCAGCGCGCTCTAGAGGCCGTTGCCTCTCGCGGAGACACTTGGTCGCTTGCCGAACTTCTCAATCATCACGACTCGGGAATGCGCGTTGCAGTCATCGACGCCCTCGCAGCGGAGGCGAGAGCCGCCACAGCGAACTCGATCCGTTGCTGGCCGAACGCTGGAAGCAAGAAACCAGCCGCCGGGTTCAACAGCGTCTGTCAGAAGAGCTGAAGAGTATTCGGCAGAGCCACGGCCGCGAGTACGCTGGCGTCCCAGTGCGATCTCTCAAGGACTGAAGTTACAGTCGCTTGCTCGCCTCCCGTCGCGACAAGCCCGACAATGCCTCTCCGTGCTTTGCGAGGAACGCGCGCACAGTATCGGGATCGGTCTTCGAGAGTTCTCTCAGTGCCCAGCCGATGCCCTTTCGGATCCAGAAGGACTTCTCGTCGGCGCGTCGGGTACAGAAATCGAGGAGGAGCGGCACGTCGGTCTCTGCCTTGTGTTTGATCTGGCAGATGATCGCTGTGCGCCGGATCCAGACATCGTCGTCTTTGATCCAGGCCTTCAAGGTGGGGGTGAGTGTCTCGCGGTGGCGCTGCACGGCGCGCCCGACGAGTTGGACCGCGACCTCGTCCACCAGATCCCACCAGGCACCCTGGCGAATGAGGTCCTCGAACAGCGGCATGGAGTCCGGCAGATGGTGCGCTGGAAAGGCTCGAGCATAGGTGAGTGCGCAGTACTTCTCCTCTCGATGCTCCAGGGCCCAGATTCCTCGGACTGCGGCCTCCCAGGCATCTCGATCTTTCGGAGGAAAGCGCTTCTTCATCGCCCGCTCGATCGGCTTGCGGAGGGGCCGCTTGATGCCGTAGAAGGGCATGTCGGTCTTCATATATGCAGCCATCGGGATGGCGTTCACCGGGTCGGCCAATGCGGTGAGTTCTCGCTGTAGCCAGTCGGTCAATTCTGTTGTCATCGACGTTGTTCCCAGGTAACTACGCGCAGATAACCGGGGTGTGGCGATGCGGTTGTGGAAGTTGGGGGTCGCCGTCCCCCTGTTCAGCTGCGGACAGGAATACGATGTGGTCGCCGGGCCCGTCGAGGTCGATCCCGAGGACGTCACGGACTGTGGATTCACTCCTGTGAGTGGCACCCGCTTCCACCGATACGATTGCAATCCGGTGTTCACGGGTACGGACGAGGCTTGGGCCAGTGGCGTTGGATCCACGGGGTTTCACGCCGAAGAAGTCCTGGGCCACCCCTTCTACCAGATGTGGTATGCCACGACTCGGGCCGATGGAGTGGGTCAATACGGGCTCGGCTATGCGATCAGCGCCGACGGCACGAACTGGGAGCCCCTGGACGTCAATCCCGTGTTCACCAATCCCGGTGATGGTTGGAATCGGGACTCCATGGTCGCGGTCACGGTGGTCTGGGACAGCAACGACCAGCAGTACGTACTCGCGTATCAGGGGGTCAACTACAACACCGACGGCAACGGCCTCGGCATTCTGGTCTCCGACGACGGCCAGAATTGGGCCGAGGCGAACAATGGCGACTTCTTCGTGAATCTCTCCGCGCAGCTCAACGGGATCGTCTATTGCTGGCCCCTGGCGCTGACCCATGAACCCGCCATCGGATTCCGTGGGTACATCGGGGGTTCCCGACCGCAGTCCACGGTGTGCGAGATCTACACCTATGGGGGGCCAGACCTGGACAATATGAGTGCCGACAGTCAGACCGTCATTCTCGAGGCCGGGCAGGGTCAGCACGATGCGGAAGGTGTGGCGGGCGCCGCCGTCGTGAAGCTCGAAGACACGTACTACATGTTCTATGTGGGCATCAATCGTTGGGAGCCCATCCCCGACACGAACTTCATCGCGCCGTACAACACCACCGTCAACGTCGCGACCTCGCCGGATGGTCTCAACTGGACCAAGGATCCCGACAACCCCATGATCGGTGTGTCGGTGAGTCCCGATCCGCCGTTCACCATCGGCAACATCGCCGCACAGGCGGTCGGGCCGCGAATCCACCTCTGGATCGACGATTCCTACCCCGACGAAGGCGGGAATGCCGTGGGCTACTTCTTCTACGAGCCCAGTGTTTCGCCTCATCCGTAGTCGGCGGGCGAATGGAATCGAATGTCTGGGTGGCCGGCGCGTCAGACGCCTCATTACGAAGGTGATCATGCGCTTCCTCCTCTCTTTGGCTCTGTTCTTCTCCCCGTCGGCCTTTGCCGGCGCGGCGGACGTCATCCGCGCCCGTGATCTTGACGCCACCACCCAACCTCACCGCCTCGACTTCGATCCGGGGACGCTACAGCTGGAGGTCGACGGCAAGTTGGTTCGCGGATCCAAGCGCAAGCAGCTCGATTACCTCGAGATTGTTCTCGCCGAGGACCGGGGCGTCGATCCGGCGGTTCTGGGCATCGATCAGCGACGCCGCGAGCTTCGACGCAGGAGTGCCGGGCTCGGCCTGATCTCCGCCGCGAGCGGCGTCGGCATTGTCGCCACGGTCGTCGCGGCACCCTACGCCATC
>Ga0315336_1001481_pt1 | contig 45146 bp, 41 predicted proteins | sample ASW5metaG_FD_204512 | JGI IMG/M metagenome (GOLD analysis project Ga0315336, IMG submission 204512) | Ammonia-oxidizing marine archaeal communities from Monterey Bay, California, United States - ASW #5 | ecosystem: Environmental > Aquatic > Marine > Intertidal zone | place: USA: California... | reverse complement strand
TTCCCAGTCGGGAAGCTGAATGACCGCGACTTTCTGTAGAGACCCGATCTGGTTTGCCGCCAGACCGACCCCTAATTCGTCGTGCATAGTCTCAATCATGTCATCGGTAAACTTTTTCATGTTCGCCGGGACCTTCCCGATCTTTCTCGCCTGACGTCGCAAAATCGGGTCGGGTAAAAACCGCATGCTCAGGAGCGACACTGTGGTCTCCTTTCACTTTTCTACTCGGATTAAGCTGGGATTTGACCCAACTTAATCACCAATATCAGATTATATCCAAGGGCCTCTGGGGGTGTAAAGATTAGCTAGAGTACGTGAACTGGATCTACGTCCACCGTGGTCCCCGGCGGGAAGCTGGTGCCTTCCAGGAACCGGTGCAGATCCGGTCCACGGAGCACCAGATGCCAGCGGAATCGGCCTCGAAGGCGGGAAGGCATCCCCGGGGCGGGACCGACGACTTCGATGCTGGTAAGACCTTGAGCATCGGCTCTTTGCCGCAACATTCGGGCGGCATTGGTGGCGTTACTCTGGCAGGCGGCCTCAGTGGGGTTCTGGAAAACCAGGTGAACCAATGTGTTGAAAGGCGGATTGCCTAGTTGCCGACGGAAGCCAATCTCCCGCTGGTAAAGGTCCACATAGTCCTGATTCGCCGCTGCGGCGATGGCGTAGTGGTCCGGGTTGTACGTCTGGATAAACACTCGGCCGGGCGCTTGGCCCCGTCCCGCTCGGCCTGCCACCTGGCATAGGAGGCCAAAAGACCGTTCGGCGGATCGAAAATCGGGTAGATGGAGTCCAACATCGGCCAGAATCACGCCCACCAAGGTCACGTTGGCTACGTCCAAGCCCTTGGCTACGACCTGAGTACCCACCAGGACTTGAATCTCACCGGACTGGAATCTGCGCATCGTTTCGCCGGGATCGAGCCCGCTGCGGGCCGTGTCCGAGTCCCATCTTTGAACGCGGACCCCCGGTAACAACCCAGTAACCTCGTCCACCACCCGCTGAGTACCGGTTCCTAGCTGGCGGATGTGAGAACTGCCGCACTCCTGGCATGTACGAGGAACCCTGGTGCGGCGGTTGCACCGGTGGCACATCAACCGGGGTTCGCTAGACTCACCCTGCGATGAATCCTCCGGCTCGCTCCATGAGTGATAGGCGAGGGGGACCGAGCAACGGGTGCACTTGACCACGTTGCCGCAGTCGCGGCATTGGACGATGGGGGCGCTTCCCCGCCGGTTCAGGAACAGAATCGCCTGCTGTCCCTGGCGGAGGCATTTTTGGAGGTTTTGAGCCAGACTCCGGCTGAATATGCTGCGATTGCCGTCCCTTAATTCCTCCCGCATGTCTATAATCTCAACCTGAGCCAGCTTGGAGATCCGGTCCGGAGACTCCTCGCTAATCCGGTGGGGAAGTTCCAAAAGTTGGTGCCGCGGGGAGCGGGCGTCTCGAGCGTAGTAGTAGGTCTCTACATCCGGAGTAGCGCTGCCTAACACTACCACCGCCCCGGTCAGATGGGACAGTTCCGATGCGACGGTCCGGGAATGGTAAAGAGGCTGGGCCTCTTCCTGCTTGTAGGTCCATTCATGCTCTTCATCCAGCACGACCAGCCCAAGCCGAGGCACGGGCGCAAAGAGGGCACTGCGGGGGCCCACTACCACGTCGTACTCGCCCGACTGGATCTTCCACCATTGGTCGAATTTCTGCCTCGGCGTCAGCCGGCTGTGGAGCAAGGCAACCCGTCCCGGAAACCGAGATCCGACCCGTTCCAGTGTCTGAGGCGTCATCGAGATTTCCGGGACCAAGAATATGGCTTGCTCACCCCGGTGCACAACGTTCTGGATGGCTTGCAGGTACACCTCGGTCTTGCCGCTGCCGGTGACGCCATGCAGTAAAAAACTGCGAGGCGATCGCGCCGGGTCATCCAACGCTTGAGTGATGCTGGCCAGCGCGTTTTCCTGGGACTGGGTCAACACCAATCTCGGACCGGAGTGTTTCTGCTCGGTCTGGGCAACGGGAGCGGACTCGGTCCTGATCCATTCCAGGCCTGCTAGACCCTTCTCCACTAGGGCGTTACCCACGCCCCAGCCAAACTCCTTGTTGGCCAGCGTGATTGGATATCCTCCAGGCGCCGACCTGACCGCCTGTAGTAGGTTCGACTGACGTTGGGGGAGCCGATTCGCGTCTACCTTCGGTTCTTGCTCAGCATCCGGTTCTTCGATAGCGAACAGGTTGCAGGAGTGCCGAGGCGAAAGCCCCGGCGCAGGAATGTCTACTCGCCGGGACAACAGGCCTTTGTCAATGAGCCGGACAAGTTCCCTCTCGCCGCCCCGGCCCAGCAACTTAACGAAGTCGGCCTCTTTGACACGGGAATCCCCGGTCAAAGTTTCCAGAGCGTGCAGTGTCTGGGGCGGCATGGACCCGAGGGTATCTGCGTTCCTAGGAGTGTCTCCGGAGAGTATCTGGAACCGGACCTGGCCCTCGAAGCCGGGTGGCAGCATAAGCGACATGGCGTTGAACAGAGAGCAGAAGTAGTATTCGCTCAACCAGCGGGCCAGCTTCATGTGGACTTCGTCCACAAGAGGACTGGGTTCGATGGGCGCAATGATGTCCCGGGTAACTTCTACCTGGGGGGGGGCCGCCAATCCGACTACGATACCCTGGGTCACGCGGCTGCCGAAGGGGATCCACACCATCTGGCCGGGCTCAAGCGTGTATTGGGGAGGGATACTGTAGGAGAAAGTCCTTGAGTGGCCGACTGGGGCATTGACCGCCACTTCCGCGTATCTCATGCCAAAATACTATCCGGAGAGACTAAGAAACCTGGATGAAGGATTCACCCGAGAATACGACGATCCCTGCGGGAAAGAACAGGGTCCAGCGCTGGAGGCAGCTACTCTGAGGTAGTTGCCTGACCCCGCGCCCGGCGCGGCAAAGTCTTTTCTTTGATTCGAGCGGCTCGTCCTTGTAGACCACGCAGGTAGTAAAGCTTGGCCCGCCTAACGCTGCCCCGACGGGTTACTTCCAAGGATTCTATCAAGGGAGAGTGGATCGGAAATATACGCTCAATCCCGATTCCAGCAGTTATTCTTCTGACTGTGAAGTTGGCGGCGGGGCCTTTCCCGTTCGCCAAGCGGATAACCACACCTTGGAAGGCCTGGATACGTTCCCTTTCCCCTTCTCGAATGCGGAAGTTGACCCTTACTGTGTCGCCTGGGCCGAAGGGCGGGATGTTGGGATTGGGTTCGGTTTTCAGTATCTGCGCAGGTTCCATGATGATTTATCGCCTATATTTAATTTCGAATGTAAGAACTCGAACTGGGGGTTCGAATGACTAGAGTATCATAATCCTTGGTTCAATGGTATGGCAGGTGACTCCGGATTTGAAGGTCTGGACGGTTTAATGTTGTCCTTTGCGCTTTGACTCCCTGCATAAAGAGCCCAATAAAGTTTGTGAGTGTACCAAGCCGATGGAATAAATCCTGCGCAACGATGCTGCATCTAACAAACGAAATGCGGAAATAAGAACGCTAATTTATTGACCGTAGTGCCTTGATGAAGCTCAAGCGAAAATGGACTATGGGAATCATAGCTACCGTCTCGGTCTTGATACTAGAGGCCTGCGGTGGTGAGAGTACATCCACCTCTCCTATTGCTCCCCGAGCAGACTTGGTTTCCCCGACGGTGGCCGCCCAAACGCCGAATGCAATTCCTACGGTCGTAGCGGATATTCCCTTAAGGTCAACCGTCACCAGTTTGCCGCCTGCCCAAGAGACCGTCCCCGTCTCTTCCGACGACTCGTCCAGATTCATCTGGGAAATCTCGACGGTGGACGATAACGAGGCCAAGCCATCGTTGGCCGTTAACAGGGACGGCGTTCCTCAAATCGCATTCATGCTCGAGGCCATGCCGGCTTCGTTAAGCACGCTTTGTTGTGTGACACCGGATGGGATATCACGACTATTGCGGAAGGCTACTTCTCCGGTCCGTTGGATATCGAGCTCGACCGGGCCGGTGATTCTGGTATCTAGTGGCACAACCACGACGAAGAGAACGAGGCCTAGGCACAATTGGTTGACGGAGAGTGTGTGGTCCAAGACGTGAATCACCCCGGCCACGAGGAATGGGACAACAACGTGGTACTGGACTAGAAAGGCCGTCCTCACACAGTATCGATAGACCCGAAACAGTTTGGCAGGAGCTCCGGCATCGAATACGCGTTTTACGACGGGGATTCCTGGAGAGTTAGGAAGTAGGCGGCGGGCCGATCGCCTACGAATGCGGCACTGCGATCGCCCTGGATATGTCCTATAACCCTCGACTAGCCTGGTACGACGACACTGCGAACGAACTGAAGTATGCCGTAAAATTAGGCGATTCCTGGGAGATATCCACAGCGGATAGCGAAGGCGATGTAGGACGTTATCCGGCCTTGATCTTCGACAACAATAACAACGCCTATATCAGCTATTACGAGATGATGTCCAACACGTCCGGGTAAATTAAAGTCGCCAAGTGGGGCAGCGAGGCCTGGACCACCGAACGTGTCGACAAGCTGGATTACTTGGTGGTGGGCTTCATCGGCGCCCGGAAGACCAGAGCGATAGTCCTGGATTTTGAACAGAATCCCATCGTCGCGTACCCCGACGAAAGCGTCATAGATTTGGCGTCATCGGATGGCTCCGAATGGACCTTAGAGACAGTAGTCGAGGCGGGCGGCTTGCTCTTCGGACAGCAAGTGTCCATGGCCTTTGACATCAATGGGACGCTCCATCAGACCTACGCAGAGGGCGCCAGCAAAGACGCCCCAGGCGTTAAGGGTTTATTCAAGTACGCCAAGGGCGCCATACGTCAGGTACCTGTGGCCCAGTGTAACGATGGGAGCGGTCCTCTGGTAGCGGCGGACCCCGGATATCGGGCAAAGCTGAACTCTTCAGGCATAAGGACCGGTGCTTGGGAGACGGACTTCAGCTTCCACACGGTGCCCTTCGACTTGATTCTGTCCGGTGGGCCTCCTCGCGACAGCATCCCGACCATCGACAATCCCACGTTCGTCGCTGTAGACGACGCTGACGAATGGCTGGAAGGTCTGGAACCCGTGGCATCCTTTGAAGTGTACGGCGATGTCAGAGTCTATCCTCTCCAGATTATGATGTGGCATGAGATTGTGAACGACACGGTGGGCGGTATCCCGGAGGCCATCGCTTTCTGTCCGCCTTGTAACTCCGCCATCGTCTTCGACAGAAGATTGAACGATCAGCTACACACCTTCGGAACGTCGGGTATGCTGCGAAACAGTGACCTTAGCATATGGGACGGCCAGACCGAGACTTGGTGGCAGCAGCTAATGGGAGAAGGTATCATCGGCCAACTGGCCGGGCATCAATTGGCCTTCATACCGGCGCAGATAATCTCCTGGGACGATTTCAAGGCAAACAATCCGGAAGGCAGCGTGCTGGCCAGTGAAACCGGGACGGGCAGGCGCTACGGTGTAAATCCCTACGCCGGATACGACCGGGTAGATAACCCACCCTTCTTGTACGATCGTGTGATCGAAGGACGCCTTCTGCCCGAATAACGGGTATCGACGGTCACCATCGGAGACGTCGAAGCAGCATTCCCATTCTCGGTATTGGTGGACAAATGAACGGTCAACTACAACGTGGGGGTACGGACCTGGCGGCTTTCTTCAAACCTGGTACCCATTCCGCCTTGGACTCCCGCAATATCGCCGATTCCAATGAGATTGGAGCTGCGGCACTGTTTGAAGCGAACCTGGATGGAACGAAGCACACGTTCAAGAATGACGATGACAAGATTGTGGACGAAGAAACCGGCAGCGTCTGGAGCATCTTGGGAGAGGCCGTAGAAGGTCCGTTGGCCGGAAAGAAGCTGACCCCAGTGGTCTACACAAACTCCTTCTGGTTCGCCGTCACGGCCTTCAAGCCGGACACAAAGATATACCAGGGCCAGTAAGGCGCGGACCCATAATTGGTGAGACGAGGCTGGCTTTGCTTAAAGTACGAGCAGTCGGTCTTAGGTTGATTATTGCGATGTAGGGGCACGGCTAACCGTGCCCCTACGGTTTGAGACTCGCAATGCGAGAAAGGTATAGGCTGCCCTAGATGGCTTCTGAGGATCGAGGATTGTCATAAACGCCCAACCCACTACTACCGCCCCAAACCCGGAAAAATAACATCCCTGAACGCCGCAACTTCGGTACGGGGCATATCGTAACCGCTCTCCACCGTATGTGAGGGGAAGATGAACACGTGGTCTATGCCAGCTTCGGTTTGCGCCCTTTGGAGCCTGGTCAAGCATTCCTGAGGCGAGCCGAACAAGCCAAAAGCGTCGCAGATCTGCCGTGCCATGGCGTCGCTGGCTTGTTCTGGCTGAATATAGTCTGGTAGGTCGATGCCCGCCTCTCTTAGCCAATACAGATTGGCCCTGCTGGGGTATGTTAGGAAGGGCAGGCCGGGGCGCAGCCAACGCTGGGGCCAGCGAAACGCTTCGTGTCCCTCTTCATCCAAGGCCATGGGAGTGATGAAGATGGTCTTGAATCCCTCTAGTGTCCGGCCTGCACGGGCGGCTCCAGCTTCAAGGAGCTGCCGGGCTGCGGCGATGGCCACGGGATGTAGCCCCACTAATAACAAGGCGCCGTCAGCAACCTCGCCGGCCAGTTCCACCATCCTGGGTCCTGCCGCTGTCATGTAAACCGGCGTGGGCGGGTTGTTGGTGTTCCTCATCCTGGCTTTAGTGCCGTTGAAGGTTACGGACTCCCCGGCTAGAAGGCTCTTGATTGTCGATATGGTGTGCCGCATCGTTTCCACTGAGGCTCGTGGAACCCCGATGTTGACCACCGACAGGAAACCAGGCGCGATGGTCAGCCTTATCCTCCCCGGCGCCAACTCTTCTAGCGTGTGGCTCAGCGATGCCAGCACGCTGGGATGGCGGGTGACCGGGTTCGATGTGGCCGGATACAGATTGAGCCTGGAGGTGCGTTCCGCCGCCAGCGCCAGTGTCACATACACGTCCCTGCCACTGTGCTGATGATCATGTACTCCCACGCCGTCGAAGCCCGCTGCCTCGCAACTGGCGATGAAGTCGGCAGTCTCCTTGATCGGAAGTCCTACCGGAACCCGGATGTCCACTTGTATAGCCATGCATCCCCTCGGCGCCGGTTCTACACCTGGCGTACGGTAGTTAGTTTCGATACTGAATCGCGATATATGGTCGAGTATAATCCGGCACGCCGCCAACCCCCAAATCGTTGCTTCCGTTGATTGAGTTTGAGGGCGTATGGGGCATTAAATAAACTACCCCAGACACGCACGATACACTCCAACGTAGGAACCGATGGCCAGCAACCAGACAGACTTATTAATCCAAACGGTGATGAACGAAGCAACCCGGTTGGGCGATTTCTTGGCGGGACTCGACGAATCTGCCTGGTCCCGTGACAGTGCCTGCGAAGTCTGGGTAATCGGCGACGTGGTTGCCCACTTTGCTGGAGGCGCGGCTACCTGGGCTAATTCCATCAATCAGGCCGTGGCCGGTTATTCCGGTCCGCCGGAAGGGCAAGAGTTCATGACCCCGGGTCAGCGAGGGTCTGAGGGCACGGCAGAGGCCGCACGGTCTTCCCATCAACAGTTCGGTATGTAGTTGATGGAGAACTTCCACACCGGATACGCCGGTTTGGCCCAGGTATTATCCGGGCTCAAGGCCGATGATTGGGGCAAGCCCTGCTTCCACCGCCGTGGCCCCATTCTGATCCAGGACTTCGTGTCCCTAAGGCTTCAGGAATTGGCGGTTCACGGTTGGGATATTCGATCCGGTCTGGACCAAACAGCGAATGTGTCGGAAGAGGCTCTGCCGGTGCTGACGGGCCGAATGTCCCGGTGGTTGAACAATGCGTTCGTGCCCGGCTTACGACTACCCGCGCCGGTAAGGTACCGCTTCGACATCTCCAGCCCGGTTTCGGTTCAGGAGGATGTCGTAGTCATGCGCGAAAGCTTCTCGATCCAGCCTGTAAGCCGTGCTGCGGCCAAGGTAACCTTCCGCTGCAATACCGGCAACTACATCTTCTTGATCTATGGGCGTCTATCCCCCCAGAAAGGCGTCTCCTCTGGGCGGCTCACTATCGAAGGATCCCAGGCGGAGGCAGACAACTTAGCCGCCTAGCTCAAGGGGTTTTAGCGCCCGTCAAAGAATCGGGGTTGCCACCCCCCGTTCATGGTGAGCCTGTCGAACCATTCTTCCGGCGTAGTGCCCCCTTCGACAAGCTCACCGCGAACGGAGGGATTGAGGCCGGTCCTCAAAACTAGGAACTAATCAAGAACCGCGATAGCTTCAACTTCCACCACCAACTCCTCATCGGCCAGGCCAGCGACCATGACGGTGGTGCTGGTGGGGCGGCCTTCCGGTGGTTGGACTTTGGCCCGGCCTGCCCGTACTCCGGCCATGTTCTCCCTGCCCACCACGTAGGTATTGGTCTTGACGATGTCAGCCAGCGTTCCCCCGGCGGCTTTGACTGCGATCTCAATATTGGCCCATGCTTTGATCGTCTGGGCTTCGGCGTCGCTCACGTGGATGGGTTTTCCGTCGACGTCACGGGAAAGTTGTCCGGCGATGTAGACGGTGTTGCCTATTTTTACCACGTGGTGGTAGATGTTGTTCGGTGGCGTTCCCAGTTCCGGTGGGTCGATAAATTCTCTTGGCATGTCATTGACCTCCTGTAGATATTGGTTTTGGTTGCTAGGTAGACACCCGGCCCCGTCGTAGCCCTCGGCCCGGCAGCACGCCTGTATTCTCGCCTTGGTCAATCACCACCTGGCCGTTGACGATCACGTAGTCGATGCCCACCGGGTAGTGATGAGGGTCTTCCTTGGTGGCGTGGGTCTTGACCGTGTAGGGATTGAACAGCACTATGTCGGCCTTGAACCCGTCCCTCAGCAAGCCCCGGTCGGGGATGCCTAGACGCTGGGCTGGGAACGATGTCATCTTGCGGATGGCCTCGGGCAAACTCAAGTGCTTCTCGGCACGTACGAACTCGGCTAGGACGATGGGGAAGCAACCGTAGGTTCTGGGGTTGGGATATTCGCCGAAGAGGATAGCATCACTGGCTATCATGCCCATGGGATGGGACACGAAGGCGTATAGAGTCTGAGCGTTGGTCCCCAGACCGACGGTTGAGATACCCAGGTTCTCTTCCACCAGCAGGTCGAACAGGGCGTCCGCTGGGTCCTGGCCTCGCATCTTGGCGATATCAGTGATTAACCGGCCGTCGTATTGCCGGTTTTGAGGCTGTATGAAGTTGGTCAACCAGTTGTTCTCCAACCGGTCTCTGGATATCTCCCGTTTCATCCTGGCCCGGTCGTCGGCATCCTGCAACGCCGCCATCAACCTTTCGGGTCCGCCATCCTTGGCCCAGTGAGGCAGCCCGATGGCCACCATCGTCCCCGAGTAAGGGTAGGTGTAGCAATCGAACGTCACGTCCAGCCCCTCGTCCCGAGCGTTCTCCACCAGACCCAGGTAGTCCAGATGGCTGCCCACACCCCCTGAACTCTGCCGGTAGTGGGTTAGGTGGATGGGGCAGCCGCTACGCCGGCCAATCTCCACCGCCTCCTCCCAAGGAGCCATCAATCCCTGTGACCTGAGGCTGGCCCTGGTGTGGGTGTGATAGATGCCACCCAAAGATGCCGCGACTTCGGATAGAGCCGACAGTTCGGCGGTGTCCGCATAGGAGCCGGGCGGATAATCCAGCCCGGTGGACAGGCCATATGCCCCCTCCTCCATGGCCTCTCGGACCACCGACTTCATGTCTTCCAACTCGGGTGCCGTCGCGGGCCGGTCGTTCCAACCAACCGACCAGATGCGCACCGGCGAGTTACCGAGGATGTAGGCCATGTTGATGGCGACCGTTCCGTCGTACTTGGTCAGCAAGTCGGCGACCGTCAGCCAATCAGCGGGCATGGGAGGATAGCCGTTGAGCCCCGAATCCAGCCAGATGTAACGGTGCAACTCTTCTTGAGACTTGAACGGGGCGTGGGAAATACCGTCGATGCCCACCAGTTCGGTGGTCACCCCCTGGCGCACCTTGGGGTCATGGTGCGGCGCGCCTAAAATGGTCAACCCAGCGTGAGAATGCACGTCGACAAAGCCGGGGCAGACCACGTAGCCCGCGGCGTCGATAACCCTCTCCGCCTCCAAATGGGACACGTCTCCCCGATGAATCGTGACCGCGTCCCCGGTAATCAGAACGGCGGCGTAAAACCCGACGCTGCCGCTACCATCGATAACTAGGCCGTTCTTGATGAGCAGGTTTGACATGTCCGTCTCCTGAGAAGAGCTTCAGTCGTGGATCCCACCGGGCTTTGCAAGTTGTGAAAGCGCCTTGGCGCACAGGATTTATAACACTGCAGCAATCAACCAGCAACCACGGACACTCGATCAAGCCGCATATTGCCGGAGGCGCGTTCGGGGTATACTTGTCCTCAATGTTCCGGAAACATCGGCAGGAGGTGCGCCGTGGCCGTAGATGTTAGCAGGCTGGTGGACGGAGAACGCGGGCTGGTCAGCCGGCGGATTTTCATCGAGCAGGATATCTACTAGCAGGAACTGGAGCAGATATTTGCTCGGTGTTGGCTGTTCCTCTGCCACGAGAGTCAGATTCTCAAACCCGGTGACTTCTTTAGCACTTATATGGGCGAGGATCCGGTTCTGGTCATGCGGGATTCGTGCGGCAAGATAAACGCCTTTCTCAACATATGTCGCCACCGGGGCAACCGCCTCTGCCGGGCCGACTCTGGGAACGCCTCCTCTTTCAATTGCGCCTATCACGGCTGGACTTACGGCAACGACGGTAGCCTGATCGCAGTGCCCAATGAGCGGGACGCTTATTACGGGGAACTGGACCAGAGAAAATGGAGCCTGATTCCGGTGGCTCAACTGGACAGCTACAAAGGGCTGATTTTCGCCACTTTCGATCCCGCTGCGCCGTCACTACTAGAGTACCTGGGCGAAATGACCTGGTACTTAGACTGCTTCTTTGACCGCCGCGAGGGCGGCATAGAGGTGGTGCCGGGCGTGCAGAAGTGGACTATACCCTCCAACTGGAAGCTGCCGGCCGAGAACTTCGCCGGGGACAGCTACCACGTCTCCTGGAGTCACTTATCAGCCATCAAGACCGGATTCGCCGGTGACTTCCGGGTGAGTCCAGCTACCGAGGGAACGGTCCTCTCGCCGGGCAACGGCCACTACGCCATCGCCATCGGCCCCGAAGACGTGTCCATTCCCCCAGAACCCGCCATCCTGGAGTACGAAACTCAGGTCCGCTCTGAGGTTACGCAGCGCTTGGGGAAGCGATTCACCAGAGTTAATCCCATCGCCGCGACTATGTTTCCCAACCTGTCCATGCTCCGCGCTGCTTCTTCCACCTTTCGAGTTTGGCACCCCAGGGGGCCGGACAAAACCGAAGTGTGGTCTTGGATCTTCGCCGATAAAGCCGCGCCGGACCACATAAAAAAACCAGTTCAGGCTCGCCAGCATCAGGGGATTTGGCCCGTCGGGCACATTTGAGCAGGACGATATGGACAACTGGCAAGAGTGCACGCAAACGTGCCGGGGAGTGGTGTCCCGAAGGTACGATCCGAACATGCAGATGGGTCTGGGACACGAGCGGTATGACGACGAGTTGAAAGCGTGGGCCAGCGATTTCCGGCTGAGCGAAGCGAACCATCGCCGTTTCTACAGCCGCTGGGCTCAAGTCATGGACTCCAATAGTTAGCAGGGACTCTAGTATTTAGGTTGGCTTAGTCGCGGGACAGGACTGGAATGGCACTATGATTACGACTCACGTTAAAACAGAATCTAAGCCCGTCGAGCAACTCAACGATGCCGCTGACGGGCAAATCGAATTGAATCCTGTCGAACCCCCCATATCAGCACGTTCGTCCGTATGTGCGCGCATCTACGGAATAACGCTGTTCTAACGGCGATCAGCACGCAGGTGATGGCTTTCCAAGAATGAATCTCCGACCCACCCATGACGGAGCGTGACCGGAACAAGCTGTACATCATCGAGACCCGGAAAGCCAGCGAAAGACGGCGCTTGGCGGGGCGGTAGTGGGCCTGGTATTTCGATAACTCGCCTCTCCCAGCCTCGCCAGTCTACCCAGAGCTATACCTCCTGTAATACCGCACTGCATTGTCCCAGAATAGCTTCTTCTTCGCGCTCTCAGGAATACCGTCCCACGCCATCACTGTGTCCACCGAAATGGGGAACCAGCTTTCGCCGTGAGGGTAGTCGGAGGCATACATCAGGATGTCCTCTCCCAGAATGTCGATGACGCTCTTGGTGACCTCCTGTCCTTCCGACATCTCGATGCTCTGGAAATAACGCCCGCTAGAGACGTATTCGCTGGGAGTATTCTTCAGGGCTGGCAAGGCGGTTGGGATGGATATTTGGTGCTCGTCCAACCGCTTCACCCAGAAGGGCAGCCAGCCATGTCCAGCCTCGAGAACTCCTACACGTAAGTCCGGATACCGGTCCATCACGCCCGCCCCTATGACCGACGCCATGTTACGCATGCCGCACCAGGGATGGGCGGCGGAGCGCTGCAGCCACAAGTTGTCCCAGGTGTCCAGGCCGCCGGGAGAGTAGGGTGGAGCGACGGTGAAGGTGTGCATCAGGATTGAGAGGTCGTAGCCAGCGGCGGCGGCCCAGATGGGCTCCAGGTCCGGATGGTCCAGAGGCATGCCGTAGGGGGCGTAAACGAACACGGCCATGGGCCATCGGGCCTTTCCCCACCGGTCAATCTCCGACACTGCGGCTTCCACATCCCGGGCGGAGCATAGGATGACCCCGGTAAGACGGTCGAGGAAGGGGGCGCAGTAGTCTTCCATCCAACGGTGATAGGCTTCATAGAAAGCGTTTTCCAATGCTGTGTCCGGCTGGGAAGTCCAGACGCCGAACCAACCCGAAGGCAGCAGCAGGTTAACGTCTACGCCCTCCAAGTCCATGTCCTTGATACGCTCGGCGGGGTCGTCTTCCTGGAGCGGATTGGGCGACCGCCTGTGTTGGGCGGTGAACCCGGTCATGTATTCCCTGGGGTCCGACTCCTGGGCTTCCGGTTGGCCCAAACGCCGGGTGTAGCTGCGAGTGTTGAAATTGTAGGTTGAATGGCCCGTCGTGCTGCTTTTCCGTAAGAAGCCGTCAAATGCTTTGAGCCTTTCCAAGTCTCCAACAGTCATGTACTGGGCCAAGATGTCGGCCTGGGGTCCAACGTGGGTGTCCGAATCGAATATCTTGTAACCGTTCTTCGCCATGACTTCCCCTCCGGCCTATGTCACTGAATAGTTCGTTAAGGGTGACCTTTACTCCCGCCCGGTCGAGCGCTGATATTTCTCCATGGCCTCGGCGGAGAAGTATTTCTCCTCTAGTTCACGTTGCTTGGCCACTTCTGCGCCGCCGATCTTCAGCTCGCCGCTAACGTAAGGGTTGTCCTTGTGGACTTCACGGAAGTCCTGGTAGGCGACGCTGCCTCTTTCCATGAAGTCCTTAACGTAGTCGTGCAGGGCGACGTAGGTGACTAGGTGGGTTGGTTGGGGGACCCAGGCGATGTTGATTCCTAGGTCCAACAATTCGTCGTTGGTTAATGGCGTATTCATGAATCCCTGCATGATGGAGAAAGGGCCTTCCACGGCTTCCCGCGCTATCCTGACTTCGTCAACGACGCGAGGAGCGGTGAACTGGACCCAGTCGACCCCGCCGATCTCCTTATATGCCTTCATCCGGTCCAAAGCCTCGGCATAGCCTCCGTTGGCCGCTTCCCCGGTGTAGCACTGGGCGATGACCACGAAGTTGGGGTCCAGTTCCCGCTTGCGCTCCACGGCCGCCTGATACCGGGCTAGGACTACTTCCAAGGACTCGACTTCCATGCCCGCCGTGCCGGTGCCTCGCTTGCCTTCGATGGGCTGGTCGTCGATGCGGACGCCGGCGATACCCTCTTTGATGCAGTCTTCCACCATCCGCCGCACCGCCATCACGCCGCCGTGACCGGTGTCTCCGTCCAGTATCACCGGAAATTTAACAGCCCGGGCGATCCATCCCGCGATCAAGATGCACTCGCTGAGAGTCGCGGTCCCCACGTCCTCCATGCCCGTATATGAGCCCACAACCCCGCTGGTGCCCACAAACCCAGCTTCCGCTCCGGCGGCTTCCATCACGCGAGCCAAAGATGCGCTGGGTGGATGCATCACGCTCAACACCCGGTCCCTTCTCTGCATCAATTCTTGAAGTTTGGTGGTGGCTTCTTGGTAAGGCATGATTCGGCTAACCTCACGTTAGTGTAAATATGGGGTGGTTCTAACCTGATCCGGTTTCAGCGTAAGTAGGATTCCAGTCCAGTAGTCACCCCTCTCCATAAAGGAGATGGCCGGGATTACGGCCTCCTACCAAAGTTCCCGTGACGCCAGCCTCGCCCCCTCAACCATGGACTGCATCTTGGCCCAGGAGACTCGGGCTTCCACTTTTCTGCCCCAAGCCGAGGTGCCGAAGCCGCAGTCGTTACCCACGATCATGTTTTCCTTGCCCACGATGTTGGCGTAGCGCACGATGCGTTCGGCTACTAATTCCGGATGCTCGATGAAGTTGGTGGTGGTGTCCAGCACCCCGGGGATGATGACCTTGCCTTCGGGAAGCTTGATGTCTTCCCAGACCCTCCATTCGTGGGCGTGACGGGGGTTGGCGCCTTCGAAGGACAGGCCCATGGGTCTGGCTTTTAGCACGGTATTGACTATCGACTTGAGGGGGATGTCGTGGTGGTGGGGGCCTTCGGTGTTGCCCCAGCAGAGATGCAGCCGGGTCCGGTCCTCAGGGATGTCCTGTAATGCGTAATTGATGACCTCGACGTGCAGTTCGACAATCTTCACGAAGTCATCGTCGGATAGATTGGAGAACTGGGACATCCGGGTCATGGCGAGGTCGGGACAGTCTAATTGCAAGAGCAATCCCGAGTCCGCGATTGCCTTGTACTCATCCTTCATGACTTCGGCGAGAGCGTAGAGGTAGTCCTCTTCGTCGGCATAGTATTCGTTGGGCAGGAAGTTGGCGATGACGCCGGGGGAGGCGGAGGTCATGAAGAATTCTTCCGCCTGAGCCTTTTTAGATGCCGCCTTGAGCCTGTCGATGTCCCTTTGGACGGCGGGCCAGTCGTTCCAAGCGATGGGTCCAGTGCAGGCCGGCTGGGGGATATACCGGGATGATGGGCCTTGGCGTGCGGCAAACTCGGGGAACTCCTCGTCGTCCAAGCGGCGGCGGGCCCGGTTCTTCAATTCGCCATCGAAGCCGGTCAGGCGGTCTTTGACGTAGGTGGCGTATTGGGCTCGGCCCTGCTCTCCATCGTTGATAACATCGATGCCGATGTCCATCTGTTTCTGGGTGACTTCGGCGACGGCGTTCTCGGTTTCGGCGGCGAAAACGTCCATGTCCAACTCAAGACGGTCCTGCCGGGTGCGCAGAAGGTCCTGCATCGCCTCGTTGCGGGGCAGGCTGCCGGTATGGGTGGTCAATATTCGTGACGTGCTGGTCTTCATTTCAACTCCGCCTATGAGTATCAACTCTCTGATGTGTCCGACGATGCTACCAACATCCTTAGAGCATAGTCAAATGCATTATCACGGACGCGTTTGCTCGTAAGGGCACGTCTTTGCTACACTATGCCCACTCCTGGGTATCGAGGTTATCTGCGGTTGCGGTGAACGGGAGCAGACACAAAGCGGAAAAGGAGATTCCATGATTTACGAAGTCCGTACCTACGATATGAAACCGGGAACCGTGGCCGATTTTGAGAAAGCATTTGGCGAGTCCTTGCCCCACCGGGAGAAGTATTCCCCCCTGGCCGCTTTCTGGCACACTGACATCGGTCCTCTTAACCAGGTGATTCACGTCTGGCCCTACGAGAACATGGAAGAGCGGAATCGCATCCGGGCCGAGGCATCCAAAGACGCTCATTGGCCGCCCAACAGCGGTGGCAACATCATCAACCAGAACTCGGAGATCTGGACCCCGGCCGAGTTCATGCGCCCCATGGGCGGCGGACAGAAGCTGGGCGGCATCTATGAGATGCGGATCTACACCTACGAGCCGGGCTCGATACCCGAATTGCTCCGCAAGTGGGGCGAGGCTATCCCTGACCGTGAGAAGGTCTCGCCGTTGGCCGCCGGTATGTACACCGAGTTGGGCAACTTGAATCGCTGGTGCCACGTCTGGCCTTACAAAGACCTGGACGACCGGGAAAGGGCGCGGAAGGAAGCCACCAAGCTGTCGAATTGGCCGTCGGGCGCTCCAGGCAGGATCAAGCAGGAAAACAAGATTCTGATTCCCGCCGAATTCTCGCCCATGGCTTAGTCTGTTACGCCACCGCAGATCTCTGCGCAGAGAATAAAAGATGGCGTATGGAAGGCCCGCAGGATATATCCTGCGGGCCTTCTTCTTTTTCGGATTATAAGCCGAGGAGCGATTTAAACCGGGATTCGTATATCTATCGGCTTAATCGCTGCTTGCCGTTAAATCATGTGCCTCAGTTTGTTTCTGTCCGTCTACCAGGTCTTCGGCGCCGGTGCCGCCGTCCAGCATGTCCCAGCCCAGCATCCACTCGTAGGTACGCTGTAGTTCTTCCTCGGGGATGGGAGCTGGCTCCACCACTTGCAGGCGGCTCGGGTTTAGATCCTCCACCGTCAGGGCGGTGACTTGCGGGTCCGACTTATAGGCGTCGATGAAGTACTGAAGGTATTTCCGTTTATCCGCGTTTATGCGCCCGACGGCTATCTTGACCGCCCGGTTGAACGCCGCATATGTTTCCATGTCCACGCCTGGATTGGCCACTTCCGTTCCGTGGAAAGGAGACAGCACCATTATCCGGCAGCCAGCCTTTTCGGCCACGGTTATGTACGGCTCGGTCAGCGTCGTTGCGTCGATCTCACCATTCATGAGCGATCGGTAACGCGTGCCGGACCCGTTGGGCGCCAGGCAGGTTTTGATGAGATCACGGGTCAGGAATCCCTCAAGCATCAACAGGCACAAGTAATGGGTGCCGGCGAAATAGGGCACTCCGATCAGTTTGTTGGCCAATTGTTGCGGCGTGTATATTGTCGAATCTGGAGCGACAACCAGAGCACCGTACGCTACGATGGACCGTCTTCCCAGTTGCCGGCCCTGCACGTTGGTGTCTTGTACTCTGCGGTAGTTACCCCACTCGCAGGCGTTGTACATGCCGGCCTGACCGGTCTCGAAGGTGCTGGCATGGCCCATAAACGGGCTTAGCAAGTTGGGATTAGTAACGTTGGTATTGGTTCCATTGGGAGCGTTCTGGCCTCGCTCCATGAACTCCACGTCCAGACCTTCCGCCTCAAAAAGCCCCTCGTTATAGGCCACCAACTCGGGAAGTCCCTGGAAGGGGGCTGTCGTCTCCAGCAAGAGTTTCGTCGCCATATCTCACACCCGCCTTTGAACAAGATTAGGGTAATGTTTGCGGTTTCAGCTATTTACACCGAAATCTGTTTGGTAATGCATCGATAGATAGAGCTTCCGGCTAGAACCCGATAATAATACCATGCTAATAGGCAGATGAGGGTGAATAAGGCGGAGTTGCTCTGGGCACGCGCAAGGCGTGGCGTAGGCGGATGTCCAGGCAAGGAATGATGACTTAGAGCTTTGATTCCGGGACGTTGAGTCTAATGCCCTGCCAACCACTGGTCGGAGCCAGTCATCAGGCCCTGATTACCCTCCGCAGTTATTCGCCCTGTGGCCACAGCTGATTCCAGGGAAAATCGACCGTACATCAGCAATACGAAAGCATCTGTGTCACAACTGGCTGAAAGGTTTGCCGGAGTCGTTCCGGCAGTTTACGCGACCGAAGAACCGACCGGGCGCACCCAGAAGGTACGCCCGTCTATCTCCACATCGGTTACATCCCATGGTTGAACCATGGCTAACTATTAAAAAGTTATTCGGCGGGCTCCATGGCCTGGTTGTTGAGCTTATTTTCCCCATTCCTCAAAGGTTTTTCTATTAGCTATCAAATCATTGACAGGCAGGACTTCTACTTCGCCGTTTCGTATATGTCCTGCTCCGCTTAAGAGCGCTTGCACATCTGCGTAATCGTTAGCTTCTAGAATGGCGTAAAACCTGTGCTGCGTCTGGTATCCATATGCTCCAATAACTTTAACTTTGTCGTTGCCTTCCACCCACCTCTGTCTTTCGGAACGTGGAGGTACATCTTCGCCTTTAAATGCCAGAGCTCCTTCGCAAGTTTCCCAAGTATGCTGAGAAGTGACGTGGAAAATCATAGTGGCCTCCGTTCGAAAAGGATGGATAGACTATACGATAGCTACCTTTAACTATCAAAGCGTGCTACCACTGAAATAAACTCCCATAGTTCCAGGCTGAGTTCGGTATTGCCGAACAAGAAGTTCACGGCCCATACAGCTGTTGTTTGGTTGATGCTGGTTAAAAGGTGTGCGGGGGCGAGGAGGAAACTCCAAGAATTAATAAACCATTCTCCCATATTGCTGAAAGAAGGGTTTTTGCTACCAGCTGAGTACATTTCTCCCGGTGTTGGATGACATAGAGTGATGGATAACCGGACCGTTCGGCATTTAGCATGGCGAACACAGGTGAATTGACCGAGAACTAGTCATTCATTGGGAGAGCTTGGAATAGATATGAACCTATCACTAGACCGGCCAATCGCATTCATAGACCTGGAGACCAATGGCCTCAATTCTTCATTTGACCGGATCGGCGAGTTGAGTGCACTGAAGGTCTACCCTGACGGGTCAGAGGAAGTGAAAAGCGTCAGGGTAAACCCCGAAATGCCGATCTCTGCCGGCGCCGCCAGGGTCCACGGCATCAAGGATGCAGATGTGGCCGGCGAGCCAACCTTCCGCCAGTACGCCAAGAATCTGTTGGCATTCTTGGATGGATGTGACCTATCGGGGTTCAACGCCATCAGGTTCGACCTGCCCATGCTCAGGGCTGAGTTTGACAGGGTTGGGATGCAACTTGACCTAGATAACCGTAAAGTGGTGGAGCCCATGGTCATATTCCACCAGATGGAGCCTAGGGATCTCGGTGCGCCCTACAGCAAATACTGTGGTAAAAACCCTGGACGAGGCCGCACATACCTCTGCCGGCGACGTCAGGGCTGTTATGGAGGTCCTTGACGCCCAGGTCCAGTACTATCCTGATCTCGGCAGCTCCATGGCGTTACCCCATGAAATGTGTCATCCAAAAGAGCCGGACTGGATCGATGATGAAGGGAAAGTTATAACCACAGATAACGGACCTGCTCTGGGATTCGGAAAGTACAGAGGAAGGTTGTTGAAGGACATAGCCAAACTGGATGGGGAATACTTGAACTGGGTCATCTACGATGGTGATTTCACCGACCAGGTGAAGCAGGTGGTGAGGCAGGCGGTGAAGCCTTAGGCGGTGAAGCCTTAGGCGGTGAAGCCTTAGAGGAAGTTACTCAAAGCACCAGATAAAGTAGGGCGTAGAAAAATGATGTTACCAGCTAGTGGATGAAAGTAGCGATCGATAATCCAAAAGGTTTCTCAACTCGTCTGGCACTAACTCGGTGATGTCAATCTTGAGCTTGACCGGTATTGCCTTCGGACACTTCTGGCTCCTTCCTCGGTGGGGTAAATTTATACCCTGAACCAGGAGTCCAAACACCCCATCTCCCTCATGTATTATCCCCCTAAAAGGGTCACATTATCGCTGAACGCCTACAGTCCTTACCATTACATCAAAAACCTCCTATCCAAATCACACAAAGGCGGTTCTAATCTTGTTCTGTCCATCCAAAAACTCTAAGACTGCGTGATTGAATGCCTCCGGTTGATCTAAGTTGGAGAGATGACCAGCGTCTGGTATAACAACCAGTTGTGAGCCGTTGATCTTCTCATGGATAAACCGGCAAGCAGGCAATGCACCGTCTTGCTGACCTGCCAACACTAAAGTAGGAACCGTTATCCCCTCTAGCAAAGAGGCATCTAACACCGCGTTCGATATCATGCGGGTGCTTTGAGCCAATCCTGCAGGATCGAGGGAAAGGTACATCTGTCGGACGCGATTTTCTTGTTCCTTACTCAATGCTGCGGTTTGACTCACGTTGGGGTTATTCTTGATACAGTATTCCGCCACCGCAGCCATACCCTCAGTCTCAGCCAGACGGATAATTTCTTCCCGAATCCTGTGGGCCTCCGGCGGAGTTTCTAAACCAGACGCCGAAAACGAGTCAAAAATCAACAGAGCTGCCACGCGCTGCGGGTGAAGGATTGTAAATCGGGTGGCGATACCTCCGCCCATCGATAAGCCACCGACGTACGCCTGTTGAATCCCAAGGTAATCTAATAAACCCTCAAGATCCTGAGCGAAATGTTCCTGACTATACTGCTCGACATTCGGAGGAGATTCTGAATTGGCGTGGCCACGTGGATCCCACACAATGAAACGATAGGATTCGGAGAACGCGGGTATCTGTGGCTCCCATTGAGTAGTGTTACCTCCAATGCAATAGACGAAAACCAAAGGAAATCCGGCACCATGGCTTTCATAGTAGATGTTGATGCCGTTTATTTTGGCCGTGGGCATTTGAGTCTCCTTTTCTTGGGATTATTAGAGTGATATGGACTAGTATTGTCTTCGACAGAGGTGCACTCTAACCTAATTTGACGCGAATGGAACACTTGCAAGACGTTGCCACAGTTTTATTAGGCGCCACTGTATCCCAATTAGATTACCGAGTGACTGAGAGCAACCTCGTATTTGACGACTGGATAAAAGCTCTTTACTCCAACACTCGGTTTCATAGGATTGCAGGCGAATTACCAACATAAAGCATGCGAGTTTCTGCGTATAGCGCGGATGAATGGTGTTGATTCGGCATTGAATATTCTGGTTCCTGCAGGCAGCACGTTCAGGGGTAGAGTATTCAAGCCCTTAATGCGTAAGCTAGTATATCCGGGCATCAGGCCAAATGACTTTCGGCACCACTGTATAACCGATTTAACCAACTTCGCTATCTAGGCTCAGATAGATTTCAAGTGTGTCTCGGATATGGTAGACCATGCCGACGTTAGTACGACATTAGATATCTATAACGAATCTAGGTCTGACTAGAACCAGAGGCTAGGGATGTCGTTAGCTCACCGTAATCGTCTCAGCGCAGCTTAGTGGACCGCTGCACTGCTCTTTTTGGGGACCGCGCCCACTTAAGCTCGTGGGGCTTGTTTGCAGGTTATTAAGGAGGCCTGGGAAATAGCAAAACTCAGCCAATCTTGTGAAAAACGAAAGAGGAGTTAAGAGGGCTTAGAGGAAAGTCCGAAATGCAGGCTCAAAGAGATGGTGGGCGGTAGTGGACTCGAACCACTGACCTCTTGCGTGTCGAGCAAGTACTCTAACCAACTGAGCTAACCGCCCTCATCCGCAGTCTATCAAGTGCCCTAAAGGGCGTCAAGGCGAGGTGCTCGGCCATCTTGTATACCCATGAGCGCTGAGCCTATAATTTCCCCGCAGTGGGACGAGTCGTCCACTGCAGTTAGCGGCTCCACTCAAACTGGTAAAGGAGATTGATAGGCTATGGCTGATTATCTTTACGTGGTTCAGATGGACATTCCCGCCGAGAAAGAGGCGGACTTCAACCGCATCTATGACACCCAGCACGTCCCCAACATCACAACCGTTCCCGGCGTCCAGGGGTGTACCCGATTCAAATTGGAATCTGCCGACGTGGATGGAGTACCCACGTATCTTGCCCTGTATGAGATTGATGCTCCGGACGTCCCTCAATCCGCCGGCTGGGTGGCCGAGTCGGATAAGGGCGACTGGGCGAGTCAAATACGTCCCCACACTACTAACCGAACCCACTTAATCTTCAAAAAAGTCGGTTAGTGGCGTCGAATCTCCACCGGACCGAATGGTATACTGACACCGTTTAGAATCGGGCCGGTGGAACCGGATATTTGCTATGCCAACATTGGGTCGCCCCGCCTGTAATCAGGCTCGGGGTGGGCCAACTCCAGGTCAATTATCGGGGAGGAATTGAATGGTAGTCGCTGCCGACACTGTCGAGATGGACCCTCAAGGCCTTGACCGCGTGGAAGCCCTTTTTAAAGAACAGATTGATCTGGGCACCCATCCCGGTTCGGCTCTGGCGGTGTATAGGCATGGCAAGCTCGTGCTGGACCTGTTTGGCGGCGAGGCCGATGCCGAAGCGGGTCTCCCGGTAAATAGCGGCACAATGTTCATCCTGTATTCGTCCACCAAGCCCATAGCCGCCGCCTGCATCCACATCCTATGGGAGCGAGGGAAACTTGGCTGGGACGACCCGGTGGCAGAGCACTGGCCTGGGTTCGCCAAGAACGGCAAAGACGACGTCACCATCAGACATGTCCTGACTCACCAGGGAGGGTTTCCGGAAACTCCGCCCGAACTAACCTGGGACAAATGGCATGACTGGAATAACGTGGTGCAGGCGATGGAGGATATCCGGCTTGACTATCCGGCGGGCAAGGTCCTAGCCTACCACCCGAGAAATTTCGGCTGGGTCCTGGGCGAGTTGGTCGCCCGGATTGACGGCCGTTCCTTCCAACAGTTCCTGCGGGAAGAGGTGACGGAACGCCTGGAAATGAACGATTTTTACGTTGGACTGCCAGCAGACCTGGAGAGCCGGGTTTCCAAGGAACACGCTACCGACGACTGCGACCATCCCTACCAGGTTTCCATGTACAACAAACCGGAGGTGCATCAAGCAGTGCACCCGGCCGGCGGCGGTATAGCTACGGCTCGAGACTTGGCCCGTTTTTTCGCGATGATGGAGGGCGGCGGTACACTGGATGGTGTGAAGATATTGGAGCCTGAAACGGTGGCCGAGGTCACTACGCTACAGGTTGAAGGAATGGATCTGACTAACGAGCGAACCACCAAGCGGTCCCTGGGTCTTTCCCTGGGCGACCCTCGCATGGGGACCTCACTAACTGAAGACCTGCGAACCTTCGGCCACGGAGGGGCGGGAACGTCAGTGGGTTGGGCCGACCCGGATTCTGGGCTGGCGATGGCCTATATCACTAACGGTTACCGCGAAGACGGGTCTAACTTGCCGCGACTGGCGGCCATGTCCCAGGCAGTGCGCGACTCCTGCCTCTGATTCAGGCTCAACCAGTTCTCCTGGCCAGGAATATCGCGAGCTTGGGGTGAAACTACCGGCATTCCGGCCCGCGCCGGAATCCATGAAACATCTACACCAACCATATCCACGGAAACCATCTCCCGCTGGTGCGGTAATCTCGGTTTCTTCATCACTTAGATGGGCAAACCGAGACACTAGCTGGCTAGTCGGAAACCCGGTACTAAGCGGAAGTCTTTAGCCCCACGGCGTCGATCCCAGCCTGAGCCGAGTCCTCATCCTGCTGAGCGGTACCGCCGCTGCCGCCGACGGCCCCGACTAATTCGCCGTCCCGGTAGACCGGCAAGGCACCCTGGCCGGGAATCATGTGGCCCCCTTCCATGGCCATCATGCCTCGGAACACCGGCGACATGGCATTATCCGTCAGTTCGCCGCTGGGACGTCCGAAGCAGGCGGAAGATACGGCTTTTGCCCGGGAGATTGCCGGGGTTCGCCATGGAGCGCCGTCGGTGCGAAACATGCCAATGAGGTCGCCCCTGGGATCAACTACCGAGACGCTCATCTTTGCGCCCATCTCGAACACCTTGGCTTTCGCAGCTGCGAGAATGGTTTCCGCTTCCGCTAGTGTCAACGTTGCCATCGTTTTCTTCCCTCCTTGATTTTCCGGGTTGCATCCTAAGGCTGAATCGTCAGTTTGGCGTTATTCTACTTCCCATGCCCATCGGCTTGGGAGGTTCATCATTCCGTCAAACCCTAACTCGGTGCATAAGGTTTGATACTCTTGCTTCGGAGCGCCATTCCATCGGAGTTCGTCCAGAGTTTCCGTTAGGGGGACATCAAACCGGAGGGTTATCAGACGCTTATAGAGCGCCGCCTCTTCGCGACGCTCCGCCAAGCTGGCAGCTACGGCTTGGGCACCTCTGGGTCGGACATCCCACTGTTCTGAATCGTCGGGGATGCTCTCTATCTGGCCGTAGCGGTCTAACACCAAGGCTGCGGTTTTAGCCCCCCATCTGGGGATACCTGGAATCCCATCGGCGGCATCTCCCACCAAAGCGAGGTAATCGGGGATAGACGCAGGCGGTACCCCGAACTTCCTCCGGACTCCGGCATCGTCCAGCGTTATGTTGCGCCTCCGGTCGAGGCAAACTACTTTGGAGCCAATCACCATCTGGGTAAGGTCTTTGTCCGGGGAGCAGATAACCACTTGGTCCACGTCCGGAGCGTCCCGCCAGAGTACCGTGGCCGAGGCTAGCGCGTCGTCGGCTTCAAACTCCACCATGGGCCAAACGACAACGCCAAGAGCGGCGATTGCCCGCTCAGCCAAGTGGAACTGGCTCATCAGGTCTTCAGGCGTACCCTCGCCGGTCTTGTACCCGTCGAACATATCGTTTCTAAAGGACTCGACAACATGGTCAAAGGCGCAGGCTACGTGGGTGATGCCATCTTCCCGGAGCAGCATCAGGATAGTCTGCATGAGGCCACGGACGGCGCTGACCGGACGCCCATCCGGCGCAGTTACCGGAGGCAAGGCGAAATGGGCACGGAAAAGCTCGTATGTGCCATCTACCAGGTGGATTTTCATGGCGGTGTGGAGGTTCCTCCGATCAATGATGGAGCGAGCGGGTATTAGGCTTGGATTGGCAGTGTAATCTGGGTGGGATACCCTGTCAACGACTCGTTAAGGTGAGGAATCGAGCTGGGGAGAATGCTGGTTAAGGAAAGTCCTTGGCGATGAGCGCCAGGGTTTCCGGGTCCGGTGCTATCCCAATCAACGTGTTCTCCCTCTCTAACCTAAGGTGCACTGAGCGTCGAGGGCGGTGCCAGGTCAAGATGTCTCCCTTGTCTTCCAGTCTTTCCGACTGGCTTGTCTGAGCGGTGAATTTTATATACGCCTCGAAAAACTCATCGGCGTCGATGGCCGTGTCCCACACGAACACCGCAGCTAACGCCCTTCCCCCGGAATCGTCTTTCAGCAGCCGGAAACGGCCTCCGCCCCAACTACTGGCGGCTCGGATTGACTGGAGCCGGGGTAACCCGGTCTCCAGGTAGGTGGGCAGCAAAAACTCGCCGAACACGTCCTCCATCACCACTTCCCAACTTTCTTGGATCAACGAAGTTCCGGCAGGCAGCGGCACGAGTATCGGGTCTTCTCCGGCCTTGTATTCGGTCGGGTGCAGTATCTACTCTGTGGAAACTGGAGGCCGGGCGTATATCTGGTTCACTTGAAGCCAGATGCCGGGTGTCTGTTGCGCCGAAGACACGAACGCCGCGCCTGCTTAGGGGGGAAGGCAACGTCTTCTGAATCACTGCGGGTGCCCTTTCAAATAACTGCATACTTGGGTCTCCAGCCTCTGGTATCAGTTCTATCAACTCCGTCAAAGTCAGGTTAGCGGTCCGTACACCTGGGATGCGACTGTTGCGTCGCCTCAAGCAAAGCGGTCATCGCCAATGCCAGGTACTGGTTAGCCTCCGATTCCTTGACAAGTGTGCTGGCATCAAACCGTTGCTGCTCCAATGCGTGGACCAACTCGTGAGCCATGGTCAGTTTCCCTTTGGGATTCAGCGACTACCAACAATTCGTCGGTTTCCAGATTGAATAACCCCAAGACCTGCTCTCACTGCAGTTCTAGGAATAAGGGGTCCAGATCAACCGATGGGTTCATAAGGCCCAATATCCAATATAGCTCCTGAACACTGGCCAACTCCTCCCGGTCTTCTTCATCGATGGTAGCGGCCAAGTAGTCAGCTAGAATCGGGCGAGAGATTAATTCCGGAGCTACGGGCTCCAGAACAGTAAGCCCTTTGGCATCGGATAACGCTTCAGATATAGCTTGGGCGGACCGGGTCGATCTCGGATTCGTGCTCTTTGGCTGCGCTTGAGCTTCTGTTGTATGCGTAGATGGTACGTACGGACGAGGCCGGACGGTGGGTACTGGGGCTGGTGTCGCCGGTTGTTTGGTTGAGCTTGCGGGTGGAGTTGGTGTTAACTTGGATTCGGGTTCAGTAGTGGCCGTAGGGGCAACCTGGGAAGCTTTTGTAGGTATTGGGGTTACAGGGAGATAGTAAATGCGGCGGTGAGAGTGGGAGCGGCAGTGGGTGTGGCCGTGTTGGAAGGCGTCGGCGGGTTGGTGCAAGCCCAAGACGCTAGTAAAACCGATACGGCCATCGCCAACGCCAGAGGCTTTCACTGGGCCAACGTTGCGCCGAGCGGAGAATATCTTCGATCAGTCAAATCAACCGCTTCCTATAAGTCTCTACGTACAATGTAGCACGAGACACACATCCGCAGAGCGGTAGAGTTCTACGAGTCATTGAAACCGATCGATGAGGATGTGTGAGGGGGGGCCGGGCGGCCGATCTGTCGGGATAACCAAGCTGGCCGGCACTGTGAGTGCCGGCCAATGTCTAACGGGGGAAGGCCAGGGTAGGGGCGGTGAGGGCTCGTCCATCAACAGTGAAACTTCCCGATGTGGCGTTCGTTAGGATGTCCAACAGCGAACTGGCATCGTAGGTAGTTATGTTTTCCAGTGCCAACAGGCTTGCGCTGGTGCCAGGGCCGACTACCTCGAAGGAAACAACCGCTATCGGGCCATCGCCGTTGATTCCTTCGCTGTCGATCAATCCTACCCAGAGGCGGCCAGGGATGCGGCTTCCGAAGTCGAACAAGGCGCTTTGGGCCAAGCCGCCCGCTTCAACGCCGGACATTTTAAGAACCGACGGGTCATATGTCAGAACGAATTCCAGACTGCCGATATTTTCCGAGCCGGTTAGATGGATGGGCACATTGACGTTGGTCAGCAGTACTATGGGGTCAATCAGCTTGCGGGAGGACGTTGGGTCCGCTTTGGGCAATGGGGTCGGCGCCACTTTTGCAACTGGGGTGGGGACCGGGGTAGACACGGCATCCGGAACCGCCGTAGGCTGCCCGGACGTTGTAGGGGTCAGGTCGGCTACCGCTGTATCGCTTCCCAGGACACCGAACAACAAAGTGCCAACGACAACCACAACTAGGATGGTTACCCCTCCCAGGGCTACCTTCCAATGATCTGCCAGGGCTAATAGACCTAGATCAACCCATACTCTCATACTTACTTCCTAGCTTTGCCGCGCCATCGCCAGAAGCTGGCGGGCGTCGTCGGGTGTTACTTGGCCGTCGTTGTTCACGTCCATGGCCAAGTCTTCTTCGGCCAATCCGACGAACATTCGAAGGGCGATGAGCGCGTCTATCGCAGTGATGTTGCCGTCGCCATTGCCGTCTCCGACTATCGTGTCGTCAACCGTCAGACTGCCCGGAACGAGATTGATGGTCCGAAACCGGCCTCGGGAGTCGCCTACGGCCGAGTCGGCTAGAGTGATGGGGCTGGAGCTTCCGAGCTCTCCGATAATCCTAAATTCGACTACGGCTGCCGATCCATCAGCATTCACATCTCTAGCAGCGGTAGTTCCAAATCGAATCACACCGGGAATCTCGGCATTGTAGCTAAAGGACGTTGTCGACGTGCGGGATCCCTGGTGCACGTTCATAATCTCGGCGATCGATGGATTGTAGAACAAGTTGAATTCCAAGCTATTTATCTCTCGAGCCTCTTCCAGCCGGACTGGAACCAACACGGTTGCTCCAGGAGGAGCGGTCCTAGATTCCACGGTCAGGATCGCTTCCGTTGGTATGGCTACGGGTGTCGGGGTCGCCACCGGAACGGGTGTGGGATGCGGCGTTGGTGTTGGTGCAGGCTCTGGCGTTGGTGTCGGTGTCGGAGTCTGCGTGGCAGGGGGAGGAGGCCGTACCGCATTTTCACCTCTGGTCAAGACGACTTGATAAGTTCCCACGGGGTCAGCGGCTTGACCCGCGGCTGACAATACCAAAACATAGTTTCCGGTGATGGGCGCGGTCCAACGAATCATTGTGCCGGATCCGTAGTTCGATGCGCTGAAGCCGGTGGCATAGTTGACCACCGAGAACCTCACGGCTGTGGCAGTGCCTAGATGAACCTGTAATGTATAGGTCTCATCCCTCTCGCCGGGGAAAGAGAAGTAGTCGTAGTCGTCGGTGGGACTGATCGCGCCCGCGATAGCATTGCCGAAGCCTATCTGCGTTGCCCAAATGGGAATGTCCCGGTGACGGTCTTCAAGCGCATAGTCTGAATCGATGGTGAGGTTGTAAGTGCCGATGGCGCTGGTCAGCCGGGGTGACTTGGAAACTACGGCGTAATAGGTCCCGTCGTCCGGGGATATCCAGGTGACATCACTGCCTTCACCGAAGTTACTGGCTAGGACTTCCTGCCCGGTGGTATTTCCTCGCACTGTCAGGGACACGCCCGATGTAGTGCCGTAGTCCATGGCGAAGGTGTATCTGACTCCCCGGCGGCTCTGGAATGAAAAGTAATCCAGGTCGTTTACCGGACTGATGGCGCCGGCCACGGCATTGCCGTAGCCGATCTGAGTAGCGCCATTCGGGGTGTCGCCGTGGCGGTCGTTAAGAGAAGTCTCGGCTTCGACTTTGACCGTGTAGGTGCCTATCTCATCTCTGAGCTGGGCGGGCGCGCTGATAACGATATAGTAGATTTCGGAATCCGGCGCGATCCATTCCAGATTGTGGGAAATGCCGTCGCTTGCTGCATTGGCGCTCCCATTTGGATTCTTGACGGCGATGGACACTCCCTTGGCGTTGCCTAATTCCACCTGAATGTCATATTTCACGCCTCGCTCGCTCGAAAATGAGAAGTAATCTAAGTCTTTGGGAGGGCTTATAGCGCCGGCCGTGGCATTCCCAAAGTTGATAGAAGTGGCGTCGGCGCGAGCTTCGCCGTGGCGGTCCAGTAGGGTGTTATCGTCCTCTATCTTGACAGTGTAAGTACCGATGGGGTTCGCGATCTGGCTTGGAGCGGAAACTGCAACGTAGTAAGAGTTGTCGTCAGGAGCGATCCATTCCAGCGTCGACCCCAATCCGCCATTGGATACTTCGATGTTTCCGTCTGCGTCAGCGATTGAAAGACTAACGGCTACGGCGCTGCCCAATTCCGATTCAACGGTGTAACTGACACCGCGCTTCGCTAGAAATCCGAAGAAATCTTGGTCTTCCGCCGGGCTGATGGCGCCGGCCACTGCGGTTCCGAAATTTATCCCTGTAGCGTCGCCAGGCGTGCCGCTGTGCCGGTCAATCAGGGCGTTATCTGCCTCGACACTCAGGGTATAGGAGCCGACGCCGACCCTGACTTGGGATGATACGGAAAGGACCACGTAATAGGTCCCGTCTGTTGGGGCTAACCAATCGAGGCTCGTACCTATCCCGCCGTTGGATGCTGCTGTTCCTATGACGGGTCGGTGCACTGCTATATTCACCGTTTCGGCGCTTCCCGGCTCAATGGAGATGCTGTACATCACGCCTCTTCTAGTCTGGAAAGAGAAGAAGTCTAGATCGTCCGCCGGGCTTACGGCCCCTTGATGGGCGTTGCCAAAGCTGATGGGCGTGGCATCTACACGCCGTTCCGAGTGGCGGTCAACCAGAGACGTGTTGGCGGTAACCTTGACGGCGTAGGTGCCGACGGGTTCCCTGATTCTGCTGGTGCCGGACACGACGACGTGGTAGAGACGGGTCGCCGGTGCCACCCAGTCCATGGTGATGCCAACGCCGTCGTTGGTTTTCTCCAGGTCTCCAACTGAATCGCGCACCGACAATGTCAGCCCGGTCGCCGTGCCGAGTTCAGCATCTATGGTGTATTTGATTCCCCTGCTAGCCAGGAAAGAGAAGTAGTCTTCGTCGTCACCACCGTGTACACCTACCTCGATGTCGGGTTGGTTAGACCAAGGGCTGATTGCTCCTTGATACCGGTTACCGAAGGCCATGGACGTAGCAGCGTCCCGGGAATCTCCGTGGCGGTCCAAGAGGGTGGTGTCGGCGCTGACTTGCAAGGTATACGTGCCCAAGAAAACCTGGCCCGATAGAGGGTCCCAATCCGCTGAAACCTCAACGAAGTAGGTATCGTTGGTGCGTGCGATCCAATCGACCAACAGCTGCCCGGTGCGTTCGTAGGCAAACTGGCCTTCGGAGCTTCCGATGCCGCGGTCGATGGAGTTGACGACTTGCAGGTTGGCCGATTGGGCGGTGCCTAGGTTCATGATGAACGAATATCGAACGCCTCTTTGAGTCTGAAAAGAGAAGTAGTCGATGTCGATTCCAGTGGATGAGCCATCGATGGAACCCGAAACTACGCTACCTATGGTGTTGATCGGCGTGGCCAGGTTACGGTAGTCACCGTGATCGTCTGCCGCTTGGGCTGAAGGAGGAGTGGCTAGCTGAATGAGGCTGAAGACCGATACAAAGATCGGCACCATGATTATTGCTAGCGCCGCGCTGAAGGGCATTGCCAAGTTCCGCATCTACACACTCCCCACTCGCCAACACCCGGTGATGGCCTACTTGATAATGACGGCGGAACATCGGGAAACTTGCCCGGAGGTTTCACCGTTTGAAGCTGATTTTAGAAGAGACTACCGGTTCGGGTAGCCTTGATGGATAAGGTACTGGTTTATTGTAGTAGGTAGGTTTATTGTTATTCAATCGATTGGGATACGGATAAAAAGCATTTTGGGATACCCTTAAAGGATTCTCTAGGAGGGCGAGAGGAGACGGCTGATTCCGTTCGGTGAGGTCGGAGGTTGTCCGAACATTGGGTAGTGTGGTTTGGCGGGCTCACCACCAACGTAGAGTCCCCGGTAGGCCGGACTTATCGAAAGTTCAATGCTTTTGTTTCTGTGGCGTCTGGCTAGGAGCTAAGCGATCGGGACTGTTGTTACATTATGGGTCTGCAACGCCGGGAGAACCTCTTCTCCGAACCGTTGCAGGTTGCGGACGAACGTGTCATGGGGCATCGCGCCCTGGTTGAAGTTGAGCAGCAGAGTTGCCCCGCCCACGGTATCGGCCAGAGTTATCAACGAGTCCCTTACCTCCTCAGGCGATCCCCAGCACACTTGCTCGTTGCGCTCCAAGTCCTTCATCGTCATGCTGCGGAAGCTCTGCAAGGCGCCCATGAAGGCCTCCCGGTTCTCCGGCCTGATGTATTCGTAGTCCGATTCGGAGCGGTAGCCGCTGCTCTGCTGGTTTGCCACGTTGGATACGCTACCGTGGCTGAACAGCGTGTGGAAAAAGTAGAGCGTGTACGGTCCAGCTTCTTTCATCGCCTGCTGCCGGTTGTCGGCCACGTACACGTTGGCCCTCAGGACCATATGGTCAGGAGTGATTGAGTGTCCGTTCTTGGCAAGGCACTCGGCGTAGAAGCGAATCATGTCTTGCATCACCACCAGATTCGCGTTGGCGCCGGGGGTTATGGGGATGTTCTCCCGCCCGGCCCACTCAATGGTCTCTTTGCTAACCGTCACCGGCACCCATACCGGGGGACGGGGGCGGCTGCACCGGACGAGGCCATATCGCCACGTCGTTGTACGTCCAGAAATCTCCTTTGTACGAGAATGACTCTTCCGACCAAGCCAGCTTGATGATTTCCCAGGCTTCGTTAAAACGGGCCCTGGACTCCCCTTGGTCGACGCCGTAGGCGACGTATTCCCGTGGGATGCCCCGGACGAACCCGGAGATTAACCGGCCGTCGGTGAGACAATCCAGCATGGCCAATTCTTCCGCCAGTCTCAGCGGTTCGTGAACCGGTAAACAGTTGCCGTAGATGAGCAGCTTCATACGGTTAGTTATCTGGGAAGTCGCCGCCGCCATGAGGTTGGGCGATGGCATCATTCCATATGGAGAGGTGTGGTGCTCGTTGAAACCCAAGCCGTCAAAGCTCAACTTTTCCATCAAGGCCCAGGCGCTCAGGTGCTCTTTGTAGTTGCTCACGGCCAATTCCGGCCGGAAATGCTGTTTAGGCAGAGGGTAGGGCAATTCCCCATCTACCTTCAGATGGTCTAAATGTTCTGGGTAGGGGAGCAGATCGAATGCAATCACCTGCATCGGTGATTCTCCAGTGGTCTATTTGAGAGCGTGGCAATTGTAGCATTGAGGCTATGGCTGTCAATCGGGATTCAAGGGATCTAATGGGACAGTTTTGCTACTGCCAGCTTCTGGCCTTGGGCATGTGGGGCAGTCCCTGGGTACCCTGGATGTGCTGGGCGACGATGTTCATGGTGCCTTCCTGTCGGGAAATAATGCCTCGGATTATCAGCACCGGCTCCTTTATGTCCATTCGGTGCTCCTTGAAAGCTTGGGGCCATACTGTGATGGGGATGTGGCCGAACTCGTCTTCTAGGGTGAGAAACACGGCTTTTGACAGGGGGCGTTGCCGACGAATCACTATGCCGGCCACGGTCACTACTTCGCTATCGGGCCGGTCCACAACTTCCCGGCTATTCAGCACCTCCTGACCCAAGTGAGGACGCAGCATGGTCATCAAGTGCCCTTTGGGATGAAGCTGCATGGTGCGGTATTCGTCCATCATGATTTCCCACTCAGTCTGTTTGGGCAGATCGGCCATGTCCTGCTCTACTGGTAAGGGTAAAGCCTGCTGATAGCCGTGGGGACGGTAACGCAACCCCACCTCCCACAGCGTGCTCCGGCGGTCCGTTGTTAGGGAGTCGAAAGCCCCGGCGTTTACCAAGTTCTCCAGGGCTCCCCGCTGTAACCCGGTACGCTCCATAGCGTTGCCCAGATCGCTGAACGGTCCGCCGCTTTCCCGTGACTGAACTATGGATGTTGCCGCTGCTCCTCCCACGCCTTTTACGTAGAGAAAGCCTAGGAGGAGGGAGTCGCCGCCCTCACCGCCTGCCCCCTCTGTCTCAGAAAGAGGGAGGGCGGAGGGTCGGAAATCCCCCCAACCTCCCTTTACGAAAGCGGGGCTGTTTGAGGTACTTCTTTCATCCCTTGATGTCTCTCGTGTTCCTACCATCAACGGCCCTCGTCCTTCTTCCCCCCTTGCGAAAGGGGGATTAAAAGGGGGTCGTGGTCGTCCCCCGCTCACGATGGTGCACTTTTCCATGCTGAGGTTGATGTTGGGGTTGAGCACGGTTATGCCGTGGCGGCGGGCGTCTTCTTTGAGGGTTTCCGTGTTGTAGAAACCCATGGGCTGCTGGTTGAAGATGGCGGTGAAGAATTCCAACGGGTAGTAGTACTTGAGCCAGGCGATGTGGTAGGCCGTTGCGCCAAAGGCGAAGGCGTGGGATTCGGGAAACATGTACTGGCCGTTGAACTTCTTGAATATCTTCTCGGCCACGTCGCTGGGAACGCCCAGATTCCCGGCCCCCTGGCGGAACTTTTCCCAGTAAAAAGCGATTAGAGACTGGTTGTTGCGGCGTCCGAAAGCCCGGCGGAGCTGGTCGGCCTCAAGCGGAGTGAATCCGGCTACGTCCCTCGCTACGTGGTTCACTTGGTCTTGGAAAAGAATTATTCCCAGCGTCCGCTCCAGGGCCCGCTGCTCCAGGGGGTGGTCGTAGTCCCAGGGGATGCTCTGGGTGCGCCTCTGGATGAACTGGGTAACCCCGTCGTTGACGCCGACTCCGGGGCGCACCGCTCCCACCTCGTAGGCCATGTCGGTGAGGTTGATGGGTCTGATGCGAGGAATGGTCTGCATCTGGGCCGCTGACTCCACTTGGAATATCCCGATGGTATCGGCTTGGTGCATCATCCAGTAGACCGCTTGGTCGTCAAAGTCGATGCGGCTCAGATCGATGTAGTGGCCGTCCCGTTCCTCGATAAGCTGGAGGCATTCCTGCATCTGGGACAGAGCTCCCAGAGCCAGGAAGTCAATCTTAACGAAGCCGGCTTGGTCGATGCTGTCCTTGTCCCAGTGGCAGATGTAGCGGTTGTCGATGGCCGACTGCTGTACAGGCACTATGTCGGTGAGGGGAGAAGAGCTGATAATCATACCACCTGGATGCTGGGCCAGGTACTTGGGAAACCCGTCCAGTTGGGCCGACAGTTCTATGAGGTCGCGCCATACTGGGGAATCCGTCTTGTCCCGGAACTCGGGCAACGACTCCATCTCCAGCTCTAGCTCCCGGGCGCTGTGGGAGTCGACGCGCTTGGCCAGCTTGTCCACGTCCTGGCTGGGCAGCCCCAACGCCTTGCCTAGGTCCCGGATGGCTCCCTTCATCTTGTAGGTGCTAATCATCCCGGTGAGAACGGCGTGGTCCCAGCCCCACTTTTCATGCACACGCTTTATCAGCTCTTCCCGGATGTTACGGGGAAAGTCCAGGTCTATATCGGGGACTGTGCCCATGTCGTCGGAGAGAAAACGCTCCAAAGTTAGGTTGTATTTCAGCGGGTCGATGTGAGACAAGCCAATCAAGTAGCCCACTAGCATGGACACCGAAGACCCCCGGCCCCTTCCGGGAGGGCGTTCTTCCAAGGGTATCTCCACTTCGCTCAGGCCCATCTCTATCATGATTTCCCGGGCCATCTGGATGATTTCGTAGTAAATCAGGAAGAACCCTGATAGGTTGTGCCTATTTATCAGGCGCAGTTCTTCGTCCAACCGGCTTTGCACTCGGTCGTTGATGCCACCATAGCGGCGCTCGGCGGCCTGGCGGCACAGATCTTCCAGAAAACTTTGGGGGGTGAACCCTTCAGGCACCGGGTAATCGGGGAAGCGGTACCCCATGTCCCTGGTGATATCGAACCCGCACCGGTCGGCGATGCGCAGGGTGTTTTTGACGGCTGTGGGGTACTCCAAGAACAGGTTCGACATCTCCTCCGGAGACTTTAAGTGGAAATGCCGGTTGGGACGGCGCTGACGGTGGGTCTCCTCCAGGCTCTGGTTATTGCTGATGGCTACCAGTGCGTCCTGGAGCCGGTGGCGGTCCGGTATATGGTAGTGAACATTGTTGGTCGCGACGGTAGACACGCCATATCTATTTGCCAGATCCACCAGTCGCCGTATGCGCGGTGTGTCCCCCTGGACCAGATTGTGTTGTAGTTCGACGAAGACGTTGGATGTGCCGAACCAGTCCAGGTATTGCCGCAACTGGTCCTTGGCCTCCCGGTGGCGGCCTTCAGCCACCAGGCTGGGAAGACGCCCCTGGCGACATCCAGTAAGCAGGACGAGCCCTTGGGCCATCTCGGACATGTGTTTGATGTCGAAGGCGGGGTTTTTACGGTCGCCGGAGATGTAGGGATAGGACATGATGTTGCTCAGGTTGCTATACCCTTGCTGAGTCTCGGCTAGCAGGGTGAGGTGAGAGCCGTCATTCAGGGTGATTTCCGCTCCGGTGATGGTTTGCATCTCCAGAGTCTTGGCAACCTGGGCGAAGTGCATGGCTCCGCACAGATTGTCGTGGTCGGTAAGAGCCAACGCCCGGTAGTCCAGTTCCTTGGCGCGAAACAGCAACTCCTCAACGGAGGATGCTCCCTCTTGGAACGAGTAGTTACTGTGGCAATGCAGTTCGGCGTAGCTCGAGTTCATGAATCAGTATCGTCATATCACCTCCGCCCAGCCACCCAGACAATCTCTCCCAGGCAGCCCTACACAGCCCCTCCAACGTTCACCTCCATAGTTGCTCTGTGGCTTATCTCCACCGACAGGTCTTCAATTTTCTAGGAAAGTGTTGCCTTTGTGCCTAAACCTCCCATCCTAACCTTCCCCCACAAGGGGAGAGGACTTATTTGCCTCTCCCCTTGTGCTCTACTAGGTGGGAATAGATTTGGTCTCGTTCCCCTTTCGTAAAGGAGGGGTTGGGGGATTTCGTCCCGATGCTCCCGCCCCCTCACCCGCCTTGCCGGTACCATTCCCCGGAGGCTAGGTCTCGGAAGACGGTCATCGGTCTGCCATCTTCCGTGGCCACTTGGTAGTATCTTCTGATGATGGGATTCTCCCGCCACCACTCTTCGTCTATCTCCCACAAGTCGTCTATCGCAGCTACTTCCAGCCTTCGGCGCCGTAGGCTGATAGCCAGTGGCCGCTGGTAGGCATCCTCTTCAACTTGTATGGGAACAGGCTGGTTTAGGGATCGAATAGGACTAGAGCCTGCCGTCTCTCGGGGATTCTGGACCACGGTTCCACCTCCTTCATCTGGTAGATGGGGGGCTTACAACCCAGGAGGGCCTCCAGTTGCCGCATCATTTCCCTTAGTTGCTCATGCTTGCGCACGTCCGAGAACAGGCTGGACTGGATGCCCGACTCGCCGGTGATTCCGCCCAGAGTCAGCTTCATGTCCTCTAGCGGGCCCGGCAACTCCAGGTTGTCCAACCGGCTTTTCAGAGAGAAAAGCGCCCTCTCCTTGCTGCCCATAGACTCTTTGAAGGAGAAGTGCTTGACCCAGGGAGTGTGCCGGACGATACAGCTCTCGATGGTGGCGGTGCGGACGTATCTGCCCTTGATCTCCGGGCGGACGAAAGCCCTGCCCAGCAACGTTGCCAAGGCGGTTAGGATGGCGTGCCGGGTGATGGTCGGCGAAGGGAAGGTTAGAAACTCTGCGACTGCTTCCTCGTGCTGCCAGGGCTTCAACGGGCTGGAATCGACGCCCTTGGCCAGCGCCCAAGCCCAGCTTCCATCAGCCTTTAGTTGGGCCTGTACGGAGCCTGCCGACAAGGCGGCCAGTTGCCCCAAGGTGTGCAATCCGAAGTGGTGCAACCGGGTCTTGTTCTGCCACGACAGAGGCAGCAGGTCTATGGAAAACTCTTTCAAGAATCCGGCTACGTCCTCCGGAGCTTTGCTGGCCCGTCCGCCACTGCTGGTAACCGCGGCGACGTAGGCCGGGAATTTCCCCGTGGCCACGCCGATGCGGGGATTGAACTGGTGGGGCACCGCATGGATCAGCGACGCTATGAGCCTGGCCTCGCCTCCGTACATGTCTTCCAATCCATCCAGTCCCACGTAAGCGCAGCCCAAACCGGCCTTTTCCACCAAGGGGCTTCGCCCTTCAAGAGACGTGAGCATCTCCGTGAAAACCGAGTCGTAATAGGGCTCGTCCGCTCGAAGCAGGACCGTATCCTTGCTCCGGGACACGGCTTCCTGAAGGGACATCCCGGTGATGACCCCCCGGGCTTCCGGAGAACTGTCCAAGACGACTTGCTTGGAGCCGAAACTTTCGGTTATAACTACAGGCCGTCCCTCCAGTGCCGGATCACGGCGCTGCTCGGATTTCACCGGAAGGTGAGTAATTAGTACGCAAGCGATGTTCATGGTGGTGAAAATTCCCCTTGGCCCCCTTTACGAAAGGGGGGAAGTAGGGTTATCTGTAAGAAAGTGGGTAGGTTGATACGTGTTTCCTGAGATGAGGAGTTGGGCCGGGTTAATTCTGTCCAGGAGCGTTTTGGCGATGATAGTCACTACCGTAGCTAGTTCTTGATATACCTGAGTGTTGCTAAAACGCAATACACTTAGCCCTGCTCCCGCCAGATACGCATCCCGGCTTGCGTCATTCTCCTTATAGTCCAACTCCAAGTGTTGCCGCCCGTCCACTTCCACCACCAACTTCGCTTTAGGCGCGTAAAAGTCCACGATGTAGACTCCAATGGGATTCTGCCGATAAAACTGAATACCCTGAATCTGCCTTCCCCGCAACCGCGACCACAACAACTGCTCACTGAGAGTCATTCCGTTACGCAAACCACGCGCCACTTGTTTTAGATTGGAATCGCACCTAAACACCAGCCAACAAACCTCGGTTTTTTATAACCCCCTTTCGTAAAGGGAGGGCTGGGGGATTTCCACCGCAGAAACCAACTATCGGTTCGTGTCTAATACCCTCAACCGGCACGGCTGACGGCTGACCGCTGAATGCTCGGCCTGCCAGCCGGATCAGAATTATATAGAACACATGTACTAATAAACAATGCCCCACAGTCAGCTTCAGCCGATTCAAGCTATAATGGAAATCAAGGAACTCCTTCGCCATGTTGTTCTCCACGTTTACACGCAGGTTCTTTCAGAGGCCGCTTTGGATGGGTCTATACCTGATGGTGGGACTCGTGGCCGGGCTGGCTGTTATTGCACTGCAATCTCCGTCGGTGGCCTTAGCCCAGGCTCCCGGTGGAGAAGTCATTGTGCTCCAGGACCTCTGGGAAGTGCGATTCCCCGGACTGATTGTCTTTGACCTGACCGCTCAGTCTCCAAAACAGATCGTTGAGGTTCGGCTGCGTTTCCGCACGCTGGGCAACCGCATCTGGTCATATGGCTATCCCGATTTTGAGCCTGGGCAGAGAGTGACCACCACTTTTAACCTCACTGCTACCGGCGGGGATTTCCTGCCTCCGGACGCTCAGATCGAGTACTACTATGAGATTCGCGACGAGCAGAGCGGCGTGCACGAAACTCCTTCCAAGACCCTGGAGTACACCGATACCCGATTTCAGTGGCAGCAGGCCGAGGCCGGACCTCTGGTATTGATGTATCACGACATTCCCCGGTCCCAGGTCGACGAAGTTACCAGACAGGTAGAGGCCGAACTGCGGCGGCTTGCCTCGATGCTTCGTCTGGATACCTCCCGTCGCATCAAGGGCATCATCTATAACGAAAGGTCCGCAGCCATCGATGCATTTCCCCGCCAGAGTCAGACAATCACCGACCAGCATGTCTTTGAGGGGTTCGCTTTTCCGGATCGGGGTATATTCGTCGGTCTGGGGATGTCGCCGGATCTCATCGTCCACGAGTCGGCCCACGTGATGCTTCACCAGACCTTGAGAGGTGGAGTTGCCAGGGCGCCTGCGTGGCTGGATGAAGGGTTCGCCAGCTACATGGAACCAGGCGCAAGTCCCTATAGCGGTGAAACCCTTAGCTCGATAGGCATGCCCCTTACGTCCATGTCCGTTGTTAGCGGAACTCCCAGGGATATTCGGAACTTCTACCAGAAATCGGAAAGCGTGGTCGCATATCTGATTCAAGAGCATGGCGCAGACAAGTTCCGAAACCTACTGGGCCGGCTTCGGGAGGGCCGTCCGATGGATGAAGGGTTGGGATTGACATACGGATTCGATGTTGATGGGCTTGAAGAACTCTGGTCTGTCGACTCACGGGGCCGTCACGCCTCGGCTAGAATCACCGGCAGCAAACCGTCTCCATTCATCTATTTTGATGTGTGGCTCATCGGATTGTTGGGCTTAACAGTCCTGGCTTCCGTGCTGGTCAAATATGCGGTAGGCAGGTTGCAACCGGACCTAAATCCCGAGGAAGGGCTACAACCCTGGGAGGACCCGGACGCATTGTACAGGGAACGGGACCGAGATGAGGATTTTTAGGCTTTTGGCAGGATGAACTGAATGACGAACAGCAGCGAGATTCAAGAACTTCAAGCGGACTTGTGCTCCGGAAGGGACTCCGTCTTGTCGGCTGTCGAAGGAGTATCTGAGGCGGAAGCACATCAGATTCCCGAGCCCGGAGAGTGGACCGTGGTCCAGTCGCTGGCGCACATCACCGAGCTTCAGTACTTCTGGGTGACCAAAGCTGTTTTGATTACCCAAGTGGACGACCCTCAAATCACCCGGACGGCCGTGGAGAATGATGTGCGGTTGGAGGCGGTGACGGACCGTTCCCAAGATGGACTGGCCAGCCTTATCCGGCAGATGAACTTCGCCAATAATCAGGTTGTGGACGTTGTCGCCGCCATCGACCCGGCAGCATTGGACCGTCCAGGCCACCGGGAAGACAACCCCATGACCTCCGCCGATGTCATACGGTACACGGCCCGCCACGTTCGGACCCACGCCGACCAGATAATCGAGTCGCTAAGACTGATTCGCCAGACCGGTTAGGGCTCTAAGCCACTAAAATGGACTCAAAAGTGAATCGGAATAGGTAGGCGGACTTGTGATGACAACCAAAGAAGATTATCATTTCCGTACGGTTTAACCAGCCAAATAGACCTTGTCGGATCGATATCCGCCAACCCAGGTTCCGTCACATCATTCAGCATCAGCGAAGGTATAGACGAACTTTTATGAAACCTATGATATTTTTCAGTGCGCTGGTAACAACAATATTTTTTATCGCATGCAGTTTCCCGGCGATGCCCGAGCCTACTCAAGCGCCGGCGCTTCAACCAACCGCCAGGCCAGCGAACTCCGCTGCTTCAAACCAGGGGCAACCTAGCGGTGTGAAAATCAAGAAATACGCCGCTTTCCCACAGATGACCATCGATCCTTCCGCCGGATACACGGCGAACATCAAGACAAACAAAGGCAATATCCTCATAGAGCTATTTCCAGCGTCTGCCCCCAAAACGGTGAATAACTTCGTCTTTCTGGCCAACGACGGTTTCTATGACGGGGTTATCTTCCACCGAGTGATTCCGAACTTCATGATTCAGGGTGGCGACCCCACCGGTACGGGAACCTCTGGCCCTGGATATAAGTTTGAGGACGAGATAGATAACACGTTAGAATTTGACAAGCCTGGCATCCTAGCCATGGCGAATGCCGGCCCCGGTACCAACGGGAGCCAGTTCTTTATCACGACGGCTGCCACTCCCCATCTGAAAGGCAACCACACCATCTTCGGAAAAGTGTTGGAAGGCCAGGATGTTGCCAGTGCCATCTCGACTGTTCCATCAGGCCCGGGCAACAGACCCAACGAGCCGATCGTCATCCAGGGAGTCGAGATTACCAAGAACTAGCGGCCAACGGTAGAGGGTCCGGCTCTCCGCGACTGGTTCCCCGGAGTCAACGCCGTAAACTCTGCTGCCGCCCTTCGAACCGCCGCTTAACCCTATATGCTCCCGCCCGAGCACATTTTCGCGGCAAATCAACGTGATATACCTCGGTGTGACCGTCTATCCAGGCTGCCAGCCGAGCCCGAGAAAGGAGACAACCCTTGCCTTTCGAGTGCCTAACCTACGAACGGAAGGACAAGACGTGTTATCTGACCCTTAACCGGCCCGACAAACTGAAGGCCCTCAACGCCCAACTGATGGCTGAGTTGCGGGAAGCTTTGGACATCATTGAGTTGGACCAGGAGATTCGTGTGGTCATCCTCACCGGAGCCGGCTGCGACTTCTCAGCTGGATTCGATCTCGACAAGGACTCCGGCGGAGCTCCGCCTCAAAGAGAAGACCCGGATGTCCGGCTCAGGCACCTACAGAGCCATATAGGCACGTTTATGATGGACTGGAACCTTAGCAAGCCGGTCCCGCCGTCAATGGTTTCGCTTTGGCGGGAGCTTGTGAACTGGTCCAGCTCTGCGATATCAAGATTGCTTCCGACCGAGCCGTATTGGGCGAACCTGAGATACGGGCCGGAGTCGGCCTGCCTCTTCTCATCACCCCCTTCAGCATTGGGCTGGCTAGGTCTAAAGAGCTATTGCTCACCGGTGACACCATCGGCGCTCATGAGGCGGCCCGCCTAGGCATGGTCAACCGGGTAGTCCCCCACGATAACTTGATGGCCGAGTGCGAGAAGATTGCGAAGAAGATTTGTCTACTCTTCCCGGTGGGGGTTAACATGACCAAAGTGTCGGTTAACCGGGCTTTGGAAGGTATGAGGTTCCTGTCGGTCATCAGCAATAACCTGGAGTTGATGATTCACTTCGACATCAACTCCGAACCGGAGCAAGATGAGTTCAACAGATTAGCGACAAGCAGGGATTAAAAGCTGCGTTGAACTGGCGCGACGCTCGATTCAAAGACCTTTAAAGCCTACAACCAGCTACATAGCATGTCATTACGAGGAGCGCAGCGACGAAAGAAGCTCATAGTTTCATCGGGATTCTTCGTTTAGGTCGTTACGCCACTCCACGGCATTATGAGTCGCTGAAAATCAAGTCTGGTAACGAAAACCCTTAGGGATTGGGTAACAAGACTTCTATGTAGGAGCCGCATATGCCTGAGATTGAAGCCGAATTGACCCGGTTGGGCTACACACTACCGCCTCCACCCGACCCTGTGGGGAACTATCTTCCTGTCACACGAAGCGGAAACATCATGTGGATGGCGGGAGTAGGTTCCCGGACGACTGAAGGCGGTCGTATCACTGGCAAGCTAGGCAGTGATACGACTGTCGAGCAAGGGTATGAAGCCGCCCGCTGGTGCGCTCTCAACCTCCTGTCCCGGATGAAAGCTGAACTTGGAGACTTGGACGGAGTTAGCCGAATCCTGAAGGTTGTTGGGATGGTGAACAGCGCGCCTGACTTCGGCGAGCAAGCTCAAGTCGTTGATGGGGCGTCAGACCTGTTCGTTGCCTTGTACGGAGACCGGGGCCGCCATAGCCGATCCGCCCCCGGGATGGGCGCGCTTCCGGGCAACTCCTCCGTCATCGTGGACTGCGTTGTTGAGGTTGCGGAGGGCTACTAAAGGGGAGCGAGTTCCTGGCGTTGTGGTTAGACAGGCTCACCACGAACGGGGAATACCAAACCTGGTACGGACAGGAAATGCCTGACCTTGCACGAACGGGGAAAGTCCATCCCGTCACTAATGGGTAATCCGTTAGCCCTGACAACGTGTACGCAATTACTCCTCTGCGATTCTCGTTGACTATTCAGCTCCCTAGTTAGGATGTGCCGAATGTATAACGCAGTGGCAAGCGCGCTTCGTTCGGGACGAAGAGGCCGGTGGTTCGAGTCCACTCACCCCGACCATTTTTTCACTCTATATCGCCACACGCATGACAGTTCTTACGAAAATTTCGCCATTCCGAAAGCTCTAGGCACCGCCGACCGCAGCTGCCAACCAGTGTTCCCGGTGTAGTTCAACTCTGCTCCATTCACCTAAATTCGGTTAAGATAGAAATCAATCTGGACGGGAGGGACGATCAAATGCAAGCAAGCTGTGTCACCCATGTGGGAGTTTGCGTGCGGGATATGGAGAAATCCTTGCTCTTCTACCGCGACGCCTTGGGCATGACAGTAGTGGGTGAAAAAACCACCGACCCATCCGAGGGTGGTCAGCAAAGTGGACGCCTTCAAAATTATAAGCGTCAGCGCCGGGTAAGAAGGTGGGTCAGCTTGGCCTACAGCGAAGGCTCTACTCCGACCCTGACCCTAACCAGCCATCCTGGAGAAGAGCCCGACGGTTCACCCATCCAGCTGGACCAGGTCGGTATTAGCCACATCTCCTTCGGGGTTCATGACGTAAAGGCCCTGGCCGAGGAACTCACAGCCAAGGGCTACGAGTTGGCTGGCCCGGCCGAATCATTCTTGAACGCCAATGGGGAAATGCGCAGCATCTACGTGTTCGACCCCGACGGAATATTGGTCCAATTCAATGACCCGAATGGCGGTGGCTAACTCCTGCCAGCAGGAATGCTCTTCAACGGAACTCGAAATGGGAGGCGCATCTTAGCGAATGCCAAACGGATGCAATAACCTCGGCTCTGCTCCAGTGACGGAGCTCATTCGATGGACCTTTGATGCTGAGGGTGACCAGGGCAAGGCCATCTCGCTGTTGGACGAATCCTTGGCCATCTCCAGCGAGCTGGGCATGCGGCGATTGATGGAGCGGGTTCTGCCCCGGCGGGAGATACTGAAGGCGTAGCGATCACCAGTAGCCGCCATGAGCACAGTGACAAGGAAATCCCCTTGATGGAGGAACTCTCATGCCATACGGAGGTACCGACTGGCTGGCTTTGACCCAGGAGACCACCCTGGAACCCGATCTTCCCATCTGCGATCCCCATCACCACTTTTACTTCCGTCGTCTCGATCGGATTCCATATCATAATTATCAGATAGAAGACCTATATACCGACCTGAACAGCGGCCACAATATTGTCTCCACAGTGTTCGTCGAGGCCAGGGCTATGTATCGTCCGGACGGTCCGGAAGAGATGCGCCCTGTGGGTGAAGTGGAGTTTGTTCAGGGTATGGCGGCCGCCGGGGCCACCGGTCTGTATGGACCCGCACACGCTGCCGCCGCTATCGTGGGCCATGCTAACTTGAACCTGGGGGAGAGGGTTGAGCCGGTGCTACAAGCGTTGCAGGCCGCCAGTCTCAATCGGTTTCGAGGTATCCGCCACTCTGTTACGTGGGATCCACACCCCGAGATTGAGAACACTTCCGCTCACCAGGCGCCAAGTCAGCTGGCAAGCGATACATTTAGGGCGGGCGCGCGAGTTCTCTCACGCATGGGACTATCTTTAGAAGGATGGCTGAATCATCCCCAACTAACTGAGCTGGCCGACTTCGCCAAGGCCATACCCGACTTGACGATCATCTTGAACCACGTCGGTGGCCTGATGCGGATCGGCCCATACGCCAACCGCGACGACGAAGTCCTGGCCGAATGGCGGAACGGACTGGCTGCGGTGGCGGGTTGTCCCAACGTCGTGGTTAAACTGGGCGGGCTTGGAATGCCACGCGCCGGGTTCGACTGGTATACCAGGGACGTACCCATTGGATCTGAAGAGTTGTCCGTCGACATAGCTCCAATCATGAACTACGTCATCGATCAGTTCGGTCCGGACAGGTGTATGTTCGAGAGCAACTTCCCGCCCGATAAGTTGTCATTCTCCTACAATGTGATGTACAACGCCTTCAAGCGCATGTCCCAAAGCTACTCGACCACCGAGCGCGCCGCCATGTTCCATGATACGGCGATTCGTGTCTACCGGATTGATGTCTAGGATGCTGGCTGAAGATATCTGATGCGTAATGAGAGAACGGTAGTGAAGCTGCGCGAAAGCTGGAGCAATACTAGGCGTTTGGCTGATTGTTGCGATTGCTGTGTCTGCGCATTAGTAACCCGTAGGCCTCTTTAAGTATTCTTGGCCATCTCTAGGGAGTTGGGCATGCGGCCCTTGTACTATCCCGGCAGGAAATACTGTAGCCCTGAAGATAGTTGATTCTTTCTAAAGGTCATGCGGCCGTAAGCGTTTTTCATAATGTCTACTCGAGTATTGTCGGGTTTGGCTTAGTGTTTGGGGTAGACTGAGTAGAGTCGAACCACACCGAGAGCGCGGGCTGATTGTATTGGTGGCGGCGTAGTTTCAACGAATTTAGGTTTAGATTACTTTCCCAGCCTCTCCCTAATTAAACCGGCCCGGCGTCTAAGGACCACTTTCTTAGGTCCCGGACTCTTCAAGGCGAAAACTCCAACAAA
>Ga0315336_1001480_pt1 | contig 45147 bp, 41 predicted proteins | sample ASW5metaG_FD_204512 | JGI IMG/M metagenome (GOLD analysis project Ga0315336, IMG submission 204512) | Ammonia-oxidizing marine archaeal communities from Monterey Bay, California, United States - ASW #5 | ecosystem: Environmental > Aquatic > Marine > Intertidal zone | place: USA: California... | reverse complement strand
TTCGCCGGTACGACCGCGGAGCGAAAGCCGGAGGCGATTGGCCCGGTGTTGGCCAGCGTCAGGCTATTGTCCGCCGAATTGCTTTGATTCGCGGCGATGCCGGTCGGCTGTCCGAAGTAGCTGACGTTAGGATTCGACCAGTTGTTGAGTCCCTTGCAGCCGCTGCACCCATAGGACATGATCGTGGTGAAACGGTTGGGTCCGCTGGGCTGCTTGTAGCCCCACGAATAGGGATAGGCGCCGCCGCCGCCGTTTCCGCGCTCGTGGCTGCTGCCCAAGTTGTGCCCTACTTCGTGAGCGAAGGTATAGGAAGGACCGTCGACGAAATTGACTTCGGAGACGCTAAACGCACTGCCGGCAAAGCCCGGGCCCGGATTCCCCATGATCCATGCACGGCCGACGATTCCACCGTTCGAACCCGGACCGTCGATCCAGACGCCGACCAGGTCGGCGCCGTAGGCGTTGCGAAGATTGTGGACGGCGGCGATCTCGGAGTTCCCTGTCTGATAGGTGACGTAGCTCAAGAAGCTGCCGGTTCCAGCCGACTCTGGCTGTGTCGGGACGAATTCAGCAGTGTGAACCAGCCGATACTCGATGTTTACCCCGCTGTTGTCGTTGCCTTGGTTCATCTCGTCAATCGTCAATTGGGCCAGATTTTCGATGGCGGTCGTGCCCCCCACTTCGACGCGGGCGCTGGGCGTGTATGCTATCAAGACATCGACAATCGCCGCGCCGACTGCGTTGACAGTCGCGAGGCCCGCCGGCTGCGCGGATTCTACGCGGTTCTCGGCGCTGCCTGGCGGAAGCTCGGCATCTTGCGCCGTTCCGAGACGCGAAAAGGTCACCTGTTGAATCACATGCAGCCGGCCCCGCAGAGCGCGGATCTGATAGAAGTCGCCGTTTGAACGGCTGATGTTGGCGGTCAACTGCGCGCCGCGAAGAGTGAAGACAGCCTTGTCCTCAAATTCATCGGCAGTACGACCGCGCCATACTTCTCCTTCCTGGACGGTGCGCTTCGCACGCCGCACGTTGCGCAGCTCCAAGACCGTGTCGTCGTAAAGATTGAGGCGCAAGAGGTCGTGAGCCGCCTCTGAACCGCCCCAAGCACCCAGCACCGAGCGATTCAGCCGCACCACCCGGCTTCGAATGACTAGCGGACCGCCCGCGCCGGTGTCGGGTACGATACCCTCGTCGCCGCTCACCGCGGCAAACAGGTCTGGGCTCGCTTGCGCCATGAGGAGCGCAGGAGTCGCAACGAGAACCGCAGACAGGCAAATGGCTTGAGTGAAGCGAGAAAGTAAAGGCATGTCTTGAATGTCTCAGTCGGCGCGCGTTGGCCCGGGAAGATACCTAACCGGAGGCAGGTGAGCCAATGCCCGCCACCTCATCTATCACTAGAACCCGTGATGCGCCAAAGCTCAATAGGCGGGTTACTGTAAAGCACCTTACAAGGCGCTCTACTACCTTTAGGCTCTTCGACCAGGATAAGCCGGTTGGAAGGGCGCCTCAGCTCGGTCCAGTAACGCTGTGTTTCCAACCACGTAGAGTGCTGCGGCAAACTAGGTAGGCGCCGGTAGCGCGCCGAAACAGGCGCCGGTACCAGAAGAGACTACGGAGGTAGTAGACGTCTATCCGCTCGAGGCTCTCGCGTCGGGAGCTTGGGCGCAAATAGCCCATCCGGGTTGATAGGCCCACCTCGAAATGCTCTCCGACCAGGGTCCGCAACTCTTCCGACTCGGCGCCGTAGGGATAAGCGAAGGCGGTAACCGGACCGCCGATCCGGTCCTCGATCGCTCTCTTGGAATCGAGAATCTCGGCGCGGGCGCGATCGAGCGGCAGATCAGTCAGACGGGGATGGCTCATGGTGTGAGCTCCGAAACGAACGCCAGCGCGGCGCAGTTCCTCCACCCGAGACCAGCACAGAATCTCGCTGCCCGCCGCGCTGGACGGCTGGTCCGCCCACTTGCTGCGCGCGCCCACAGCGCCGGCGACCAAAAAGACAGTTGCCGGAATGCGATACTCGGCCAAGGCGGGGAAAGCCTTGGTGTAGAAGTTCGAGAAGCCGTCGTCGAACGTCAGCGAAAGAGCAGGGTTGAGGCCCTCCAACCCGCGTCCGGCCGCTAGGTCCTCCGGCGACGAGACCGTGATGCCGCGCTCAAAGAGGCTGCGCATCTGGCGCTGGAAGATCGCTGGAGCGAGCGAGATGACCGCCCCGGAGTCGTCGAGCGAATGGTACGTAAGGATGGCGCGGAATTCAAGCATTTGCGCTTCCTCTACCGAAGATACCGAATTTGCCGTCTCGCGGCGCGGCCGGGCCTAATCGGCAAGCGCTTCGCGCAACCTCTTCCAGGTCACGTTCAGCTCCTCCGGCACGATTCGCGTCTCTCCGACGACGGTCGCGAAGTTGGAGTCTGCGAACCAGCGAGGCAACGCATGCATGTGGATGTGCTCGGCAACTCCAGCCCCAGCGGCTCGTCCGATGTTCATCCCGATGTTGATGCCGTCGGGCTTGTAGATCTTACGCAATGCCGCTTCGACGCGCTGGGTTAGCGCGGCCATCTCTTGCACCGTCTCGGCCTCCGTGTCTTCAAGCGTCGCCCGATGGGCGTGGGGCACGATCAAACAGTGGCCGTTGGCATAGGGGTAGAGGTTGAGGACGATGAAGTTGCGGCGACCGCGCATGACAACCAGGTTTTCCTCGTCGTGGGTCGGGTCCTCAGCGATACGACAGAAGACGCAGCCAGCCTCGGAGACGCCCTCCGTGACATAGCGATAGCGCCAAGGACTCCACAGATGGTCCATCGGCGAGGATTTACAGGCCGGTTTTGTGAAGCGGCTCGGCGGGCGGAGGCGGTCCGCCGTTGACGATGTCGCGGAGCTCCTTGCTGGGCTTAAAGAAAGGAATCGTTTTCGGAGGGACCTCGACGGTTTCGCCCGACTTGGGATTTCGGCCGATCCGTCCCTGGCGCTCCCGTGTACGGAAGCTTCCGAACCCCCGAATCTCAACCTTGTCGTTGACCTTCAGCGCTCCGACGACGCTGTCGAAAATGGTCTCGACGATCACTTCAGACTCTTTTCGCGTGACTTCCACTACGCGTGAGACTTCTTCAATCAGATCCGCTTTCGTCATCCCGCAAGCTTCTCCATGCCTGTCTTAAAGCGCAGGCTTCGTCTGCAAACCACACCGGATAGTAGCATGATCGGCTGGGTCGGCGAAGCGCGCTACTCCGAGGGCGGTTCGCTACGCGGCTCGGACGGCGTGACGCGCGGCGCAGCTTCCGGCTCGCTCGGTTCGTCGTCGGCTGCCGCAGGCTCGACTTCGAGAGCGGCAGCGACGCTCTCCGACGTCGATGCGATCTCCGCATTGACGGTCGCCGTATCGCCGGTGGCGACTGCTTCGGACGCGGGCTCAGCCGCTCCGGCTGTCGCTTCCGCCGTGCTCGGCTTGTCGCTAACGACCGCGGGCTCAACTTCGACCGCGGTTGCGGCGCTCTCCGACGGCGGGGCTGTCTCGGCATCAGCGGCGGGCGCCGCGTCGGCAGTTGGGGCGGCCTCGGGCGCCGGCCGATCCGTTTCGCCGGTGGCGGGAGCAGCCTTAGGTCTTTTCGGCGCCGGAGGTTCAGGTTGCGGAGCGTCGCCTAGGCAGCGCAGAGCGATCTTCTTTTGCAGCTCATCGAGACGCAAGATCTCGAACTGGTACTCGCGACCGGTTTGCAGACCGGTCCGCGCCTTGCCGCCCTGGCGACGGGGAATCTCGGAATTGTGGCACAAGCCGTCAACGCCCGGCGCGAGCTCGACGAAGGCGCCGAACTTCGCTTGGCGCGATGCTCGGCCGATTACCTTGTCGCCCACGCCGTGCGTGCCGCAGTAGGTCTCCCAAACATCGGGCTGGAGCTGCTTGACCCCGAGCGACATGCGCCGTTGCCCGGCGTCGACCTCAAGCACGACGGCCTGGATCGGTTGACCTTTTCGAACCAGGTCCTTGGGATTGCGGACGCGCGTGTCCCAGCTCAAGTCAGAGGCGTGAATGAGCCCGTCCACACCTTCACCGATCTCGACGAAAGCGCCGTAGGTCGTGACGTTTCGCACCACTCCTTCCACGATCGAGCCGGTCTTGAACTGCTGGGCGACGAGCTCCCAAGGGTCGGGCTGGAGACGTTTGACGCTGAGCGAAATGCGGCGCGCCGCCGGCTGAACCGCCAGCACGACGCTCTCGATCTCATCATCCGGTTTAAGGGTCTTAGATGGATGCTTGAGCCGTCGAGACCAGGTCAGCTCGGTGATGTGGATGAGCCCTTCGACTCCTGGCTCGAGCTCGACGAAGGCTCCGTAGTCGGTGACGCTTGCCACTTTACCCTTGACGAGCTGGCCCTCGTGGTAGCCTTCGTGGACTCGTTCCCACGGGTCGGGCTCCATGTGCTTGAGGCTTAGCGAAACTCGCTCTTTTTCGGGATCGAACTTGATCACCTTGGCAGTAATCTCTTGTCCGGGCTGGAGAGCCTCGGAAGGATCCTTGATGCGCCCGTAGGAGATGTCGGTGACATGGACCAATCCGTCAACTCCGCCGAGGTCGACAAAGGCTCCGTAAGAGGTTACGTTCTTGACCTTACCGGTCACGACGGAACCCTTGCTGAGCTTGGCCAGCGTCTCCTTCTTGAGCTCGTTGACCTCGTCCTCGAGCAACTGGCGCCGCGAAACGACGACATTGCCGCGCTTGCGGCTGAGCTTGACGATGGCGACGGTCATCTCCGTCGAGATCAGCTCGTCGAGATTTCTAAGCGGCTGCAGGCCGACCTGTGATCCGGGCAGAAAGGCCGGAACGCCCACATCGACGCTCAGGCCCCCCTTAACCCGCTCGATGATCTTCGCGGTAACTGGCTGCTTCGCTTCGAAAGCGGCCTCTACGGCGTCCCACTCCTTCGAGCGTTCTTCGTGCGCCGGCGCAAGTTGAACATACTCCCCGGGTCCGCCGAGTCTGCGCACGACGACCTCGATCTCATCCCCTGTTTCTAGCTTGGGCGACTCTTGACCTTCCGGCCTATCGCGAAGCGACAGCGCTCCCTCCGTCTTGCCGCCGATATCGACGATCAGAGCGTCGGCTGAGACGCTGACGACCACGCCGATTCGGCGGTCGCCTTCGCGAAGATCGCTCGGCTCGGGCTCGAGCTCGCCGAGCATTGCTTCCATCGGGAGATCGTCCGCCTCATCATCTGCGTCGGCCGGTTGGGAGGCGTCGGGCAAGCCCGGCATCAAGTGAGCCCCACCGGCGGCAGGTGCGGGCGGGGTTTCGGCAGCAGCCACGGCTTCCACAACAGCTTCGACAGCTGGCGGCGGGGTAGGGGCTGGAGGAGGCGGCGCGCTCGGAGCCGCAGCCGTAACCGGAGCCTCCGCACTCGACGGCTCGGCAGCCAAGTTTGCCGCCGTAGGCGGGGCGGGGGCCGGCAATGGAGGGGGAGCGGAGACCGTCGGAGTCGCGGGAAGCTGGGGAGCCGGCGGGGCCAGCGGCGCGGGTTCATCCGTTTGGAGGAGCGGCTGCTCTTCCGAAGGTGCCGCCTCGTCCGCCGCTTCCGATGGTTCAGGAGCCGCCGGAGTTTCCGCAGGTTTCAGATCGGCGGATTCCTCACGTTGCTCGACCGTTTCCGGTCGACCCCCATCCGGTTCGACGGCCATACTATTCTCCCGTGCAACCGACGACCCGGCGCGCGAAACCCTGGGGTACCGCGCGTCGACGGCCGACCGCCGCTTAAACTGACGTCTCGGCGGGCAAGAAAACCGCCGGAGCTAAAGAGCGCGGCGCAGACAAGCCGCCGCAGGCTAACTATATCGAAACGAAAAAAACCTTGTCAATCGGTTCGGAGGGACGTCGATCGTCCGACGGCGCAGGGCGTTCCCCACCGCAGTCAGCCTTAGAACCGTCTCTGCCGGACCGGCGACGTACTGCGTACACTGTGAGGCACGCGCTCGGCGCACACGATCGAATGGCGGACAATCTCAGCTCGGACGTCGTCGTGATTGGAAGCGGCGCTTCAGGCGGCATGGCGGCTTGGAATCTGGCGCGAAAGGGCGCCAAGGTGCTCTTGCTGGAAGCAGGCTCCAAATTCTCACGCGGCGACTTTTGGAGCCACGTTAAGCCCTGGGAGCGCCGCCGTCGGTTTCGTCGCGGCGAACGCCCGCCCCCCTTCTTCCTCGACCCGCGGGAGCAACCCTACGAGTCGTCCCCTGAACGTCCCTTTTCGCTGACCCGAGTCTGGGGAGTCGGCGGCAAGACCAACGTTTGGGGCCGGCTCTCGTGGCGCTACTCCGACCTGAACTTCGTCGAGCCCGCCCGCGACGGCTGGGAGATCCCCTGGCCGGTCCGCTACAGCGATTTGGCGCCGTACTACGAAAACGTTGAGCAACTGATCGGCGTCTGCGGAGGTGGCGAGGATCTGCCATGGCTGCCGGCCGGATCGAGCTATCTGCCGGCGCCGCCGCCGCGTTGCGGCGAGCGGTTGATTGCCGACGCGGCCGCCAGTATCGGAAGACCGGCGGTTGCGACGCGAATGGCGGTGCGGACGCGCGATTTCCGAGGCTTCGCCGCTTGCCACTATTGCGGCGCCTGCGGTGAAGGCTGCGACACGGCCAGCTTCTTCAATTCGGCCGATCACTTGATCCCCCCGGCGCTCGCCGGCGGCAATCTGACGCTCATTGAGAATGCCGTGGTTGCTCGTATCCTCGTCGACGAGGAGGGGCTGGCGCGGGGCGTTCAGTACTTCGATCGCCTTAGCGGCGCGGAACGGGCCGTCGAGGCAAAGCGCGTAGTGCTCGGCGCCGGCTGCGTCGACTCGACGCGAATCCTGCTCAATTCAAGGTCGCGACGGTTCCCAAACGGCATCGGCAACGGCTCCGAGACGATCGGCAAGTATCTCTGCGAGCAGGTGCGGGTCAACATCCAGGCGTTCGCGCCCCAGCTCTTCGGCAATCGTTCTCGAAACGACGACGGCATCAGCGGAGGTCACATCTACCTCCCGCGCAACGACGACCCCGACCAGCGAAAGGACCACATGCGCGGATTCGGAATTGAGCTGTGGGACATCGGCTGTCAATCGAACGCCTCCTACGCGAAGACCTTGCCCGGCTTCGGCTCCTCCTTCAAGGGCGCCGTGAAGCGGCGCTATCCCGCTCGCATTGAGTTGCATCCCTTCGGCGAGGTGTTGCCGCGGCCGACCAACCGCATCACCGTCGACGGCACGCCCGAAGATCGCTACGGCGTCCCGATCGCGCGAATCGACTACGATATCGGCGACAACGAACGCAAGATGGTTGAGGCGATGTACGACTCCTGCGAAGAGATCCTCCACAAGATCGGCGCCGAGCCGACGCCCTACATCCGCGGCGAGATCGACGCGTTCGGCAGCGCCATCCACGAGCACGGAACCTGTCGCATGGGCGAGGATCAGCGGCGCTCGGCGCTGAACAGCTTCAACCAGATGCACGAGGTAAAGAACGTCTTCGTGGTCGACGGCTCCGCCTTCCCGACAGCCTCGGAGAAGAACCCAACCGAGACGATCCTGGCGCTGTCTTGGCGGGCGACGAACTATCTCGCGGAGCAGATGCGGCGCGGCGTACTCTAGTCAGCACGCTCCGTGGACGCCGCGCAATTCACCAAACCTTAACAATTCCGTAACCAAGCCTAAACGAAGGCGCTGATAGCGTAAACAGTGTCATCAAACCATCGCTTTGATGCAACACATGTTCACGAAATCTCGCCGCCGCCCGCGCCTTGATCTCGTCCGGCTGGCCGTCCTGTTCTCCCTGTTGTCCTCCGTCTCGCTGGTCCAAGCCGCCGACAAGTCTGAGGGCGAAGCATCCGAGATTGCCGCCGCTGCCGCCATTGGCACCTCGGCCGTTGGACTGGAGCCGGCTTCCGCCGAAGCGACTAGGGCCAAGCCAGCCACGCCAAAGGAACGTTGGATCAGCTACAGCCGCAAGGGTTTGGCCCTGAAGAGCAAGGACGGCAACTTCAAGGGGCAGCTCAACATTCGTTCGCAACTGCGTTTTTCGGACCCGTTCGATGCAGCGCCTCGCAGTATCCCCGGCTTCGACAAAGAGGAGCAGCAGAACTTCGGCTTTCGGCGCGCGCGGTTTAAGGCAAAGGGCAACATCTTTCGCCCTTGGTTGAAGTTCTCGTACGAGCACGACCTGGTCAACAGCCGCTTGCTTACCGGCGACATCACGATCGCCAAGGTCGAATGGTTGCAGTTCAAGGTGGGACAGTGGAAGGCGAACTTCAGCCGCGAACGCGTGGATTCCTCGGGAAAGCAGCAGTTTGCCGAGCGCACGATCGTCAACCGCGTCTTCACCATCGATCGCCAGAAGGGCGCGATGTTGACAGGACGCTTGATGAAAGGCACTCGGTTCGACTCGCGCTACTACGCCGGGATGTTCGCCGGAACCGGACGCGGCATCAGCTCGCTCGACGAAAGCGACGGACAGCCCATGATGCTGGCTCGCTATCAGTGGAACTTCCTGGGACGCGACATGGAGTTCTCGCAGAGCGACCTCGAGTACCACGAGAAGCCGACAGCGAGCCTATCGTTCGCTACCGTGAGCAATCGCAGCCGCTATACGCGATTCTCCGGCTCCGGCGGCGGCCAGTTGAACGGCTTCGAGAAGGGTGAGCTTGGGCAGTACTCGGTGCGGCAATACATGGAAGAGACGGCGCTCAAGTATCGCGGCTTCTCCTTCCAGCATGAGCTGCATTGGAAGCGCATTATCGACAACAAGAACCTGACGACGACACACATGCGGGGCAGCTACTTCGAAGGCGGGTATTTCTTCCACTACCTCTATCCGAAGATTCCTCGCCAACTGGAGCTTGCCGGCCGTTACGCCTTCGTCGACCACAACACGGCGAAGCCCGACGACCTTCTTCATGAACTCGGGATGGCGGCGAATTGGTTTTTCGACGGGCACGCCAACAAGCTGACCCTCGAGGTGTCGCGCCTGCGCCTAGTCGTCGCCGGCGCCGACCCGAGCGCCGTTCGCGTCCGTGTCCAGTGGGACGTGAGCTTCTAGGTCTGGCTCGCTCAGACGGCGCCGCCCATCGACTGTGGAACAATGAGGTTCTCTCCGCCCCGGCGCATGGACACTCGCACAAAGATTCTTACCCCCTTCCAGGCCGACCAGCGCGTCCGCGAGCTTCTTCAGAGCGGCGGCAAGGTCGCGGCGGCTTGGGCCCGCTTCGACCCTCTGACCGCCGACCATGGGCGCGGGGCGGGCAAACTGCGCGCTGAAGCTGATCTGCTGATAATCCTATTGGCGTCGGACAAGACAGCGGCTTGTGTCTGCGACGAGGCGACGAGGGCGCAACTTGCCGCGGCTCTGGAGGCGGTGGACTTAGTGCTAATCTGTGACGAAGCTGAAGCCGCCGCGGCAAGCGAGCAATGGGCGTCGAGCCTGATCGACCTCGAAGCTTCGGTCGCGCGCGACGTGGCGGCGGATGTCCTCAGAAGGCACGAAGACTGCTGATGCGCCGCGCTCGATCCTGATGGTCCGTCTAGGGGCCATGGGGGATGTGCTGCACGTGATTCCAGCAGCCGTCGCCCTGCGCCGACTATTTCCTGAAGCGCGGATCGCTTGGGCTGTCGAGGCGCATTGGTCGCCTCTACTTGAAGGTGAGATGGGCCTTGACGAGGTGCTTGCGGTTCCGCTCAATCGTTGGCGGCGCGACAAGCTCGGAGGCGCTAGCCGACGAGCGTTGCTGGACAGCCTCGGCGTCCTCAGGCGCGAGGCGTTCGATCTCGCAATCGACTTCCAGGGGTTGCTAAAGTCGGCTGCGCTGGCTGGTTGGACGGGTGCTGCCGCGCGGCTGGGCTTCGCTCGCGAGCAATTACGCGAGTCGGCGTCGGCGCTGTTCTACACGCGATCTTGGGCGGCCGGCGGCGAGCATGTCGTCGATCGCTGCCTCGCGCTCGCCTCAGCCGCGGCAGGCGGCGCCGACCCGGGAGCGGTTGCGTTTCCGCTGCCGCAAGGCGAACTGAGCTTCTGGCTGCCCGCCGAGGACTTCTTGCTTGCCAGTCCACGCGCGGGCTGGCCGGGCAAAGAGTGGCCGCCGGAGTACTACGCCGAACTGGCCCGTCTCGCCTATCGTGAGCGCGGCGTGCAACTCGTGCTCGACGGCGGCCCGGCCGAAGAAGAGTATCTGCGCTGGATCGCGGCGCTGGCCGGCGAAGGCGCTTGCCGCGTGCACGTTTCGACTCTTCCCGAGCTGATCGGGGCCAACCGGCGCGCCCGCGCGGTACTTGGCGTCGACAGCGGCCCGATGCATCTCGCGGCAGCGCTCTCACGACCCGGCGTGGCCCTGTTCGGCCCGACCGACCCAGCGCGCAACGGACCCTACGGCTCCAGCCTGTCCGTCTTGCGTGACGACAACGTAGTAACGACCTACAAGCGCCAAACGTCGATTCATCCGTCGATGCGCGCACTCGACCCGCCTCGAGTTTGGCGTGCGCTGCGCGAGCGGATGGACGAAGCCGCCGAGGAGTCCCCGAGGAGCTCATGAAACGATTCGCACTCTTGCCCGCGATCTGCACTCTGCTCGCCGCGCCGTGTTGGGCGGAAGAAGCGACGGTTCCGAATCGCGCTGAGGCCGCTCAACTCTTTCTCGAGATCACCGAACTGATGGACGCCTCGGCGATCATAGTGCCTGAGCTGGCGCGGGCCGGAGCGCCGCTGACCGAGAACGTTCGGCAAGCGACCCGGACGCTCGAGGTTGGCCGCAGCCGCGAGCACGCCGGAGTGGTCTACCGTTTACTGACCAATGCGAGAGTCTATCTCCAACTCGTCGACGCACTGCCGAAGCCTGCGTCGTTTTCGGGAGACGTACGCAAGCAGATCGAGTTGCTGCGCGCGAAGACGGATCGCGTCGAGCTCTACTTCCGGACTCTGCTCGATCGACGCGAGGAGCAGGTGCGCGGCTCCGACCGCGACAATCTCGCCCGCTACAGCGAGGCAAACGGACGTCTGGGGCCGCCTTCTTCCGACCGTCCCCGTGTAGTCTTCCTCGGCGATTCGATTACCGACGGCTGGGAGCTCAATCAGTATTTCCCCGGTAGGGACTACGTCAATCGCGGCATCGGCGGCCAGATCACCGGCGAGATGCTCGGCCGATTGAAGGCCGACGTGATCGATCTGAAGCCAGGGGCCGTTGTGTTGCTCGGCGGAACGAACGACTTAGCGCGCGGCGTTTCGCTTGAGACGATCCAGAACAACATCCTCATGATCGCCGAACTGTCCGACGCCCAAGGAATCCGACCGATTCTCTCATCGGTGCTTCCGATCAGCGACTACCACGCGGATACGGATCCGCGATACCGCCGGAGCGCCTACCGGCCGCCGGCAAGCATCGTCGAGCTCAACCGCTGGATTCGTGACTACTGTGCAGGCCGCGGCTTCATCTATATCGACTACTACGCGGCAACCACGGACAGCCAAGGCATGCTCGCCGCCGACCTCGCCGACGACGGTCTGCATCCGAACCTCGAAGGCTACAAGAAGATGGCCCCGCTGGCGCAGCAAGCCGTCGATCAAGCGCTGCGCACGAAACCGGTCGAGGCTAAGAAGAAGCGTTTCGGCGTGTTCTAGAGGTATTGCCCTTCCCGCGGCGCTCGAGCATCTCTTGTTCTTGGAAGTCTGAGGCGAGATCGAATGATTGCGGGGATTGGATGAACTGGCTGCAGCACAGCGATGAAGCCGTGGAAAGAACTCGGGAGGACGGACACGCCGGACGGCAGCGACATGCGCCTGACCCAACGTGACGCCGAGTATGTGATTGAGGTGAACGGCGCCACCTTGATGTCGAGCCGCAGGCATGGATCGGAAGAGGCGCTGGCGACGCTCGCCTGCGAGCACTTGGGCGCCGTGGAGCGGCCGCGCGTGCTCGTCGGCGGCCTGGGGATGGGGTTCACGCTGCGGGCCACCCTGGATCTGCTCCCGCCGGGCGCGGTCGTGACGGTGGCCGAGCTTGTACCGGCCGTGGTCGAGTGGAACGGCGGGCCGTTAGCAGAACTGGCGGATCACCCGCTGAAGGACCCGCGTGTTCGGATCAAGGTCACGGACGTTGGCCTCACGCTTCGGGCGAATCCCGGACGGTTCGACGCGATCCTGATGGACGTCGACAACGGTCCCGCGGCGTTCACCTCGCAACGCAATGGCGGTCTCTACAACAACGCCGGAGTCGCTGCCGCGTATAAGGCGCTCAAGACCGCCGGGAGACTGGCTGTGTGGTCGGCCTGGAACGACCGCAAGTTCGAGCAGCGTCTTCGCTTCCACGGATTCCTGGCGCGATCCGAACGCGTACGGGCCCGCCTCAATAAGGGCGGTTCGAAGCACACCATCTTCTTGGGCATTAAGCAAGCGCACCGCGCAGAGTCAAACTTGCCGCCGCCGAGGCTCGGTAGCCGACTGAAATAGGACTGGACCAGGGGATTTCGCTCGCGTGGAAGGCGAAGACCAAAGTCCGCTGGCTATAGGGAGACGTTTGTGTTCAGCCGGTCCTAGTCCAGCGTCCCTTCGGAACTGGGCCGAGTCCGCCACAGAGGGAAGGGCGGTGGCGGCCCAACGTGACCACGGGACCGCAGAAAACCAAGAAGAGCATTGATACGCCAGCTGCCGTCCGCGTTCTGCCCCCAAACCGTCATCACTCCCCTCAGCGCCCTCGGGGTGACGACGTCAACGTAGACGCCATACACCTGCTCGCTGCGGCGGCTGCCGGCTCTGTGAATAGCCGAACGGAAACCAAACAGAAAGCGCTGGTCGTGCGTGGCGGGAATGCGGTAGACGTCGAACTCCGCGCCCCTGGCGTGACGTAGTAGGGGTGCTTCCGGCGAGGGAGCGCTGCGTGACCGCCCCCCGAACGATGTTTCTACACCCCCGCCGCCCTCCCGCAAGAACCCGAGCCAGCCCGACAGCCATGTCATCATGTCCGCCTTGCTTTCTGCTCGGAGATAGCCGCGAACCACCGTGCGCTCCAAGAGCGGCTCGATCACAGCCTCGTCTCCGGACTTCGTTAGCGCGGTTACGAACCGCCCGAACCGTTCGAGAAGAGACCGCTCCTCGACTGTGGGATTTGCGAGCGGCGTCTCGTTCGTGTTCGCCAAGAGCAAGGCTCCTGTCCGGATGTCGAAACGGGCGTCGAGGCCTTCCGCCGTTCGCACGTGTAGTTCGAGAGTCTCGGGGTCAACTCGATGGTAGTGCGGAGCGAAGCGACTTATGGTATCCCGATCGTGCATCCAAAGGCGGCTGACAGGCGGAGACAAATCATGAACGGCTAACTCGCGAGAGTTCTCAAGGTACAAGAGCTGCTTGCCGGTTGATCGGACCGTGTAGACACGACCAGCGTTCTCGATCACCGTCAGGATAGTTTGCGGAAGCCAGTATTCGTCGGTTGTCCAAAGCAGCGACCTCGGTTCGTTGTTGGCGTAAACGCCGTTTGCAGGGTAGAGCCGAAGGATCCGTTCCGCTTCTTCCGTCTCTTTGCCCCCGAGGTTGCGCTGTTGGAATTCAGGACTCCACCGCCCGGAACCCCGTCTGAAATCATCCCGAAGGCTCTGAGGAGCCATGACAAGCAAGCAGCGGTTGCCGTGCGAAGCTCGCTTGTAGGCCGGTCCAGTCAGAACCGTGCCTTGAGCTGAGGGGCCCAAGACGAGCGAGACCAGGCCGAGTGTCGCGCCAAGGATACGACCATTCATCCGAAGCTAAGTGTAAACCCGAGCGGCGTTGGAGCCAGCATGCAATACGGGCTCGACTCGTCGCGCGCTACATGTGGGTGCGGCAGAGGCTCCTCGGCCGCACCTGCAATCAGCGGACAGCTCAACAAGAGCGTTTGCTTCCAAGTCAAGAAGGATTGAGACTCCACCCAGCCAGCTAAGGACCGCTGGTCGGCGGCGACTCGGCCGGAAGCGCGCCCGGCACCGCCGACGGGTCGATCACGATTCCAAGCCAGTTCTTGAAAAACTCCACTGCTTCCGGATCGACCTGTCCGGCCGAAATGACGTAGGCTCCGAGCGCTCCCCCTCCGATTGCATACACGCCAACCGCGAAACCGCCAATCGCGGCGTAGCCCACCGCCATTCCGCCAAGGGCCATCAGCACTCCGATCGCCATGCCGCCGATTGAGACCGCGCCGACGCTCATTCCGCCGAGCGTCAGGCCGCCCATTGCGAAGCCGCCCACGGCGATCCCGCCGATCGCCACGTCGCCGATCGCGATGATCCCCTTCGCGATGCGTTTCTTTCCTGTCTTGGGGTCTAACCCAGTGGCTATGTGAATCAACGGCAAGCCGAACATCTGGGCCTCGGACTTGTACTCGTAGCCATGGTGGCCCTGTGCGCGCGGGCCAGCCCCGGGCGGGAGTGCAACTCCGGTTGGAGCGCCGCACTTGGGACAAGCCCAGGCTTGGTTGCTAATTCGCTCGCTGCATTCCTTGCAACGGACTAGGGCCATGGCTCACCTCCTGGGCCGACTCTAGGGCTTGAGCACGAACTCTACATACCCGAATTTGGCGGGCTCGTGAAAACTCTTCTCGGTGGGCGCCCAGGCGAGATACTCGTCCTTCGCCTCAAGCTCAGGCATCTCTTCCTTGGCGCGCGCGGCGCCGCCGGGCCGCTCGATGCGATAGAGCCCGACACGCCAACGATCGCCGATGGCGGGCGCCCCTTCGACGCCGCCGCCGCGCAGCGCCGCCCACGGGATCGCCATCTCGACCACCCATCCAGCGGCATGCTTCTGAACCGCGGTTTCGAGGCCCTCAATATCCCAACGCGCCGCGATTGAAGCGTCGGTGCCGGAATTCGGCGGCCCGGGAATCAGCAGGTCGACAACGACATTGTGCGGGCTCACTTCGAGCTCCGGATAGTTCTTGCCGTCGCCGTCGGGATCGAGAAAGACTTCAACGACTTCTTGATTCCAAAGAAACTCATCGCGCTTGTATAAAGTGCCCCATGGCAGCTCATCTCTACATACGAAGGCAACGTAAAGATTCGTGCTGTTCCATAGCAGGGCGGCGTCGGTTCGGCTCGGCTGGGGGTCGTCGAGCTTACGGATATTGCGAAACGGCTCGGTGCGCGGCGCGGACAGCCAACTGAACTCGTCGAGCTTACCGTCGACGACGATCAGGTCAACCGCATGCGATGCACGGTAGCTGGGGAGTGCAGATTGCGCGGCCATGAGGGCCGCAAACATAAGACCAAGGTAAAGAGGCTTCATGAGGGTTCCGCTATTCTTCGAGGGATTCTTCCGGGGGGTTGGGGGGCGCGTAGGCTTCGACCCACTCAAAAATGCTCGCCCAGCCGTGGGAACGCATCCGCGGCCAATCCGACGGACGGGTGCCGTTGTCTACGGCGAACAAGAAATCGGCGAACATGCCCGGGTAGGGCAACGTGCGATGCTCGATGCCCTTTTCGCGCAGCAGCGTAAGCCAGAGATCGAGGGTGTCGCGCCCCGGAGCGTGCTCGGGCGCGAGGATCAACACAGGCGTGCGGATTCGATCCGCGAATCGAAACGTGTCGCGGTAGCGCAATTCGCGCATCAGCTCTCGCTCGGAGAGGTTCCGGCCAAACAGCTCGTCGGACATCGCCGCTAGATCGCGGATGCCGCCGTAGCGATAGACCGGCGAGCCGGAAAACATTAGCGGCGAGACGAGAACCGCGGCGCGAAAGACGTTCGACCGGCCGATCGCCTGGGCCGCAATCGAGGCCCCGTGGCCTTGCCCGATCACCGCCATGCGCAGGGAGTCGACCCATTCTTGCTTGCGGACCAACTCGGTGAGCTGCAGGACGTCGATGACCTCGTTCCGAGCGTACTGCTTGAGGCCCTGCGAGCGGCCTTCCCTTCCGCGTTGCCCGCGATAGGTCGATCCGGCGACGACGTAGCCTCGCCGGGCGAGCGCGAGCGCAACTTCGCGATAGGCGGGGCCGAAGCCTTGATCGGAGCCGTGGTTGAGGATCACGGCCGGGTAAATCGTCTCGGGCTTCTGGGTGACTTTGTCGAGCTTGATGTAGGGACGGGCCAAGAAGCCGGTGACGTGGAAGCTCGAGGACTTGTAGGCGATGTGAAACGCTTCGATGCCGTCACCGTTGTAGACCCGCTCGAGAAAGCGAATCTCGCGGTCGGAGACTCCCAAACGCTCCCAATTGCGTTCGGGGAACTCAAACACACGATCGTTTGTGAGAGCGGCCAGGCCGGGAGGCGTTTCGGCGCGAAGCGCGCAAGCCCCGGCAAGGGCCGCCAAAAGGGCTAGGACGAACATGGACGCGGCTACTCGATTGTAGCCCACGATCTTCTCGGGGCCGTCAAGCGGCGACGAGGCTGATACGCTCGTAGGAGCCCTGTGATGAAGATCGGCTATCTGCTCAGCCAGTACCTGGCCTTCAACCACGCCTACCTCGTGCGAGAGATTCGCGGGCTGCGCGTTGCTGAGTTCGATGTTGTCGCCGTCTCGGTTCTTCCGCCCGACCGGTCCGCCGAAAAGCTCTCTCCGGAAGAACAAGAAGAGAACGCACGAACGAAAGTGATTCGCACGCTCGGGCCGCTGCGGGCGCTGGGCATCGTTGCCGGGGTCGGGTTGCGGCGACCTCTTGGGCTGTTGCGCGGCCTGGCGACAGCGGCGCGGTTGGCGGGCCCGAGCCCGGCGCGTTTCGTTCGCCATCTGTTCTACCTGGCCGAAGCCGTGATTGCGGGTGCCTGGTTCCTTGAGGAAGGCGTGACACATTTCCACAATCATTTCGCATCGACCGTGGCCTTGCTCGTCGCGCGGGTGTTTCCGATTTCGACGTCTGTGACCTTCCACGGTCCGGCTGAGCTTGCCGACCCTGTCGGGTTTCGGCTCAAGGAAAAGATCGAGGGAGCGCGCTTTGTATGTGCGATCAGCCACTACGCCCGCAGCCGACTCATGAGCTCCTGCGAGGCGGGGCAGTGGGGCAAGATCGAGGTTTCTAGGCTCGGCGTCGATCCGTCGATCTTTGAACCGGCGACGTTCCGCGAGAGCCCGGAACGATTCGAGCTGCTCAGCGTCGGCCGACTGGCGGCCGTGAAGGCGTACCACGTCTTGATCGGGGCTGTGGGTCGACTGCGAGCCGGCGGTGCGAACGTTCGGTTGCGACTGGTCGGGGACGGGCCCGATCGCGAAGAGCTCGCCGCGCACGCCGCCGCGCTGGGGCTAGGAAACGCGGTCCGGTTCGAGGGCAGCTTGAATCAAGACCGCGTGCGCGAGCTCTATCGCAAATGTGACGTGTTCGCGCTAGCGAGTTTCGAAGAAGGCGTCCCGGTCGTCTTGATGGAGGCGATGGCGATGGAGATTCCCTGCGTCGCCACTCACATTACCGGCGTGCCGGAGCTAATTCGCAATGAGGTCGACGGACTGCTGGTCGCGCCGTCGGATGAAGAAGGCTTGGCGGCGGCGATTCGGCGCCTCATCGACGACCCCGAGCTGCGGCGCCGACTCGGCCCGGCAGCCCGGCGCAGAGTAAGCGAAGAGTACGACTTGGCGCGCAACACCGGGAAACTCGCCGAGATCTTTCGCCGGCGTTTGGCTAGATGACTCTCAACGGGTAGCGGACGTACCTAAGAGGCGCGAGTAGATCCCCTCCATGCGCTCGATCGAAGTCTGTTGCGAGAAACCCTCGCGAATGAAGCGCGTCCCGTTGCCGGCCAGCCGCTGCCTGAGAACGCCGTCCTCGACGACGCGGGCAAGCGCGGCGGCAAGCCCCTCTGCGTTGCCCGACTCAAACAAGAGACCTGACTCCCCGTCGCGCACCAGCTCCGGATTGCCGCCGACTCTCGAGGCGATGGCGCAACAGCCGCAAGCCATCGCCTCCATCAGGGAGTTTGAGAGCGCCTCACTCAGAGACGGCAGCACGAATATGTCGATGCCGCGTAGGCAATCGGAGACGTCGCCGCGTCCTGCTAAAAAAACACAGCGTTCGCCGATGCCGAGCTGCTCAGCCTGCGAGCGAAGCTCGTCCTTCACCGGGCCGTCGCCGACGATCCCGAGCTTAATCCCAGGCGCAAGCGGAGCGACGCTGGCGAATGCCTCGACCAACGTCGGTAGACCCTTCTCGGGACGCAGCGCGCACACTACGCCGATTACGAGCTCAGCGTCGGCAAGCTCAGCCGGCCTACGGCGCGGCTCGGAATCAAAGACTTCGAGATCGATGCCGTTGTAGCAGAGCTCGATGCGATTTGAAGAGACGGCCTCGTCTTCGATCAGGTGGCGCCGCATGTGCTCGCAATTGACGACTACGGCATCGACAATCCGATCGGTAACGCGTAGAAGCTTCCGCGTCAGCCCCGGCGTGAGCCCGCGGTGGGCGCGTTGGCTCGTCAGCACGACAGGAGTTCCGCACGCTCGAGCGGTCGGCCCGGCGAACAGGTTCATCGGCACGTCGAAGCTATGCGCTAGCTTGATCTCGTGCTCGGCGACGTATTGCGCCAGGCGCCCCGCGCCGACCAATGCCGAAGGACCCTTGAACGACGTCACCGGGAATTGAACGATCGGTACACCCGCCGCTCTCAGCTCCTCGCCGCGTACGCCGGCCGGGCGCAGGCACCCGACGTGCGGCTCGAAGCGCTCGCGATCGAGCTGGCGAGCGACGAGGCTCATCTGGCGCTCGCTGCCGCCAAGGCCAAGCTCACGCACCATCAGCAAAATCGGGATCGGTCGAGGCATGGAAACGTCGCGGATCTTTCGAGATTAGCGCAGGCGCCGTTTTCGCTATCCTAATCAGGAATCTACGGGAGTCGACACCGATGAGAAAGCTGATAGTTCTATTTCTTGCAGTTCCCTTGTTGTTAAGCGCCGCCGACACCGTCGATATCTACTGGATCGACGTCGAGGGCGGCGCATCGACGCTGATCGTCACCCAAGCCGGCGAGACGATCCTAATGGACGCAGGCTACCCCGGCAACAACGACCGCGACGCCAAGCGCGTCCATGGCGTGCTCACTCGTCAGGCCAAGATGAACAAGATTGATTACTTCATCACCTCGCACTTCCACGGAGACCACGTCGGCGGGCTGCCGGCATTGGCGAAGATGGTTCCGATCGGCGCGTTTCTCGACCACGGCGAAAGCGTGGATGCCGCGAGCAAGCGAGGCAAGCCGCTGTGGGACAGCTATCTCGCGGCCGCCGGCGACAAGCGGCGCGTAGTGAAGCCGGGCGAAACGTTGCCGCTCAAAGGCGTCGAGCTGCAGATCCTCGCCGCGGACAACGAGACGCTTGCCAAGCCGGTCGCGGGGGGCGGCGCCGCTAACCCGTCGTGCGCAAACTTCGAGGTTCGTCCCGAGGACAAAGGCGAGAACGGCAAGAGCGTCGGCTATCTGCTGCGCGTCGGCAAGTTCGAGTTTCTCAACCTCGGTGATCTTTCGTGGAACTACCAGTATCAACTCGCCTGTCCGAAGAACATGATCGGCGAGGTCGATCTGTTTCAGGTGACGCACCACAGCGGCGACGACGTAGTACCGCAGCAAGTGTGGGCGGCAAAGCCTAGCGTGGCGGTGCTCAACAATGGTCCGCGCAAGGGCGGCCACCCCACCGCGTTCGAGACAGTGTCGGCCTCGCCGGGGCTCGAAGATCTATGGCAGCTGCACCGAGCGATGGGCAGCGACGAAGCCCACAATACTGAGGAGCGACTGACGGCCAACCTCACCGAAACAGACAATTGCCAAGGCGGCTTCATCCACGCAGCGTTGCACTCCGACGGCTCCTACACGCTGACCAACAGCCGCAACGGCTATTCGAAGACCTATCGCTCCAAGTAGGAGAGGGAGTGCCAGCGAGCGGCGCCCGAGCGTGCCAGACGGAGCCGCGTGGCGAAAGCCCGCGATTGAGACGAGAATCGGCGAGCTGGCAGCCTAAAGCGTCCGCTAGAGAACGACGATTAGCCTGAGTGCGCTTGCGCGACAGATTCGTTCGACTCGTCTATGCACGGCACAATCGTTCCCCGTCGATTCGGCGTGCGCTCAACGAAGTGTTCGCCGAGCTCGACGACCGCAGCGGAGTCGGCCTCGATCTTGGTTCGGGAGCGAATCGGTTGCACCCGCGTCTACTGCGCCTCGATCGATCAAGCTCCTCGACGCCGGATTGTCTCGGTTCTGCTGATCGGTTGCCCTTCGCTGACTCTTCGCTCGCCGCCGTCGTCAGTCAAGAAGTTCTTGAGCACTTGCCCGATCCGACGGCGGCCCTGGCCGAGGTTGTGCGCGTGCTGGCGCCCGGCGGGCTGCTCTATCTGCAAACCCCATTCGTGATCGGACGCCACGACGCGCCGTACGACTACTGGCGCTTCACCGGCGATGGGCTGAAGCAATTGCTCTCGAGCGCCGGCTTCGAGCTCGATCGAGTCGCGCCCGCCGTCGGCGCCGGAACGGGTACCTATCGCATCGCCGTGGAGCTTGTAGCTGTACTAGCTTCGTCTCTTGCGCGGCGAACCTATCTGCCGGTCAAGGGTGTTGCGGCGTTTGCGTTGTGGCCGCTGCGTTGGCTCGACGTCGTGACCCTCGACGGGCCTGAGTCCTGGCGGATCCCGGGCGGCTTCCTTGCCTTGGCGAGGAAGCCTTCGTGAATATCTTGCTCTCGTCGGCGGGACGGCGAATCGGCCTAGCCCGCTGCTTGCTCGGCGCCTGCGAGCGAATCGGGCTCAGCGGGTCGCGTCTGATTGCCGCCGACGCTTCGCGCGATGCGCCGGCGGCTGCTCATGCTCATGCCTCACACCGCGTCCCTCGATGCACTGAGCCTGGATTCGTAGACGCTATCCTCGCCCTCTGCGAAAAAGAAAGAATCGGCCTGATCGTTCCGACGATCGACACCGAACTCGGCGTCTACGCAGCGGTGAAGGACCGCTTCGCGGCTCTCGGAGTACGTCTCGCCGTCTCTTCGCCGGAGGCGGTCGCGATCGCCGACGACAAGCGCGCGACAAACGCGTGGCTCCGGGCAGGCGGATTCCCGGTTCCCGGGCAGACCACGCCCGCGCGGGCGCTGGCCGAGCGTTGGCGCGCACCGCTGATCGTCAAGCCGGTAGTCGGCAGCGGTTCGGTCGGTTTGCGGCGCTTGGAGGGACGCGACGAGCTGGCCGCCCTCGCGAAGCAACCCGGCGATTGGGTCGTCGAGACAATCGCGCCCGGCGAAGAGTACACGGTACACATCTTCGTGAACACCGCCGGAAAGTGCGAGACCGCGGTGCCGTGCCGTCGCGTCGAGGTCCGCGCCGGCGAGGTCTCGAAGGCGTGCACACGTCGCATCGACGTGTTGATCGAGACGGCGCGCCGCATCGGCGAGGCGCTGCCCGGCGCTTACGGCCCGCTCAACGTGCAGTGCTTTCTCGACGGTGAAGCGCGTTGTCGCGTCATCGAGATAAACGCGCGGTTCGGCGGCGGCTATCCGCTCGTCGACCGAGCCGGTGCAAGCTTCGTCCAACACCTCATCGAAGATGCCGCGGGGCTCTCGCCGAGCCCGATCGACGGTTGGGAGGACGGGCTGGCGATGCTGCGTTTCGACGAGGCGGTGTTTCTCAGCGCCGCCGAAGCCGGCTGGGAGCAACGCTGCGAACGACAAGGTGCGGCGCGTGCAGTCTGACCAATGCGTCGTCTTCGACCTCGACGACACGCTTTACCTGGAACGCGATTGGGTGCGCGGCGGCTTCGAGGCGGTCGGCCATTGGGCGAAGCGACAATGGGGCGTGGATCGCTTCGGCGAGACCTGCTTCGAGCTGTTCGAGCAGGGCGCGCGGCGCGACATTCTCGACCGCGCGGCCGTGCGCCTTAGCCTCAGCGCGGACCAGGCGACGATCGCCGCCATGGTCAAAGTCTATCGCGGCGCACGCCGCCGCCTGCGGCTCGCCCCCGACGCCCGGCGCTTGCTTCTGCGACTTCAAGGCCGAGTGCGGCTGGGACTGATTAGCGACGGGCCGCTGGCAGGTCAGCGGCGAAAAATCGAGGCGCTCGGGTTGGCGCGTGCGTTCGATGCTACGATCTTGACCGACCGTTGGGGACGAGGTTTCTGGAAGCCCGCTCGGGGACCGTTCGAGCTCTCGGAACGCCTGCTCGGCGGCCGACGGGAAAGCTTCATTTACGTAGGCGACAATCCCGCGAAGGACTTCGCGACCCCGCGCCAACGCGGCTGGCGGACCGTCCGCATCCGTCGCGCACGAGGGCTGCACGCCGCCGTGGACGCAGCTCCGCCTCAAGCGGCACAGACTGAAATCACAACGCTAGACGCCTTTTGGGCGTAGGGATTAGTTCTTCGACGCGCGGTCGCCGTAGCGCTTACGGAAGCGCTCCACTCGGCCAGCGGTATCGACCAACTTCTGCTTGCCCGTGAAGAACGGGTGGCAGGCCGAGCAGATCTCCAGGTGGATCTCGCCCTTGTGGGTCGATTGGGTCTCAAAAACGTTCCCGCACGCGCAGCGCACGCTGACGACGTGATAGTCGGGATGGATATCTGCTTTCATCTTACGATCCTCAAAAGCCTAATTCTTTGAGTCTAGCATGGCTCAGCGCGGGGCCAGTCTGAAGCCTGACCATGAAACGAGGCGTTCTCCTAGCACGTCATGTATTGCTGCCTGATAGATGCAGTGCGCTGTCTGAAAGATGCGGCGTTCTGCCCAAACGATGCTGTCTAGAGCCAGAACCGACATGCAAATCTTGAGCCGAAAGACCCTCCTTGTTCTGCTCATCGGGGCGTTGTCGGCAACAGTCTCGCCGGCCGCCGCCCCGCCGAGGCCTTATGTAGTCGTGCTCTCACATCCCAGCGTGGGAGCGATGCTCGAAAGCCCGCGCGCGACCAAACGTTCGAAGGGACCGCGCCGCAAAGGCGCGACGACGGACTTTGCGCCAATGCGCAAGTTGGTTGAGTCGCAGCGGATGCCGGTCGTTTCGGCAATCCGTTCCGAGGGCGTACAGATCGCCGGGTCAGTCGGGTACACGCTGAACGCGGTATTCGTCTGGGCGGATCAGGATCAGGTTCGGCGACTTCGCACGGTCGACGGCGTGGAGCGCGTCGTCAGGGCGCGGCGTTTTCGCCCGTTGCTCGACCGTGCGTCCTCGCTGGTTCGAGCGCCGGAGGCGCACGAGCGGCTAGGGGGCTCCGAGTTCGCCGGAGAAGGCTTCCGCATTGCGGTTATCGACACCGGCATCGACGTGACACACGCGGCGTTTCGCGACAACGGCCTGGAGTTCCCTCCCGGTTTCCCCAAAGGGTGGCCCGACGAGCTTGCTTATACGAATCGAAAGATCATCGCGGCTCGGAGCTACGTGCATCTGCTCTCGCCGCCCGAGAGCGAGTTCTCGCGGCCCGACGACCCAACGCCGCGCGATCGAGTAGGCCACGGAACGGCGGCGGCGATGATCGCCGCCGGACGCCGAGTGAACTCGCCAGTCGGCTCGATGATCGGCGTTGCACCGGAAGCCTTTCTCGGCAACTACAAGATCTTCGGGGCGCCGGACGTCAACGAATTCAGCAACGATTTCGCCATCCTCGCCGCGATCGACGACGCCGTGCTCGACGGCATGGACATTCTCTCGATGAGCTTCGGTGGCGTGGCGCAGTTCCCGTTCGACGAAGCGGGCGAGGCTTGTTCAGACGACCCCGACGTGCTGTGCGATCCAGTAGCGGCGGCGGCCGAAAGCGCAGTGCTCGACTTTGGCGCCGTGGTCGTTGCCGCCGCGGGCAACGCCGGCGCCTTTGGCGAACAGGCATTCCCGGCGCTCAATACGATCGACTCGCCGGGCTCGGCGGCGTCGGCGCTCACCGTCGGCGCCTCTCTCAATTTGCGTCAGCTCATCCAGAGCGTCCGCTTCGGCTCGCAATCTGTCACCGCTCTCTCCGGGACCGGCCCCGAGCCGAGCGCCCCGGTCGTCGCTCGCGGCGCCGATGGGCGCGCCTTGTCGAACGGCGCCGGATGCAGCGAGCTCGCCCCGGGCGCTCTCGCCGGCATGATCGTCGTGTTTGACCGGGGCGGCGGCTGCGACTTTGAGGCCAAGGTTGAAAACGCCGCGTCGGCCGGAGCGCTCGGCGTCGTCATCGTCAATCTCGACGGCGAGGACCAGCCGTTCGTCATGGGCGAGCTCGAAACCACCGACATCCCGGCCTTCATGGTCGGCCATGCCGACGGAGATCGAATTCGAGCGTCTCTCGCCGCGCCCGGCAATTCGTCGCTAACTCTCGACCCGACGCTGACGTCACGTGATTTCGCCACGGATCAAGTTGCGCCCTACAGCTCGCGCGGGCCGACGCCGCTCGGCAACATCAAGCCCGACATCATCGCTCCCGGCACGTTCATCTATTCCGCCGCGCAAGGCCTCGACCCCAACGGCGACGCCTACAGCGAAACCGGATTCGTACAGCTCGACGGCACGAGCTTCGCCGCGCCTTTTGCCTCTGGAGCGGCGGCGCTCGTTTGGCAAGCCAATCCCAGCTTCTTCTCCACCCAGGTGCGGTCTGCGCTAATCAACACAGCCGCGCCGGTCTTGTTGGAGGGCGGTGAGCTGGCGCGCCTCACGACCGCGGGCATGGGCCTACTCGACGTTGCCGAGGCAGTGCTGCCCGTCGCAACGGTTGAGCCGCCGACCATCGGTTTCGGGTTCGTCGAAGGAGCCGCGTTTCCGATCGATTGGGAACTGCTGCTGAGCAACGAGGCCGGCGAAAGCTCGACCTTCCGTCTGACCGTGATTGCGCGGGACGCCGATTCAGCGGCGCAACTGCTCATCAACGGCGCTTCGATGACGACAGTGCAGATGGAGATCGACGAGGAGCTCCTCATCCCGGTGTCGCTCGAAGGCTCACGGCCGGCGCCGGGAGCCTACGAGGGAATAATCGTCGTTGAGCGCGTCGAGGGCGGTCTCGAGCTGAATGTGCCCTACTACTACGTCGTCGGCGACGACGTGCCGTACAATTCCTTGGCGATCTCTGGCACGGGCGTCGTCGGGACGGTGAACGAGCCGCATCCCGAGTTGCTAGTCTTCAAAGCGGTCGATCGCCATGGCGTGCCCTTGGTGGATCTGCCTGCGTCGTTCTCCTCAACAGAGGGCGGCGGCGCAATCGTGAATGCCGACCCCTCGACCGATTTCTTCGGCGTAGCCGCGGCCGATGTCGACATGGGCCCGGATGTCAGGCCACAGAACTACCTAGCCACGGCGGGTGGACTCGACGTACCGTTTTTCAATCGAGCGCGCGCCAAGCCGCGCATCGGCGGCGCGGTAAACGGAGCAAGCTTTGAAGCAGGTGCGCCCGTTGCTCCGGGTTCCATCCTCTCGATCTTCGGAGAGGCGCTCGCGGAGCTGATCGGATCGGCGAGGCGCACCCCGTTGCCGCTCGCGCTCAAGCACGTCAGCGTCAGTTTCGACTTTCCCGAGACCGGCCTGAGCGTTCCGGGCCGGCTGTTTTTCATCTCGCCTGGACAGCTCAACGTGCAGGTCCCCTGGGAGCTAGCCGGCCTCAATTTCGCGCTGATGAAAGTGCGTATCGAGGATTCAGCGAGCACCGTTTTCACTCTCGCGCTCGCCGACTACGCCCCCGGCGTGTTTGAGTTCGACGACACCGGCAGCCAGGTCGCCGCGGCGACGCACGCTAACGGCAGCGTGATCACAAGCAGCAATCCCGCAGCTTCCGGCGAGACGATTGTCATCTACGCGACCGGCCTCGGCCCAGTGGACAAACCAGTTGCCAGCGGCGAGCCGGCGCCGCCGGGAGACGTGGTCCGGACGCTCGTCAAGGCGCGCGTCTTCATCAATGGACGCGAGGCAACGGTTGAGTTTTGCGGATTGGCGCCGGGCTTCGTCGGCCTCTATCAGATCAACGTCAGGTTGCCGACCGGCTTGGCGGCGGGCGAGGCGATTCTGACGATCGAAGCCAACGGCGTCGAGGCTCCAGCCTCGCGAATCTCGGTCAAATAGGGGTCAGCAACTCGCGTCCGAAAGACACGAGAACATCCGCGTACGACCAAAACTCCGTATTCCCAAGTAGGAGCCGCACCGTATTCGGCGAGTGGGCCTTTCCAGGCTCACCGCGCGGCGGATCCTCGGACACATTTGTAGTGCCGGTAAGAGGAGGCGTCGAATGAGCGAAGACCGCGAACGCTTCCTCGGCCTATGTGACTCATACACCTTGGAATCCATCGAGGCGGCGGAACGGGCCGAGCTCGAGCAGCGGCTGGCGGCCGGAGATCAGGCAGCCCTCGCGGCGCTCGAGGATTCAAAGCTTCTGCTCGCCCGAATCGCCGAAACGGTCGCGCCGGAGACTCCCCCTGAACACGTTAGGGAACGCCTAATGGAACGAATCCGGGAAAAATCGGAGCCCTCGGTCGTTGTGTTTCCCAAGCGGCGGCGTCTCTGGGCGTCGCTCGCTTGGGCCGTAGCCGCCTCCCTAGCCGTCTTCGCCTTCTTTACGCGGGAACAGCTCCTCGACCTACGCCGCGAAACGACCGCCCTGAGTGAGCGTCATCATCAGCTCGCCGCTGAGAATGAGACGTACGCGGCCGAAGCCCAGCGGTACCGTCGAATTCTGGCAATTCTCTCGGCGCCCGAGACCCTCGCCATTTCTCTCAACGCAACCCAGAGCCCCCGTATCCACGCCTACTGGAACGAAGAGGCCGGGCTAGTGTTGGCCGGCTCAGCCGTTCCCCTGCCGGCTCCGGATCGCGCGTTGCAGCTTTGGGCGATCCCCGATCAGGGGCCGCCTGTCAGCGTCGGCGTCTTCCGACCCACGCCGCAAGGCCGGGCTTTGTTGCTGGCCGAACCCTCGCTTGCGCCGTCGTTGACCAATCTGCTCGCCATCACCGACGAACCGTCAGGCGGCTCCCCGCAACCGACGACAACGCCGATCTGGGCCGGCTCGGTCGGTTGATCGGATCTGAACAAGAAAAACAAAAAAAATCGCTGCGGCGACAATCCGTTTTCAGAATCACTCTCGTACGTCCCAACAGAGCCGCAAAGAAGAGCGGGAACGAAGATCGAGGGAATCAAATCGATGAGATCCGAACGGATGCGACGCTTGGGATTCTGCCTCACGGCTGGGGCGCTGCTCTCCGCATGCGCCGGGACGGAACCACAAACCGCAAACCTCGCCCAGAGCGATCCTTGCGCGGTGGCGCTGGCTGAACACGCCGACAACGACAAACGCTTGACCGATGCGATCGGCCGCGCTCGGCGGGCCCTCGAGTCAAACCGCGACCCAACGCCGAGGTTGGAGAACCTCGGATGGCTCTACGTCGCCAAGGCCCGGTCGAGCCACGACGACGGGCTCTATAGCCTGGCCGACCGCACCGCAGCTTGCCTGGAGTCTAAACAAGAAGACTCGGCCGGTGCGGCTCTTTTGCGAGGCCATTTGGCGCACGCAGGCCATCGCTTCGCCGAGGCCGAACAATTGGCGCGGCTCGCCCTCGCCGCCGACGAATCTCCCTACGCCTGGGGACTGCTCGGCGACGCGCTGATGGAGCAAGGTCGCCTAGACGAGACCGAGCAGGCCTACCAGAGGATGATCGACATCAAGCCGGGTCTACAGTCCTACAGCCGCGGCGCCCATCTGCGCCGGCTCTACGGAGATCTCTCGGGCGCGATCGAACTGCAGCGGCTGGCGGCGGCAGCCGGCGGCGGCCGCAACTCCGAAGCAACGGCCTGGGCGCTGTCGCGCTTGGCGCTCTATGAGCTTGAGTCTGGGCAAGCGCAGCGGGCGATCGAAGCGGCCGACGGAGCCCTGCGCCGCCTGCCCGCGTACGCCCCGGCGCTTCTTGCCCGCGGCCGGATACTGCTCGCGGGCGGCGACGCCGCCTCGGCCGCGGAGTCGCTCGAGCAGGCCGTCGAGGCAAATCCGCTGCCCGAGTATCGTTGGGCTCTCGCCGACGCGCTTCGGAGCTTGGGTCGAGAGGCCGCCGCGACGGCCGTCGAAGCGGACCTGCTTCGAGCTGGAGCTATGGACGATCCGCGAACCACGGCTCTCTTCCTCGCTACCCGCGGCGACGACGTCGCTACGGCGTTGCGTCTCGCGCGACGCGAGCTCGAATCGCGCCAAGACGCTCTGACCTACGACGCCTGGGCCTGGGCGCTGCTCGCCTCGGGCCAGGTCGAGGATGCGCGCACCGCGATGGCCGACGCTCTTCGCACCAACGTCCAGGACGCACGCCTGTTCTTGCACGCCGGCGCAATCGCTGCCGCCGCGGGCCGAACCGCGGAAGCGCGGCGACGACTTGACCGCGCCGCTGAAATGGAGAGTATGTTGCTGCCGTCCGAGCGTATACGCCTCAACAGCGAACGCGCCAGGCTGCGGTCTCCCTCTTCCACAACGTAGCCCGTCGGCGGGCTGCATCCCTTCTCAACCCCTAAATCAAGGAGAAATGAAATGAACCTCAGGATACGTGCGTCTTGGAAGGCGATCTTAGCGGCTCTTGCGCTCAGCGCGACGCCCGTTTTCGCGTCGAGCCATATGGACGCACCGCTCATCACTCTCGACGATGCCGCCAACACGACCGATGTTTACGCCTTCGTAAGCGAGGCTGGAGGCACACAGTACCTTACCACTGCCGTTGCGGTCTACCCCTTCGAGGAGCCCGGCATCGGCCCCAACAAATACAACTTCGACAACAAGGTTCTCTACGAGGTCCACGTGTCGACCGGAGATGACGTTGCCGCCGGTCGCAAGACGCTCAGCTATCAGTTCCGGTTCGCTACCGGCTTTCGTAACAAGGACACAATCCTACAGTCCTATCTCGGCGAGGTGATGAACGTCGCTGACGAAAACCAGAATCTGATTCAGATCTACTCCGTCAAGAGAGTCGACCGGAGCAGCGGCGTGGTCACGAATCTGGGGGAAGGCCAAACCTTGATCGTGCCGCCCAACAACCAGGGCCGTGTCACGCGTTTCTACAACGTCGACGACGATGGCGATATGCCGGCGCGCGGCGGCGTCGACGATCCGAGCCAGCTCGACCGCTACACCCAACAGTCGATCTTCAACCTTATGGAAGGCCACCAAGTCTTCGCCGGCCAGCGTGAAGACGGCTTCTTTGCCGACATTCAGTCGATCTTCGACTTGGACTTCGCCTTCAGCGGACCAAACAAGCCCTTCGACAGTCAGGGCGGCTACAACGTTCACATGATCGCTGTGAATATTCCGCTCGATGCGATCGGCGGACCTGACCAGGTCGTCGGAGTGCACGCCACGACGAGCCGTCCTCGGGTAAAGATACGGCGCCGCTTCGGCGACCCGATCGAGTACGGCATCATGACCCAGGTTGGACGCCAGGGCAATCCGCTCTTCAACGAGGCGCTGGTCGCCATCCGCGACAAAGACCTCTACAGCCGCACTCCCGCCGAGCGCGACGCGGACTTGTTCGCGAAGTATGCCTTGGAGCCCGAACTGGCAAAGGTTCTAATACCGCTGCTCGGCCTGCCGTCCAACCGCACGACCAACCGTACGGACCTAGCCGGGATCTTCATTCCTGACGTGATCAAGGTGGATCTATCAACGGGCCCAGCGCGCTTGGCCGGCGATCCCGATGACTCCGGATTCTCGCGGCTGAGCGTATTCGGAGGCGATGCGCTGACGAGCTCAGTGCAAAGCGGATTGCCCGGCTTCCCCGCAGGCACTATACCCGGTGGTTTTCCGAACGGACGCCGTTTCGGCGACGACGTAGTCGACATCGCCGTCACGGCGGTGATCAGCGATCTGCGCACCGCCCCTCTGCAAATCGCCGGTCCCGCCGGCGATAACGTAGACGCTAACGACGCGACCTACAACAAGGTGTTCCCCTACGCGGGGACGCCGTTGAATGGCCGCAACCATTCACATCACTAGCCTTTCGGCGTGGGAGGCGCGCGAGGCCGCGCCTCCCGACTTTTCGTGAAAGCCTGCAAGGAGGAATGCGATGAACGCCAACAAGTACCGAGCGATCGGGCAGCTAGTTCCGCTCTGGATTGCGAGCCTATTGCTCGCCGTTCCGCTAGCCGCACACGACCCAGGCCTAAGCGCGGCCGAAGTGCGCGTCTTGCCGCAGGCAGTGGAGGCGGCTGTTACGTTTCACTCCGCCGACCTCGGCATCGAAGAACAGGATTTCGAGACTGCGCGACCTCGCCTGCGAGAGCTTGCCTCCGAGGCTCTGGTCGTCATGCTGGACGGACTTCCCGTCGAAACGCTGGCGGCGGACGCTACGTGGAAGGAGATTGACGACGCAAGCGCGGTCGAGTTGCGCATGGTGTTTGAACGTCCGCCGGAGTCCGAACGATTGGAGCTGATCTCGGCCCTGCTCGGCGAGCTGCCGCGTGGACATCGTCAGTACATGCGCGTGCGAACGGAGTCCGGCGATCCCCTCGGCGAAGTCATTCTCGACGCCGAGAACCATTCGTTCACTATCGCGATCGAGCCCAGCGAGCCAGCTGCAGCGCTTGGCTCCTTTTTCAAGCTTGGCGTCGAACACATTCTCACAGGGTACGATCACCTGTTGTTCCTGGCCGCGCTGCTGATCGCGGCCCCAGGGTTCGGATCGGCGGCGAAGATCGTGACGTCTTTCACAGCGGCCCACTCGCTAACGCTAGCTCTCGCGGCGTTCGATTTGGTTCACGTTCCCGCCGCGATTGTCGAGCCCCTCATCGCCGCGTCGGTCTTGTGGGTAGGCGTCGAAAATCTCCTTCGGAAGAACCCGCCAGGACGCTGGAAACTCACCTTTGGCCTGGGCCTGATTCACGGACTTGGGTTTGCGGGCGTGTTACGAGGATTGGATATCGGGGATGCGAACGGGGCGTTGCGGGCGCTACTGGGATTCAACCTGGGAGTCGAGGCGGGACAGCTTGCGTTGGTCGCAGCGGCGCTTCCCTTGCTGGCCGCTTGGCGACACAGCCCGCGCTTCTCGATGGTTTACGCCCCGGCAGCGTCGCTGCTGATCGCCCTCGTCGGCGCCGGGATGTTCTTCCTTCGAGCCCCTTGGGCCTAGCATGGGACGTCGTGCCGTCATCCTGGCCGGCCTGACTCTGTTTGGCTCGGCTGCCGTCGCGCAGCAGCGTCAGGCCAGAGAGCCGAACATGCATGCCGTCGCGCCCGTTCACGAGTCGATAGTGATTATTGCGGCGCCGCTCGATCCCCGGATCGAGTATCGCAGCGCTGAAGCATTCCGCGAGATGCTGTTTAGCCGAGACGATCAGGTCTTCCATCTGCTTAACGCGGGCGTCAACGCCGGACAGCACGAGGGCGGCGGCAAGTCCCTCGAGATCCGCCGCTTCGGCTTCAACCTCGACCACGGCGGCGCCAGCGGGGGTCTGCGCGTCACCGTCGACAACGTTCAGCAGAATCAAGCGACTCAAGGCCACGGCCAAGGATATCTCGGCTCGCTCAAGAGCCTCAGCCCGGAGTTGATCGACGAGGTCAGCCTGATCAATGGCCCCTTCAGCGCCGAGCACGGCGACTTTTCCGGCCTTGGCGTCGTGCAGATTCGGCTGCGCGAGACGATGCCGCACGCCTGGACGTTTCGCTTGCAGGGCGGTTCCTTCGACACGGCCCGCGGCCTAGTCGCCTGGAGTCCGAACTTGGCGCGGCGTGACGCGCTTCTAGCCTACGAAGGAGCCTACTCAAACGGTCCGTTCCTGAAGCCGCTCGGATACGAGCGTCACAATATCACCGGTAACTATTCCTGGGCGCCTAGCGAGGGCCGCCGTTGGGGCCTGAAATGGCAGGGCGGCACGAACGGCTTCCAATCCTCCGGCCAGCTCCCGCTCGACGAAGTCGCCGCCGGCCGCCTTAGCCGTTTCGGATCGCTCAGCGAAGGGGACGGCGGTCGCGTGCAGCAAGGCCGGCTGGGGCTCTACTTCAGCCAAGAGCTTGATGCGGGCGCGGTGTTCAAAGCCGACGGCTGGATCGAGCGGTCGCTGTTCGACCTATATTCGAACTTCACTTTCGCGCTCAACAATCCGATCTTGGGCGACGCGATTCAGCAGCACGACTCGCGGCTGAGCCAGGGCGGCTCGCTGCAATACCTGCGGCCGCAGTTCTTCGACTTCGGCTCGGGGACGTTGACCGTGGGCGGGAGTTTCTTGGCGACTCAGAACAACATCGATCTGCGCCGCGTCATCGACCGCGACCCGTTCGAGGTGCAAGGCTCCGCCCACGCCGCTGTCACATCCGGCGGCGGCTTCGTGCAAGAGAACATCCAGTTGGCGAACGGCAAGATCGCGTTCGGCGGCGGTTTACGTTGGGACATGTTTCGCTACGCCGTGACGGATCAAGTCGAGCCGCGCTTCAGCGGAGCCCACGTCGCAGCTGCGTTGCAGCCGAAAGCAAACTTCTCGTTTCGCCCTTGGGCAGCCCACCCGTTTGAAGCGTTCGTCAACTACGGCCGAGGCGTCAGCTCGATTGACGCCCGCAGCGCGGCACGCAATCCTGAGGGACCACGTATCGCGACGATCGACTTTTTGCAAGCCGGCTGGAAGCATCGCCTCGGCGAACGATTCAGCGTCCTAGCGAACTACTTCCTCATTCGCCCCTCGCGCCAGCTCGTCTACATTCCCGACGACGGTTCGATCGAGCTGGCGGGCCCGAGCCAATCCCACGGTTTCGAGGTAAAGACCTCGTTCGCAATCACGCGAAGAATCAGCTTTGACGGCGGCCTGACCAAAGTGCTCAACGCCTACTTTCGTGATGTCCTCCCGAGGGTCTATCTCGATTCAGCGCCACGATTCGCCGCAAACGCGGCTCTCACCGTTGCCGGCCTGCGCGGCTGGAGCGGCTCGCTGAGAATGCGCGCGATCAATCACTACCGGCTCGACGGCAACGATCCCTCCCTCCTTGCGGCTGGGCACACGGTGTTTGACCTGGCGCTCAGAAGGCGCCTGACATCAACCATCGATCTGAATCTTGCGGTCGACAACATGCTCGGCCGCAACTACTGGGAGACTCAGAACCACTTCCTTTCACAGCTTCCCGGACAACAGCCGCAAGAACGAATCCACGCCACGCCGGGGTACGGCCGCACCGTGTCGCTCGGCCTGACCGTGCGGCTTGGCGAGAAATAGCCACGCAGCCCGCGACAGCGATGCGGCGTCCGGCTGCTAGAATCGAGCGTTCCGCTGCCGTGTCAGGCCAAAAGCAAGTCTCGATCCGTCCCGCTCGCCCAGGCGAGATGCCGGCGATCCGTCGATTGATCGCCGGCTATCCGCACGTCCTGGTTCAGGAGGATCTACCCCGTGTTCCGTCCTTCCTTGTGGCGGATCACGATGGTGAGATCGTCGGCTGCTGTGCGCTGCAGATCTACTCTCGAAGGATGGCAGAGATTCGCAGCCTAGCCGTCGTGCCGGGCAGCGAAAAACGCGGCATCGGACGCCGTTTAGTCGAGCAGTGCCTGGAGCGCGCCCGCGAACGCGGAGTCAAACAAGTGCTGGCCGTGAGCAGCGAAGCGCGATTTTTCGAGGCGCTCGGCTTTTCGACATTCTTTCGCGAAAAGACGGCGTTGTTCCACGATACGCCGACCTAGGACGTCTAGGGCCATTAGCCGAAGCCGGCGAGGAGCCTGTCGTCGCGCACCTTCTGCCAGACGTACCACCATCGGGAATCCAGCTCTCGAATACGAGACATCGAATTCCGCAACGCCCGCCTACCCCGTTCGTATCAAAGAGCCGCCCCAACGGCGCGTCACGTGCAAGCCTCCCCGTCATGGGAGCCGGTACGTTGCGCTACGCCTTGCGATCTTTACGGCGAGACGGCGGCTTCGTCTTCGCCGCCGTTGCGACAATCGCGCTAGGCGTCGGCGCGAATACGGCCGTCTTTAGCCTGCTCTACTCGTTGCTCTTGCAACCTTTGCCCTATCCCGAGGCCGACCGTCTGGTCGTGGCTTGGGAGCAGGACTTTCGGCGCGGTACGGCGCTCGAAAACGTCTCGCCCGCCAACTTCGTCGATTGGCAAGCCGAGGCCCGTTCGTTCGAGGCCATGTCGGCGGCGCTCTACTGGACGCCGAACCTGACGGCGGCGGAGCGTCCCGAGCGATTGTGGGGACTCAAGGCGTCGGCGAATCTCTTTGAGCTGCTCAAGATCAAGCCCGTCCTCGGGCGGGGGTTCCTGCCCGAAGAGGATCAGCCCGGCGCCCCGAGAGTCGCGGTCCTGGGCCACGGTTTGTGGCAGCGGCGCTACGGCGGCGATCGATCTGTCGTCGGCTCCGAGGTCGAGCTCGACGGCGAGCCGTTCACCATCGTCGGCGTCGCGCCTGCTTCGTTCCGCTTCCCGCCCTTTTGGGCGACGCGCGCCGAGGTCTGGACGCCGCTTGCCTTCACGGCCGAACGGGCGGCGAGCCGCAGTTTCAGCGCCCTACGCGTCTTCGGCCGCCTCAAGGACGACGTCTCGTTGGCGGAGGCCGACGGCGAGCTGGCGACGATCTCGGACCGACTTGCAGACGAATACCCCGACCACAACAAGGGACTCTCGTCAACGCTCGTGCCGCTTGAGGAGATGGTTGTCGGCTCGAGCCGCCGCACATTGTGGACCTTGCAGGCGGCGGTCGGCTTCCTGCTGTTGATTGCCTGCGCCAATCTGGCAAATCTGTTTGCCGTGCGCCACATGAGGCGGCGGCGGGAGATTGCCGTCCGCCTCGCACTCGGCGCCGGCCGCGTCGCGTTGCGCGCGCAGTTGCTGACCGAAGCGGCGCTGTTGGCCGCCGCAGGGGGAGCCGCTGGATTGCTGCTCGGTTCGCTCGGTCCGGAGGCAGTGCTGGCGCTGACGCCGGCCGAGTCGCGGTACGCGCTGCCCCGAGCCGAAGAGATTGGGTTGCATGCCCCGGTGCTGATGTTTGCAGCGGTTGCGGCGCTAGCGGCCGCCGTCCTCGCCGCGCTCGCGCCACTGCGCCGATCACGGACGATCGCCCTTTCCGAGACGCTTCAGGGCAGCTCGCGCAGCTCGACGGATTCCCCGGCCGAGCGGCGCTTCAGCGGCTTGCTCACCGCCACGCAAGTTGCTCTAGCGACAGTTCTGTTCCTCGGCGCTTCGCTCTTCGGTAGGAGCCTCGCTGCGCTGCTGACCGCGGACCCTGGTTTTGACCCGACCCACACTCTAACCATGACGGTCTCGACGCCCGAGCTCACCGCCGACGAGCAGCCGCGCAGGCGGGCGCTCTATGAACGGTTGGCGGAAGCAGTCAAGACGGTTCCTGGCGTCGCGGCGGCCGACTTTGCGAACCACCCTCCTCTGATTGGCGATCAATGGGGGTTCCCGTTGTACGTCGAAGGCGCCCCGAGCGAAGCGGTTACGCCCTCGACTGTGTGGCGCGCCGCGGGCCCCGGCTATCAAGCGGCGTTAGGCATCAGGCTACGCACAGGCCGCTGGTTCAGAGCCTCGGACGGAACCGACTCCGAGCCGGTCGCAGTGGTCAACGAGACGCTGGCGCGACGCTTCTTCGGAGGCGAGCAGGCCTTGGGCCGCACAATCCGCGTCGGAGCCGAGGACGCGCCGCCGAGGCGCATCGTCGGGATCTTCGACGACATCGTCCAGAGCCGCTGGGGCGACGCCGCGGCTCCGGAGACGTTCGTGCCGCTCAGCCAGTCCGTCACTCCGACGAACTACTTGACGCTCGCGGTGCGAACCGAAGGCGATCCCGCCGCGTTGGTCAACGCGGTACGCGACGCAATCTGGAGAGTCGACGCTTCGCTCCCGATCGCCGATGTGTTCACCTTTGAACAAGCCGCCTCGCATGCGCTGGCGCAGGAGCGCCTGCGCTCTTTCGTGTTGACGCTTTTCGCTGGGCTGGGACTGGCGATGGCGGTTGTCGGGATCTTCGGCGTGGTTAGCCGTTCAGCCGAGGCGCGTCGACGCGAGATCGGTGTGCGGATGGCCTTCGGCGCGACGAGCGGAGCGATCCTTCGAACGGCCTCGAGCAGCGCGCTCAAGCTGACCTCGGCGGGTCTCGCGGCGGGCCTCATGGCTGGCCTGGCGCTCTCCGAGCTTGTGGCGAGCTTGCTCTACGGCATCCCCGCCCAAGACTTGTGGAGCTTCGGAGCCGCCGCCGCCGCTCTTCTCGGAGCCTCGCTTGCGGCCTGCTGGCTACCTGCGCGGCGGGCGGCGCAAATGAGCCCAATCGACGCGCTACGCGACGACTAGGCTGGCCCACTATCGCCCTTCGACGTAGGTTGCGATCAGATGGCCGATGAGCTGATGAACCTCAGGCTCATTCGCCGTCATTCCGTCGCCGACCATACGTGTTGCCAGGTCGCGGACGGCCTGTTCCGAATCCGGCGGCGCGGCGTCGATAACAGCCAAGGGATGGCAAAGCGCGCACCGCGTCTCGAAAAGTTGACGCGCCTGTTCCGGGTCGTCGACCGATGCGGCGGGCCCAGCCGCTGCAACTTCCCGAGCCGCCTCACCGACTGCACGGCGGGAACCTTCCTCTTGCTGCTGTCGTGCACGTCGGTCGCGAGCGGACTTCTGCAACTCCGGAGAAATCGCCGTCAGGTAGGCCGTGACCTCCCATTATTGCTCCTCAGTGATCGGCGATAGAGACGTCGAGCGATCGGCCGCATCAACCGCGGAGGCGCGGAGCTCTGCATGCTCTCGTGGTCGAAAGGGTACCCCCACAGATGGAACATGAGGAACGTTCCGGCGACGCCCAGCACTAGAAAGCACACCCCAAGAACGGCGTTGACAACTGGTCCCATACTGCTCCTCGGTAGCTGCCGCCGTCGACCGGCGACTGATACTACGATTCGCCGTGGGGCAAGAGGAGGTCACGCTGCGTTCTTGGGCGACAAGACAAAGAAAGGCCGCGTGGCCGTCGCCGCCGGCCCCATGCTATATTCATCCCGGTACGAGCCGTATCCACTTTTGTGCAATATCTAGAGAAAAGCCGAGTTAGTTCCGTCGATCACGGCGGAGAATAGCTGGAAAGAAACGGATGATTTCAGATCGAACACCATTCCGACAGCGTTTCGCAGCCTGGCTTCGCACGACGCTCCAACGCTGGACAGCTGCCGCGCCCACGGCTCGCTCTCCCGGTCTATTGCGGTCCGCGCTGAGCCGTCGCGCTTTCGTAGGCGCCGCGGGAGCCGTCATCGCGCCCCGCGTCCTCGAAGCGGAGTGTCCCGTTTCTGACCCCTGCCCGAGCGTTGACGGTAGGTTCTGTGAGCCGCCCTGTCACTACCGCGACGCAAACGGCGTGCTCGATGTCGAGCTGAAGATGAAGACGCACGACTTCACCGTTGGCTCGCGCAACTTACGGATGGCGGCCTACAACGAATCGCTGCCAGGACCGACCCTGCGCATGCGCCAGGGCGACACGCTGCGGGTCCTGCTCAAGAACGAAATGGACAAGCTGGGCATCCCGACCAACGGCCAAGCCCCGACTGGCTTTACGAAGCCCAGCGGCCACGGCAGCGGCTCACTTCAAGATCACCAGATCTACACGAATCTTCATGTGCACGGCTTCCAGGTATCTCCGCAGGATCCGGGCGACAACGTGCTCTTGACGATCCAGCCGGGCGAAGAACACCAGTACGAGTACAACGTTCCCGGTGAGGGCCTCGGACCTGATCGGCGGCCGCAACCGGCCGGGCTGCATTGGTACCATCCGCACTTCCACGGCAGCACGACGCATCAAGGCTGGCAGGGGCTCTCGGGCGCGCTGGTCGTTGAGGGCGATGTCGACGAAGTTCCCGCCGTCAAAGCCGCCAAAGAACGCGTGATGATTCTGAACGAGCTATGGGTGGGCGACGACGGCACGGTGCCGACCGCGATGACGGTACCCACGGCAGGCTATTCGCCCTTCAGTTCGATCCCCGCCGTGCCGACGAACATACTGTTTACGATCAACGGCGTGCTGCATCCTAAGATCTCGATCGAGCGCGGAGAGACGCAACGTTGGCGCGTGCTCGCCGCCGGCCCGCATCGTTTCTTTTGGCTCAAGGTCGACGGACACGTGCTTTATCAGATCGGGCAAGACGGCGTTCCCTTCGCCGAGGCTAAGCCGCGCGAGAGCATCATGTTGGCGACAGGCAATCGGGCCGAGTTCATCATCAAGGGTATAGCCGACGTTCCGGACGGCGAGTCGTTCAAGATTCGCGCACTGTCTTACGATCAAGGCCACCCCGGCGGGCCGCGTCCCGAACACCTACTTGGAACTGTGAATTACGACGGGCAAGCCGCGACAGAAGGCGAGCTGCCGACAAAGCTCGTCACGCCCTACGACATTTCCTCGCGGCCGATCGTCAGAAAGCGGCGGCTAACCTTCCAAGGCGACATCTCCTCCGCGCCGGTCAAGTTCACGATCGACAATCAAGTCTTTTGCGCGGAACGCATCGACCAAGATCCCGCCGGCGGAACGGTCGAGGAGTGGCTGCTCGTCAACGAGGACGTTTTTCAGCATCCCTTCCACATTCACGTCAATCCGTTCCAAGTCGTCGAGGTCATCGGCGCGCCGCCCAACGACCCAACCTGGAACTACGATCCAAACGTCTGGTGGGACGTGTTTCGTCTACCGGCTAAGGGCAGCGTCCGCATTCGCATGTACTTCCGTCCCGACTTTCCCGGACTCACCGTCTATCATTGCCACATTCTGCCGCACGAGGATAACGGCATGATGGGCACGGTCTGTATCTCAGGTCCCGGCGCTCCCTGCACGCCCAATAAGAACCCGCAGTGTGAGGCCTAAGGCTACGGAGAGGAGATCCACGATGACGAACCAACGCCTTCGAACGATCTTGGCTCTGCCGGCATTGGCGGCCCTCGCGTTACTGCTTGCGAGCTGCGTCGAGCCCGGTCCGGCGCCGGCTCCCGAGGCCGAAGCGCGGCCCTACATTTTCACCCAGGTGCACGACACGGAGCTGTTGGCGAAGATGGGCGTCAACGAGCCTCAGAGCGTCAAGCTGGGCGTGCCGGTGCAGATCCAGATCCCGGCGATCCCAACCGTATGGACGGTTGAACAAAGCGGGGGGCCGCAGCTCGAGATCGTCGGACGCCGGCTGATCACGAACCCGGCTCGCTTCATCGAACCATGCCGCATTGCACTCGAGAAGGATCCGACGTTGAGCTGCCCCACATCGATCTTCCAGATCGACTTCGCGACCGTCCAGGCTGGAGAGACAGAGGTTCGTCTGAGCGGAACGCCGGCTAGCGCGATCCCGCCCGCTGAGAGTTATTCGTTGAGACTGAAGGTAACGCCTTAAGCGGGCCCAGGTTGACGCCCGAGCGTCGATTGAGAATCGACGCGGCAGAGCTGGGCTCCACGCCACGGATGCAGCATCGTCGGAGCCGCGGCGCAAGCCGCGATGAGACCTTAACCGAACGCGGAACCCTTCTCACCGGCGACTTCGGCTCAAGGATCCCCTGACCGATCGTCCGAACTCCTCATCGCGCCTTGCGACCCGGCTCGGAACGGCGCTTCCGCGGCCAAGGCAGCTCGGCCGTCGTGATAGCCGGCAGTATGCAGCCTTTCGGCGAAGCTCCTCTCCCAGCGAAACGACTCAAGCACGCCGCCAAGCGGCCGCGGATGGCAAACCCAGAGCTGACGCACGTCGGCGATCCTGTCCCTCGTCGACGCGGCCCGGCGGCCCGCCACTGTCTCGCGCAGCCGCTCCAAGCCCTGCCGAATACGACGCACCAGCGGGAAAGGATGCGCCGCCAACAGGTCGACGACAATCACCTGGTCGGCGCCGGCCTCAATCGCTTCTTCGAGCGGGATGTAGCGCACCACTCCGCAATCGAGATGGAGCTTGCCGTCGACACGAACCGGCGCCTCGACGCCCGGAAGCGCGCAGGCGGCCAATAGGTGGTCGCGTCGGACATCGACGCCGCGTACCGTCACGATGCGGCAGCGCGCTGCCTCCAGCAGCGCCAGCCGGGCCTCAAGGCGAGGTTTGCGCTGATGATAGCGGGCAAAGACTTCGTCCACCCAGGCGCGGAAGAGGCGATTTTGGGAGGTCCAGGGCAGCGAAAAGCGTTTCTCGCGGCCAGGCAGCAACAACCCCGGCAGATCGAGCCACAACTCGCGCAGCTCATCCGAGGAGGCGCCGCGCGAGATCAGCCAGGCATTGATCGCCCCGATGGAGATGCCGGAGACGATGTCGGGCTGCCGGCGGGCTTCCTCGATCGCCTTCCACACCCCGGCCTGATAGGCCCCGAAAGCCGCTCCGCCGCTGAGCGCCAAGCCCGTCTTTGGGTTCACTTCAAGATGGTTTCACACTGTAGGTCGAGCTGGGGCGCGAAAATGGAACCGTGGCGCGAGTGCTACGATGTTCGCCCATGAGATGCGGGCTGTCGGTTTGGATGGTTGGCGCCAGCCTCTTATGTGTGATGAGTATGACAACACAGGCCCAGGATCGGCAGCCGGTCGACGTGAAGTCGCTCGGTCCTCAGATTGGAGAGAAGGTTCCTGATTTCGCCCTGCCCGACCAGAACGGCGAGATCCAGACGCTCGAATCGATTATGGGCGAACGCGGCGCGATGCTGATGTTCCATCGCTCAGCCAACTGGTGACCATTTTGTAAGGCGCAGCTCGTGGAGCTGCAATCGCGGAACGCGGAGCTTCAGGCTCAAGGGCTGGGCGTGGCGGCCATCAGCTACGATTCGGAAGAAGTGCTGGCGGCCTTTGCCGCGAAGCGCGACATCACCGACTTGGCGCTCCTTTCCGATGACGACTCGTCCGTCATCCGGGCGTTCGGTATCTACAACCACGTTGCTGAAGAGGGCCTCGGTCCGAACGCCGACGACCCGGCGGTGAAGGCCGACGTTGAACGGTATGTCTCGACGGTCGGGGCCAACGCGGGGATTGTGGGCACGCCGTTCCCCGGCACCTTCATCGTTGATCGCGACGGCCGCGTCACGGCACGCTTCTTTGAAGAGTTCTACCGGGAGCGCAATACGGCCGCCAACATCATGCTCGCTCTAGGCGCCCCCCTACCGGGCATAGCCGGCGCTCAGGGCGAGACCGCTCACCTCACGGTCGCCTCCTCGCAGAGCGATTCGACGGTAACGGTCGGCAGCCGCTTCCACCTCGCGCTCGATATCAGCCCCAAGCCAGGGATGCATGTCTACGCGCCAGGCGCCGAGCAATCCGGCTACCGCGTGATCGCGCTGACGCTCGAGGCGCCCGATTTCATTCGGCTGTCGCCCGTCCGCTATCCCCCCTCGGAGACTTATCACTTCGAACCGCTCGACGAGCGCGTGCCGGTCTATCTACAGCCGTTTCGATTGGTGCAGGAAGCGGTCTTCGAGGCTGATGCAGAGGCGTTAGCGAAGCTCGCCGAGCTCGATGAGCTGTCGCTCAGCGGCCGGCTCGATTATCAGGCGTGCGACGATCAGGTCTGCTTCAATCCGGTATCGGCGCCGCTCACGTGGACACTGACCGTGGCGCAGCTCGACAGGCAGCGGACCGTCGCCGCGCCGGAATAGTCGATTTGGCAGGGGCGGGCCGGCGATGCCGAGCGAGCCTAGACCGCCCGTCGGCGTCGAACTGCAATCAACCCCACTAGCCCGATTCCTAACAACAAAACGGTCGAGGGCTCGGGAGCCGATGCCGGACCGTAAAGAAGCTGCGCGCCGGCGATATCGTCAGCTTGCGGGCCAGAAAACGACTGGGTGTAGAAGGGGTTCATCAGAGAGCCCGGCACTCCGGAGTGGGCGAGCCCGATTGCGTGACCAATCTCGTGCGCCATGACCTGAAAGATGTCGAAGCCGGGCCCGGCGAAGCCGATCTTCCACAGCTCCGCCGTATCGAAGTGGATATCGCCGGCTGCCGAGAGGCCGTTCACCGGCGGGTAGAAACCATGGGCCAACGTACCCAATGGTCCGTCGAACACGTGACCGCCGAGCCGAATGTCGCCTGAACCGGTGGGGGCGTTAAGAGCCGCCCCGTCGTCGGCCACCTCTATGAACGTGATGTCGGCGACCAGCGCCCAAGCGGCGAAGGCCGACACAATCTCGTCTTTGAACCCGGCGGGCATGAAGCTATCAAGGGCGGCTATCGTGCAACCCGCGAATTCCGCCGCGCAACTCGTGCCGGTCGACATCAGGCTCCAGGTCACCGTAGCGCCCGTGCCGAGCACGGGCGAGCCCCACTTGCCCGGCGTCGTTGGCCCAAGTACGAACTCGTCTAATTCCAGGCCTCCGCCCGCGTGGAGATCGGACCCGATCAGGCCTCCGTAAACGGGTGCTACAGCAATGAATAGCCCGATAAGAAGGGGCAGCAGGCGTCGACTTGTGAGTTTGATCATGAAGTCAAGTCCTATCCTCACCGCGCGGATCGGCCGTGGGCCGGATGCAAACGTTCCTTCCAGCCGGCAATCTTGCCGGCGTCCGACTCGAATCTTTGAGGATTGTCAGCGCGGTAGACGGGATTCGTAGCGCCCGGCGCACGCCGCAAGAACCACAGACCCTTCTGCCCGACTCTGTAGGTGACCGTTGCGCTGTGAACTAGCGCGGAGCGCCCGCCCAGCGTGACGCTTTCGATGGGATCCCCTTTGAGGATCTCGTCGACTCGGATCACTCCGAAAGCGCCTTCAACGTCGGACTCCGTGAGCTCTCCCACTACAATGAGATGCGAGTTCTTCAGCAGCTCCTCGGGGCTCATCGGAGCCCAGTAGCCAGAGACCACGCCGGCGCCAAGGCCAAGAAACACGGGGACCAGAACGAGCATTTGCCGCAAGTTGGTCTCGATTCCGATGCTGGAGTGAAGGAACTGCACACGCTACAGGCGAGCCGCTAAATGTCGCGAGAGACCTACCTAGGGTTTAAGTATGAAGCGCCGGGGGACACGGAAAAACCCCGGCGGAAGCCCTATATGGCTCAAGAAACCGCCTCAACCGAAAAGGGTGCGAAGACGCCGACGGCGTAGGGTCTGCCGGGGAATTATCGGCAACTGCGACGCGGGCAACGGGACTGCGGAATCTCAACCCCCGCCGAGCAGTCGCGCGAGCGTCGCCTCGACGCCGACTGGGGTGAAGCCGAAGGGGCCGGCTTCGCTCTTGAAGGCGACCCGGCCCTCGACGTCAACCACGTACAGACGGTCCGGCCACGCTGTGTAGGCTTCCTCGACGGAGTTGTCGAAGTCGTCAACGACCGCCGGGAAGTCGATCCCTAGATCCCGAACGCAAACTGCGGCCAAGTCGGTGCGCTCCTCGATGCTTTCGGGCGACGCAAAGACGACTTCATCCTTCTTGTTGACGGCTACCTGCCACACGTCGCTGGCGTGAGCTTCGGCGATGTAAACCATCCAAAACTCCGCCTGGCCTCTGTACTTGGCGTAGAGTTTGTTGAGAGCCGGCAACTGCCGGCGAAACGGTGGTCAGGTATAGCTGCCGAAGACCAGCACTACGGGACTTTTGCCTGCAAAGTCCGAAAGCCGAACGGTGCGCGCCCTGTCGGAAGTCTCGAGCTCGAAGTCCGGCGCTGTGTCCCCTATGTTGAGGATTCCCCGCCTAGCGCTCTTCCAGAGCGGCGGCATCGGAACAAGGCGCTTGAGCGCGGCGGGAGTATGAGCCCAGGCCTCCGCAAACTCGAGGGGCGGCTCCTGCATCAAACCGTAGAAACGAACTAGCAACACCCCGTACGCGGCTGCTCCGATGGCCAGCGTTAAGGCGACCGCAAGGATGATCCGCTTCATGGCTGCCAATTCTAGCAGTCGTTGAGCACGTAAGTTGTGGCCGGGTAGCGCGATCAGCCTTTAACGTTCCTTGCCGACGTCCAACAAACTTCCGGTCACAAAAGAAGCCTCATCGGAGAGTAGACAGAGGATGGCGTGCGCCGCCTCTTCGGACGCGGCGGCCAATCGAGCCGTTGCCCCCCGATCCTGCGGCCGCCGCCGGTAACGAGTAGGACCCCGGGCATGCCCTCTAGAGTCGCAGGCGAGGATGAGCGACAGCGGCTCACTTTTTGGCAACTCACGAACGCGACGTGCTGACCGTCTCTGTGATCGCTAAGGTAGGCGACTCAGTTGCACGTCGGGCGGGCCTGATTTGTCGTCTGGGGTTGCCCGATAAGACCAATTTGGCTCTTCGCAAGGGTTAGGCTCACGACGTGACCCAGTGGAAACCCAGGTGGAATTTGAATCCTAGACTAGCTGTTGCAGTGTGCTTGCTGGCGGCGTTGTGGAGCGGTCGACTCGGCGCGCAAACTCAGATAGACCTCGTCGAGGTCGCATCGGGTTTGACGAATCCCGTAGCAGCCACTCACGCCGGCGACGGTTCGGGCCGTATCTTCATCACGCTGCAGGACGGGCGGATCATGATCTTCGACGGTCAGCAGGTTCTGCCCACGCCGTTTCTCAACATCATGCCGGCAGTCGCCTGCTGCGGAGAACGCGGTCTTTTCAGCGTCGCATTTCATCCTGACTATCCGAACAATGGAAGGTTCTTCGTCAACTACAGCCGCAACGACGGCGACACCGTCATTGAGCGCTTTCAGGTCTCGGCTACCGACGCAAACGTTGCGAACCCGAACAGCAGGCTGGTCCTGATGACGATCGGTCAGCCCTTCACCAATCACAACGGCGGCCAGATCCAGTTTGGTCCCGACGGCTTCCTCTACATCGCAACCGGAGACGGCGGGAGCGGAGGCGACCCCAACAATCTGGCGCAAGACTTAGGGTCGTTGCTAGGAAAGATGCTACGGATCGATGTCGACAGCGGCTCGCCGTACGCCATCCCCGCTTCAAATCCCTACGTCGGCGTCGCCGGCGCCCGAGATGAAATCTGGTCCTACGGACTGCGCAACCCCTGGCGTTTCAGTTTCGACCGTTTGACCGGCGACGTCTTCATTGGCGATGTCGGGCAAAGCGCCGTGGAAGAGATCAGCTTCCAGGCGGCGGCGAGTACGGGAAACGAAAACTACGGTTGGCGCTTGATGGAAGGAAGTCAGTGTTTCAACCCGTCGAGCAACTGCAACCCCGGGGGCCTCGTGCTCCCGATCTTGGAGTACGACCATACGCTTGGTTGCTCGGTTACAGGCGGGTATCGCTACCGCGGCCCGTCCGCGTCGTTGTTTGGGACGTACTTCTATGCCGACTACTGCACTGGTCGCATTTGGGGCGCGACCGAGGGCGGCGGGAGCTAGAGCAGTGTTGAGCTGCTCGATACGTCGATAAAGATCTCTTCCTTCGGCGAAGATGAGGCGGGCGAAGTGTACCTGCTTGAGCGCGCGGCAAGCGGCGCTCTGCACCTCATCGTACCGGCGAA